>JRHI01000146.1_pt1 | contig 77321 bp, 74 predicted proteins | sample 215371 | NCBI WGS metagenome assembly JRHI01 (sample SAMN02929681, study PRJNA255918) | sediment metagenome | biome: cave system; feature: Ice Cave; material: Sediment; isolation source: sediment from deep within a dark volcanic ice cave with no known source of... ... | reverse complement strand
TGAAACTCATCCTCTCCAAATTTCGGGATGACTCATGTTGCTTTTTGTGTATTCGTATATATATTTACCCTTCTCTACTAAAGACGCTTCCGATGCCGCAGCAGTGCAATCCCAATCAACACTCCCAGGCCAAATGCAACCAGCAAGGTACGTTGACGTTGCTGCCTCCTCTGCTCGCTGGTCAAGTCATGTACAGGTACTTCATAGCATCCCCCGACACGGTAGGCCTCGTCGATAAGCTGGATGGGATGTACCACGTCGATTGCCATTCCACGATCACGGGCGCCCAGGGCTATCTGCATCATACAGCCTGGGTTGCCAGTAGCGATAGCGCTGGCTCCTGTTGCCACGATATTGTCCATCTTGCGCTGTAGCAGGGTATTGGCCATCTCCTGGTTTGTGATGTTGTAGATGCCCGCGCTGCCACAGCACCAATCGGCCTCTTTTAAATTGACAAGAGTCACACCAGGGATGGACTGGAGCAACTGGCGTGGCTGTTGTTTGATCTTTTGCCCATGGAGGAGGTGACAGGCATCGTGATAGGCAACGGTGCACGCTACTTCACCCATTTCCTGATTTAGTTCGATGCCTGCCAGGAACTCACTGATATCTTTGACTTTTGCGCTAAAAGCCTCTGCTCGTTTAGCATAATGTGGGTCGTCACGCAGTAAGTGCCCATATTCTTTGAGATTAGAGCCACAACCTGCCGAGTTAATAATAATTACATCACAGTTATATGGTTCGAACACGTCTATGTTGTGCTGAGCAAGCTTTCTACCTCGTTCAGCCTCTCCAGCGTGGACATGCAGTGCGCCACAACACTGTTGCTGCGTTGGCGTAATCACCTCGCAACCGTTGGCAGTCAGGACACGAATTGTTGCTTGATTGATGTCGCGAAAAACCTGGTCCATAATGCAGCCGCTGATGAAACCCACATGATAGCGCTGTTGTCCCAATGCTGGCGTAACCTCCGGCAATGGAGCTGGTAACAGTTCGCCACCTGCATGGTGCATTAACTTTTCCGGCATCTTGAGTTTTCCCTGTAACGGTGTTGGTAGGGCATCAATGACTTCGAGCAGCCTTGTTCGGTGTACCAAAGCCTGTAATCCGGTGCGCTGGTACAGCTTCAAACCAGCAAATACGAGCGACATAATCGGGCGCGAGGGTAACATCATATCAAAGAAGAAACGGCGGAGCAGCCTTTCAGTCGGTGACTCGAGAGTAGGTGGAGCTGGTATATGCTCGTGTAAGGGGTATTGACCATCACCCTTCGCTACCGGCTTTTCTTGTAGTGTTGTTTCAGGCCTTATTTGTTCGCTAAAAAGAGGCATCTGAGCTACTTCAAGCTGGATATGTTCGCGGGCAGCCTCGATCAATTTGCCGAACTGCACGCCCGAAGGACAGGCAGTCTCGCACGCTCGACAACCGAGGCAGCAATACATGTGATCTACAAACTCGGCGGAAACATCCATACGACCATCGGCCACCGCCTGCATCTGGTAAATGCGTCCGCGTGGGGAATCCATCTCTACACCAAGTACTGCATAGGTCGGGCATGTTGGTAGACAGAAGCCACAGTGGATACACTGGCGTATCAAGTCGTACGTATGGCTTTGGCGTCGCAATGGCCTCTCGTCTGATGGGGATATATTCTGCGATGCAGCCAGTAGATTCATGGACTCAAGTGACATAGCAACCTCCGGAATGAAAAGACAATGGTCACGCACGCGAGGGTAGTGGTCTCGCTGTAACAACAGTAACTTCCTGCCGATTGTGAAAAAGCTGGCGGGCCTGCACAACGCCATAATACTTGTTGAGCAAACTGAGTGCCGCTCGCAATGTTGCCAGTGGATCAATTTCACGCGTTGCATGGGGTAACTTGAAGACGCTGACTACGAAGCCATCGCTGCGCAAACACCTTGCGGCCTGACCGAGTAGGCGAGCGGCATCTCGCGCATCCATGCGCATATCGTTGACGATCACATCAAAAATCTTATGTGTTTTTATCGCTTCCTCGAGATAATGCTCCGCGTAGCCGAGGTAATGCTCTAAGCGAGGTTGCTTTGCTAAGCGCGGGTCAAGATTTGCCGGGTCTACGGCTACTACGTATAGTCCCGCATCTAGAAGTAAGCGTGTCCACCCTCCGGGGGCCGCACCCAGGTCAAGTACACGCCCTTTCGTTGGGAGCGTGACCCCAAAAACCTCCAGGGCCTCCAGGAGTTTAAACTCTGCTCGACTAAGCTGCCCCGATACCTGCGCAAAGTGACGTGCTCCCCCCGGCCAATCGCTCAGGTTTTCCCTGGCTAGAGAGATGCCTAAGTAGCCCTTTGTCGCAGTACAAAGCAGGGAAACGATGATCTGAGGCTTTTTGATCGACTCAACCGCTCCAGTTTCCACGACAATGGCTTCAGCCAGCGCCTGATTCAGTTGGCCGCTAGTATAGGGATGCTTGACGGAACTTCCTTCACCTTGAATGATGCGAGTCTGTACTGCAAAGCGCTGTCCCCGCTCCAGCCTTTCAAACGTGGGTAAGGTTGCGGTTGCTAAGGCAAGTTTGCCTACATCTTGCTCTGTATTGCCGAGCGAAACGATAGCCTGTGCGGGCGCGATATGCCGTACGAAAATCGGATGTTGCTCTGCTGCCAGCCGCATCAGCGCGGGAACATCGGGAACCGTACATAAAGCGATGCCAGGTGCCAGCAGCTCGACAGTAGCGAGTCGTTTATCGAACCGCCTGATTTCAGCCAGGCCAGCATCTAAAAATTCTGGATGCGTGGTGACAATAAATAAATTTTCTTGGATCACAGTCCTCCCACAAATCGTCCTTTGACAAATGTTCCATTTGGATCGAATTGGTTTTTAAGTCGCTGCATCAGAAAAAAATCTGAACCTGGTTCGCCCCAAACATTGATACGCCTTTTCAGATCAACGGGGCAGCGTTCAACGATCAGGCTCCCGCGGGCTTCTTTGGCATGTGAGCGCAATTCAGTAATTGCCTCAATGAGACGTGGCGTGGCATCGCTGGGGCGCAGTTCAATGAAGAGGATGCCATTGCCAGCATGAGCTATGATTGCCGCTTCAAGGTCATGGCGTCGGCAGACCTGTTCAACGGTTTGAAGATACGGTGCTACTTGTGATACAAGGATAGCAACTTTGCAGGTCACAGAACCCTGGGTGTGTTCCCGTATAGCCTCCCAGAATTGGCTTTGTGACTCTCCCGTGAGGTCATCTACCATCAAAGCAGCGTGTTTACGAGCTAGCTGGCGCGTCTCATCTAGCTGACGATCGATCGTTACAGCACCACCCTCAAAATTGACAGCAAGTGTATACCCATTTGTCGGTAGGTGAACGTCAAAGAAGTCGCTGATGTCACTGGCCGCTCCAGAGTCAATTAACTCAATGGCACTTGGCGTCAATAGCGAGCCTAAAAGTGCTATGACCATGTGCATAGCGTCTCCAGCATTAGTGAAGGTCAGCAAGAGCGTCCGTTCCGCTATGGGGAGAGGGTGTAACTTGAAATTCGCATCGACAATAATGCCCAGCGTACCCAACGAACCGATGTAAAGTTTGTTGAGATCGTAGCCTGCCACATTTTTGACGACACGTCCTCCGCTCCGTGATAATTCTCCATTTGCCTGAACGACGTGCAGGCCGATCACTAGATCACGTGCAGAACCATAGCGCAGGCGCTTGGGTCCGCTTGCGTTAGAGGCCAGAAGACCACCTATAGTGGCCTGGACCGCATCAGGGGGATCAAGGGCCAGCCACTGTCCTTTTTGAGCCAACTGAGCCTGTAAAGCCGCCATGGTCAGTCCCGCCTCAACATGGCAGGTAAGATCAGGCGCTTCATGTTCTAGTACACGCGTCAATCTATTGGTTTCAAGTAGTACATCGATCTGTTCTGGCAGACCTCCTATGCTCATGCGCGAACCCCCGCCTCGCGCTAGCAAGGATAGACCGTGTTGGTTAGCCAGCGCCACAATGTGACCAACTTGCTCCACATTTGTCGGTGTCACAACGAAGCGAGGCAAAATACCATCTACAGTATAATTACGCAACGTATCGGCTTCGCTAGTCACCAGGGCAGTAGATGCAAATGCCTGAAGATCACCTGCAAACGTTTCAATATCACCCATGGAGTGTTTTGACCTCCGTAATTTCAACCTACAATTGTTTTATATCGGCGCAGCGACCTGGCATAGGAAAGAGTTTGCCAGGATTGAACAACTGATGCGGATTCCATGCCTGGCGTACCTGCTGCATCACCCGCAGATCGACTTCATTGAAAATCAATGCCATCTCTTCCTGTTTTTCGATGCCTACGCCGTGCTCTCCTGTAATCGTGCCACCGACCTCGGCGCAGACCTCGAGTATTTCGTGTCCTGCTTTACGGACACGCTCGATCTCACCGGGAATGTGCGAATCGAATAGGATGAGTGGGTGCAAATTGCCATCACCGGCATGGAAGACGTTGCCGACCCGCAGCCCGTAGCTTGCACAGATTTCGCTAACGCGGCGCAGAACGTATGGCAGGCGCGTACGCGGTACCACTCCATCCTGTACATAAAACTCTGGACTGATGCGTCCAACCGCTCCAAAAGCGTTCTTGCGCCCTGCCCAGAATAACTGGCGCTCAGTTTCATTTGCCGCGATACGTACGGCGCGCGCGTGATGTTTATTGCAGACCGCCACAATCTGCTCTACCTGTTCCGCGACTCCTTCGCGCAACCCTTCGGCCTCCATCAATAGCACCGCGGCGGCATCCATAGGGTACCCTGCATGCGTATCAGCCTCGACTGCTTGCAAGATCATCTGATCCATCATCTCAATTGCCGCCGGGATCACGCCGCTGGCGATAATCTCTGAGACGGTATTGGAGGCGTCGTCCATCGTATCAAAGACCGCTACTATAGTTTTTACGGCTTCGGGCATGTGGACGATGCGTACAATAATCTTCGTTACAATGCACAGTGTGCCTTCTGAGCCAATCAACAGCCCTGTGAGGTCATAGCCTGGCGTATCCTGTGTCCAACCGCCTACCTGAACAATCCTACCCTCGGGTGTGACGATCTCTAATCCCAGCACATGGTTGGTAGTGACACCGTAGATTAGCGTATGGGGGCCACCAGCATTCTCTCCAGCGTTGCCACCAATAGTGCAGGAGCGCTGGCTGCTGGGATCCGGCACATAATAAAATCCCTGAGGGTTCAGTGCATTGCTCAGATGCAGGTTGACCAATCCAGGCTGTACAACTGCGCGTAAGTTATCATAGTCAATCTCGAGGATACGATTCATGCGTGTGAAAATGATGACAATACCGCCATAAATGGGAATGGCCCCTCCACTCAAACCTGTCCCAGCGCCTCGTGGTACGACTGGTATATTGTAGCTGGCTGCTATCTTGACGATAGCGGCCACGTCCTCCGTAGAGGCCGGCATGGCCACGATATCGGGTGTACAGCGATCGATAGAAGCATCGTACTCATAAAGCATCAGGTCATAAGAGGTATGTAAAACGTACTTTGCCCCAAGCAACGCACTAAGATCACGCACTACATCCTCTTTTTTCGATTCGGAAATACGTTCAAACAATGGAGTTGTTGTGGGAGGCAATGCGGTGATACTCATGAAAGTGTTCCTCCTGGAATAAGTTGCACAATGGCAGACAAATGATACGAGCGACTTTTGTTCTATAAGATGATAATACCATGTGGATCCGGCAAAGGGAAGACGAATGAGAAACATTCTTTCCTGGCGCTGTTTTGCTGGGGCAGGGGAGCGCGGGGCAGAGGCAAGCCCCTGCCCTGGTGGGGAGGCTTCGGTTCGCGCCTAAGGGGATCTTTTGTAGTAGATCCTCCAACACCAGAATATTACCAGAGTCAATAAAATAAGCAGAACTGTTAGTATAATTTGCCGCGGCACATTTGACATGTTGCTAGCGGGGGTCACAGTTGCAGTTACTGTTGGCTGATCTGTATTAGTAGCGACGGTCGGGGTTACAGTGGGTAGCAGTAGATTGTTCCATTGCGGTTGAACTCCATTCACGAGAGATTTCGTGTTGTTAAAGCTATTGCCAGTAGGCGTACCGCTAGCTCCATTTTTACTTTCTGGAGTTACACCAGGTCCGTTATGTCCACTTAAAGTGGGCGTTGCCTGAGAAGTTGATGAGTTGCTGCTATCAATGGTAGGTGAACTGATTACTTGCCAATTGGAGGCTCCGTCAGCTGTCCGGGCGTATGACTGATCAGGAGCAAGTTGAGGAACTGTCACTTGATTGATCACTACTCCTCCGATCACGAGCCGTAATGTCGATGTTTCAGATAAGAGAAAGCTAGCATCGTAACGAGGAAAAAGAACCAGGTAACCGTGTGCTGCTATACTGGCGCCAAAGGGGGAATAAGAAAAGTTCGTACCGGGACCGCTATCAAATGCAGCGTGTGATGCATAGAGGTTGAACGGCTGATTCTGGGTGTTATACAGTTCGATCCAGGTGTCGGCAATGACAGAATACGTCCCAGGGGATTCTGAACAGTTCCAGGTGGAATGTGGCACCAGCAGCACTTCGTTAATGACTATGACGCCTGAAACTGTTGGCGCGGGCGCAGGTGAACCTGGTAGTGTGGGAGGTACTCTTGGAGCGCATCCATGACCACCACTGGATGCGGAAACTGAAAAAGTTGTCATACTCAGGAAAAACAAAACAACAAGAGCAACCACCGCGAAATGCCGCACGTCGCCACCTACTTTTTCCGCTATTTTTCCGCTTCTTCAGTCATGCGGATCAACACAAAGAGAGCACAACCAGTGGACACGATTAATAGAGGTACTTATATTCTACCCCTCGTTTACGTGAAAAAGATTTCTGAAAAAAACAGCGTACCGCTTCTATACTACTTTCGCCAAGAGTGAAGGCAATAATTGAGCCGATGATAATACCACAGATACCACCGAGGGCGATACCTTCAAGAAACATGCGGTTCCGAAAAAATGTCATCGTCGTCACCTTTTCTGTCTATTAGTTTGAATTATTGCAGATACACCACCGTCTTCGCCTCATTCCAAAGGCGTTCCAGCCGGTAGTATTCCCGTTCCTTGGCCCCAAAGATATGGACGATGACATCACCAAAGTCTAGCAGAACCCAACCAGTCTCGGCAACACCTTCTCGATGAAGCACTTTGGCTCCCTGTTTTCCTAATTCTTCGTCAATTGTATCTGCGATGGCTTGTATCTGGCGTGAGTTATTCGCGCTGCAGATTACAAAGTAGTCAGCAAAAGCAGTTACGTCTCGAATATCCAGCAGGATAATATCCGAGGCTTTTTTATCAGATGCGCTATCTACAGCAGCCTTTGCTAACTGGGCTGGATTAAGTAGAACTTCCTCCACGAACGCTTCCTATCTTATTCATAAGTTCACTTCTTGCCAAAGGCATAATTCGCAATTGGCAACATATACATTTTAGTATTCGCATTATAGCACGGGTGAACAAGAGTTGTTAAGAGGACAACACATTCGGAAACCTCAGCACTGCTAGCTTGTTACACTGAACGGCCCAGAAAGTCCCCGTCATTCATGCGGGGGATGAATGGGCCTCCCTTTTGGGGCGTGAGAGGGGGAGGATTGCTCCCCACGTGCCACCATCCGCAGAGCAAGTTTGATAGCCGCGCTATCAGATGAACACCCGTACAGTTCCCTAATCCGTGCAATCGCTTCTCGGTCTGCCTGCTCAAGCCGTATTGTCGTGGCATTGGCTTGTTTCTTTCTCATCGTGCAAGTATAGCCGCTTGACAGTGAGATGTCAATGTGCTATATTCCAATGGTTCTTAGCACACTGACAACTCAATAGTGTTTGGAGGTTCCAGGCTCAATCGTTCGCCTGGGTAAAAGCACTAGCGTACACAACGTTGGTTGTGCCACTCGATACACGAGTCTGTGAGTAACGCCCGCTCTTGTGAGTGCAACTGAACACACGGTGTAGGACGATACACCAGCGTCATTCCAGAAGCCCCGCGCCTTTAGGCCGGGGAGTCGTCACCAACTCTGTCAAGCCTAACCATGCTTCCCTGGTAGTATGACGTTCGACACTGGCATTATCTAAAATTTCTGAGCGGAGTTCGCCCAGCGTTCCCCAACCTTCAGCTTCGACGTCATATTTATGAATGGTTTCCTCGTTGCGTTGTCGCACCCAAACGAACGAATCATCTGGGAGATCGCTGTACTTCTCAACGATGGCGCGTAAAATTTCGCGAGCGACATCTTCAACGAAACGAGGGTTGCTGTGAGCTTTATTGACAATATAAAGTTCATCAGGCCGCTTGAGAAGGGCATAATTCTCAGAACTCATAGCACTTTCGACGAGGTTGACCAGGTCCCTGGCCTCCACGCTTTGCTCTGAACCGATCAGCAGCGTTGCCCGTCCTCGTTGATTGTGAGTAGCAAGTGGTGTCACCTCTAACATTTTCGCGATCACATCTTCAGGAAACCCCTCTTCTTGTAAACGCGCGCGCGCGAAAGAATAGACCATGTCCTGTGCGCAGGGGCAAGCTACCATTCCTTCAACTTCGACACCCACCATACGTCGGCTATGCTCTTTTGTCGCGACAGCCTGAGCTAACAGACCATAGACTTCCTGGGTACGTCGGCCAGAGACAGGAGTCCACTTTTGGAGTGGGAGTGTCGTGCGAATGTATACCTCTGCGCGAGCTACTTTTTGCCTCTCGACAACAGTCTTCGCCATTTGTTCAGCCAGGAGTTCGATTTGAGGCCAGGAGTTCGATGCAAATTGTTCGATAACCTCTTCAAGGGCGTCACTGAAGCGCGACATATGCGCTCCTGCTTGCTCAGGACCAAGTTCAACATACAGGTCAAAAGTCGCGTCGAACCATTGTTGATGACCCTCATTACCAATCATGAGCGCTTTTCTGATGTTGACCACGCCAACGCGCCCGAGGCGAACGTGTACCTTTGGTTGACCACTCTGAATATCGCGTTCCAAGGGGAAAAGCAAATTTGCAGCTATCTTTTTTACTCCATCCTGTGTGACGGCATCCAGTAGTTCCTTTACGGTTTTACCGCTGACAGGATCAACCATTGCAGGCGCAATTTCCGCCAGGGGTGCCAGGACAAAAGCGCGCTCTGATGCGCGGGCATGAGGCACAATCAAATTATCCTGTAAAATGTGGAGATCATCAAAATAAATGATATCGATATCGATAGGGCGCGGGCCATTACGAAACGACGGCTGGCGTCCGATAGCTAGCTCAATCTCTTGCGTATGTTTCAATAATTCTTGTGCTGAAAGTCTCGTCTTACCACTGCAAACCATATTCAAGAAAAGCGGTTGGTCGATATATCCAATCGGTTCTGTTTCATAGAGAGAAGAGATGGCTGTAATTGCCATATAATCTCGTAATTGCTGCAAGGCTGCCGCGAGGTTACCACGTCGATCTCCCAGATTGGAACCTAACGCCAAATAGACCATATGCGTAGCAATTGACGTGTTACCATTCAAGGGAAACAATGGTGAAACGGTAGTATTTAAACTCATATATAATAAACCTCTCTAAAAACATGTACATTATCATCGTATGTGATAACAAGTAATAACCCGGATTCGTTCCCTGCCTATATGTAATACGATTTAAAACAGCCTGATCATAGGGTGCTGATGCTCACAGGGTAAGTAAACCGCCGCCTGTGCTTTCAGAAATAGCGCTCACTATTGGTAAATTGACTTGCCGATGATAGGACGTATGAGGTAAGAAAAGAGAGGCATCTTCTCTACAACCTTGCCGATTGTGGGGTAAAAAAACAGGGCCGGGCATTACATCCAGACCCTAATTGAATGGCTACTAATCTTGTCGTGATGGTATCACCGGCAAACTAGCGCGGTGTCCAGCATCTCTCTAAATGGACTGTATGTACAGGACGAATACCGTGTGTATACTCGCTCATCGCTCTTTGCATAGCGGCTCTATTGCCAAAGTTCAACTCTATTTGAGAGGTATAAAGGCCTGCAGCTTCGATACGCATAGGGAGCATTTCGGACATTTCAACATACGCTGGTTCAAACGAGCCGCCTAATTCGTTAATGCGCTCTTCAAGTGCTCCCTCTTGCAAGACATAGGGGAAATCTTCATAGAGTTTGACATTTGCACCAAGTTGAATCAGGCGATCCGCAGCGGAACAAACAATCAGGTGATCGACATGGCGACCGATACCCAGCGGGGCATACCAGACAGCATCAGGGAGGCGCTCGTGCAGTGCCACCAGGTCCTGTGCCAGTTGCTTATCAATCTCTATATCAGCAGGGTGAACTTCCCCGCCTATCAGTTGTTCCTCTTGCGAGTAATATGCCGGACTGCCGCGATAGATGGCATCGAGGTAGTCGAGCCAGAGATAATCGACATGAATATAATCCAGCGCGCTTGCGTCTTCTTTGCGTCGGTTTGATACCATACTCGCCGTGTCTAGATTGGCACCTCCCATTCTTTTTTGTATCTCGGCAGCAAAAGGGCTGGGTTTCAGATCTGATGCTGGTATACCGCTAAAAACGTTAATTACTAGCGGGCGTAATCCATTACTTATCTGGACTGCCAGCGTGCCACCGCAGGAGTAGACTACATCATCAAGATGCGGCGAGAGGAAAATATGCCGGGAAGTTGTTGTAATACCTGCAAAGCTTGTGAGTTGCAATGGTGTGCTCCTTTATACATAGAGATAGGTTAAAGAATGTTGGTTTGGTTACCGCGTGTTTTAGCCACAGTATACACGAAAAGAGCGATAGCAGAAAGGGTATGGACAACACCCTCGAAGCCATTATGGCAGGCATACTCCCTCATCAGCACAGTCTAGTAAGCCATCTTTAGTCAGGCCATCTACAAGTTTTCGTATCCAGGGTAGATCATCCTGATTGAATGTTGGCTTGATCTGTATCCCAAGGTCGGCGAGAGAAACACGTTGTCCAGTGGGTATGGTGCGCAGCAGATTGATGATGCGCCCACGAAAATAGCGATTTGTGCTTGTGAAAGGCTGTTGCTGGTAATCTGCCTTTTTCTCCGCGACTTTTCGCAATTGGCGCAGCACTGTTCCCGACGGAAAAAGGCTATACTGACCCATCTCCACGTAGGCTCGACAAGTCGGCTGCAATGGACAGCGGTTACATTGAGGGTTGCTGCTGATACAGATGGTTGCCCCGAGGTCCATGATAGCCTGGTTCCAATTATAGGCTTCCCCAGTTGGCAGTACCTGTTCCGCCAACGTCAACATATCAGCATCATTGATTTTTGGCTCTGGAAGTTCCAGTCCAAGAAATACGCGGTGAAGCACGCGGCGTATGTTTGTATCAACGGTAGCTACCTGTTTATGGTAGGCGAAACATGCGATCGCTCCGGCAGTATAGCGCCCAATACCTTTCAGCTTTATAAGATCATCAATAGTATCCGGTATACGGCCATCGTATTCAGCGATAACCTGGCGCGCAATCGATTGGAGATTGACAGCCCGCCTGTTATAACCGAGTGGCACCCAGACAGAGATGACTTCGGCAGTAGAGGCTTGAGCCAGGTCTGCCAAAGTAGGAAATGTAGTGAGAAATTGCTGATACTTTGGCAGTACACGATCAACCTGTGTTTGTTGGAGCATAATCTCTGAAACAAGAATAGCATAGGGGTCATTGGTTGTGCGCCATGGTAAGTCTCGCTGCTCAACACTGTACCAACGCAGCAAGAAGCGATGAACCTGCACAACTAGTTCAGGAGCGATTTGATAAGGAAAAGATGAAAACAGAGATTGCTTGCTCATGGAATGTTACTCAGGTCAAGATGTGGCACGTTGCGAAGTCACCTCGTCAATGACATCCTGCTGGTTCGCTTCTGTCTGAGTCTCGTTGCGTTTACGGACCATCAGAGAAAATATAGTATCGCCACCTTCTTGCCAGCACTTCGCGTCTGGTGCTGGTAAATTCTCGCAGAGAATCCAGTCATCAGCATTTTTGAGGACATGACCCTTGATGCATTTGGCATACATCACGCTATCATTGAAATCTGGATCATCAGGCTTGACTCTAGGCGAAGCAATCTTCGGAATGAAAAACTTACACCATGGCACGGTTCTGTACCTTCCTTGTTCTCATTTGGTTGACCCAAGTCAAGGGTCTTGCTTCATCTGCACCTACTCACATAGTTAACAGGTCAGGACAGTCTCATTATAGCGTATTGAGTGACATTTAACTAGAGGCTTGTTGGCTTGTTTCCGGGCTTCTTTTCGTATCACTTGTATAATCAAGCCCTGCGACTGATAAGGCAGCGCAACCACCAGGTTCCTGTCTTACATGCAACAATCAAATAAAGCCATGCCCAGGGTTCGCCGAGAATGCCATAGCAGGCGGTCATTGCCAGGAAGAAAAGGGTGGCAATGGCGGATAGCTGCATCAAACGCCAATTGCGCCACTGCCAACGAAAGCTCCATATACGAGTACCACGGTAGTGCCACATCACCAATCCAGCGCTTGTTACTAATACCGCAGTCCCTATGATACCCAGTGCTCCCAGGCACAGTGAAAGAATGGAAGTAGCCATACCCATATGGTTCGCCCTCTGTATGTGTACCCATGTTTCTCCTGCTACATAGGACGCTTTCTTGAATTATATCATGAAGCGGAGGAACGTACCGGACATGGCCTTGAGAAAAGTCATTCTACAGCGGCACTTGAACATAGTGCTTAACGCAAGACATGGCTGTATAATGTGTATTGGTGCCATATCCCAGTATCGTCACTGGCAGGTATGTATCAAATGAAGAAGAGAAGCCCTGGCCCATGTAGTGAAATTGTGAAAGGCTGTAGATGTGTTAGCTGGAGAGTTAGTCGTACTAGACGCTGCTTCCCCCCTCTGGAGGACGGCCAGTCCTTTATTAGGTGCTGTGTTAAAGCTTGAACAATGCGCTGAGAACTATTCCTGGCATGGCTGGAACAAACAGCAAATGAGCTTATTTCTTAAGGGATTACCTCAGAAGTGTAGCCTGGTTGTAGGGGTTTGGGAAACTGCCCTGGTAGGTGACGATGTAATGGGGCATGAGGTGTTGGTCGTGGGTGTTGTCTGCGAAGTTGTTGCGGGCGAGATACAGACCATTCGCACCTTTGACGCACTGAATGAAGCCGGGCTCAAACTAAGCGGATCGTTGGAGCCAGGAATTGATGATGCTATAGAGATAATGAGCGCGGTGAGAATGCAGGTAGCCCCCGTTGCTTGGGCGCTATATACTGATAAAGCAACGTGGGACGAGTGGCTTTTTGGCAATAGTGATGAGGAAGGTGTGGTGGATAAAGGAGAGGCCCTGGCTGAGTATGTCCAGCAGGGGCGCTGTGTCATTATGGGCAGCCAGACTGCTCATTACCACCTTTCATGAGACAAACAAGTAGTGTACAGCTGCCGAGCAGCACTGTAGATTATCAAGAGGAAACACGTGCAACCGAAAACCCCTTTAGTCTGGAACCCGATTTTACGGCAGTATCTTGTCAACGCGCCACATCGTATGAATCGGCGTGAAGGTATTGTGACATGCCCATTTTGCGCTGATATTATGGAGGGGAAAGTTAGCCCTGATACGCAGGTTTGGATACATCCCAATGACTTCCCACCACTACAGCCTCCAGTAGGTGAGGCATATGTTGTCATTTACCACCGTGATCACCAGCGCACCTTTACGCAGTTGTCAGTAAAAGAAGTAACGGCAGTCGCACATGTATGGCATGATCTCTACATTGACCTGGCTTCGCGTTATCCAGCTGTGATGATCTTTGAGAATAGCGGTGAATCGATCGGACAAACACAACACCATCCCCACGGCCAAACCTTTGGCGTCTCGGTTATCCCACCTATCCTGGAACGCGAGTTAGAGACAGTGCTACAGGAAACCGCCGCTGGGCGGGGATGCCCTTTTTGCCGGGTGCGAGCCGAACTTGAAGGGGAGGTTTATGAAGTGGCAGCTAATACTACCTGGCAGGCGTTTCTGCCACCCTATGCGCGCTACCCATATGAGACGCATCTCTACCCACGACGCCATATAGCCAATCTTGCAGAGATGCAGGAGAACGAACTGTGGGATTGTGCGGAGCTGTTACTGCGCGTGGTACGTGGGTATAATGCTTTGTTCGATGGAGCGATGGCGCCGCTGCCGTATTTGATGGGTATACACCAACTGGCTGACAAGCGTTTCCATCTCCACGTCGAGATACTCGCCATAGGTCGTGCCCCGGGCAAGCTCAAATATGCCGCCTCTGCCGAATCGCTTTGGGGTATATGGACGAACGATTCCTCACCAGCCTTGAAGGCTCAAGAGCTGCGGGAAGCTATTGTGAAGGGAGATGCATGAGCAGTTCAAGCAAGTTGCCACAGCCGGCCCAGGCTGCACTTGATCGATTTCCTATAGCCTTTTCTGGTGATGTAGATTATACTGGCGCTACTGGGACCGCCTGGGCGCCAGGACGGGTAAACCTGATCGGAGAGCACACTGACTATAATGATGGTTTTGTTTTACCGGTAGCAGTTGACAGGGTAATCGCCTTTGCGGGTCGAGTACGCGGTGATCATGTTGTACGCCTCTGGTCGACCCATTATCAGGAGTATGCCCAGTTCCCGTTAGAAGGCCTACCCGCTACATTTGAACGGCAACGTGAAGGCTTACCTGGTTGGGCGCGCTATATATTGGGCGTGGTAACGGAGTTAGTGAGATCAGGTGTAGTGCTCATGGGTTTTGACGCGGTAATTGATAGTGATGTTCCTCTTGGTGGGGGAATGAGTTCGTCGGCAGCACTGGAAGTAGCCACTGCACAGGCGTGCGCTCTTTTCTCGGAAGGAAGTTTCACTATCGGGGTCGAAGCGGCAACGTTAACGCCGATGCAGGTAGCCGCAGTTTGCCAGCGCGCGGAACAGATTGCTTCAGGGGTACGTTGTGGCATACTCGACCAGGCGGCATCGTGTCTTGGGCGACCAGGCAAGGCGGTCTTACTCGATTGCCGTTCACTGGAGTACCGCTACCTGCCTTTTGATGCTCCCAATTTGCCGTTAGTAGTGATCGATACAGGGGTACGTCGCGAACTGGCATCCTCAGACTATAATGTACGACGTAGGGAGTGCGAAGAGGCTACAGCGCTGTTGCGAGAAATCATGCAGCAGCGTGAACCGGGGAACGAAGCCGCGCAATCCATTGCAGCGCTGCGCGATATCACGCAAGAACAATTTTATCGTTATGGTGCGCTTCTGCCGGAGCCGATGCGTAAGCGCGCGGGCTATGTCATCGCCGAGAATGCACGCGTGCTGCAGACCGTCAACCTGTTAGCCATGGGCTCTTATGAAGAGGTAGGGATGCTGCTCTGGCTCTCACATGCTGGCTTGCGCGATGAGTACGAAGTGAGTTGTTACGAACTGGATACGCTCGTGATGATTGCCAGGCACGTAGAGGGCGTGCTGGGTGGGCGTATGATGGGAGGAGGATTCGGTGGTTGTACGGTGAACCTGGCATATGGCGAGGTTGTTGAGGCGCTTAACCGGGCTGTTGAACAAGAATACCCGCCGCGTACAGGCAGGCAGGCACGTATTGATATTTGCCGGGCTGCTGGAGGGCCAGGAAATGCCTGGGCGATGTAAGAGGTAATAGCATGAAACTTTTTCTCTCGACTGACTTTGAAGGAACAAGTGGCATCGTGGCTTGGGAACAGATCATTGAAGGCAACGCGGAATACGAGCAAGGACGAAAGTTGCTTACTAATGAAGTGAATGCAGTTATCACGGGTGCGCGCCTGTGAATTATTGCAGAACGGTGCGGCTCGGGCTGTGCGCAATAGAAACGAAATGCGCCCACCTGAGTTTAAGCTGCCAGTCTCCCTGGAAATCACATTTCTGGTTGCCGATATGGCGGAGATGGCGCAATGGGTGCGCGGTGTTGAACATGTAGGGCCTCGAACCGTAAGTCTTTCCGACGATAACCTGCTCGACCTATACAAAATGTTTGTCACGGTTATCACATTGACGCGAGCATTGGTTGATCGCTAACACATCTACTGCCTATTTAATAAGCCACACATCAAGGCAGGAGAGGATAAAAAAGAGGTCGAAATCACTATTTTATCAGTGATTTCGATCTCTTTTTTTGACAGAACGAAGCCAATTTAAGCATTGGTATGATCTGAAGTCACGTGGGTATCTTCTTCAACGCTGATGCGGTTGCTCTGAGTGCGATCAATATGGTCAACCATTTCTGTCAGTACTCCGAGTCGCCGCTCAAGATTCTGTGCTTGTTGGTGCAAAGAACGGATCTCCCCAACCAGTTCGTGGAACTGGCCATTGAGCCTGGAAAGTCCCTGTTCCCTTTCAACAGTAGCAAGCGTCGTTTCAGTAGCTGTAGCTCGACTATTGGCAGCTTCTTCTACAGGTCTCAGCTTGACGGTTGGATTTCTATTTGCGGGAAGGGCTGGTGCTGGCTTGCTGTTTCTACGTGACTCCTCGGCTCTTTGCTCGCTAATACCGAGCAGCACTGCGCCGATGATAGCCAGCACGCCAACAGCCAACAAGCCTCCGATAATCAATAAATTCACTCGATGCTCCTTTCAAGGCGAACCAGGGATGGCGCGTGCCAGGAAAGGCCGCGCGCTATCCCTTCTCGCTAGTGAATATGTATAGTTACTGAAACACTCATGCCAGGTAGAACATCTTTATTGCCATTACCATCAAGCGAAATTACGACAGGGATACGCTGTCCAACTTTGGTAAAGTTGCTGCTTGTAGGGTCCTGGTTGGGTAAAAGCGAGAATTGGCCAGCCGTTGCCTTGACGATTTGTTGTATGTGACCTGTGAAGTTCGTGCCGCTGTAGGCATCAATTTTGATATCGACATCCTGGCCAACTTTAACAGTATCGATAGCGTTCTCATCGACATAAGCAGTCACAGTTGCCGAACTAAGGTCTGTCACCGTAGCGATGGGAAGACCTGGAGCGACACCCTGACCCTGGACTGCAGGCACCTGTATAATAGTGCCGCTTAGCGGGCTGACGATATTGACTGAAGCTGAGCTGCCGGTTGCTCCACTGGCACCTGCGGTTGGCGCACCGGTAATGGTGCCAATAGTTTGACCCGCGGTGACCGCATCACCCAGCTTCACGTTAAGAGTTGTCAACGTTCCCCCCATGGGAGCACTAACGTTGATAATCTTAGAGGTAACCTGGGCATCATCGGTGCTATAGTAAACGTAGTTGTTATAAAACCAGTAGAAAATGCCACCGCCGATAGCAAAGAAGGCAAGGATAATCAGGATCGGGACTAAAATCATGCGACGCATTGTCATTATCTCCTTTAAACGTTGAAGTATCATGTCTTGTAGGGGCGTCCTGTGCCTCTCTACAAAAAGATTTTCGATACGGGAATTTTATTCCACCATAGCAAATGCAGGTGTGGGTGCTTCTTTCTCTTCGTTGGGAACACCAGACGCTGCAGGCGCTGCCTCTGGAATAGTAGCTGACTTGCGCGTGCGTGACCCCCGCACAAACAAAACCGAGATGATGGCGAGACCAATAATCACGACCGTCAATGTGAAAGCATCCTGTAAGGCGAGGATAAAACTTTGTCTCTGCACAAGCCGATAGACAATCTGTAAGGCAGCGACCTGTGCCGTGTGTTGATCCGCGCCGCGCGCTACAAACAGCGCCTGTAAGCGCGGTAGCAACTGCCCAAGCTGTGAACTAGCAGTCACTTGCTCGGCAAGACGAGCGTAGTGTAGTTTTGTCTGTGTCTGTACCAGGGTTGCTAGAACCGCTATACCGAGCGAGCTTGAAACAGAACGCATGACGGTGTTCATCGATGAAGCCTGTCCTAACTGGCGTGATTTCACCTCTGATAGGCCGAAGACCGTCAATGGCTGTATGGTGAGACCGAGTGCGACCCCGCGCAATACAAGCATTGCCTGGAGCCACCAGAAAGGAGAATAAACCGTGATGAACGAGAGCTGCCAGGTCGCAATTCCCAGGATAAGTAGACCCGGTATCATCACTGCTCGTACTCCAATGCGATCTACCAGGCGACCGCCTACGATAACACTCACCATTGAGGCCAGCGCCTGTGGGAGCAGGATTAAGCCAGACTCGAAAGCGCTCTGCCCGCGCAGGTTTTGCAGATAAATCGGAAAGAGGAATAAACCTCCGAACAGGCTAAAAACGACGAAAAGGCCGGCAATAATGCTCGTTGTGAAGGGACCATTAGCAAAGAGGCGCAGATCGAGTAGAGGTTGTCTCCCTCGGTTAACGATGATAAGCTCGACAGTGACGAAGATCGCCAGTGAGAGTACTCCACCCGCAAGACAACCGACCACTATGGTAGATCCCCAGCCATCTGTACTGGCAGAGGAGAGAGCATAGAGCACCAATCCCAAACCAAGCGCGACAAAGATGAAGCCGAGGAAGTCGAATGTTGTGTTGGCCTCTGGTCGAGCCTCTCGCAAGAATAGAGTGGCCAGGAAAAAGGCCAGGATACCGATGGGAACGTTGATGTAAAAGATCAATTGCCAACCTGCAAACGTCACAAGGTAGCCACCAAAGGTTGGACCAAGCGCCGGAGCCAGAAGGGCGGGGATACCAAAAAAGCCCATGGCAGCACCACGCTCCTGCGGCGGAAATTCGCGGAAAAGCAGAGTTAAGGAGAGCGGGAATAGTGCAGCTCCTCCAATTCCTTGCAGTACGCGAAAGAATATGAGTGCAGGCAGGCTCCATGCCAGTCCACAGAGCGCCGAGCCAGCAGTGAACAAGACGAGAGAGATGAGATAAAAACGCTTGATCCCCAACCTGTCAGAAAAGAATGCTGATGTTGGGGTAACAACCCCCAGGGTCAAAATGTAGGCTGTGAGCACCCACTGGACGCTATGGATATCTGCGCCAAAAGCGATTTGCAGTCTTGGAATTGCAATGTTGACAATGGTTTGATCCAGGATGCTCATAAACACCGCGATGACCACGACCATTGCCACGATCCACTTGTATTCCAGTCTTCTGCGGGGCTGCTCAGGCTGCGCAGCTCGTGTAGCCTGTGCATTGACTTGCATGTGGAGTGACTCCTTCTAAACAACAAAAAACGAGTAACGTAGAGCAACAAGAACGCTTTAGTAATAAAGAAACGCTTAGAGAACTGCTGTCTCATCACTCGGTGATTGATGGCGTTGCACCATTCCATACAAAAGCAAAGATACTAACTGATCAATGGTTTCCTCGCGTGAGAGGTGTGCAGATGGCAGGAGATCGTTCAAGCCGCGCCCAATAGCGCGCATAGCAAAGAGCATGGCGATAACTTGCACGAACAGGTTAGCGTCAATGTTCTTGCAGAAGTAGCCATCTTCTTGCCGTTTTTGGATGTACTCTACAATACGTTTGCGTCCCTTGACAATCTTATCAGCAAGAATGTGGGCCGCTTGTGGATGGGTGTAAATCAACAAAATAGCCAGGCGCGCAAAGTCCCCTTGTGAGGTGAACCCATCATAAAAACCCTCGGCCAGGCGGCGTAAAATCATCTCATCATCAAGCTCTATCCCATTCTGCAAGTCCAGTTCAATCTGCTCAATAACCGGGTACAAAATTGAGTGAGGGCCATAATGCTGGATGATCGCTGAGAGCAAATCATCTTTGCTATGAAAATGCCAACACAGTGCTCCTCGTGTTACACCAGCCTCTGTAGCTATGTCTTCCAGGGTTGCCGCAGAGATGCCAGAGCGTGCGAAAATACGCACCGCAGCCTCAAGAATCGCCAGGCGCGTGTCATGAGTTGGGGCATGATCGAGAAGCCCTCGATTCACCAACTCTGCACGGAGTTCTTCTTTACCTCCTGTAAAATGATAATAGAAGGCTGGCCGCGAAAGTTCTGCGGACTTGATAATCTCTTCTATGGTAATTTCATCAAATGATCGCTCTGCAGCAAGTATTACTGTCGCCTGTATCAGGCGTTCTTTCCCGCTGCATTTGCTTTTGTAGGAGTGCTGTTCAGCCATCTATTTTCGCAATCAACATATTTATACCATACAACAAAACAGGCTAGACTATACTATACAGTTGCTTTGGTAAGTATAGTAAAGAAACACAGAAAATGTCAAGTGTGAGTTTTAATAATGTATAAGAGGCACTAGATGAGGGTGACGCAAGTGATTTGAAGCTCTTTCATAAAGGGTGATCTATACGTACTATAGTAGGTGGCGCTACTTGACGGAACATTGAGTATAGGATACCGTTATACCAATAAAATCCGTTTTTTACTTTGGCTTACTTTCATCGGACTTAGGAGAGATTACGTGGCTTTACAATGTACTTTTTGTGGGACCGCATTAAAAGATGATGCTCGTTATTGTAATCATTGTGGAACACTTGTTGCAACGCATCCCTTCAGTCCTAAGTCAGCTAATGCGTTGAAATTTCCTGAGCAAAACAATAACACTAGAGAACCCCTACGTGAGCAGGTTGCTCAGCAGCCAACATATCCCTCTAGTCGGCGTTCAACGCAAGACGAGCCGCCTTCATGGATGAGTCAGTTGGGAGATGCGCTGCAAAGTAAAGTTTCTTCTGAAGGGCATGAAATTCCAGGCAATTCTCCGCAGCTTGACTTTCCTGAACCAGAGGTAGTGCAGCATTCGAAAGCATCAGCCCGCGAGCTTCATGCGAAAGTATGGGAACAGCAGGAACCTATTCCGCCAGCTATGCAGGAATTTTCCATGGATGATGATCCCGAAGATTTACCGACAAAACCACTTGTAGCCGACTTTCCAGGGATACAGAGCCAGCGTAATACGGCCTTATCGCCTCACGCTAAAATGCAACATGCTCGTTTTGATGATGACGCGGCGGAATATCTTGATACCATTCCATTAGCAACGCAGATGGAAGCGAAATCTACACATGCATCCTGGCCTGGAGAAGCTATTCAACGGCAAGAAAGACCAAAGCTGAGGTATGACGATGCTCCCAATCGCACGCCATACCCAGGATTCTCGCCGTCGACACCTGGGTACTTACGCTCTGTGAATCAGCATGATCAGGAGCGGATGGGCGTGTCCTCTGCAACGCAAGCGCAGGTAGGGAGGCAAACGCCACCCGCACAGCCAGCAGTATCCTCATTTCGACCATCGCAGCAACGTAAGAGCCGTAAATCAATCGCAGTCGTCCTGCTTTTGCTCATACTGCTAGTAGTAGCGGGAGGTGTAGGAGCGTGGATTGTCCTGTATCAGCCATTCTCCATGCCTTTGATTACTCAACCACAACAGCAATTGAGTAATACACAACTGGGTTTCTCTCTTCTCTATCCGAGTGGCTGGCAGTCACAATTAGATCGGGGTAAGGCGACCGTCCAATTATTTGATAGTAGCCATACAGCGCAGGTTGATATCGTTGTTGGAGCCGCTCCAAATGGAGATGTTAGTCAATATCTTCAACAGCAAGCCAGCCAACTTGGTCTGACCGCGATAAAAAAAGGCGCAACGCGTTCCTTCGCAGGAGAGACATGGCAACAAGTTCAGGGGAACGTGCAACAAAGCGGAGCGAGCTATACCGAGACCTTGCTAGCAACAACCCGTAAAAGTAACATTTTTACTATAAGGCTATTAGCACCCCAAACAACATATAGTGAGGAAGAACAAGTAGCATTCTCCAAAATTTGTTCATCATTTCAGTTTTTATGATGAACTATAAAAGCGCTTAGTGTGGTATACTATGCGCGAATTATGAGTCATGCAGGCCAGGATTATGGCGGTAGTAACAGGTCTACTGAGAAACTACGCTCCGTATATTGCCGTGTGTACACTCAAGTCAACTCGCTGAAGAGAAAGAAAGGAGGGCGCAGCAGAAAAACTGGTTGCGCTTACAGCATAGACCTATGGACGACATCCGCTTTGAACGGCATTTTCGCACTCCCTACTCAGAAGGTTATTACATCATGCAGGGCAGCAGCGTGCAGAGTAATAATCGCCTGGGCACTGTTGATATTCACTTTACAACGACCGCAGTCCACGGAACACTTATTTTAGAGCGTGAACTCGAAGAAACTGACCTGACCAAACTTATTGAGCAAATAGATGAGGATCTCGTACTATCTGCCGATATGCCGCGTGATGACTTTCTCGTTAGTGTTTACGTCGGTAAGGATGTCGGTTTCTACAGTGATGAGTATTTCGCTGAAGAGAACGACAGCAGTACTGGCTTTGGTGATGAAGAGGAATAGGGGGTTTGCCTCCTTTACTCTTAGCATCCTCATTTCAATAGTGGCGCTTTGATTATGTGCTAGTCTTCCAACAGTCCGCGCCGCATCGCATATTTGACAAGTTCGGCGCGGCTGTGGAGGTTGAGTTTATCCATAACATGAGTGCGGTGGGTATCCACTGTTTTAGGACTGATTACCAGGCGTTCCGCAATCTGATTATTCGTGTAACCCTCGGCTACCAGCTTCAGTATTTCGCGTTCGCGTTCCGTCAGGCTACTATAGCTATCTTTCTCCTCGCCGCTGCGAACTCTTTGCAGGTAATCTCCCACCATGACAGATTGGGCAGTTGGCGAGAGGTAGAATTGTCCGCTGCGCACCACATGTAAAGCTGTAATCAATTCGGTATCGGCAGCTTCTTTGAGCATATAGCCAGATGCGCCTGCTCTGAGTGCCTGGAAGACATACTCATCATTTTCATGCATCGTGAGCACGAGGACCTTCACCTCTGGTAATAATTTTTTAATTTGCCTTGTTGCTTCAATACCACTCATATCCGGCATAGTGATATCCATAAGGATGATGTCGGGCTGCAAGCGCTGAGCCTCTTGCAAAGCCTGACGGCCATCCTGTGCTTCACCGACTACTTCCATATCTGGTTGGGCGTTCAGCATCATTTTCAGGCCAGCACGTAAAATTGTATGATCATCAGCAAGTAATATATGTATCTTCATCGAAGCGAGTTCCTGTCTTCTTAGCGAGCAGCAGTAGGACATTAAAGGTTCGAAGCTATCTTTTGCACTGCTTCTTCCATTGGAATGAGTGGTATATGAACCCTAATAGTTGTGCCTTGTCCAGGGTTAGAGTGAATAGTTAATGAACCATCGAGTAAGACCGCGCGTTCATTCATACCAGCCAGCCCTAAACCACGCTCCTGGTCAGGAGTTTTGAGTAACGTGCCTATATCGAAGCCGCTGCCGTCATCTATAATGGTGACATATACAGCGTCCGCATCCTCTTTCATGGTGATAAGCACCTTATGGGCATTAGCATGGCGCGCAGTGTTGGTTAGAGATTCCTGCACTATTCTGTAGAGCGCCGTCTCCATCTCGGCGGGTAATCGCTGCTTAAAGCCCTGTGCGGCAAATTCAACTTCAATGGAACACTTTTGCTGGTATTCTTTCACGTACCAGCGTAGTGCGGGCAATAGGCCTAAATCATCGAGGGCACTGGGACGCAGGTCGATGCTAAGACTGCGGATGGCGCGCAAGGTCTGGTGAGCCAATTTACGCGTGTCAGCAATGCGGTCACGAGCTTCTTGTGTTGTGGTTGACTCCTCAAGTATGGCTAAACTAATCAGTAACGAGGTGAGTACCTGACTTGTCTCATCGTGTAATTCCCGAGCGATACGCTTGCGTTCTTGTTCCTGAGCATTGATAATCTGGCTAGCTCGTAGACGTGTCGCATCATCGATTGCCTCAAGCATCGTGTTGAACGTGCGTGCAAGTTGATCAGCTTCGGGATCAACGCCGCTTGTAGGCGCTCGTAATGAGCGTTCTCCACCCTGGACCCGACGCATGACCTTCCCTAGTTCTTGTAACGGGCGAAAGGCAACCTGGAGTACGACAAAATTGAGGGCAATACTGACGAGCCACCCCACAACAATGAAAATGATCAGGGAGGTCGGTGTAGCGAGGGCCTGTCGACTGTTGTGGAGATTCGAGGCAAGCCAGGTTCCCCCTGTAGCCCCGACGAATATAATCAAACTATTAGCAAAAAGAACTTTATAGAATACCGGCAGGCTGAGTAGTGGCCTGAATATTTTAGGTATCCGGGTGCTTTCTTGTAATGTGCTATTGGAATGGATCATGATGTTGTTTCACTTCACTGCGATTTGCAGCTGTGTGCTCCTTTGCTTACCATATCATTGTAGCGATACACTCAACAGCATGTCAAATGAAGGTTTTCCGTCCAATTCTAGGAAAGGAGAAATGTGGGGACGCTCCACACGTTCCTGTAGCGGCTATGATCTTGCACCCCGTTTTGTCTAAAAGGATGGTGATCCTTGGAAATCAGGTGTATGATAAGAAAAAATAGGGTATGCACCTGATGTTCGTAAAGGAACAAGCAAGTATGCTAAGGACAAGAATCCAATTCGGGCTATTTACTCTTCTCATTTGTGTGGAAAGTTCATTACAATTAGATTGATGGCCATTCACTCTCTGAGTGATAATAGAGAGTGCCTCTCAATAGAGGGTACCAGCCTTTTCGTGTGTATGATATAATCTGCCTCAGAGAATGAGGATTTTTGTGACCAGGCTTCTTTATTTAATCCTGTACTGGTCTGTTAACAAGGCATGATCTTTTGAGGAGGCAAAGTGGGCTCTACGACAAAAAAAAGCTTACTCGACACGATGACCCAGAAGATGGTCGAGAGTCAAGTTTGGCGTTCAATTTTTCGCCACGGTTATCCTGATACTCCACTGAACCAGTCTCTGGTTATGATGGGTAATGTATTTTTGCACTTGCATCCCGTTAAAGTGAGCCGCCAGGCGATGAAAATCACATATACCTGGTGTATGGGTGGTATCTCATTTTTCTTATTCCTGTTGCTGACACTCACGGGTGTATTCTTGATGTTCTTTTACATCCCCGATACGCACGTGGCTTATCAGAATATCAACCAACTGGATAGCGCCGTCTCATTCGGTAACCTGGTGCGTAATATGCACCGCTGGGCAGCTCACCTGATGGTTGTCTCGGTGACGCTGCATATGATACGCGTCTTCTACCATGGCGCTTACAAGCCACCGCGAGAGTTTAACTGGGTAGTTGGCGTATTGCTTTTCTTTGTCACGCTCTTCCTGAGTTTCACTGGCTATCTCCTGCCATGGGATCAGATCGCCATATGGGCTATTACAGTAGGTACCAACCTGGCACCATATACTCCAATTTTAGGCGACACCGTCTACAAAGTGATGGTTGGAGGCTCAAGTGTTGGTCAACCGACGCTGATCCGCTTTTACGTGGCTCACGTGATTCTGCTGCCACTGGCTGGAGCGTTGTTAATGGCAGTGCACTTCTGGCGTATTCGTAAGGACGGTGGTGAAGCTGGCCCTCCGCCTCCTTCTCGTCGAGAAATTGAATTGAGTGCAGAGCGTTCCACGGTTGGTACTGCTCGCTAGTAATTGGGATGTCTCTACCGTAGGATGTTTAACGCTTCCTACGGTACTGTGAGTGAGGAGATACCGAAACTATGTCAATTGAACAGAAAGAACCAAGAGCGCAAACGCAGGCCGCTGCAACCCAGAGGCGTTATCGTACCCTTGCTGTTGTCAAGCAGGAAGCTATCACGCGCGTGGAGAAGCCGCTAGAAGATTCGGTCTTCGTGTGGCCTCACCTGCTCGTGCGAGAATTTTTTGCCGCGACGATTGTTACGGTAATGGTCACTTTGCTGGCATTGCAGATCAATGCTCCTTTGGAAGCGCCTGCTAATCCAAATGTGACACCGAATCCGGCAAAGGCTCCCTGGTATTTCCTGGGGTTGCAGGAACTCTTGCACTACTTTCCTCCTACAACTGGTGGAGTTCTCGTTCCTGGCCTTGTGCTGACTGCCCTTGCTGTGCTGCCATTTGTTGACCGCAATCCCAGTCGCGCGTATGCTGACCGGAAGGTTGCTATCGTCACCTTCACCATGTTTCTCATTTTCTGGGCGGTAGTCACGTTAGCTGGTAGTTTCTTCCGCGGCCCTGGCTGGCTATGGGTATGGCCGTGGGTGCATATGTTCTTCAACTTATAGCCGCAGACAAGACTGAGAGGACAACCTTGATTACTGATGATATTAATAGACCGCATATCACTCCACAACAGTATGAAGTGTTGCACGGTGGCGGCGCTGAGGCGGCAGAGATTGCCAAAGAGCGGTTATCGCGACGGCGTTTTCTGCGGCGTTCTATGCTTGCTGTGTGGGGCCTATCGACGACCGCCGCTGTAGCAGGCTCGCTGTATATGCTCTATCCTAACCTGGCCGGTCAGTTTGGTTCTGCTCTAAATGTCGGGAAGAAGTCAGATTTTCCGGCTGCCAAGCCAAGCGATTTCAAAATAAATCAAGTGGGCGTTTACTATCGCCAGAATGCCAAGACCTACCTGATACACTTATCAAAAGATACGCCGTTTCTGCTGAGTGGTACCAATCTAGCAGACCAGTTGGATGCAGAAACGGTCATGAAAGATGCCGACGGCTCCTATTGGATTGCACTCTATCAGCGCTGCGTTCACCTGGGGTGTACTGTTCCATTTAAGGATGAATGTGTCAGCTTCAAGTGCCCCTGTCATGGTTCACACTATAATGTTGACGGCGAATTCCTGGACGGCCCGGCTCCAAGGAGCCTGGATCGTTTCGCGCTCTCTTTCAATGGAGGAGATGTGATGGTTGACACCAGCACACTTAACAATAAAGTGCCACATCCTGACGCCACCACGCGTTTGATCCCGATACCTACTGTGCAATGCAGTGCTTAGGGGCTCTCTTTGAGCGATTGTCCTTATGTTAAAGGTTGTGTATTTATGATAGACCCAGTTCAGACCGTAATAAATTTCCTGGTGCTTGTAGCAGCTGTGGGTGCCCTGCTCTTTGTGTTCTATTCGCGCACTAATGCCGTTGAAAAAACGGGGTACGGGGCACTGATCATGCTGACTGTTGTCTCTCTGTTGATCCCGATTTTCTGGATTGTAGAGAATAACAACGAGGCAATGGCAACAGCCCAGCAGCATTCTACTTCGGTGAAACGCGGAGTAGCACTCTACGCTCAATATTGCTACCAGTGTCATGGCACCAAGGGGCAGGGGCGCATTGGTCCCAAGCTCAACAATAATAGTGCTGTTAACAATTATACTGATGATGATCTGATGCGCGTCATTAGCGGTGGAATCTATGATACAGCTGATCCGACGAAACCCCTTATGCCTGCCTGGAGTGATCGCTATGGAGGCCCTTTAACCGATAACGACATTCGATATCTTTTTGATCTTATCCGCTCTTCTGACCCGGCCTATCTGCAGAAAAATGGCTTAAGCGGCGGCAATGGTTTTACCCAGGCACCCACCGCCATCCAGGCGCAGAATCCCACAGCGTATCAGACCGCTGTCGCACAAGAAGGCAGTGGACAATTTGGCAAACCTGTTGATATGACCAAGCAGAAGAATATAACGATTAACATCGTGGCGCCCCCACCTGGGGCTTCTTGTTCGCCTGCATGTTTTGCGATCCCCAATTTGAAGGTAAAAGTTGGCACCGTTATCACCTGGGTGAATAAAAGTACCACGCCACACACTGCCTCGGCTATTGTGGGGACAGATGTCAGCAATATCAAGGTAGCCAAAAATATCTTTGATTCTGGCTTGACTACCCCTATTACGCCGGGTGGGAAATTCACCTACACGGTAACTGCAGCTGCCTTTACCTTTAACCCATCGTCTCATATAGTCATTTATTACTGTCAGTTTCACCCTTCGATGCTGGCTGAACTGACGATAGTTCAATAAATCAAGCTGTCGAAAGGGATTGCTTCCATGCAACAAGTTCAACAACGGGAAATCCCAGAACGCATATCCTGGGCGCGCGCAATGATTTTCGCCGTTGGCTACTTTTTCCTTGCCGCCCTTTTGGTTGGGCAAATCCCAGGATATATTTATAACCAGATGACTTCGGCGTCGCTGGTAGGACTGGAGCAAGGCTCGATCGCGTTGGCAGCGACCTGCCTGGCTGGCTTTATCGTTATCCAGGTCATCGTGTTGCTTTTCGATCCCAAACCAGTAATACCTCCTGTCATCATTAGTGGCCTGGGTGCTATCTTAACGCTTGTTGGTCTAGGAATTGCGTTAGCTGCCGGATTAACCGGCTACCAGTATTTCCCACGTGCAGATTCTTCCTGGTTTCCCGTACTTGGAGGAAAGGTGTTGTGGTTTCAACCAAATGCCGTTGACCTCGTGATGGTTGGGTTGACAGTGTTGTTTATTGGTGTTGCCATGGTCTTTTACAGCGTGCTGGCTTTACGTGAGCGAGACAATCCAGACCGGCGCGACCTGGGGACAACTCCCGCTACCAGGGGAATGCTTATCGCAGCTATTATGATAATCATTCTCTTTATGGTGGGTTACACACTTGTCAACGACAATGGCCTGTCCTATGCCATCAATGCGGGGAACCCTGGTCAAGCCCAAATGATCATCAATGTCTTCCTCTACCTCTTGCTGGGCGCCGCCATTTTTCTAACCCTTGGCGCTTTTGCGCTGCGATTGCACTATTTGATGCGCCCCGTACGCAAGCGAACGATGTCGCCTCTGTACGCGGTTGGTTCTCTTGGTCTGGCACAGATCGGGGTGCTCCTGCTGTTGGTATGGTTACTGGTCTATCCCCTTATTGCCTGGATGCACAGTTGGACGTTCATAGGGCTTGGCGACTACCTGACGATTTGTGCGAAAAAATCGGCTGTTCCTCAAAGTTGCGCCTTTTCACCTCAGGCTGGCTATATCATCGATGCGGTGATTTCGGGAAACTCCTTTCTCTTGCTCATGGCCGCCGTCTGGGCGTGGAAGTCCTATCGTAACCTGGTGATCATTGGCAGTGTCACCATCGCAGCCGTGCTTGGCCTGGCGACGCTCTTAGTTCACACCAGCCCCAGTCAAATCTTGACGGCCTTAATGTTGAGTGGTGCAATGCTCGTTTTGGCCACGATCTGGACGAGTGCCGCACGCCGTGAGTTTGCGATTGTAGGTGAAAACAACCTGGGATGTCTTGGGATGTGGTTGGTATTTGGTACCTGCTTGCTCATCTATATAGCAGCGTTTGCCTTCTTCTCCATTCCAGTCTTTCCCAATGACCCAACGGCGCCAAATATACCATATATCTCAGGTACCATTATTCCTGCGCACCCGGATCCCAATACGGCGCCAACGCCTGGACAGGCCGATGCAGTGGTATTGTTGATAGCAATGGGTATTTTGGCCGCTATCCAATTTTACTTCTTAGTGCGGAACCGCTACAAAGTATAAGTAGTAGTGTCACGTGCTCATTGTAGGTTGACATGGTAATATGTAAAGTAACCATGTCAACCTACGTGCTTTTTTCCATGCTATAATATAATCAAATTGTGAGCGCGGAGCAATCTCTATGCAATACGAAGGTCCTCTCAAAATTCTGATCCTCGCTGCCGAAATTGTACCCTTTGTCAAAGTTGGCGGACTGGCTGACGTAGTAGGGGCATTGCCGAAATCCCTCCAGGCTCTGGGTCATGATATTCGTTTAGCCATGCCTCGATATGGACAGGTAGACCCGGCGCGTTTTCATCTCGAAACGGTGCTGGATTCTGTTCCCGTCAATATGAGTAGTTTTCAAGTGCCCGTCAGCGTACGAAAAGGCATTGTTGGCAATTCCATACCGGTTTACATGATTGATGCGCCGCGCTATTTTGAGCGCGAGAATATCTATGGCTATACCGATGATGGTGAGCGTTTCATCTTGTTTTGCCGCGGTATTTTGGAGGCAATGAAGTACCTGGATTGGTCTCCTGATATAATCCATTGTCATGATTGGCACACGGGCATTGTGCCCAATTGGTTACACACTATTTACCATGATGATCCCTTCTATGCCAGGTCCGCGACTGTGTACACTATACATAATCTGGCCTATCAAGGCATTTTCGGCTATCGCATTCTAGAGGTTGCTGGTGTAGCTGCCAATGGTTTCCTGTATCCACAGATCGCAGAATTAGCGAACGTCGTCGACATTATGGGGCGCGGTATCCTTTTTGCTGATGCCATTACGACTGTCAGTGAACGCTATGCCCAGGAGATACTGACTCCAACGTTTGGTGAAAAGCTGGATCACTTACTTCGTTCACGTAGCGATCGGCTCTTTGGTATCCTTAACGGGCTAGATTATGAAGAGATGAATCCTGCTACTGATCACTACATCCATGCCAATTTTGATGCTCAAACGCTGGATAAACGACCTGAAAACAAACGCGCTTTGCAAGAACAGGCACATTTACCTGTGCGCCCAGAGGTACCCCTGCTGGCCATGATCTCACGCCTCACCGATCAAAAGGGTTTCGATATGCTGGCACAGATTATTCAGCCTCTGCTCGCCCAGGGTGTACAATTTGTGGTACTGGGCATTGGTGATCAGCACTATCACGAGCTGTTTCAAAATCTGGCGGTTCGTTACCCTGAGCAGGTAGCGATATTTCTCACTTTCAACACTGAAATCGCGCAGCGTATCTACGCGGGCAGCGATATGTTTCTTATGCCTTCGCGTTTTGAGCCATGTGGTCTGGGACAACTCATAGCAATGCGCTATGGCAGCGTACCTATAGTGCGAGCCGTGGGCGGACTGGCCGATACCGTCCAGGAGTATGATCCGCGCACTGGTGAAGGCAATGGGTTTGCATTCACCAATTATGATCCATGGGAATTGTTCGCTGCCATTGTCCGCGCGCTTGAGCTCTACCGTTTCAAAGATATCTGGCGCAAGCTTCAGCAGCGGGGGATGGCAGCTGATCACTCCTGGCAAGCGTCGGCTATGCAATATGTTGAAGTGTATCGGAATGCCATTGCTTTTCATAAGAGCGGCCAATGAATACGCTCAGAGCATCAAGACACACGTAACTGACCACCATATATTGGGCTGAATGATGTCCAGCCATTGGCACCAAACGACTTCTGACAATGTTCTAGAAAACCTGTCAGATGAGCTTCTGCCAGATCTGCCTGGTGAACGATCAACGCCTCAATGGTTGCAGGATTGACGGGAGAGCCGTATTCTTTCGTATGATGTGCCAGGATAATGTGGAGCAAATCATCGATTTTTGCTTCCTCAAGCGTAGCAACATGCATTGCCTGTTCCTGTACATAGTGCATGCCCAGTACGATATGCCCAACCATGCGTCCGTGAGGAGTAAATCCCGCGCCAACCTGTCCCTCGAGTTCTTCTAGCTTGCCAATATCGTGGAGCAAGGCGCCAGCAATGACAAGGTCATGATTACAAGGATAGAGACGTGCGGTCAGTTCGGCGATCGTCGTAACGTTGACAGTATGTTCCAGCAGGCCGCCAACAACGGCTCCATGATGTCGCACGGCAGCCGGCCAACGGCGAAATCGTTCCATTACTTCAGCAGTAAAACAGTCATGAAGCAAGGTACGCAGACCTGCATCATCAATTTTGTCGATCAGATGCTGAAAATCTGCCTCGAGCTGAACGATCGAGCAGCGCGTGCCTAACGTAAAGCGGTCGGTAGGGATTGAATCATCATTTTGGACGCGTATCAGTTTGATTTGGATCTGGCCGCGATACTCTTCAACGATTCCTTCCAACAAAACGACTCTGCCTTCCTGTGGTAGATGTGTTTCCAGACGAGGCGGATCAAAGTAACGAGCAATAATTTCACTGCCGCGCTGATCACGTAAGCGGAGATCAAGAAACAACTTGCCGCTATTGGTTTTGCGGCTAATCACTTCTGCCGCGAATAACCAGCCAAAAATGCTGCTGTTAACATTCATTTCGCTGATAGTCAGGAATTCAGGAGCCGTTTCCTGGTTTTTGTGTAGTGTCTGGTTGAGCATAGGTATGTTCTCCTTTGTAATTGAGCTATTTCCTATTCAGATACGGTGCTTTTTGAATAAGCGGAAATGGCATAGATCATTTCCGCTTTTTACTTTGTGATTGGTATCTAATCTATTGGAATATCAAGCAAGGATACACGAAGATACGAAGATATCACTCGATTGACGTTTGCGTGACCGATGCTATACTAGTACAGGATTGAAGAGAATGTTGTGTCTTAAAAAGGTGTCGGTTATTGTGAAGCAGGAGCCTACTCGTATTGAAGAGAGCCATGAAATGGATGGCCGGGACAAAGAAGTGGTCAAACGCCGTGCGGCTATAGCAACTATCTATGATACCCTTCCCGTTTACGGTTCTATCACTTTTTGGGAAGCAATTGAAGCGCCAGGGAAAGATGTTTTGCCACTCGAAGTCCTGGTACGCTGTATAAGGGATGCTGTAAACAGAGGAGATGAGAGCGGGCGGAGGCGTCTATTTGAGATGATTTTTCGTCGCATTCATACGACCAATGAGTATTGGGCTAATAGTGTACTCAAAACGATGAACTTGCAAGCGGAGGAGCAAGGTGCCCTGGCGTTCGACCTTTACGCGGATTTGTGCGAATGCATTATGCGTGCTCTCATAGATACCACGAGATTATTTTGGGAAGAACATTTTCAACACTGCTTGAGTTTTGAACGCAGACATGTATTTCGCACCCTCATGACCCGTGAAGGTCGCTGGAATAGCCAGACCACCTATAAGACATCGCGTATCCCTCGTACGCTGGTAGGTAGCCTGGAGCAAGCTGTACAACACCCTGAAGGTGACGTGTACGAAAGCACTATAGCGGATGAAAATGCCCAGAAAGCATTGCTCGCTGTTGAGCACAGCGATCTACCATCCCTCATACTTAATCTGCCAGATAAGCTCAAATCTGTCGTCTTATTGGTCTTCTGGGAAGGCAGGACCGAGAAGGATACAGCCAGAGTTTTAGGGATTACTGATCGGACAGTGCGCAACAGGTTACAGGATGCCTACGAGATATTGCGGAACAAACTTGAGCCAGAAAGAGAATTGCTTCATGGATAGGGAACAAGAAGATGTTGTGCAGCGCATTACTGCTCGCTATGTTGAGGAAGTGCGTTCTGGCCATCAACCAGATATAGGCGATTGCCTGGCACGTTATCCGCAGTTCGCCGATGAGATTGCCAATTATATCGCTTATTATCATGCTTTCGAAGAAGATCTGCCAGGCGAAACGCGTAGTATGCCCGTTCTCTCTGAGCAATCTCAAGAAGCCATCAATACTGCGTGGGGGCGTATCGTGCAATCTCAAACTCAATCCACCGACAAGATTGCTTCGTTACTGGAGAGGGCGAGGGAATTGCATCTCGATATATCCCAACTGGCTGATAAACTTGGGATAAGCGTAGATATTGCCGTGAAACTTGAGCGGCACGCAATCGACGCCTCAACGATTCCAAGAAGGCTAGTTAAGCTACTGGCGGAGGTTTTACAACAACCTTTGCAGGTAATTCAGGCATTTTTCAGTATTACTGTCCGGCAACAGATGGCTGAAGCTCAAACTCTCTATTGTGTAGATGACCCGTTACAGAGCTTCCGAGATGCCATAGAAGCAAGTACTCAGCTTGCTGAGGAGCGCCGGAGCAACTGGCTTGAGCAGTTGGATCAGGAACAACTGTAGTCTCATGCGAGCAATATTGTGGAGGGGAGGGACACTGTCGGATGAGCAGCCCCATAATTGGGGAGAAGGGCTGGTTCCGACAGTGTCCCAGATGTGGGGATGCCAGAGAATTCTTTCTCTCGTCTGAACAAACGGAAACAAGTGGGACAATTTGCACATGACGCAGAAAATAGCATATCTTGATTGCCATTCCGGCATCAGCGGCGATATGTTTCTCGGCGCGATGCTCGATGCTGGTCTCTCGCTAGAAACGCTCAAAACTGGCCTGGCCTCACTTCCAGTGACAGGCTATGAGCTACTCGTTGAAGCTAAACAGGATAAAGGTATAAGCGGTTCGCGTTTTACTGTAGTAATGGCTGAGCAGGAGCAACCCGTACGTCACCTCTCAGATATTTCTGCTATTTTGCAGGCTTCAACATTGCCTGTACCTGTGCGCGAGACCGCGCTGGCAATCTTCCAACGCCTGGCAGAGGCGGAAGCGAGCGTACATGGTACGTCTATTGCAGAGGTCCACTTTCATGAAGTTGGAGCTATCGATGCGCTGGTCGATATTACTGGTGCGGCGATCGCTGTCGAGTCGCTCGGTATTGCCCAGTTCTATGCTTCTCCATTACCGCTGACCAACGGCCATGTCAAGACCGCTCATGGATTGCTGCCAATCCCCGCGCCGGCTACCCTGGAGATTCTGCGACGTGTAGCCGCGCCATGGCGACCCTGTCCTGTCGAAGGCGAACTGGTGACTCCCACCGGGGCAGCGATACTGGCGACCCTGGCGCGTTTTGAGACGCCAGCAATCACCATAGAGCGGGTAGGTTATGGATTTGGTCAGAAACACCTTCCCTGGCCAAATTGTCTGCGTCTCTGTCTTGGTCATAGTCAAGTTGCGCTCGATGCTGCTAAGGATGGTCAAGGAGATCAGGCCGATATTGATTGGGTCACGGTGATTGAGAGCAATATCGATAATATGAGTGGAGAACTGCTGGGTGGACTGATGGATAAACTGCTCACAGCGGGCGCATTGGATGTAAGCTATACGCCAATACAGATGAAAAAGAATCGTCCCGCCGTAATGATTACCCTTATTTGTGCGGTTGAAGCGGGGGATAGGTTGGCTCAGGTGTTATTGCGCGAGACCAGTACGCTGGGAGTACGAATACAGCAAATGCAGCGACTGAAGGCTCAACGGTCACAGGAACGCATCAATACTCCTATTGGTCCACTATTCGTGAAGGTCAAGCGCCTCGGTGCCCGTGTCATAAGCGCTTCACCTGAGTATGAAGAGTGCCTGCGCATTGCCAAAGAGCGTGATATGCCACTGGAAGAAGTATACGCAGTTGCACAGCAAGCTATTGCTGTTCTGTTTTAGGACTTGTGTTACTAGTTTTTTTCAGGGAAATGCTGACTTTGCACGACATACTATCTCATCCGCTATAATAGAGAGTGAGAGATAAAGAGCAACGGAACTATGTATCTAACTGGAAACCGAGTACACCATGGACTTCACAGATTGGCGTAATTCGCCTGACAAAACTCTGAAAGACAAAGAAATCCCCCCTATTAAAAAATACTATGGCAAAAGATTTGAGGATTATATCGGTGAGCAAATTCGCGAAGCACAGGCGCGTGGTGAATTTGACAACCTGCGAGGCGCTGGCAAACCCTTGAACTTTGCTGACAATCTCTATGTTGGCGATAAAGCGATGGGCTATAATCTACTCAAAAGTAACGGCTATGCGCCTAAAGAGATCGAATTGGCGAAAGAGATTCGCACCGAGTTTGAGCGTATTGAAGCGAAAATTGCGAAAGTGCGTCATCAGGGGCGAACATTAAGATCACGCCGCGTTCCTCCATTTGCTAGTGAGAAAAGAGCCTTCAACACCACAGTAGAGAAAACTGCTGCTGAATATGAGCAGGTGTTACGCGCATTGAACAGCAAAGTTCTGACACTCAATTTAATGGCCCCTGCTTTGATGCATCAATCTATGTATGATGGTGAGAAGCTGCTGCAGGATTATCGGAAAGATTGTCCCCTCTTCGAGTAAGTGGCTTGCAAGCTGTGTAATTGACCCGAGTTTATTTAGCAAAAAGGATTACCCCAGCTTGAACTGGGTGATAGTAGGTTGCATTGATAGTGGTGGCATGTGGCGCCGAGAAAGGTGATCAGCTTCTGTCCTTGTGTTGATCGGCGAAAAATGATGTGGTTATCACGAGAGGGACTAGTATACAGTGAGGGACGGAGGTCAACTGCGCCTCTTCCAGTGAAGTGCCATATTTTTTGACATAAGTAATGGTGCGATCAAGATCAACCATGATCGTTCTCTACTCTAATTGTCGCTCTAGGATTAAATATCATCTTTTTTCTTCCGTTTACTGGTCTTCCTGCGCTGAATGAAATCCTCGAGATCAGCGTGGGAGATGCGATATTCACCACCAATGTCCAGTGCGTCTAATTCACCTGCTCGTATCCAGTTGCGTACTGTTTCGAGATTAACTTGTATGTAGTCTGCCACTTGTTGCACGGTTCGCATTTTATTGTCGCTCATTGACTTTGCCTCTCATATTTTCCTAATGTTACTACGGTAAGTGGCATCTGGTCAACTAATTTTGTATTAAGTTGCAATGAAGAGCATTTAGAATAATTGGTTAATATAAGACTTTACAAAATAGTACTAAATGGTATAGAATGGCATTAAATGTTATAAGAGCAGCTTGTCAATGGCAGAGGTATGGTTTAAGCCACAGGCGGCTGCAACGAGAAAAATTCGCGGCACTCCAATAGAAGGAGACTGTACTATATGTCATTTAAGGACGATGAAGATCGTAGGGCATACTTTCGGGAGTACAACAAAGGTTGGTATAGGCGACATAAAGTACGTTTATTGGAGAAGCGTAGATAGCATAATATAGAGTTGAGGGAGTGGCTAAGAAGATTCAAGAGAAAACTCCACTGTATAGAGTGTGGAGAGGCCCATCCTGCATGTATTCAGTTTTACCACCTTGAGAGAGAAAACAAGAGTTTCACTATTGGCGGCATTGTTGGAAGGACGCATACATCGATTAAAAGGCTAGAAAAAGAAATCAGTAAATGTGAGGTACTCTGTGGCAACTGTCACGCAATACGCCATTGGAGAGAGGTTCACGATTTCGAGGATTGGAGAGAGGCATTACCGCCAGTGGACTAGACTATAGGAGGAGCTATGCCTTACAAGGACAAAGAGAAAGCTAGAGAGCACCATAAAGAGTATCATAAAGGTTGGTATCAGTTGCATAAGGAAGAGGTGATTGATAGAAAAAAGCAACGACAGCGAGAGATTCGAGATTGGTTCAGGAGATATAAAAGCACCCTCTTTTGTATGGACTGTGGTATAAGTCATCCGGCAGTGCTACAGTTTCACCATCGTGACAGGACGGACAAATCCTTTACTATAGCCAATGTAGTATCCAGAGCAACTAGTATCAAGCAAATAACACAAGAGATGAAGAAATGTGATGTAGTATGTGTGAACTGTCACGCAAAGCGCCATTGGAGAGAGACACATGAAACTGATAGTTGGGAAGAGGTGGTTCAAGGAGAATAAATAAAGAAGAGCCGGTGATGGGATTCGAACCCGCGACCGATCACTTACGAAGCGATTGCTCTACCACTGAGCTACACCGGCTGATGGCTTGCCATTGCGATAAGTCAAGAAGCATATCTAACGTAAGCGATTATAAACCCAAATTATCTCCCATGTCAAGCATTTTTAAGCGCGCCTCCTTGCTCTGTCACCGTATATAGAGCTAGTCTTTCTGCTGAGATACATACTACCAACCAATCTACAACGGACAACTCATAAAAGTAATCTTACTAGAACTATTCTCCGTATTGAAGTAAAATCTTTATCCAGGAAGGGGCAGCGCTTGAAGTATGGCACGAAGGGATATGCCCGGTGTGCCTGGCGTTGTATACTGCAAATCAGCTACGTCCGCTTTCACTGGAGCTGCCACTTTGAGTTTCTACCAGGCAAATTGAGTAAGAAGAAAGAGCGAACAATATGGTAAAGACTTTACACATGAATCCTGAGCGAGTGGCATATGCCGAGGCCAATGGCTGGCGAGCGTATTATGAGCGCGACTGGCTAAAAGTGATGCGTCTGATTGTAGTACTCTGCCAGGAGCAGTTTCATATCCCCTTTCCCATGTCGCTGCTGGCGGCGTACTATACCACGCGCGCTTCGGCAGCCTGGGTGCCTGAAGATCACGATGTTGGGAAGGTGCAACTCTACCTCGGGAAGTTTTATCGTATCGCGCGCCGCTATTCTGGTCTACAGTTCGATGTGGAGCGCGTTGCCGTTCTGGAACTGCAATACTTTGACGTGCACAGGCGCTTAGTGGGGAAAGAGGATAAGAGTGAGTTTGTCCAGACCATGATCGACCTGCACTGCGCTATTTTTGGACTGACTCCACAGCAGGCACGAGAATCGGCGGAGTTGCGAGTAAAGGCCAGCGACACGGTTGATTTGATTACCAGCAAGACGTCAACAAACGTTGCTGCGGACTGGGCGAAACTGGAGCAATACCTGCACCAGTGCTACGCTTCCATCCAGCGCGAGCTAGCAAGCTAGCGGACAATTAGTACTATTCTTGCTGCTCCTCGATTTGTTTCTGCTAAGAAATACGTCAATAAAAGTAGAGAGAACTGGTTGGTCAGCAAGGAGTTTTGTCCGAATGAGCGAGGGAAAAGCCCACACATTGCCTGGCAATGAAAAAACAGTGCTGATTGTGGATGATGATTGCGATATTGGCGATATACTGCAACAAATTATTTTAGATCAGACAAATTATAAAGTAGTGTGGATTGCCGAAAGCGATCTCGTGCTAAATGCGGCATCCTACCTGCGACCCTCTTTACTCTTGCTCGATTATATGCTGCCCAGCATGGATGGATTGCATCTCTATGACCGCTTGCAAACGATAGAAACTATGCGTGGTGTGCCCACGGTGCTCATCAGCGCCAGTCCGACGCTGCCCTTTGACGAATTGCGTGCACGCGGTATCTATCTGCTTCATAAACCGTTTGAGCTCGAAGATTTGCTGGATATTCTGGCTCAATTGTTGTCCGAGCTATAGCGTAATAGTGCCTCCTACACGCACACCTGTATCTGGCGTCTTGAGTTACCTTTGGGGGCACGCTATGGACATCATCCCCCCTTCATTACTCGCCATATTGAGTTTCCTCCAGTGTCCTTATTTGTCTTTCTCTTACGTAAAGAATAAGTGGTGAGATCACTTTGATAGGAACCAGTCTCGCTTCGTGTATGTACCGATTGTATCTCATTGAGACATAGTGTACGTTACTTACCGCACCCCCGATCAGCACCAATGTAGGACAGGAATACTGTATACCAAGCTCATGAAGCGCACGCGGTAACTCGTCCATACCAAGAACCATCAAAAGGGGATATTACCGGCTTGGAGCGGTTGCCAAACCGGTAATATCCCCTTTTTTCCACCTTCTAGGAGACTGTGAGAGTGAACATCCAGGTATAATGAATGTTTTTCCAGGTAGAAGGAGGGCCGTTCAGGTTCTCATCCACAACCGCACGTTCTGTAAAAACCCAGGCTCCTGTCTGACCCAGCACTGTTACGTGGAAACTCGTGTCGTTCTCGTGTGCAGCACCAGGGTTAAACCATCCATAGACATCCACGCCGTTGTCGGTAGGGAAAGGATTGGGCGAATAGGTGTTTGCCGCGATAGAGAGTGTCTCGTCACCGAACGATGTAATAGAATCAGTGGAACTCGCAAGCGACCCTTGGTAACTATAGTAGAAACGAGCTTCAGTTGGGGTGATTACCGCGCGTTCAAGCGTGAGAGCATGCCCATTTGACGAAGCTGTCTGATCTACATTGAGAACCCTTTTATCTGTATGGACAGAGGTAACGAACTCACCAATTTTCTCTTGCGACGGCGATATCCCCTTGGAAAGCGCTGCCGTCAACGTCAATTGTGTGGGATCTTGATCACGCTGGCGTCGTAGTAGGCGAGTATCGCGACCAGTTTGTTTTTATAAACCGGCTCTTTGCCCATGTTGGCGCGTTCAGCCGTCTCGGTAAGTGTTTGCCCTGCGGAGGTTTTTAATGTTAATACCGGCCCAGCCGTACAGGTGTTGGTTGTAACCTCTTGTCCACTACATGCTGTCGCCGCGTTCCATGCACTCATATCGACAGTATAGAGGAGCACGACATTGTTGGCGTCGGCATACACCTTCTGGATATGTACATCGTAGGTATGCGAGGTAAGGTTGAGGGAAGTGAATTGTCCGCTCTGGATCAGTTGCTCTATATTCGTTGGAGTTCCCTTGTCCTGTACGAGTTGCTGGAGCAGCAGCGCGTCCATGCTAGAGAGAGATGGAGATGTCTGAGCACGCTGGATCTGCCAGAACCAGGAAGCGCCTCCTGTACTGAGCAATGCTACACTGAGTACAACCAGCGCGACGATGGCGGCAAAGGCGAAGAGAGTTTTTTTACCGTCAGTGCAATGGTAGCGTCCTGAAAGAAGTGGTACACGCTCAAGAGAACGGAACGTGATGAAAATGTCTTGAGGGAGGAAACCATGCGCAAACAGAAACAACCACGAGAGTACGTATCAGTGACGAGGCGCTATTATCGTCCAGAGGTGACCGTCTGTCTGACCTGTCAGACGCCCCTGCAACGCTATGCGACGCTTTCTCAACGAACTGTCATCACACTGGATGGGCCAGTACGGTTGATTCATCGAGGATATCGCTGTCCCAATCCTACCTGTACTACCCAGACAAGGTGCTATCGAAGTGCGGCAGCCGATGCGCTTGCTTTGCCCGGATGTACCTTCGGTCTCGATCTCGTGATACTGGTAGGACACCTCCGTCTCTCGCAGCATCACACGCTAGATGAGGTTCATCAGATCCTGAGCATGCGCTTGCAGCCGTTTGCACTCACGATGTCCCGCCGCGAAGTCAAGTATCTCTTTGAGGCCTACTGTAGCCTGCTGAGAGCGGCTCATCAGCGAGAGCGATACTCCACATTGGCAAGCGTGGCTAAGCAAGGTCCGAGAAAATGGAGGATGACTCATTTCGCTGGATGGCATCCAACCAGATAAGGGAAATGAGACCATGTATCTCGTGCGCGATGTCCTGACAGGACGTGTGCTGTGTGCCGAAAATGTCAGTTCCAGTGAAAGGGAGTCCATGCGCACAGCTTTTGGCCCCCGTCGTTGCCTTAAACCTCCCCATTCTCGGAGTGATGAGCGATGCCCAGCTTTCAGAACGATGAGCCGTTGCCCAACTCTGGCCTGATGTTCCCCATCAAACGTGTCAGTTTCACACGCCTTTGGGAAGCAACCAGGCCCATGTACGACCTCGATCGCAGTACGCGTGTCGCGATGCGGCATCACCATCCAGAACAAACTCAGGGAAACAAGAACCCAACTGGCTCATGAGCTTCAAACTGGCTCAGATGAGACGAAACCAGAAAAGCAGGCAGAGCGAGAGCAATTGCACGTGCTTGCCGACTCTGCCACTGGCATTCAGACAGCTCTCAATTTGGAGGGTAAACTCCCCTTCGAGTATCCAGGACTGGCAGGCTATGAAGCCCTCACGCAGATTGAAACGAGCTTGGAACACCTGGAAAAAAAGGGGCTCCACGAAGCCGCTTGGTGAAAATGAAGCTCGCTCGGCTCAAGACGCTGGTCGGATTGCGTGAGCACTGGCAGCAGCACATGAACCAGTTGCGCCGGATGTATGAGTGGCTGCTGAAGACGGAACATATTCTTTCAGGAGAAAGGGTGACTTCAGAAGAAGCACTCACCAATGAACATGTGGCTCAGCGCTTTGATAGCTGGATGAGCTCCTTGACCCAATTGGAAGCGAGCCACTCGTTGAGCGACCAGGAGCAAGACTGCCTCCGCCATTTCTTGAAAATAACGGCAGGGCTGAGGCCTCATTTGATCCAGTGTTACGATCTCGTCGGCTTCCCGCGAACCAACAATGATATGGAGGGCTCTATTCGCTCACTCAAGACCCGCTATCGGCGCGTGAGCGGACGCAAAAACTGGAATAGCTATCTCTTGCGCTATGGACGATGTATCGCGTACTACGATTGGTTAGAGCGAGCGGGGATCAGCTCTGCCGAGATAGCGCACATGGTACGTGGGGTTGGACATCACCAGTGGAGAGCAATGAGAACACAGTACCGCTACGAGCAACGTGAACAACTCAAAATCTATCGCTTCCGTCACAAACGGGAACGCTATCTCACTGATTGAGAGGCTCGCTGGGCCGCAACGGGGACAGGGACGTGATTATTGCACTGACGGAAAAAAAAGACCTCAATTGTTGTCCACCGAGCAAGACTTACGCTCAGTGGGTGAGCAAACTTTGAGGGATACTACCACTCTACTTGGGGTAAGATCGCGCGCCAGGAAGACGAACTGTCACGAAGTCAGGTACTTGAAAAGGTGGATTTCGCCCAGGTAATCGATACGTCGCGCGCGCCAACCCAGCTCTTCTTGCAATTCGCGGTTAGCTGTCTCTTCTAAGGCTTCACCCGGTTCTGTCGCACCCCCAGCCACTATGAGCACATCTCGACGAAAGGCAGCTGAACGTTCAACAGGCATCAATACCTGGCCATCTGCCGTCAAAATTTTAAACCCGTCAGCCTCACGTCCTGTGGCTGCTCCACCGTAAAACGATACTCTATCTGCTGTTCAGCATTGGAGGCCAGGGCAAACTCCCACGTCAATACTTCAAGCTTGCTGCGCTCTTTCGGAGCAGGTTGTATGCTGAGCACTCTTACCTTGATCCGCTCGTGCTGGGAAACAGGCAAGTGATCCTTGATCACCACGTTTCTGGGCACGGGAGCATAGTTATGCACCAACAAGCGGTACGCGTACGTTGTACGGCGCACGCCCCCTTGCAAAAGGTTCCCCTTATCAACGCTGCGTTCTATCAGCTCGCGCTTCACTTTGATGCCATCGTCAATCCCTAGAAACATCTTGAATGTTTCCGTGGGAGCAGTTGTCTCCACCCTGGTTGTTCCTACGTATTCGCCGCTTAAAAAGATGCTGGCATCTCCATTGAGAAGTATACGGTCAGTCGTATTGTGAATGGTCACGCGCAGGTGAACGTGTTCATCTAGCGCGGGAGCGCTGACATAATCGAACGTGCCGGGCAGGTTGTCGCGTGCGATGGTCGTCTTGTGGGGAGAGTTATCGGATGGAATATCTACAGAACGTCCAGCGCGGAAAACGAGGGCTGTTCCCGTCTGTTCGACAGTCGCAGTAGCTACATTCGCAGCCACCGAGAATGTAACCTCCTCTTCTATACCATTCACCGCTTCCGCCATATCAGCGGACAGGGCAGCAGTCTGACCAGCTATCATAGCCCTGGCCATTCTTGGAGCGCCTTGCGGACTTGCTGCATACATCGGTGCCCGCAATACAGGCGGCGTGTATACATTCAGGTACCAGGGTTCCAACTCTGGCAGCACTGCCGCCAGGCTAGGGCGAGCAGTCGAAAGTGAAAGGCCAACATTTTCCCAGCGCTCACCAGTAAACTGCTGTACCACACCAACATAAGTCAGTTCAACCTGCCCATCATTCTGCTCAGCAGTCTTCTGCACCCGCACATCATACTGTGGATGCCAGGAAGCCCCCATTACCAGGTAAGATAGCTCCAACGAAAACTCTCCTGCCTGTGCGAGGTCAACCGTAATCAGCGCGGCGAGGCGATCAGGATCAGGACTCCCCTGTTTGCTCTGTAACTCGCGCGACTTCGCATCGATCTCTCCCTGAACTTGCTTCAATTGTATGTCCAGGCTCTGCGCCGCTTCAGCATCTTGTAATGCCTGCTCAGCCGTAAAACGAAAGAAGTCGGCGCAATCCTGCGGCTTCATCTGGCCCTGAGCCAGGCCTTTGGCAAAATCTCTGGATTGCTCACCCAATGCTCGTAACCACTGGCGGCGATCATTCAGAGCGCCCTGGCGCGCCTCCAACAATTGCTTGTTCTGCCGCAACAACTCTAACTCCTGTAGGAGGGACTGCAGTTCGCTTTCTGGCGGACGGCTATGAAAAGCGGTAGTAACATCAACATTGAGGATACGTGTTCCCTGTGGCCCCTCACCAGCAGCCCGCAACGAGTCGCGTAAGAATTGGGGAAGATCATTGACGCGCAGTTCGTGCTCACCTGCCTCCAGGCTAATGTTACCCCGGCGTGCGACAAGGGCGCGATCAGCATAAACAGTTACTTCTCGCATAGATGCTACAAGATCGATCATTATTTTCTCTCCAATACATATTTTTCCATAGTTGATCAAACTCCCCAGGACCGTAAAATCGTTAAGCTACACGCATACTATAGCATAGAAAAAAGGAGCGCAAATCTTGCGCTCCTAAAAGAAATAGAGTTTGTTTTACAGCATCATCTTATGCATGTTCAAGGCGGCGCAGTTCAATTTTTCCATTGCGCACGCGCACACCAAAGGCTGGCTGCGCATAGACAGCCGGTCCATTGACAACGCTACCATCTTGCATGCGGAAGCAGGAACCATGCCATGGACATTGAACAACGCCATCTTGAACCGTTCCTTCATCCAGGGGACCGCCCAGATGTGAACAGGTGGCGCCAATTGCATAGATCGACTTGCCCTTTTTCAATACAACTGCCGGTATGCCTGAAACATCGACACGTGTAAGTTTTCCTTCCACCAGGTCTTGCGCGTTCATTACCGCTACAAAGTCATCTGAACCACCCTCAAAGGCGACATGGTTCACGCCAATACCCTTGGCAAAAACCATCTCACCGCCTAGATACGCGGAGAAGAGCGACGCCAGGTACCCTGCGCTCGAAACAGCGATGCCCGCGCGCCGCTGGCCTGTGCGCCTCAGTATGAGCGAAACCACGTACATGACAGTGATACTGCCGTTGAGCAGTCCATGCATTAAACCTACACGCCGGTCAGTGCCGTCCAAGTCACTCCAATCCGTCAGGCCGGTTACAGCCGATCCTATAGCTCCCAATAGGCCAAGCACTAACGAGAGGTCTGCCCCATTGGTCATCCCATCGCTCTCATCGTTAAGCGATACCAGGTCTAACAACATTGTCCCACTCCACGCACCAATGGGTATATCGGTTAAAACCGGGTGTACTGAGTGCCCCAGCCATGTACCGTTCAGCATATCTTTCAGTTTGCGATTAGGCTGGCCTGGCTGGCCAAAGAAGCCCAGCAGCCATTGCTGAATAGGATTCGCCAGCTTATCAAGCCATGTTTGATTTTCAACAAACTCGCCGATAATATGCCTGACTGGCGGAGTGCTGGGCGGCGTCTCAGCCCAACTTTTCTGTTCCCCCGACTGTATATTCGCGGTCATGCGTGCAATTCCTTTCATAATTCAAGGACAAAAAGACTTTTTGCCCTTTACTCGACAGTAAGCCAACAATAATCATGTGGTGGGTTAATACCTAACACCGAAAAAGGAACTTCTGGTTTGCGTTTCTTCAGCAGATAGCGCACAACGGACTTGTTATGAGCATAAAAAAGACGAGCACAACGGACAGCACTCTGCAATGAGCGAAAACGCACCAACATCTCTCGATGCAGTGGTATTGAAACATAGCGAAAACCATGCCCTACTAACCAGGAATAGTCCTCTTTCCGCGGCCAGATGAGCACTATTTTTCCCCCTACTTTTGTCACACGTTTAAGCTCCGCTAACCCCGGTTCACCGCCCTGTTCTGGTTCAGCAGTGAAGGCAGAGCAGGAAAGCGCTAGATCAACCCTCCCGTCTTCTAAAGGGATCTGTTCAAAGCGCCCCTGATAAGGCACGATGCGATTGCTCGCTAGTTGGTTTCCCACCTTTTGCTCCAGGATACGGAGTAACCCAGGGGAAGGTTCCACCGCATAGACCCGCCTGGCGCCATACCGCAAGCACTCAAATGAGGCGCGTCCACTTCCAGCCCCCACATCAAGCACTATTTTCCCTCGTATATCTGGCGCTAAGCGTTGAAAAATACCCGGATGGAGCTGTTCACCCTCGGTCAATTCCTCGTACAAATTCGGCGTTTTCCAGTACGTCAACTCCCAGAAAAGACCGCCGAGAACTCGTTGTCTGGCGTTTTTCACCTCACCAGCACCTGATGGGCGCCGTAACTCTTGCTCAAAGTGCTTCCGCTGCTGGGCAGGTACATTGCGTCTGATACGCCTTACCAGGGGTTTCGATGCGCCGCGCAAGCTCCACGCCAGGTCTTCGAGTGTCAAGCCAAAACTACTATAGCTGAGCAAACGCTGCATCGTCGTGTCATCAAATACCAGCAAATCTTCAATCGAAAAAGGATTTTCAAACAACGGAGTAGTATCAGCAGATGCAGCACCTTCCTTTTTGCCCTCTTCCCTCTCGCTAGGAATCAGCTGAGAAGCTTCATGATCAGATGCCGTCGTTCTTATTTCAGTGTCGTTTGAAGGCATTCTATTCATTTCATTTACAGTACCCTATCAGCACATAGTGGTCCTTGGAAATCCTGTTATTACGCTATCACAGCGCAGCAAAGGATGTCCAGTGTCTTTGATCATACTCATTCATAGCATAAAGAGGCAAGTCAACAATAGGATAAGCAGCAAAATCTAAAGTCAAAACGAGTGCTCATCTTTCGCATACAGGAAAAGCAGTTTATGGAATTTCACGAGCCAGGGAAGACAGAGAAACCACCAAACATGATATCCTTCCACAGAAAAGAGAGCCATGTACTCGTTCATTGCTCGCCATGCTCGCGCCTGGACACTCAAGCCAGACAGAGGCGACCAGCTTGCTCTCACCAGGCAACCGTTTGTCTGCCCTCCCCGGCACATTCTCCAGTTGCTTCTCAACAAGAAACCACCTGTGGACTATTTCACACTCCATCCTATCACACCTGAAACACCTGATACTCTTGACACAGTGAAACAGTTGACACACCTGAAACACCTGATACTCTTGACACAGTGAAACAGTTGATACACCTGAAACACCTGATGCTTTTGTTACTGCTGGCGAATTCGACTTTTTAATCTTATAGAAGCACGAAAGATGGTCGATATTCCCCACTACAGGAGGGAAATGACCTGGAGTAATGGTCTATGTCCCACTTTTTGAATTCGCCAGCAGTATCTGATACACTTGATACACCAGAGTCTGTGAATTAGTGTAGAAACACCTCTTCTAAGCCATTTGCAGGATGAAAGCAAGCCTCATCCATTTCTCTCTTGTGTCCTCGCGCATCTAAAATGTACGGGCAAGGCTTGCCCTTGCCCTGAATGATACACTTGATCCAGTAATCAGCCTTTGCTCAAACTTGTCTGACACAAAACTAACACCTCAAACACCTGTTACTCTTGTCACTCTTCAAAAATGGGTTATCTTTGCTTAACCATACCTGATACACTTGATACAGTCGCACCATCCTTTTATACTAATTATGAGGAGTGTGTTACTATATTTTATAATAATGAAGAAAGGAAATGACGCGCTTGTTCCTGCCAGCACCGCTTTCAACGACTGCTCATGCCTTGCGTACAAACCAGCTTGATCTACTCACATGTATCGGGAACGCCTGTAATCACATCGACGTTCTTGAGCCGTATATCTATGCTCTCCTTCCCGAATCAGATCGCCGTACACGTCTAAAAGCGGAGGCAAAGGCATTACAAGAGCGTTTTCCCAATCCCATTACCCGACCAGCATTGTATGGTATCCTTCTCGGCGTCAAAGATATCTTCAATGTCGATGGTTTCCTCACTCGCGCGGGTTCGCAACTACCCGCTGAGTTGTTTGCCGGACCAGAGGCGACCTGTGTGGGTGCCTTACGAGCCGCTGGCGCTATTATCCTGGGGAAGACTATTTCTACTGAATTTGCCTGGGCTGAACCCGGACCAACTCGCAATCCACATAATTTCGCTCATACACCTGGTGGGTCGAGCAGTGGTTCGGCTGCAGCGGTAGCAGCTGGCTTCTGTCCTCTTGCATTGGGAACACAGACGGTCGGCTCTGTAATCCGTCCCGCCGCCTTCTGCGGCATCGTTGGTTTCAAACCAGGCTATGGCCGTATAGCCACCGATGGCATGGTACCCTGTTCTCCGCCTCTTGATACCGTCGGCTTCTTTACCCAGGATGTTGCAGGAATAGCCCTGGTGGCTCCTTTATTGTGCAAGAATTGGCAGGCAGCAACACCGAGAAAATTGCCTGTCTTAGGAGTACCAGAGGGCCCCTACCTTGCTCAGGCTTCACCTGAGGGACTGGCAGCTTTTGAAAGGCACCTTTCAAAACTGGCAAAAGGGGGCTACACAGTGCGACGAGTCAAGGCGCTGAGTGACATCGAAGCGATTAATCAGCGCAACAGGCAGTTGGTATTTGCGGAGATGGCACATATCCATACAGCCTGGTTTGCTCAGTACGCGTCGCTCTATCGGCCTCGGACGGTAGCAGCGATTCGTGAAGGACAGCAAGTAAGTGCTGAAGCGTTAACCATCGCACGCACCGACCGTGCGCTCGTGCGTGCCAAGTTTCAAGTGCTGATGTCACAAAACGATATCGACCTCTGGGTCTCCCCTGCCGCTCCTGGTTCCGCACCTGAGGGTATTGAAACAACAGGTAATCCGGTAATGAATCTTCCCTGGACGCATGCAGGCCTGCCCGTTATCTCCTTGCCCGCGGGAAAGGCCGCAAATGGCATGCCCCTGAGCCTACAATGCGTCGCTGACTTCATGGCAGATGAACAGCTTGTAGCCTGGGCAGATGGCATAGCCAGATTACTGGTATAAGCCCGCATGTCAATACTTCAACGTCCATCGTTCATTTATTCAGGCCTGACAATCTCCTTTTCTATGAAGCGAATCACAGCTTCAAAGTGATTTGCACAACTGCGGATTTGCAGAGCCTATGGTAGGCTTTAGGAAATACTACTATACATTCCTTTTTTCAATCGATCTGAAACTATTCTATGAAAATGATCACTATTGGTTGATGAAATAGTACGGAAAGCCCTGGCGCTTATCTAACAGTTGGTTGATGATACTCACTCCAACAGGGAGGACTCATGTTGCGTACGTGTGCATATTGTGGGGCGGAACTGCCCAATCAATCGGTTTTTTGTGGCTATTGCGGCCAACTTCAACCAGCAGGTAATCTACCTTGGGCACCCACCAATGGTAGCAATCAGCAGCCTCTTCCTGTGAATTCTCTCGATGCAGCAACCACGATCAGTACACCAAATTGGGGAAACCCCGTGCAAGGTCGACCCACTCAATATAGTGCCCGGGCTCAAAGTGGTTATGGTACTCAGCCAACCACAAATAATGAGGATGAAGAGCAACGCCGCAGAGCCGCCTTACTCGGCTTTGGGCTAGTAAGCCTTGCCGCAGAAGGACAGCCATCAGCTGGGAATGTCCCTATGGTACATGGTACGCCGCAGGCCGGAGGGGTGCCATTGGTTCATGGTACTCCTCCTATGGCTGCCAGTCCGTTTGTACAGAATGTCGCGAATGCCGGGTACCCCTCAGGTTTTTATGCATCGCAGACACAGCAACTTCCTCATGTACCTCATACATCAACGCCGCCACATATGCTCCATCCAATATCTCGCTCACCAGGATATAGCGCACCTCGTCCCCCTTCCGGCACTCGTCGTCCCAGTCCGTATCAACCAAACCCCGGAGGCTGCGCACCCGTGTGGCTTATATTCGTTTTCGCCGCCATACTGATCATCACCAGCGTCACCAGTATAGGTCTGACCGTATTGTCTCCAGGCCTTTCTTTATTGAATGGTAGCACCGCTATAACACCGGGAGGGACGCTTCAACTACATGGCACAAGTTTCATTCCAGGTAGTAGTGTCACATTCTCACTCGATGGGACCACGCCGCTTTTCTTTGCCCACCAGGGATCATCAATGCAAGCCCTCCACAATGGTAACTCCTTGCCAGGATTGGGCATAGCTTCAGTTCACATCGATCAGATTCCTTCCGCCAATAATGCTGTCACTGTCGGGATCAATGGAACCTTTACAGTGACCTTCACAATCGATCAGAGTTGGAAGACAGGGCAACACACTATTCGCGCTTCCGAAAGATTTAGCCCTCGCAGCGCCAGCATCACAATCAACATTCATCAGTCGGGAGAAACTCCTACTCCGTCTCCATCGGCAAGCCCTTCACTAACGGCCACCGACACACCATCTCCCTCGCTAACAGCTTCACCATCCTCAATTTCCTCTGCACTGAGCTGTCTCAACCCTGGCTCGGTAGCACTGGGTCCTGCCAGTGAAGGCTACAACCAGGCGATTTCGACGCAAGTCACGCTCTGTGTCGGCGGTTCAGGAATGGTGAATTGGACGGCCAACTGGGACCAGAACCAGGCACCATGGCTGAAGTTGGGCAATAATACCGGGCAGATTCAGGCACCTGGACAGCAGCAAATCAGCGTCAGCGCCCTCGCCACGAACCTTAAAGCAGGGAACTACAGCGCGACTGTCACGTTCAGTAGCCAGCAAGGCACTGCGACAGAGACGCTAAATGTGTCATTCACCGTGCAAACAGGCTGTATTCGTACTAGCCAGCAGACATTTCATTTTGCAGGGGTCGCGGGCATCAGTGATCCACAACCGCAAACTGTGGCCGTCAGCAACTGTGGCATTGTCGGAACCTGGTCAACCTCCGTGTCTACTGACAACCATGTACAATGGCTCGGCGTTGCACCAGCTGGGGGCGGTCTCAATGGAGGGTCCACGCAAAACGTAACTATCTCCACGTCAATCCTGAAGACACAACTGGGGACAGGTACATACAATGGCACGATCCTCTTCGCTATCGGCTCAAATCAGGTGACGGTCTCTGTCACACTGATTGTGCAGGCCCCACCCAAAATCATCGTGATCTATCCTAATCCACCTGGCTATAACGCGAGCACTCAATGTACATTGAATCAAAGCTTCAAGGCTTGGACTTGTATTGCCTCCATTAGCAACAATTCACAGAGCATGAGTCTGAGCTGGAAATCCTACAGCAGTGGTGTGTCGAACATTACCTTCAAGCCTTCAAGCGATACGCTACCTCCTGGTGGAGGTGAACGAGTAGCCATCACTATACCCGAAAATAGCTGTCAAAGGCCCGCGACGCTCTCGTTTGTAGGGCCGGCCAATACAGCAACCATTTCCTGGAGTTGCAGTAACATTCCTTAACATGCATACAATGGGTAAAATGGCATTGCCTATAAGGGGGAAAACGGAGTAATCGTATGGAAAATGATCCATTGCTTGGGAAACGACTTGGAGCCTATTTTATCCAGCAGAAGATAGGCGAAGGTGGTATGGCGCTGGTCTACAAAGCCTACCATGAGCGATTACGTCGTGATGTGGCAATCAAGGTAATCCTCCCGCAGGTCGCTGATCAACCAGGATTCCGCGAACGCTTCGAACGCGAGGCACAGTTGGTTGCCAGCCTGGAACATCGCAATATCGTCGCAGTTTACGATTTTGGAGAGATCGGTAACCTCACGTATCTCGTGATGCAATACGTGGGTGGTGGCACGCTGCGCGACCAGCTGCACATCGAGGGACGCATTGAACCGCACCTGGCAGTTCAGTACACCATACAAATGGCACGTGCCCTACACCTCGCCCATCTGCGTGGCATCGTTCACAGAGATGTCAAGCCACAAAATATGCTGATTTCTACGAGCGACACTAACGAGCTCCTGCTCTCTGATTTTGGTATCGCCAAGCTATTCGACGGCAGCCAGGAAACGCTTCCCCACTCTCCTTCCACGCAGGCACAGAACAACCCTACGCATCCTACCCACCCCTCGCTCACGAGTGTTGACCAGATGGTCGGAACCGCTGAATACATGGCGCCTGAACAGATCAATCGGCAGCCTGTAGACGCGCGTACCGATGTCTATGCGCTGGGCATTGTGCTCTTCCAGATGTTGACCGGTCGCATACCATTCTCCTCGACGACGGTCGATGGACTACTCTACCAGCACGTCTTTACTACACCGATAGCTGCGCGCGAGGTGAACCCCTCCGTTCCTGAAATGCTCGAACAAATAATATTTCGCGCGCTAGCAAAGGCACCTGAACACCGTTTTCAATCAGCAGAAGCCATGGTGGTGGCATTAGAAGCCCTCCAGGCATCCCCCACCCATGAATTTTCCGTCGACAACTACTCCACTTATGGACGTGACGCACTTACAAATCCCTTACAGAACCGCACGATCCCCACGTTTCGTTCCTACAATGGGCCACCTCTAGTAGGCGACGAGCCACAAAGCGGACAACCTATGACTTCAGGAGGTGACTACACTCCACCAGGAAGTGGCAGCTTTGCGCCTCCCGTACAACCCAAGGCTAAAAAGAAGTTTCGCCTGAGCTACATTATGTATGGTGTGATTTTGGTATTGCTGATTGTGCTTGTCTTTAACAGGGCGCAGCCATGGCTCTGCACGTCTTACAACCTGGTCTGCCTCTCGTCTCCATCTACTTTAGCAGGAGGAAACACGTCCTTTACTAGCGAGGACTTTCGCAATAACAACCATAACTGGACGTTCGGAAACCTGGACAATGGGAATTTAGTGGCCGATATCACTGCGCACAAGTACACACTCGCTATTGGCAATGTTCAGACTACCTATTTTCCCCATCCCGCCCCAATGGGAACAGCAGCAGGTCCACTACAACAGAACTTTACAGTAACCGTCAAAATGGCCCAAACCCACGGTGATAGCAACAAACTCTTTGGTTTATCATTCCGCTTGCAAGGGAATGACCAACAAGTGTCCAGCTATGTATTCGCTATCACATTGGCAGGTCGTTATCAATTGTTGAAATACACTACAAACACCGGAACCCTGGCGAAAGAAGGGGTGACTTCGATCGATGGGAAACTTAACCAGGTCAACATGCTGAAAGTGACCGTGCGCGGTAATACCTTTCTCTTTTATGTTAATGGCCAACTCGTCCAGCTCCTGGGTACGTCAGATCATTCGTTCACCGACAACGATCGTCCCTTTACGGGCGGCCAATTGGGGGTATATGTGACAGGCCCAAATGCGAGTTTTGCCGTGACATCGGTGGAGCTTATTACCACGCCCTGATATTCAACAGAGCCCCTCAAGCGAAGTTCTTTCTTGCATGCCTCTGCACGTACACGCTATACTTATGCCATAAAGAAACAAGCATAGCTATCCACCTGCTTAAGGAAATCATTATACATGACATTGCTTACCCTTCAGGAACAGCTCCACGATGCGGCTGAATTGCTGCAATGGGCCAGCCAGATCGTCGCGTTGACCGGTGCTGGTATCAGCACCGAGTCAGGCATTCCCGATTTTCGCAGCCCTGGCTCCGTCTGGCAGCTTCAACCCCCTGTCAGCTATCACGATTTTATCAATAAATCAGAGGCACGCCAGCAGTACTGGCAAACGCGGCGCCACCTTTCGTCTCAAGTAAAAGAGGCGCGTCCCAACGCTGCTCATCGCGCGCTGGCCGATTTAGAGCGCAGGGGTATGTTGCTCGGCGTCATCACCCAGAATTTTGACGGTCTGCACCAGGATGCTGGTAATAGCTCGGAGCGCGTCATCGAACTGCATGGCACCTCGCGAGCAGCTGCCTGCACCCTCTGCGGCACGCGCTCCTCCATTACTGAGCTGCAGGAACGCATCGATACAGGTGCGATTGATCCGCGCTGCGCTGCCTGTGGCGGCTTTCTTAAAGCGGCAACGATCCTATTCGGCCAGCGCGTGCCAGAGACAGAGCTTGCCCGTGCTAAAGAGCTAGCTGCGGCATGTGACCTGTTTTTAGTGGTCGGTTCATCGCTCAAAGTGATGCCAGCCGCCATGCTGCCACGGCTTGCTCTCAATCGCAATGTGCCCCTGATCATCATCAACCTGCAGCCGACATCCCTGGATGCGCTGGCAAATGTGACGATAGCCGAGAAAGCAGGAGTGTTCTTGCCGAGGCTGGTTGAGCTGCTCTGAACCAGCCAGTTGCACTATTTTGCCTGCGAGGATTTTATGATAGGCAGCATCGGTCACCAAGCTACTGTATGATAGTCAATATATCAAGTTCGTGAACTATTGAGTTCTTCATAGGTTATAGAACAGAACTCATGCGACGCTTCTTAAAGACAGTTTCTGCTTACATTCTCCTGCGCGAATTGGCACCCTAAGACGATTTTCAACGGGAGCCAGGGGGCAAATCCAGCTGTCATTGTAAGCGCACGACGGATTATAAGCGTAGTTGAAATCGAGCATGATGCGCTTCCAACCGCTTTCACCGGGGACTGGCAGGAAATCGCTGCCCTTGACCGTGTCAAAGAGGTAGCGACCTCCACCGTAGCTTTCTGCCGGACTGGTCGTGTCGCGGAAAGGAAGGAACAAACCACCGCCGTACACCTCAAGCCAGTAGATTGAGAGCGAGACAGGCTCACCTTCAGTGACAAAATGCACGCGTCCCACGGTGGTCATTACCATTGATTCGTCGGCATTCATCGCCACTTTCAGACGGGTCGGCTCAACATCAGTATCCACATCAACGATAAAGCGCATTGCCGCGTTATATGGAAAGTAAGGCAGTCCCTGGAAAGTAAGCCGCTGCTCCTTCTCAAAGGCAGATTGTGGATGGTGTGCGAATAAATCATCTCTTACAGCCTGGAAGCGTTGCCAGACGATGACGGGATCCTCTCTCGACAGGATGGCCTGGTTCCTCTCACGATACATAGCAGCAACGCGCGTGCGGTAATCGTATAGGTCAAGGTAATCCGACATACTCTTTAGCTCCTGAAATGACAATACGACGGTAAGCAGCAGTATTTTATATCTAGCACTTCAAATCCTTCAGATCAAAGCAGCTGGTTCACCACCCATTCGGTTCTATCAAAAAGACAACGCACGCTTCTAAAGCCTTCAAAAGTATATCATCTCACATAAATGGCCACAATCTGTTTACTTATAGCTTCAACCTCTTTGTTTGACAGGTCCAAATGAAGGCGGCTATACTTCAATCTATAAACAAAAGAGGAGGCTCATCTTATGGTTCAAATTTCGGATAGGAGAACTGCACGATTGGCATATGGCCCTGAAGACTTACAATTCGGTGAACTACACTTGCCTGGCAGCACGGATCTTTTTCCTACCGTCATTTTGATTCATGGCGGCTTCTGGCGCGTTCCCTATGGCTATTCACTGATGACAAGCCTGGCAGAAGACCTAGCCAACCGGGGCATAGCTGCCTGGAACATCGAGTACCGTCGTGTGGGCGATACCGACGGAGGCTGGCCATCGACATTGTTAGATGTAGCCATGGCAGCCGACTATTTACGTACTATTGCTTCCAGCTATTCTCTAGACTTGCAGCGCGTCGTATCGATCGGTCACTCCGCTGGCGGACATTTAGCCCTGTGGCTTGCAGCACGCCCGCGTATTCCTCGTGATAGCATTCTAGCAGGCAGCAGGCTTCCAGGTGACAAAAATGAGAAAAGTAACACGCCGTTGCCATTGTTAGGAGCAGTCAGTCAGGCAGGAGTCGCCGACCTGGAAATGGCATGGAAACTCAAACTGGGAAGCAGCGCAGCCGAAGAGTTGCTCGGAGGCAGCTTCAATGATGTTCCCGAACGCTACCATGCGGCCTCGCCCACAGCTTTGCTTCCGTTGGGAGTACCACAAGTACTGATTCATGGGACGGAGGATGACCGGGTTCCTTTTGTAATGAGCAAAGCTTATACACAAGCAGCCAGGACTGCAGGTGATCAGGTAGCGCTGATAGAGTTGCCAGGCGCCGATCACTTTGTGTTGATCAACTCCTACTCGGAGGCATGGAGCATGACCGTTGAAGCTTTGCGGAAACTACTACACCTGGAGTAAATTACAAAGCGGGTTACATCCAGGTGCAACAGAGAACTGATATTGGCAGGTTATTTAGCAGATTCCGCTGAGAGTCCAGTTTGAGAAACGAAGACATTTGCTCTATCGGGATACATGTCATGCCTATAAAGGTTCTCCATAAGCAAGCCGTTCGATCTCGGAAACAACCCGTTCTAATTCAGCGATGAGAGGAGTTCTACCCATCTCTGCAAGCGCATTTGCAGCGGAACGATAATACCAGAGCGTACCCTCTTTCCCTCCGTGGAACCGCTGCCAGAGGGACTCACCTACTACACGATAGTCGGCAAGAACGGAGCGAGCGTTGTGTAGTTTGTCAGCCCCGGCAACCAGCCGCACTGCTGCCGTAGTCACGCGCAGGTGATCGATGTAGGCTTCCTTGCGCGCTCTCCAGGGTGGCTTGGGAAATTCATCAGCGTCAGTACAACCATCTACTATCGCTACAACCGTATTGCCGAAACGACGCCGAATCTCCTGGCGAGTGGGTTCGCCCCCTTGATCTTCAATTGCATCGTGAAGCAAGGCGGCAATTGCTTCGTCTTCATCTCCGCCATTTTCAAGTACGATGCTAGTAACTGCCAGAAGATGAGCAATATAGGGAATCGCTGTTCCCTTGCGCATCTGCCCTCCATGAAGCTGATTAGCGAATAAGAACGCTTCTGCGAAACGCGCTGAGAGTGCCATAATAATACCTCTCTATCTCTTGCTAAATTTTCGGAATTATAGCATAATTCGCCATGTTTTAAGAGAGAAACACGTTTCTTTGATGAGCATGATACAATAAGAAAACGCCGTTCAACCATTATTTCAGCTACCAGGCTACCAAGGAGCAACCTTACCATGCCCCGAAAATCTGCCTCTACCTTTGCAGCTCGTGCACCCGAAGTACCATCGCAACGTAGGCCACCCAGCAGTATCCCAATACGCATTTTTGCAATTTGCCTGACTTCGGTAGTCGTCGCGGTTCACTACACAAACTTCGGCCCATTAATTCCCACCTTGATTATCGATTTACATAGCAATAGCAGTCAAGCAGGCCTCTTCTCAACGTTCTTATTTCTAGGCCTGGCAGTTATGTATATCCCGGCAGGTATGCTAGCAGATCGCTATGGCCAGCGTCCGGTGCTCATTGGCTCTTCCATACTCCTGGTACTGGGCGGCGTTTTACTTCCGCTCTTCCCCAACCTGGCATGGGTACTCGCATGTCGTTTTATTGTGGGTCTTGGCTCGGGAGGAGCTTTTGTCGCAGGAGCTGGAGTAGCAGCAGGACTGGACAGGCATTCATTTCTGGGACAGGGACTGTATGGCGGTTCTGTTCAGGTTGGTGCTGCAATGGGACTGTTGTTTACCCCGTATCTGTTAGGCTTCTTTGGCTGGCGAGGCTCGTTTCTCTTTTGGGGTCTGCTAGGTATCTTATCGATCGTCACCTGGCTCTTTGTCAGCGATGGGCATGAAGCTCACATGACAGAAAATATTACCGTTATGGCTGGAGTACGCTCTCCCTCGGTATGGACTCTGGGGCTTTCGCACATGGGAACCTTTGGTCTTGGCAATGCGATTGCCGCGTGGATCGCGGTGTACCTGTCTTTTCAATATGACTTGCCGCTAGCCCTGGCGGCTATGCTCGGTTCGCTTGCCCTGTTGACCGGCATGTTCTTTCGGCCATTGGGCGGTATATTGATCGCCCGTAGAGTGATTGGAGCCATTCCCCTTTTGCGCGTAGGAACAATACTCGGATGTGCCGGTGTGGGTCTGCTTGCCATCCCACTCCACTATCCACCATTTGCCATTATTGGAATGGCCTGTATCGCCATCGGAACCACGGTCCCCTACACCTCTGTTTTCAACGAGGCCGCTCACCTGCGTGGTGTCAGCAAAGGTGTAGCACAGGGCCTGGTGAGTATGATCTCAACTCCCACGGTACTTCTTGGCCCACCCTTGATAGGTTTTCTTTTTGAACAGACCCACAATTTTACTTTCGCCTTTGGGTCGATTATGCTTTTCGGTTGTGTTGCCATCACCGCTTCATTCCTTGCTGGCCCGGCGGTAAAGCGTGAAGTGCTCTAATCTCTATTGAAACTCTTTACGAAAAGCCTCAGGATTTCGGCATGGCGCATTAGCGCCACAAATGGGACAGACTTCGATATCGTATTCTCACTGTACTGAATCAGGGCTTTCCTCCCGATCTATCGTTGAAATCGTTTTCCTGGTACTATCATAGTGAAATACACGTGTACATTTTAATGCAATGCTACTTTCCAGTATGCTTGCACGTTTCTCAAGTAGGTGAACAGGTCAGTATGGCCTCACCCCTACGCTTAATGACTAGTTCGACATACAAAAGAGGTTATCATGCTACAAAAACCAAAAGCAATTATTTTCGATTTGGACGGTGTACTTACCGATACATCGGAATACCATTATCAATCATGGAAGCATCTAGCAGACGATGAAGGTATTCCCTTTACCCACGAAGAGAACGATGAGCATTTGCGTGGTGTCGGCAGACAAGAGTCATTGATGTATATCATCAGGGGACGTCAATATTCTGAAGCACAAATCCAGGAAATGATGGATCGTAAGAATCGCTATTATCACGAACTGATAAAGAATATGTCTCCCAATGACCTGGTAGCGGGCGGTAGGACACTATTGCAGGAGATCAGGGGCACTGGGATCAAAACCGCCATAGGTTCCGGCAGCAAAAACTGCCGCATGGTCCTTGAACTCCTGCAGATTACGGATTTACTTGATGGCATAGCCGATGGTAATAGTGTCACTAATGGTAAACCCGCGGCAGATCTTTTCGTATACGCGGCGGGCCTTGTCAACATTCCTACAGTGGATTGCCTGGGAGTTGAAGACGCTGACGCGGGCATCGAAGCCATCAAAACCGGGGGCATGCAGGCGCTGGCTATTGGCCCACAAGAGCGTTTTCATAGGGCTGATAAAGTCTTACCAACGCTCGCCAACAAGCACCTGCAGGATTTACTCGATTAGTATGAAGGAATGATAGCTCATGAATCTCTGGCAAATAAGTGAAGATACCTTTAACAGCTCAACATTACAAGCACAGGAAACAGTCTATACCAACGGTAATGGATATTTCTGTACACGAGGCGCCTTTGAAGAAGGATATCCAGGAGCATCGCCCGCAACGCTGCTGTACGGCGTCTTCGATACTATCCCTGTAGGGAAAGAGGAACTTGCGAACGCCCCAGACTGGCTCCCGCTCAAGCTATTCGTCAACGGGGAGCGCTTTCGGCTGGACCTTGGCACAGTGCTTGAATACCGGCGCACTCTAGACGTGCAAAAGGGTATCCTTAGCCGACATGTACGCTGGGAGAGTTCGAGTGGCATTCGTCTGACGATTTCAACCGAACGTTTTGCGAGCTTAGCGGACGAGCACTTCGGGTGCATCCGTTATAGCGTAACCGCCGACGAACAACCAGAAACGGCAAGTAATGATAGAGCAGGCGAGATTGACGTCGTGCTATGGGCCACCCTTAATACTGCCGTTGGCAACTATGATCTCATGCACTGGGAACCTGTCGACCAGGGACAAGAGGGCAAAGTGCTGTGGCTACATACCCAGACGCGCCACTCTTCTGTCCAGCTCGTACAGTCAATGAGCTTTACGACCGAGGCTCCAGGTTTCAATCACAAGGTATTCGCATCCGATTTTGCCCCGGGCATCCGTCTCCATGGGAAGTTAGCATCAGGAGCTACCATAACGGCAGAAAAGCTTGTCGTTATGTATACATCACGTGACGCAAATGATCCGCTGCGGTGTGCGGTCGAGCAACATACAAAATTGCTGCATGAAAGTGGGTACGATGCATTACTCTCCAGCAATATACAAGAATGGTTAGATTACTGGCGCATTTCAGATATTCTCATTGAAGGCGACGACAAAGCGCAGCAAGCTATTCGCTATAATATCTACCAATTGCGCATCAGCACATCGACCCATGACGATCGCTACAGTATTGCGGCAAAGGGCCTGACGGGATTTGGCTATCGCGGGCACATTTTCCACGATACTGAAATCTTTATGCTGCCCTACTTCATCTATATTCACCCCACCATTGCGCGTAACCTCTTACTCTACCGTTATCATCTATTGCCGGGAGCGCGGGCCAAGGCAAAACAAAGTGGGTTCGAAGGAGCGCAATATCCCTGGGAAAGTACCTTAGATGGGAATGAGGCTACTCCTGAGACGTATATTCATCCAGAAACAGGTGAATTGATTGCAGTTTTGCACAGCAAAATCGAACTGCATATCACGGCGAGTATCGCACTTGCAACCTGGCAATATTGGTATGTCACAGGTGACGATGAATTTATGCAGGCATATGGTGCAGAAATGCTCCTCAGTATGGCACAGTTCTGGGCCAGTCGGACCGAAATTCATTCAGAACACGGTGATTACGAGATCAATAATGTGGAGGGTCCTGACGAATGGCATGAGCACGTCAATAACAATGCTTATACCAACTATATGGCAGGATGGAGCATTCAAACTGCTCTCGACACTCTCAAATGGTTACATAGCACTACTCCCAGCAAAGCCAGAGAACTGGAGCACCAACTTGATCTGACCACGAAGCGTCTCGATCGTTGGCGCAATGTGGTTGCCCGCCTGCGAATTCCGCAAGACAAGCATACAAGAGTTTTCGAGGAGTTTGACGGCTTTTTCCAACTCGAGGCACTTGACCAGGAGAAGTACAAGGGACGTACCAAATCCTATCAGGGCATTCTGGGGATGGAAGAAGTGCAGCAATATCAGATCGTAAAGCAGGCTGACGTGTTGATGCTCCTGACCGTGTTGAATCACAAATTTGATCTGCAAACCAAGCGAGCCAACTGGGAGTATTATTATCCCATCACTGACCACGATTATGGTTCTTCGCTAACCCCTGCCCTCCATACCATCCTGGCGTGTGAACTGGGTTTGGTTGATATTGCTTACTCACTTTTCATGAAAGGTGCCCTGGTTGACCTGGAAAATTCACGGGGAAATACGCCCGAAGGTATCCATGATGCCTGCTCAGGCGCAGTCTGGCAAGCGCTGGTTTTGGGATTTGCAGGTCTGCGCTTGACTGATGATGGCTATACTACATCTCCACATTGGCCAGATGGCTGGACGCGCTTAGCCTTCACCTTCTTCCACAAAGGCAAGCGTCTAACCATCGATTTACATAAGCCATAGAACTGCAGGTTGATAGGGGGCTTCCTATAACCTCCCTATCAACTCATACAAAAAATCACACTGACACCCCTTTACTCATGCTGATGACCTTGTTGTAAATCCTTGTATATTTCTCAGCCATGACAGAAGCGGAGAAATTACGCTTGACGTGCATACGAGTCACCTCACGGTCGATTTCATCAATGTGTGGAATGTAATGCACCATCTCATTAACATCATCTTTGACCAGGAAGCCAGTTTTCCCATGCACAATGAGTTCTGGTGCGGCTCCACAATCAAACGAAATGACAGGACATCCTACCGCCATCGCCTCGACTATCACCATCCCAAATGGCTCATCCCACTCTATCGGGTTGAGAAACCCGCGGGCGCGGCTCAACAAGTCAATCTTCTGCTCCAAATTGACCGGGCCTATATATTTAATTTGCTGGTTATCGATCTGCGGTTTGACCACATCATTAAAATAATCCAGTGATAAACTCCTGGTATGGTCAACGATACCGGCCAGCACAAGCGGCACATTAGCTTTCTTCGCTGCCTCGATTGCCAGGTGCGGTCCTTTTGCAGGTACAAAATGCCCCAGCCAGACAAAGAAATCTTCTGGTTGCTTTACCGTCGGTTGGTATTCTGTCATGGACAATCCATGATGCACCACTCCTACAAAATTAAGAGGATACTCCTCTGCATTACAGGCACGGGCATGCTCACTGATAGCGGTCATCGGCACTGATGAAGCCCATTCCATATAAAGCGCATCAGCATCGCCTATCCATGATTCCGTCCGATCAAAAGGGAAGTTACTGTGGAGTGTCATCACATGGGGTGTAGTGAGAGAAGCGGTTAGGGGAAAGATGTACATATCCGGGGTTGAGGAAAGTTGAATATGAACTATATCAAAATCATGGCCTTTGACATACTCTACAGCCTTATAAAGATGATAGTAGGCTTTGAGAGGGGCTTGCCATGGCACACCAGCATCTAAGAGCGATTGTGGGAAAAACGAAACAAGCTTTGCCGATGTTTTGGCATCACTAGGTGCTAACAATGTCACCTCGTGCCCTTGTGCCACTTGTTCTTCCACAAGATCGTGGATAAAAACCTCAGTGCCGCCATAGTTCTTTGGCGGAACGGTGATCCATGGCGGAGCTATATGTGCAATTTTCATGTGTACCTTTTCTCTCACATCAACAGGTTTGTCTAACCCACTGAAAAACCGGTGGTTGTTTCTGCGGATTGCTAATAAACTACCATGTAAATAATTGCACTAGCTAGAGAGCCGTGTCAAGCTGCTCCAATATTGTCTGTTGAATTGTATCATCCCCCGGCTCCTGCTGGCGTGCCAGGCGCTCTCCTGCGAGGAGCGAGATACCTTCTGGGATGGCAGAGATGCTATCTGATCGCGGAAAACCAGGATCATTCATTCCAATTTGCCACCAGTCGCGCAACTTGAGCAGCATGCTTTGTCCTTCCTCAGAGCGTTCTAAACAGTGAGGAATGATCGCTTGCAGCGGCGTTCTTTGGGGAGATCCAGATAATACTTCATCCAGAAGGAAGCGGTTGTAGCGCAGAGCAAAGATAAGTGTCTGTTGGTAACAGTGTAAGGCGGTCTCGAATCTCTGTCCGGCGTCACTATCTTTACTATCCCACGCCAGGTGTCCCTGGGTGAGGCGTAGGGAAGCCAGGTAATTGTTGTACTCATATTGCTGTGCCAGTTCTTCCGCCTCATGTAGCACAGAGGCCAGGGCGCTGTACTCCCCTTTATGATAATAGACTCGCACGAGGCCGATCAGTGCTCCCACATGAGAATACCATCTCTCAAATTGTCGTAATTCCAAACACTCGCGATAAGCCTTCTCTGCCGCCTCCATATCTCCCTTCATCTCATGTAGCATTCCATATTCGACTAGAAAATTAAGTATGTCCCACTTATTGCCTGAATGTCGACTAAGTTCACTCATGCAAGAAACAAGTAACGGTTCCGCTTGTTCTGCTCCAGTCCACTTTAAGGCCACTATTCCCTGGAACCCCTGCGCAACAGTTTCAAACAATGGATCTTGCTGACGCGCCTGCTCAATGCCTTCATTGAAATATTTTGTACTCTCTTGCACTTTACCCTGCAATCCCACGACGAATGCTAAGTCCCGCAAGAAATAGATTCGTTGCAAAGCCCTCTCAAACTGCTCAGTTATACTAAGAGCCTTGCGCAGGTTTTCCTCTGTTTCACGATATCGACCAGCACGTATCCATCCGACCGAGACGCCAGCTAAAAGTTCTGCCTCGAGGTAAGACTGCTGCTGTTCCCCTACCAACTTCTTGATTTCCTGCAACCCCAGCTTTTGCCTCTTTTCACCCTCCTTCCACATCCCTCGATTCAGGTAGTAGTACTTTATCTGATTATGGGTGAAAGCGATCCAGTACAAATCACCTATGCGTTCGAAAAGCCGCAGTGCGCGTTCTAAGTACGTGAGACCACCGCTTCTACCCTGCTCCTGATAAAGTTCGCCAACCTCCAGCAGATAGAATCCCAGCTTGGCATCAGGCTCGGGTAGATCCTCAGGTTTAGGAAACATCTCGCGGATACTTTCAAGCATACGAGCCTTATATTCAATATCCGTCCTTCCGGTGACCCAAACTATATCGCACAAGGCATAGGCGCGTAGTATATCCTCTGCCTGCTTATTATCGGCAACCTGGTGATAGAGGGGTATTGCATCAGGTCGTCGTCCTTCCAGATCTCTGAGTCGGGCACGGTAGTACTCCCTCCAAAGTCGACTATTCTCTTTTTGCAACGTATAATTGTTCACGTCGTTAAGTAACGTTCGTAGTTGGTTGAGTAATTGATACCTGACAAGTTCTTCGGCAGCTTTTCTGTATTGCTTGATACCCTCATCCTCGTCTGCCATCATCTTATGGTAGAGTGCTTCAAGGACTAGATCTGCCGACTCCTCTCCCTTGACTATCTGTAACTGCGCCTCAAAGTATGTCGCGGCTCGCTGGTGCATTTCATGATGCCGTTGCGGTTCATGCACCCGCAAATTGTGATCCAGGTGCTCACGCACTGAATCATGTAATGCAAGCCCCTCTTTACGTGGACGCACAAAAGGGAAGCGCCGTAGTTCCTCGTAGATATCATCTCCGAGAGCGTGCTCTCCTGTCACTATAGTGAGCAGATCCGCGTTGAACCAGCGTAATGTCGCTGCCGCTTTTAACACAGGGCGCACACGTTCGGGTGTACCCTTGGTCAATCGATCGACCAGGTCCGCAACCACCTGCGCTCTCACCGCTTGAAAATCCTCCAGGCCATACTGCACCCAGAGCTGTACAATGGCCGTCACCGCAATTGGGAGCCCACGCGCGAATTGAATAATTGCATCTACCTGTTTAGGATCGGGCTCACCTCCACGCTGTGTGGCATAGTAACGGTGTACAAGTTCACGCATCACCTCTCCTGTCATCGGCCTGAGTTCCTCGACTCTTGCTTGCGTGGTCCAACCAGGCCATTGCTGCTCCCAATTCGGGACCGACCTTCCGGCAAATACCAATAGCACGTCAGGATGCACCTGTTGTACAAGCTCACAGATCCATCTGGATAGAGCCGCTAGCTGTTCGAGCGTATCCAACAAGAGGACGACTCTGCGAGCAGGTCTAGTCCTATCTTCTCGATTAATAGCATCTACAAGATCACTGAGAAATCCCTCCGTCAATTCATCAGTCGGATCGAGGAGCAGATCTATCTCCTGTTTGTTAAGGAAGCCGTGCAGCCAGTCAACAAGCGTATCGCTCGCTCCCCCTACTACAATGGACAACGCGGGCCCGATCAGCGGAATGAAGCTTGCTATACCACCGGCGGTCTGTACAGCCATTTTGATAGCAAACTTGCTCGTTTCCCCTTGTGATTTTTGCTCTGCTTTCGCCTTCTCCTCAACTTTCTGCTGGACAGCGCGATACTCATTAAAGATTTGTGTGAATTTCAGCAGCGGAAGACCTTGCGCCGTCAGATCCTTTGCCCAGTCGGAGAGGACATCAACCAGAGACTTCGCCTCATCGCCTGAGGAGAAGGCAACAGGGATATTCATTTTTCTGCAATGCAGGCGGAACATACGCAGCAGGCTCGATTTACCAACGCCACCCACACCATGGACGATGAGCTGGTGCCGGGAAAGCGTTGGAGCAACAACGAGCTTCTCAAATTCGGCACGCAGCTCTTCGACATCTGTAAAGTAGCTTTCCAGGGCTTCAGTAGCGTTTCTCCCATGCACCTGTCCAACCCAATGATGTTTGCAGAAGGGGCAAGCTTGCTGAAGCTGCTTGGTTCGGGCTGCTCGGAAATAATGTAATACGGCCCTCCCCACGATAATGCAACCTAAAATTATTGCTGTCACTCCAGCTAATCCAATCCTTGATAGGTGATAAAGGACAAATATGATGCCTCCGAACGCTATCATGAAGAGTCCGATCATCCCTAATACGCCCCAGGCAATAACATTTTTTCGTAGAACACCCTTTTGCCATACTCCCACCCACTTCTCAACAGGAATGATAGATTTGCCACAGTGTGGACATGGCATATACATTGCCATGATGTACCTCCAAGCGAACTGAACTGCACAATCACGTCTACAACCTGGCAAATATTACCATAACTATGCACGCTTGTATACATTTCATCAATATAGTTTCAATCAGGATACTTTCTTTAAAGTTGAAGATACTTCTAAAAATATAAATGAAATGAAATTACCTTACTCAATTTATAATAAAAATCATGAGTAAGTACAGCACAGAAGAGTTCTTACTCTGCAGAGACACAGGGTTTCTCAACCAGTGGGGGCAATACTCACGAAAAGCTAGGCGTGGTAAAATAGAAGGAACGTTGTAGGGACCAGGGCAATCGTATCTCAATTTTCAAGCGCCTTGTCATGCGCATTTATACGGCAGAGTTTTGAAAACTGGCCTTCTATGACGCAGCTTGTAGAGCCAGTTCCAAAAATGAGATGCGATTGTCCTGTTGTAGGGACAAGTGATCGTTCGATAGTTGGTATCCAGAGGCCAGGCAGGAACAAGTCGTGAGGTTCCCTGATAGCTTTTGCTTACTGCAAGAACCCTGGCAGGGTAGCCCCGTCTTCCGTCTTCAGGAAGTTGCCACACCAGGCAAGCAGGCGACTAACACGCACCGCATTCTCGGGTACCTTGTAGCCACGCATCGTGCGATAGCGTTCTTTCATCCACCAGCCGATGGCACGCTCACAGGCATTGTTGGTGCCATCGAGCGTTTCTCCTTAGGGTCCTTTCCACTTGCGATAGCGCGTCAAGCGATGCCAGAGAGTCCAGCGGTCGAGAAAGAAGAGTCGCAGGCGATAGGCCACACTTTGATGCTCGCCCGCTTGCGGCGGTGCGGCGTCCAGATAGCGCCGGTGCATCGCTTCCAGTTCAGGAGCCTGCTCCCACTGTCGACTCTTGACCAGTTCGCGCTACTCGCGTTACGTCGGCTGCCGCCTGCTCTGGACTCACGCCAATGGCTTTGAGGGAGCCATCAGCATCCTTGGCCACCAACGGCTGGTAGCGCTCAATCAAGTCCTCGGTGTTGCGCAGGACATGCGCTTTACAGACCTGGTGCTGCACACCCACCTCATCAGCCACCGTCTTGAAGCCATCGGCATCATCGGTGACGAGCACCGTCGCTCCCACACTCTTGGCAATCGGCTCAATCCAATCTTGAAGCGCCTTGATATCTTGTGCTGCCAGCGCATCAATGGGTAACGCCAGCCCACTGATGGGATCAACGGTGATGCCTAAAGGGATCCACTCGCCCTTGCATTTCACACTGGTCAGATCACTTCCTAACGCGGGTGTTTTGACCCCTGCAAACACCTGATCCCGCTTGAGCCCAGGCACCAGCTTTGCTGCCTCTTGCGCCGCATCATAGATACGACTCTTGCACAGATACACCCCAAGAGCTTCTCACGCTAAGGAGGTCGCCCCATCACTTAATCCCAGCAGATACAGCATCACCGCCAGCCCTTTCACTCGTTGCGAGGTCTGGGCATGCGTCGTCCCCTCAGGATAGACCCGGAAGGTGCGTTTGCACTTCAAACACTGATAACGATGCACTTGCACTTCATGATACACCGTATCTCGCAGTGGTTTCGCCACTTCCTGGCGTACGTACAATTTGCTCCCACTACAGCCAGTATAGGCACATCGGGTGGGGACCGTGATCGCCTCAGGGTTCACTTTGGGTAACACAATTCGTAAGCGCATGGGGTCTTCCTCCTTTGGGTTCTCTCTCCTTCCTCTTTTACCAGTTTTACCGCTTGTCGAACAGTCACAGGGATAAAACGCTATTGACAAGTACCCTGCACCGGGTTATGATGTAGTCCGGTGCAAAGTTAAGGCGCATTCGTCTAGTGGCCAAGGACGCCGCCCTCTCAAGGCGGAGATCACGGGTTCGACTCCCGTATGCGCTACCCATAATCTTTGTGAGTAGTCCCAAGCCAGGATAGAAGCGGCTTGGGACATTTCGTTTCTTTTCGCTTTTCTCTTTTTGCAGCAATGCCCGAACGCTCCTGTGCAGTCTAGCCTTTCTCATCGCGTTCCTGTCTAGAGCCTTTTCACTTCATCGTTTTATGACAGCGACAATGAGAAACAGGTCTCCCCCTTACTCCTATAATTGTCTTATAATACGAAGTAGCACACCTGCAAAACACCATCCAGGGCTGTGCCAACGTCTCAAGGGAAACATAACAACCAACCAGCAAGAAAAACATGCTGGAAAAAATTTGAAAGGAACTCTTATGTATAAAAGAATTGCAATTGGGATAGCGCTATTTGGTATACTGACCATGTTGCTGGGAGCCTGTGCCATAGTGGATACAGGCAACACTGCCAACCTGCCAACAGTGCATATGGGCGGATCCGTCTTTATTCAGACTTCAATCACGATCCACAAGGGCGATATGCTCAATCTTGTTGACGACGCACCTTCGACTCATATCATTGTTAATGGCAGTTGGCAAGGCACCACACAGAAGCCAGCTACTGAAAATGGCGCTCCCACTGTCAACCATACCTTCACTGGAAGTGATAGCGCAGCCATCGGTCCATTTACTTCTGCCGGTACTTTCCACCTGTACTGTAGTGTTCATCCGGGAATGAATCTGACTGTGACCGTCCAGTAAAATACTTCTCTTCAAATACGGTCAGTATCATGAGTCATCCCGAAATTTGTGGATGAGGTAGCGAAAAGAGACCTCCTGAGATACACTTGAAGCAAGAAAAAAGCTTTCAAGAACACAGGAGGTAGTCTTTATGCAAACACAGTATCTCATAGAGCCAGAAGTGCCGCAAGTGCCACCTTATGATGAGCAGCAAATGGCCCAAGGTTTGGCACAGGACCTGGCCGTGTTTCTGTTCCCGTTGTTAGTGAAGTTGGATCAGCTGCTGGACAAACGGTTGGTGCGGACCTTTCTGCACACGATCCAGGTGATCATCACCTATCGCGATCGCGTCGGCGGCTTGCTCTTAAGCGAATTGGGCGGCTACCTGCTCAGCCCGGACAAGGCACCGGCGGGAACCAAGCGCTTGAGCAACCTGTTGCATTCGCCTAAGTGGACAGCGCACGTCGTGGAGGATGACCTATGGCAGCGAGCCGATCAGCAGGTGCACAGCTGGCAGGAGCAGGGAGAAGATGCCTTGGCGATTTGGGATAGCAGTGAGTGGGAAAAGCCCGAAAGTAAGGCATCAGAGAGCTTGTGCGCGGTGCGCTCGAGCAAAGCCAAACGCTTGACCCACATCAAGCCAGGCTACTACACCCCACCCAGTCGCCCCATCTTTGTGCCAGGGATGCATTGGCTGGCGGTCATCGTGGTGGGTCGCTCGGTTCAGCTTGGTCCTCCGCTGCTCGCCGTGATGCGCTGGTGGTCCTCGCGCGGGGCTCACGCCTCCTTCAAACGTGATGAGGAAGGCAAACTGTTGGTGGAACGGCTGCTGGTGTGGGGGCGATCGGTGGTGCACATCTTTGATCAAGGCTTTGCAGGAGCCTTCTGGCTGGGCGTGTTACTCGCCTTTGCCTTACGCTTCGTGCTGCGCTGGCGGGCTGACTACCAGCTCTATGATGCCCAAGGTAATCGACGCAAGGCCTGGCGCATCGCCTTTGGCAAACGCGGCTGGTCGGAGCGCACGATCTGGGACAGTCGGCATGCCCGCTGGGTGAAAGCCAGTGTGCTCGCCCTGCCAGTGACACATCCCGACCATCGAGACACGCCCTTGTGGCTTGTGGTCTGCCGCAGCAAAGGGCGCACCCCCTGGTATCTCTTGACCGCTGATCCCGTCACCAGCGACGAGGACGCATGGCGCGTGGTGTTTGCCTATGTGCGCAGGTGGCAAATCGAACTGACTTGGCGCTATGACAAAAGCGAACTCGCCTTTCAGAGTCCGCGGCTGTGGCACTTAGAGGAGCGCGTGAAGCTCTTAGCCCTGGCAACGCTCGCGTATGCCTTTCTCTTGCATCTGCTGGGCGCGCGCTATGGGCCGTTGCGGCTCTGGCTCTTGCGCCACTTCTGTCATCGGACGGGCTGGCATCTGCGTCGCGTCACGATCCCACTCTACCGCCTGCGCAGTGCGCTCAGTCGCTTATGGCAACGCTACCCGCCCTGCTTCGCGGCCTTGGGCAGACCATGTCGCACACACGCTCTGGTATCCCTCACCTAACACGTGTCTTGGGCTGGTCAAGACCACCTCCACTCTGCCCACAGAAGAACCGGGTCAGAAGCAGAGGACCATCTGAGGGCTGCACCACTTCCGTGAACAGCTCCGGGAAGCTGTGTGCTGTCAACCGCGATCGGCAGGCTTTTCGGGCCCTCGCCGCTCTTTTCCTGCTTCTCGCCTCGCTCCATTTCTGACTACGAGCAGCTTGTGTTCTTCCATCCTGATGAAAAGCAGGGTGATCCACCGCACTGCGGTGGATCACCCTGCTTTTTCTCTCCCTGAAACTCATCCTCTCCAAATTTCGGGATGACTCATGTCGTGCTCATCGTTTTTTACCTGATTACGGGTTATCCCACTCGCGCCCATCGTTCTGAATGAGCGCATCAGCTTCAGGTGGACCCCACGTTCCCGCTTTATAAGGGTAGATCGTACTCGCAGGCATGTTCTTCCAGGCACTGGTGATACTATCCACAATACGCCAGGAAGTTTCTACCTCGTCGCGGCGGATGAAGAGCGTTGAATCCCCGATCATACAGTCGGCGAGCAAGCGCTCATAGGCATCGGGTGATTCGATACCAAAGGCTTCAGCATAGGAGAAATTCATATCTACGTCACTGAGATGGCGTGCCGCGCCCGGTATCTTGGCAGCGAACTTCAGAGACATGCCCTCATCCGGTTGAATGCGTATCGTCAAACGGTTGGGAACTAGCCCCTTTGTCTCAGATGGCTTGTAGAGCATATGTGGAACGCGCTTGAACTGGATTGTTACCTCTGTACTGCGTTTGGGTAATGCTTTGCCGGTACGAATGTAGAAGGGGACGTCCGCCCAACGCCAGTTCTCAAGGAACAATTTTAGCGCCACGAACGTCTCGGTTTGTGAATCGGGGGCGACACGCTTCTCCTCTTTGTAGCCCTCCTGTTGTTGCCCATTGATTACGCCAGCACTATATTGTCCGCGCACGGTGCGTTTGGCCACATTCTCTGGCGAGAGGAGGGTGATGGCTCGCATGACCTTGACTTTTTCGTCGCGGATGGAGTCGGCATCAAAGGAGACGGGAGCTTCCATTCCTGTCAGGCAGAGTACCTGCATGATGTGGTTCTGCACCATGTCACGGATCGCGCCGGATTCTTCGTAATATTCGGCCCGCGAACCAATGCCTAGACTCTCCGCAACGACAATCTGGACGTGGTCAATATAGTTCTGATTCCAGAGGGGCTCGAAGATGCCGTTGGCGAAGCGGAACGCCAGCAGGTTTTGCACGGTCTCCTTACCCATATAATGATCGATGCGGTATGTCTGGTTTTCACGGAAGACGCGAGCTATTTCACGATTGAGTTTCTGGGCGGATGCCAGGTCGCGTCCAAAAGGTTTTTCGATCACGAGGCGTGTCCAGGATTCTTCATTGCCGTTATACCCAGAAGGACGAGCTAAACCAGCACCACCAAGTTGGAAAATGATTTCTGAGTCAAGGGTGGGAGGAGTAGCCAGGTAGTACATGCGATTCCCTTGCGTGCCCTTCTCGCGATCGAGCTTATCCAGTAAGTCAGCAAGTTTCTGATAGCCTTCGCGGTCATTAAAGTCGGATTGACAATAGTACATACGTTGGGCAAAGGCGTGCTGTGCCTCGCTATCTAACCTGTCGTTTTCGGGCATATATTTGTTGATCGATTCAAGCGCCATGCCACGCCATTGTTCATCATTCATAGGACGGCGCGCAAAGGCTACCACCGAGAATCCTTGCGGAAGAGGATGATCGTGGAAAAGGTGTGCCAGAGTGGGTAACAATTTTCGCTGTGTAAGGTCGCCGGTAGCTCCGAAGATGACAACGGCACATGGTTCAGGCTGTTGTCCATCTTGCCAGATAGTATGTTGCTTGAGTACGTTCGTAGGATGAATTTCTTGTGGCATAAATACTCTCCTTTATAGAAAAATGTACAATGCGCGCTATGCAGTGGTATCACTGAGTATACCGCATTTCAGTCAGTTTGGTTTCATATTTAGACCTGCTGAGAGCGCTTCTGTTACAAGATACTATAACAGATAGGGTCGACTATTGCTTTGAGACAGTACGAAACGGCTGAAGGTATAGATCACTCATTTGGGAGTGATCTAATGGCAATATAGGCTCGTACATCTGGATAACGATTCCGCAATACCTTATAATAGACACGATTGCTGCTGAGATATCTGTCAATAGGGCTTACAGAGAATAGCGGTTGGAGCAAACTATACATCATGGTTACAATGGAGCAACAATAGGGAGGACAAGATGGCAAAATACGATGTGACGATTATCGGGGGTGGTTCTGGTGGTCTTACTGCGGCGCGTGTCGCAACGGCGCTTGGTGCAAGCGTCTTACTTATCGATAAAGAGAAATTGGGGGGAGATTGCTTAAATTTTGGCTGCATACCCAGTAAGAGTATGATTCACGTAGCCCGGATCGTCCAGCAGGCCAAGGAATCAGCCAACTTGGGTCTGATGCCTGCTAACCTCGGTGTGGACATGGCGAAAGTCTCTGCATATATTCAAGGCGTCATTGGACGCGTTGCCGAGGCCGAACATATTTATACCGAAGGTGTCACTGTGAAGTTTGGAGAGATATCATTCAAATCGGCTACTGAACTGTCCCTCAACGGGGAAAGCATCAGCAGTCGCAACACTCTTATCGCTACCGGTTCGCGTCCGGTGGTGCCCAGAGTAGAGGGTTTGGAAGAGACGGGTTATTTGACCAACGAGGGCGTCTTTGACCTCATGCAACTGCCTGCCTCCCTTATTGTTGTTGGAGGTGGTCCCATTGGTGTAGAACTGGGGCAGGCATTCGAACGGCTGGGGTCGAAGGTCACCATTATTCAGGGGCCGGAGCGCATTATGCCCAGGGAAGATACCGAAGTCTCAGAGACAGTCTCCGGTGTGTTGACGTCTGAAGGAATCAATATCGTCACCAATGTGCGGTTTGTCAAAGCTAGCCGTAACGGCGACAAGAAAGTGGTCACTGCCAAGCAAGGCGATCAACTGGTGACCTTTGAGGCGGACGAGATCCTGCTGGCATTGGGGCGCCAGCCGAATATTGGAGGCCTGGACCTGGAGGCTGCAGGCGTCAAATATGATAACAAAAGTATTAAGGTCAATGAGTACCTGCAAACGTCTGCTTCAAATATCCTGGCAATTGGCGATGTGATCGGAGGTTATCTCTTTACACACGTTGCCGCATATCAGGCTGGAGTCGCGGTACGTAATGCGCTGGTGCCATTCGCGAAAAAGAAGGTCGATTATCGTGTCGTGCCCTGGTGTACTTTTACGGATCCAGAGGCCGCGCGAGTGGGTCTGACTCCCGATGAAGCTGAGAAACAATATAAACAGGTGAGGATCATCAAGTTTCCCTGGGCCGATATCGACCGTGCCCAGGCCGAAAACGAGACAACCGGTTTTATTAAATTAGTACTGGCCGGCAAAAAGGACGAGATTGTCGGTGCGCATATGGTGGGGGCGCGTGCAGGTGAGATGTTAGGAGAGATGGCGCTGGCGATGCAGCACCATTTGACTTTGAACGATATCCTGGCCACGATTCACGCCTATCCGACAATGAATACAGGTATCCAGCAAGCGGTTTTTGAGGCTTACCTGGAAGGTGAGTCTCTTGCTGGCAATCGTAAATTTGTGCGTACAGTGCTCAGTGTTCGTGGGTAGACCAGGAATACCGGGGCGAAAGCAGGATATAAAAAAGTGGGGAAGGCGACCGTGCTATCATGTTCGCTTTCCCCACTTTTTTAGGATTGCTCCTGCTTGACACTTTGTGGAGGTGCGATGGCAAAAAGCCTGCGTGCGGTTGAACTAATGTATGCGAATAACGCTGCCACGACTATGCAGATAAGCATAGGTACTATGAGAGCCAACGTGAGGGGAACGTGTAACCATAAAAGCAAAAGCAGTTGACATACCAAGAGCCCTGCCACCAGTACGGTTGTTATGAGCGTAATTATTGAAATAAATGTTACTCGCAGCCGGTTTTCCGCCATATGCTTGCGTAGTTCTGCCTGTTCGCGCAAGCTGTTTTGCATGTTCTGCATAGCATCGCGCTCAAGCGCAATTTGCTGTCGTTCTTCGGCAAGCTCGTGTTCAAGTTGATACGCTTTTTTTTGTGCCTGACGCAGTAAATAGAGCGACTCGGCGGTATGTTTTTCTTCTATTTGTTTGACGTGAAGTTCCACGGTCTTCATGGCGTCATTCATTATGCCAGACCTATCAACCGGGTGAAGTTCGAGTGTACGAGCCGCATCGGCGACCATATTTTGAGCTTCTTCCTCCACTGCACTTTGGAAAGAGTGGTAGAGTTCCTGGTAGCGTCTTTCTAGCTCAAGATGGTCCTGGATTGTGCGGTTTTGCGCTGCCTTCATCTCATCTAAGCGGCTCTCGTATTGTTCAACTTCTTCTTGATGCGTACTCTGTATGGAGTCAATGGCATCGACATGTTTTTCAACTTCCCAGCGTAAGCGTTTATTCTCTTCGCGCAGCTGTATAAATTGGCGCCAGGCAATCCTCCCATGGACATCCTGGCTATTAATCCCTGGCAGGTCGTCGGTCTGTTTCTGGTGCAAGATATGCTGCCGCCGTTCATAGGCGTAATCGCGATGGTTGTAAGGACGAGATACTTTTTCAATTGCTCCTGTATCCTGGGTAGTATCATCGGATGATAGCATAGTCTGCTCCCTCGCATCGCTCTATCTTGCGGTCAGCAACTGGTCAAGTCATACATTATCAGTGCAGGATGATATTTCCTGCATATGAGGTGTTTCTTTCTCTCATTGCAATTATGCACAAGAAAATGAAAAGATGCAAGCCTTTATAATGTTTCATTGCCCAGGACAATATAGGTGAGAAGACCGACTGCCAGTCCACCGGGGATACCCAGGAGATACATCGTCCACAGAGGAGTGAAAGTCCAACCTGCTTTGTTGAGCACATAGTCACTGAGCCAGGGAATAAGGGCGCTGGAGATGAGTATAAGTTGTAGTGGCCACGGAATGCGTTCCCACCACTGTCTCACCTTTGGGCTAAAGGGAAAGCTCAGTATGATTGCGCTCAATCCAAGCAGTGCGCCGTAACATAAGGGGCAGACGGCCGTCGAGTAATTCGCAATCAAGACGGCTCGCTGAGGTAGAGGGCAGAGGGTATCGCCCAGGAAGTAGACAAAACGAGCGATCATGCCGAAGGGCCAGATACCTACATATGTGAAGAGCGGGGCAAGAAACGGCCCCGCCAGCGGGAAGAACAGGATAAACAACCGCCAGCGCAGTCGGTACAATGGACTGTCATGAAATTTGCGCGGCTGCTGGACGGGTGTATAAGTTGTACGTGAACGGGATATGACCTGCATCAGCTATAGCTACTTTCTCTTACCATGTTTACCAGTGCGCGTGCAGCGAGCCGACCACTGCTGACTGCTCCCTCCATACTATCATAGAACTTCTGCTGTGTGTAGCCACCTGCCAGAAAGAGGTTGTTGATGGGTGATTGTTGTGTTGGACGTAGAATATCAAGCCCAGGCTTCGGCCAATAGACCGATTGTGGAATGCGCACGAGGCTGCTCTTAACGATAGTAGCTCCAGCAGTTGTCTGGGGGAAGACACGTTTCATGTCGCTCCAGACGCGATCAATGATTGCCTGGTCGTCCCAGTCGAAGATACCCCGTGCGGGAGCAACCACGAACTCCATGCGTGAACGCCCGCCATAGGAGTAGTCAGGCGTGGTATTACCGAGGTCGGCATATACAGGAATGAGACCATCGGGGCAGAACAGGATATTATCGATTCCGGTCACCTGGCGGTCTAACCAGAGCTGAACTGTCATTACTGGTACGCCCTCGAATTGCGACAAGCGCTGGAAATACTGATATGTTGCATACCATTCCTGGGGAATAAGGCGGTTCAACTTATGTACTGGCAACGCAAGAAGGTAGTAATCACCGCGAATAATTTCACCATTTTCTAAGCGCACACCGTCTAGCTCCCTGGTTGGTGCGTTTGCCCTAGGAAGCAGTGCCCGCACTTTTGCGTCAGTGCGGATGGTGCCTCCCGCGCTGGTAATAGCCTGCGCTAGCGGGCCGATCAGTTTCTCCTGTGGCGAGCCATTGAGGAAGCCCATGCGTGATGCAGCATCTTCGCGAAGGAAGATACCTGAAACATCTAATACGACTTTGGCCGAAAGCTCTTCGGGTGGTAGAAATTTCAAGGCCAGAGCCATGGGCAGAAACATTTTTTTCAGCATCTTATGGCTGATACCATGTTGAAGATGCCACTGTTCGTAGGTAATCTTATCTTGCTCTTGATAATATCGTTCACTGCCAAAGACAATTGACGGCATTGCGCGTGCCAGTGTCAGTGTTTGTGGCAGTGTAAAGTATTTTTGTCCAAAGACAGCCGGAAGGAGATGGAAGGGACTGGGCAAGCTGGCTGTACGAAATGCAAAACGTTCACCTTTATCGAGGGTATAGGTCAAAGCATGTTCTTTCCAAAGAATATTTTCATAAATGCCCACTTCGCGCATTAATTTGAAAATTTCTTCGTAGGCGCCAAAGAAGACGTGTAAACCACTTTCGATCCAGTCGCCATCGCTGTCGCGCCATGAAGATGCTTTGCCACCCAGGATAGCGCGTCCTTCGAGTAGTTCTACTTCAAACCCGCTATCGAGCAGCGTTTTTGCGGCTGAGAGTCCGGCTAAACCGCCGCCACAAATAATGACTTTTTTTCGCTGGACGCCGTCCGCACGTTCGATTATGGGTGGGTGTGAACTTGATATAGTGGTCATCTATCGAAAACTCCTTAGATTAGTTGAGGTGGGAAACACCTGTTGGTCAGCATGTGTTTCTCATAGGTCACCTGGCACTATCTTCTAACAACTACGTTTATCGTATGCTGTCAGTTCATATGTTGCAAACTTTCTTTTCAGAATAAAGACGAGTTGCCTCACCATTTGGGGTATTTTTTTGACGAGAGTTGAATCCCCTTGCTAGATAGAAATTAGCCCATATAGCGACAGCCAGTGTACCATATTCCGAAGCTGCGGCAGTAGTGTCAAGTCACCATCTCACGGGCATGGTGTTGGCGTCTTCCATGGTTTAGGTGTCCGGCATGGTTTGGGGTCAGGTGTTGGCTTTGGTGTATCCGTCGCAGTTGCCGAAGGATTTGCTGTAGGGGATGAGGACGTGCCTGCCGTTGCTGATGCGATCACGAGAGTAAAGAAAGCGGCTCGATCGACTGTCACGTTACATGGTGGTACCCCTTGAGGTCCTTGAAACGCGATAGTAACCAATATAATCTTGTTAAGATCAGCCGATTTGTTGGCAATTGAGACGGGAAAAATGGCCAGACCATCAGAGGTCGTGTTTGCTGTTACATTGACATTGCCATCGGGCCAGAGAACCGTTGCCGTCCCTTGAGCAGGATAGACACCCTCGGGATTGCCATTCACATTATGGATAAATTTCGCATAGACTCCGATGGTAGAGGAATTATTAGTGCCAGGAGAGGTATTGGTGACCCAGGCAGAACAGGTATATTCGGGAAGTGGAGGTGTAGGTGAGCCATTGTCCTGGCCGAGGTTGATGGTTACTGTGACATATGGTTGGTCTATGTTTGCATTCGTAGCAGTTCCACCACAGGCGACGATAAGTACACTGAACAGGAAGAGAAGAAGTATCGCTCCGCATTTAAGAGAAAGAGACAGAGAGGTAGTTGTTTTCCATTGTTTCCACATCTGTAGCCGCATATACCTAGTATCACCTTTATCAAATCTAAATATTTCGGATAGTATAGCACAGGAATATTGGTGGGCTGTATTTTCGGTATTTATCTGCCATGAAAGTACTATATCAGGATAGTTATAAAAGTAAACGAGAGAGGAAACATATCTTACGTGTGCAGTACATGAGTCATCCCGAAATTTGGAGAGGATGAGTTTCAGG
>JRHI01000145.1_pt1 | contig 77393 bp, 51 predicted proteins | sample 215371 | NCBI WGS metagenome assembly JRHI01 (sample SAMN02929681, study PRJNA255918) | sediment metagenome | biome: cave system; feature: Ice Cave; material: Sediment; isolation source: sediment from deep within a dark volcanic ice cave with no known source of... ... | reverse complement strand
AAACATCTCTGGGTGTGGAAGGAAGATCCGTCCGAAAGCGCGATAGTCTGGCCGTCGTCCGCCGACAATTGGAACTCCGGCGCTTTTTCTCCGACTTTCAATTTTGCGCTCCCCCGACAAATTGATTTTAGCTAAGCAAGCGTTTTAAAGTTTCGTTGATCACTTGCGGATTGGCCTGGCCGCGCGTCGCCCTCATTACTTGGCCTACAAAAAATTTAAAGACGCCTTCGTTTCCGGAGCGATACTTCGCCACATTCTCCGGATTCTTTTCGATAACTTCGCGAACGGCTTTTTCGATTGCGCTGCCGTCAACACTTTTCGCAAGTCCTTCCGCCGCAATGATTTCCGCGGGAGATCTTCTTGTTTCAAACATAAGCGCAAAGACTTTTTTTCCAATGGCCGAAGTGATTTGGCCGCTCTCAATTATTTTCAACAGAGCGGCGAGGGCCTGCGGGGTAACAGGACTTTCGGCGAGTTCTTTCCCCGTGTCGTTGAGCCGGCGGAGAAGCTCGGTCTGAATCCAATTCGCGGCGCTTTTTGCGAGCGCACCGTAGTTTACGGTGGCTTCGAAATAGTCCGCGAGTGCGCGGCTAGCGGTGAGAACGCCGGCATCATATTGCGTCGTGCCGAAATCGCGAACAAAGCGTCCGCGCTTCGCGGCAGGATGCTCGGGCATCGCTTCAACAATTTTAGTTTTCCATGCGTCGCTTACGCGCACCGGAAGCAGGTCGGGCTCGGGGAAATAGCGGTAATCGTGCGCACCTTCTTTCGAGCGCATGGATTCCGTGCGTCCCGCGGATTGGTTCCAGAGCCGCGTTTCCTGCGAAATCCGTCCACCGTTCTCGAGAATGCCAATATGGCGCGCGATTTCGAATTCGAGGGCGCGCGCCAGGTAGCGAAATGAATTGAGATTTTTGACTTCCACTTTGGTGCCGAACTTTTCCGCACCGTGAATTCGCACACTCACATTGGCATCGCAGCGCAGCGAGCCTTCCTCCATGTTGCAATCGCTCACTTCCGTGTATTCCAACACCTGCTTTAGCGTAGTCAGATAGGCATATGCCTCAGTGGAAGAACGGAGATCGGGCTCGGAAACAATTTCCACCAGCGGCGTGCCGCAGCGATTGTAATCAATATATGTTTTGCTATCGGAGTCAGGAAAACCTTCGTGCATGGCTTTGGCGGCATCTTCTTCCATGTGCAAGCGCGTGATGCCGATCTTTTTTGTGGCGCCTTCGAATTCGACTTCAAGCGAGCCGGCGGTTGCCAGCGGAAGCTCATACATCGAAATCTGATAGCCCTTGGGAAGGTCAGGATAAAAATAATTCTTTCGTGCGAAACGAGAATGTTCCTGAACACTGCAATGCAAGGCCAGAGAGGCGCGGGTGGCCAGCTCGAGCGCGCGTCGATTGAGCACGGGGAGCGTTCCGGGAAGTCCGAGGCATATCGGACAGACATTTGTGTTTGGGGGGTCGCCGAAGCGCGTCGGGCAGCCACAGAAGATTTTGGTTTGGGTGCGCAATTGCGCGTGCACTTCGAGGCCGATGACGGGCTCGTAGCGCGAGAGAAGTTCGGGAGCGATGCGCGCAGTTTCGTGTGCAGCTTTCACCATGGGCCGAACGAAGATTATAACATCAGCCGCGAGCAGTCCGGAGTCCGCCAGCAGCGTGCGAATCGGGTGGACGCCATCGTTAGTCCCCACCCTTACAGCAAAATCCAAGGGCGGGACACCCGCGGAGAACGTGCGCTATTCACGGTGGAAGGTGTATTTCAGACCGACGCGAACGTCGCGGTCTAGCGCCGGGAAGCCGAGGGCCTCCTGGTATTGCTTGTCGAAGAGATTGGCGACGCGTCCGAAAAGCGACACGCCGTGGCCCAACGCATAGCTTGTGGCAACGTCAAAGCGGGCGTAGCCGGGATTATGCGTCAAGCCCAGACCGAGGAAGTCACTGTCCGTGCGTATCCCCGAGAAGTATCCGGCGAAATTCCAATTCATTCGGTGAAACGTGGCGTTTACGGTGATGTTGCCCGAGTGCAGCGGACGTCGAAGAAGCCGGTTCCCGGGTTGTTGTACGGAAGATAAGGCGTTGGGAGACTTCAGAACGCGGGTATCGTCATAGCTGTAATTGGCGCCAATTGTGAGCCAATGGGCAAGTCGCGATTCGGCCGACATATTCAGACCGCGGGCGCGTGACAGATCGGTGTTAAAGGATGTGCCTTGGCCATACCTGCAAGCGTCTGTGAACGTCGGGTCAAACGCAAAACTGATGATGTCGCGAAAACGGTTTTCGAAATAGTTTGCTGAGATGCGCACACGATCAGAGGCGAGCAACTGCTCGACACCGGCGTTTACGGTGCGGCTTTGCACGGGGCGCAACGATGGATTTCCTGGGAAACACGGATCTGTTCCGAACGTCTGCTCCATTTCCGGCTCTTTAATGCCTTGACCATAAGAGAACCGCAAGCGAGTGGCCCCCCAGAAATCATGCCCGGAGCGCAACAAATAAGCTGCGCCAGCGCGGGGAACCACACGCGTTCCAAAGCTGGTGTTCGACTGCGCCCTGACACCCGCGCTGAGCGTGAGCCGCGCGAAAGGCTGCATACGCCCATCCAGGTAACCGGCTTGATTATTCCGGCGAGCGTGCTCTCCTCCCAGTAAGCCAGGAAACGCGTTTTCGACTTCATACTCGTAACCCAGGCTGAAGCTGCCCAGACGAGATAAATAGCTCGATTGGGCCTGAAGCCCGGCGCGATTGAATTGGTCTCGGGAAGTAAAAAATGGCGGATTCGCGTTGTAATCAAGGATCCGCGATTCGGCGCCCCTGAGGAGATGCTGCCAGTGGGAACCGCTGTGAAACTCCCAGGTAAGACTGCTTGAGAGGTTTTTCAAATTATCGTGTTGATGTAGATTCGCAGGACGGAAGAGCGTGGGACCCTGAACTCCAGCGTCGCTGGCATTATTGCGCAAGGACAGGCGAAGCTGGTTTGTGGGCGAAAAACTCCAGCCGAAGTTACCGGAGAGCGTGCGATTCAGAAAGTAATCATTGGGACCCTGGCCATCGGTCTCTAAATAAGACCCCGCGGCAGAATAGTCAAAGCGATGAAAGAGGCCACTTAGCTGGGCAGCACCGCGCGCCGTGGAAAAGCTGCCGCCTTCAGCAAGGAGCGTGACTTCTGGGATGCGCGTGGCGCCGCGATGCGTAAAGACTTGTATGACGCCCGAAAGAGCGTCAGAACCGTAGAGGGCGCTTTCGGCGCCGTGGACAATTTCGATTTTTTCGACATTGTCCAATGTGAAGTTGGAAAAATTAATTGGTCTGCCGCCCAGGCTAATGGGCGCACCGTCGATCAGAAGTTTTGTGAAATTCGAATTGCCGCCATCCATAAAAATTGTGGCCAGACCTCCTTCGCGGCCGGTTCGCGCCAAGACGATTCCCGGCTGCGTGGAGAGAAGATCCGGCAGAGAGATGGCCTGGCGCTCGTGGATTTCTTTGTGCGTGAGAATCGTAACGGGTGCGGGAGATGCATCGGAAAGCAGAGGTTCAGCTTGCGCCGTGACGATAACGGTGGAGGCAAGGCGTTCGATTTGGAGGGTTAGGCGAAGCGTGCGGGATTCTGAGGCGGCGAGGTCGAGAGTTTCTTCGTGAGTGACAAAAGATGGATGCGTGACGCGAATCAGGTAGCGGCCCGGCGCAAGTGAAAGAGAAAAGTACCCCTCTTTGCTGGTTAAAGAGCCGATTGCAAAACTTTGACTGGCATTGGCATCTTTGCGGATTGCGGAAATGCGTGCTCCGGAGATGCCGGCGCCGCTTGGATCAGCCAGCGTGCCGGAAACGGCGGCGTTCGCTGGCGTGGAGTTCGACTGAGTCGATTGGCTGCGGGAAACATGGGCGGAAATCAACAGCACAAATAAAATCAAAAAACTTACGGTAAAGATCTTCATGGCGCCCCCTCTCCCTCTCGCGCGGGAGAATGAAGGTTGACCGGCCGGCCGAGATCGTTTTCGGCCTTGCCGGTTGCGGACTCCGCCGGTCTCCTGGCTTGGCGCGGCGAAGGACGCAGCCTTCCCGCTGCGTTACCCTTTTCGGAGCAACTTGCAGCAGTGGATGCGCCCGAGCACTTCGCGCCTTACAGTCGCGCGGCGGCGACGGCGTCACACCGTCTTCCCGAGCACGGAGTCTGCGATTGAAGGAATGCGGCGCCTTCGTTGCGATTCGTTGCCAACGGAAGAGCCGCGCTGGGTTACGTCAAGTGCAGCGTTGCTACATGTTGCAAATCTGCAAAAGAAAAAATGTAAAACTCAAAAGCTCATGGCGATGCGCCGCCGCTGCCGCGAACCGTGACGCGGGGGCGGCCCGCCGGGCCCATTTGCACATCAAGCGGGGCCTCGAAAACGTATTCGAGCAACTCACGCTGCAGCACTGCTGCCGGCGTACCAACGCGCAAGGGCTTGCCATGATGCAGCAGCACAATCTGATCGGCAAATTCCGCGGCAAGATTGAGCTCGTGCGTGACGACAACCACGGTGTAGCAATTTTGTTCCGCAAGACGGCGCAGACCTGAGAGCAAATCCACTTGCGCGCCGATGTCAAGATGAAGCGTTGGCTCGTCGAGAAGAAGCAGACGGGGCTGCTGGGCGAGAGCGCGCGCGAGAATCACGCGCTGCTTTTCGCCGCCGGAAATTTCGTGGAGCAAGCGATCGCTAAGATCTTCGGCTCCCACCTGGGCAAGAGCGTTTTGCACGATGGCGGTGTCTTCGGATTTTTCAAAGCGCAAGCCGCGGCCATAGGGATGGCGGCCCTGCATGACAAAGTCCCACGCGCGAATGGGATAGAGGAGCGTGCTTTCCTGCTGAACCATGGCGATTTGCTGCGCGCGCGTGCGATTGTTGAAACGGCTGGTCTCGACGCCATCGATTTGGATGCGGCCGGAAAGCGGCGTCAGCATTCCGGCAACGAGCTTCAACAAGGTTGATTTGCCACTGGCATTGCGTCCAAGAATGGCGACGATTTCGCGCTGGCGCGCCTGGAAACTGGTGGCTTCGAGAGTAAAGAGAGGCGCGCGGTTATCGCCAGCGGAATAGGCGAAGCTGGCTTGCTCGACATTGAGGCGAGGCTGAGCCGGGGTAAGCGGCGCGCCCGAGCCCTGTAGCGCACGCGCGGAAATCGAAGCGCCATGGAGAGCGCTCATGACGCTCTCCTTCGCAGGAGATAGATGAAGAGCGGTGCGCCGGCCATGGCCGTCATGGCGCCTACGGGAAGTTCGGTGGGAGCGACGATAGTGCGCGCCAGGGTGTCTGCGATCACGAGGGCGATTGCCCCGCCGAAAGCTGAGGTGGGAATCAGTACGCGATAATCACTCCCGAAAAGCAAACGCATCACGTGTGGAACCAGGAGGCCGACGTAACCGATGGCGCCGCTTACGGAGACCGCGAGCCCGGTAAGAATGGAGGCGCACGCGTAGACAAGGAGCTTGACGCGCGTAACCTCCACTCCGAGATGCATGGCCTCGCGTTCGCCGGCAATCATCAGATTTAAATCAGCGGCGGTCGTATAGATTGCGGCGGAGGCTGCGAAGAAACCCGCGCCGACGAGCCAGCGTAAGCTTGCGGGAAGCGGCGTGGAGAGATCGCCCATCAGCCAGAAAGCCATTCCGCGAATGTCACGGCTCGAAAGCGTGGTCATGAGAAACATGATGAAGGCGGAGAGAAAAGAAGAGGAAATAATTCCGGCAAGGAGGAGGGTGGCGCTATCAATCTGTCTTTCGCGGCGGGCGAGAAAATAAACGGCGGTAATCGTTGCCGCGCCACCGAGAAATGCGCCCACCGGAGTCAAGAGAGCGGAGATGGACGGCTGCAAATTCAGATGCGGGGCGAGAATCAATGCGACGATGGCGCCGAGCGCGGAGCCGCTCGATACCCCAAGAACGTACGGGTCGGCGAGAGGATTTCGCAGCAGTGACTGGAAGCTCGCGCCGGCTACGGAAAGCGCCGCGCCCACAAAAATGCCTAGAAGAATTCTGGGGAGGCGAATATCAAAAACGATGAGGCGATGTTCGCTGGAGAGTTGGCTGTTTTGGCCCAGGGCAACACGGATCAAGTCCCGGCCAAGGCCGTAGATGGAGACGGGAACGGCACCGAGCTTCAAAGCGACAACGATGACGACGAATAAGACCGCCGCCAGCAGGGCACAGATCCAGAGAAGGCGCTTCAGGGTTAGCGAGGGCATGGGAAGCACTCTCGGGATACCGCGCGGCTTATCAAATGCGGCGGATTTCGCGATGGAGTTTCGCGAGCAGGAAGGCGGGGGCCGGGCGGGTCTTGCTTTTCTCCAAATGCGCTGGGGTGGAGCTGACGCGCAAGCTCTTCGATCGCTTCGACCATGCGCGGCGCCGGCCGATTGATGGCGTCACTCACGATGGCGATGCGCTTATTGTGAACAGCATCGAGGCTGCGCCATCCTGGCAGCGTGCTGAGAGTTTTGAGATTTTCAGTGACCGACTCTTCGCGCGAACTGGCGAAGACTAAATACTCCGGCTGAAGATGAACAATCTCTTCCAGGCTAATCTGCGGCCAGTCCTGCGAAGTGGTGATGACGGACTCGGCGCCAGCCCAGCGCAGAGCATCAGCGATGAAAGTTTCTCGACCGATGGTAATGAATGGCTCAAGCCAGACGATGAAGAGTACGCGGCGAGGCTCACGTGTGCTGAGACGGCGCTTGAGATCATCAAGGCGCGCGCGCAAGGACTGCTCGAGCTGCCGGCCGTGATCGCGCTCACCAATCAGATCGCCCAGGCTGCGAAAGGATGCGAGCACACTCTGGACGTTACGCGGATCGGTGGCATAGAGGGCGATGCCAAGTTGCTCGAGTGCCAGAACGGTTTCGCGGCGATTTAGAGTTTTCGTCATCAGCACGACGTCCGGGCGGAACGCGACAACTTGTTCAATGCTCGGATTGATCGCGCCGCCGACTTTTGGCTTGGCCAGCGCCTCCGGGGAATAATCGCAGTAGTCGGTGTCAGCCACTAAGCGATCTCCCGCGCCGAGCGCAAAAACCAACTCGGTGAGGTTCGGCGCCAGCGAGACAATTCGCTGAACTGGCTGAGGCACGCGGACGCTGCGTCCAGTTTCGTCGGTGACTTCAATGAAGTTCGTGGAAGTTACCGGGCGGGCCGGAGTTTGTTCCGTTTGGGCATTCGTGGCAGACGCGATGACGAGTAAAAACAGGAACCCGCAAGCCAGAGTGGTCCATTGTTGAGCGATTGAAAAATACGTTTGATTCTTACAATCCACGGTGTCAGCGAACTCCGATTTCGCTTTTGTTCACATCGAATGCAAGCAACAAAAAAGCCCCACGAGACTGAATGGGGCTACTGCCGCGCTCTTTCTCGCGAAGAGCAACAGCTGCCACGGCACTGGTGGGTATCCTGACTGACGGCTGCGACGAGCCGATCACAGTGGCGGGACCGCGGCCGAATTTCACGGCCTTCCCCTTAACCGGTGCCTGAGAATATTTCGAGGCTCAGTGTATGCTCGTCGCGAAGGCGTGTCAAATCAGCAGTAAATTAATTCCATGGCGATAGTTGCATCGCAATTCGCGCTTCAGCGATTCTTCCATTGTGGTTTTCGCTTTTCAATAATTGCGCGAAGACCTTCTTGCGAGTCTTCGAGCCGGTAGAGCTCATTCAAGAAAATATTCATGGAATTTTTCATACCCTCGCGCAGCGAGAGTCCCATGCCGCCCAGGATTGCTTTCTTGGCCATGGTGAGAACCGCCCCGGAATGCGAGGTGATGCGTTCCACGAGCTCCTGCACCGTTTTCTCGAGGTGGGCTTCAGGGACGAGCCGATTGACGAGGCCGAGTGTTAGCGCGCGCTCTGCCGTCACGGGCTCACCGGTGAGGACGAGCTCGAGTGCAACTTTTGGACCCACAAGATACGGAAGAATCGTCGATGCTAGCGGCGGAAAGATGCCTATGCTGATTTCCGGTTGCGCAAAACGTGCCCGCGGAGTGGCGACTACCAAGTCGCCAAATGCGGCTAGCTCAGCTCCGCCACCGATCGCAGGGCCATTTACGACGGTGAGGACGGGTTTGCCCACTTCCAGCATCGCCGCGAACGCGGCATGAAACGCATCGAGCATTTGAAATACGCGCTGTGTAGTGTACTCGCCGATGTCAATGCCCCCGCAAAACACTTTGCAAGCCGAATCGAGAACGATGAGTTTGATGTCATCCTGTTCGCCGATTAATTCGATTCCCGTGGCGAGCTCGCGCAGCATCACCTCGTTCAACAAATTGTGCTCGGGTCTGGCGAGAGTGAGGCGCGCGGCGGCACCTTCCACGCGATAGCGGATGAACTCGAACTCCTCCGGCTTGCGCCGCACGGCTTTGGTAAATACTTCTTCAGCTTGAACTTCTTCGGGCATGGTCAACCTCCTAGACAGTTTCAATGGCCAAGGCTACGCCGAGGCCGCCAGAGACACATAAAGTCGCCAAGCCGCGCTTGCCGGCAGGCGCGTCTCCGTGACGCAATTCATGCACGAGGGTGGTCACAATCCGCGCACCCGTGCAACCGATCGGGTGGCCCAGTGCGATGGCGCCGCCGTTCGGATTGAGGCGCGCTCGGACAAAGTGAAGTTCACGATCGCAGGCAAGGACCTGCGCCGCGAAGGCCTCATTCAATTCGATGGCGTTATAGTCCTCGAGCTTCCACTTCGTCCTCTTAAAAAGTTTTTCAAACGCCGGCACCGGGCTGATGCCCATGATGCGCGGGTCGACGGCCGTTACGGCTGCACCGACGATACGCGCCAGAGGCTTACAATTCAGCTCACGGGCCTTGGCCTCGCTGGCGAGCACAACGGCAGCAGCCGCGTCGGTGATGCCGCTGGAGTTTCCGGCAGTGATGCTTCCGGTTTTCGAGAAAACGGGCGGAAGCTTGGCGAGAGCTTCGAGCGTGACCTCGGGGCGAACATGCTCGTCTTTATCCATGCGCACTACGGCGCCTTTTTTATCGCGGCGATCGACAGGAACAATCTCCGCGCTGAATCGGCATTCGCGCATGGCGCTAGCGGCACGCCGGTGGCTTTCCAGCGCGAACGCGTCCTGCTCATCACGCGGGATCTTATATTGTTCGGCAAGAACCTCGGCGGTTTCGCCCATCACCATATTGGAAATGGGGCACTGAAAGCCGTCGCGATACATTGCGTCAACCAGCGGTTGGTGACCCAAGCGAAAACCCCAGCGTCCTTCGACAAGGTACGGGACCCGGCTCATAGACTCGGCTCCGGCGGCGACGACAATCTCCGCTTCGCCTAAAAGAATTTGTTGCCAACCCCCGAGTAGCGCGCGAAGGCCCGACGCGCAGGCCATGTTCACCGTGAATGCCGGAACGTCATCGCCCAGCCCCGAACGCCAAGCAACTTGCCGCGCCAAATTCGGACCAACACCCGCAGGGCGTGCGTTGCCGAGAATCAGTTCGTCGACGTGGTACGGCATCTTGCGCGCATTGTTAGGCGCTGCAGGGGCGTACCGAGGAATGCTTCGCGATAACTCTTCGAGATTTTCCGTGCTGCTTGAGGCGGGCTGGCGTTGCGGCGGAGCTTCACCGAAGGCGCGCTCGAGCGCAGAGCGAACCGCGATTACGCCCAGATCAGCCGCGGAGAAATCCGCCAATGCTCCGCCGAATTTCCCGATGGGCGTGCGCACTGCGCTTACGATGTACACTGCTTGCGTCATGCCTTATATGCGTCCGGTTACCATGATACGAGGTCATCTGAATCAAAATTCGATGCTAGCATGATTTCGCAACCCTCATGTTCGGTGAGAAGGTGGCACTTGCCCGACAATACACGCACGAAAATGCGCGGTTTGTCATATTCGCGACGCTCGCTAACAGTTCTAAGGATTGCTGCGAGAGATCTGACGCGAAGAAAAAACATCATCGGGAGAGATAATCGCCCATCTAGCGGCAGGCCGAGTTGGCTGCGGCTCGCCCTGCTGTGTGGAGAAATTATTTTGTTGATGCCCCTTTTTGCGGCCGGGCAAACTCCGCCAATTCATTTACGCGAAAACTGGCGAATTCAGACTTTGGCAAAGGTCAACGCATCGGGCGAGGCCATCTCGCGACTGGCCTTTCGAGCAGAAGGCTGGTACGCGGCGTCAATACCGAGCACAGTGCTTGCCGCGCTGGTTGCCAATCATGTTTATCCGGATCCTTACTTCGGAATGAATCTGCGCGACATTCCAGGAACGAGTTACCCAGTCGGCAAAATTTTCTCCAATTTGGAAATGCCGGAGGATAGTCCGTTTGCGGTCTCCTGGTGGTATCGGACGGAATTTGAGTTACCCGCGCCACTTGCGGGCAAAACTATCTGGCTGGATTTTAACGGGATCAACTATCGCGCCAATATTTGGATGAATGGGCAGAAGGTGGCGAACGCGGACGAGGTCGCGGGTGCCTACCGGCGTTATGAATTTGACGTGACGCCATACGCCAAGGCCGGGAAAAATAATGCGCTCGCGGTGGAAGTTTTCGCGCCCCGTCAACATGATCTGGCAATTAATTGGGTGGATTGGAATCCAGCGCCACCGGATAAAGATATGGGGCTGTGGCAGGACGTGATTGTGCGCGCTAGCGGCAATGTGGCGCTGCGCCATCCACAGGTGGTGACGCAGTTTGACTTGCCCTCGCTGGGCGTCGCGCACTTGACGGTGACAGCCGAGCTGTACAATGCGGCAAGCCATGGGGTGAGGGCTGTCGTACGTGGCGCTTTCTCAGGCGCGACTTTCTCGCAGGCGGTCAAGCTTGAGCCCAATGAGAAAAAGACTGTTTCTTTTGCGCCGAAGGACTTTTCTCAGCTCAACATCAAGCAGCCGAAAGTGTGGTGGCCTGCCGAACTTGGCAAGCCTGAATTGCACGATTTGACGCTCGAGGTAGATACCGGCGGACGAGTATCCGACCAGCAAAAAACAAAGTTCGGAATCGCGCAGATTACATCGGAGCTGACACAAGAGGGCTATCGGCTGTTTCGCGTGAATGGAAAACCGATTCTTATTCGTGGCGGCGGTTGGGCGCCGGACATGATGCTGCGGGGCTCGCGCGACCGCCTCGAAAATGAATTGCGATTTACAAAAGAATTGGGCCTTAACACGATTCGGCTCGAAGGAAAGCTTGAATCCGATGAGTTCTTCGAGCTCGCGGATCGAGAAGGCATTCTGGTTATGGCCGGCTGGTGTTGCTGCGACCACTGGGAAAAGTGGGGGGATTGGAAACCGGAAGACCGGACGATCGCGGCAGCTTCGCTCGCCGACCAAGCAATGAGGCTGCGCGGCCATCCAAGCCTGTTGGTGTGGCTGAACGGCAGCGACATACCTCCGCCGGCTGATGTCGAGCAAATCTATCTGGAGGTTTTGAAGAAGAGCGGCTGGCCGAAGCCGGTGCTTTCTTCAGCTACGGCGAGAAAGACGAGCGTCAGCGGCGAATCCGGTGTGAAGATGAGCGGCCCTTACGACTACGTGCCACCGGACTACTGGCTGGGCGACACCAAACGCGGGGGTGCTTTCGGATTTAATACGGAAACGGGGCCGGGGCCTGCTGTGCCCCCAATGGAATCGCTGCGCGCGATGATTCCGGCTGAGCATCTGTGGACTGCAGAAGGTCCCTCCGATGAGGTGTGGAAGTATCACGCCGGCAGCGGGAGGTTCGCACAACTCGATATTTTTAACGCGGCGCTGGAAGCTCGATATGGAAAACCTAAGAACTTAGGAGATTATGTCTGGAAATCGCAAGCCATGGCGTACGAGGGCGAGCGTGCCATGTTCGAGGCGTATCGCCGCAATCAGGGCAAGGCAACGGGCGTGATTCAATGGATGCTGAACAATGCCTGGCCATCGCTCATCTGGCATCTGTACGATTATTTCTTGCGAACGGGTGGCGGCTACTACGGAACAAAAAAAGCCAATGAGCCGCTGCACGTGCAGTATTCGTATGACGACCATTCGATTGTGATCGTAAATTCCGAGCAGCAGCAGTTTAGTGGACTGAAGCTGACCGCGAAGGTGTTTAATCTTGATCTGTCGGAGAAATTCTCCCAAGAATCTCCTGTTACGGTGCCGGCTAGCGGCGTCACACGGTCCATCGCGTTGCCGGAAATAGAGGATTTGTCGGACACGTATTTTCTGAAGCTGAGTCTGCGTAACGGTGAAGGTAAGCTCGTCAGCTCGAATTTCTATTGGCTATCGACCAGGCCGGACACGCTCGATTGGGAGAAGGGAAATTCTTTTTATACGCCGCAAAGTTCGTTTGCGGACTTCACGGGGATGGCAAATATGCCCCAGGCAACGCTCGATGTGAAATTCTCGTTAAGGCGCGGGCCGAAGGTTCCGGTAGGCTCTGCAGAACGTCCCGAAGGGATCGCTGACGTTACGGTTTCTAACCCCAGCAAGAATTTGGCGCTGTTCGTTCGGGCCCGATTGCTGCGTGGGAAACAAGAGGACGAAGTGCTGCCGGTCTTTTGGTCCGAAGGATACTTTGAATTGATGCCCGGGGAGACTAAGGAAATACACGGTAGTTATTATTTGAAGGATTTGCGCGGTGCTGTCCCGGCGATTTCCGTGGACGCCTGGAATGCGGCTGCGGTTTCACAGGCAATTCGATCTGCAAACAATAAGTTTCTTGCGGCCTGTAAGTCGCAAAAAAATCCTACTCTTACACACCCAAAGCGGCGTCCGCACTTACTAAAGATACGGGCACGAGTCAGCTTGGTGGGCCTGAATAGGTTTGGCGGCGCACGAATTGACCGGCGCCGGGACGCCCTACGAATTTCCCGTTTTCGATGACTGTGCGGCCGCGGGAGAAAACGATTTGCGGCGCGCCTGTGGTGTGAATCCCTTCGAACATGGAATAGTCGACGCGCATGTGGTGCGTCTTCGCGCTAATTACCTGATGCTCATTCGGGTCGAAGACTACTAAGTCCGCATCGGCGCCTATTGCGATCGTTCCCTTTTTCGGATACAAGCCAAAAAGTTTCGCGGGGGCGGTGGAGACCAACTCGACGAAGCGATTCACGGAGAAACGTTTGCCGTGAACTCCCCCGGTATAAATAAGGCTCAAGCGATGCTCGATGCCTGGACCGCCATTGGGTATTTTTGTGAAATCGTCGATGCCCAATTCTTTTTGTTCCTTGAAGCAGAAGGGACAGTGATCGGTGGAGACGACCTGCAGAGTGTCGCGTGCCAAGCCCTGCCAGAGCTTTTCCTGATGCCACTTTTCGCGAAGCGGCGGCGTGAAAACGTATTTGGCGCCTTCGAAACCAGGAACATCGAAATTGTCGAGTGAAAGAAATAAATATTGCGGGCACGTTTCGGCGTATACAGGAAGGCTGCGGTCCCGAGCCTCGCGAACTTTCTCGAGGGCTTCGTTGCAGGAGAGGTGAACGATATAAACAGGCGCGCCAGCCATCTCCGCGAGAGCGATTGCGCGCGAGGTAGCTTCCGCTTCGGCAGTGGTGGGGCGCGTGAGCGCATGATACTTGGGAGCACGCTTGCCCTCGGCCAGGGCGCGCTGCACGATTACGTCGATTGCGCCGCCGTTTTCAGCGTGCATGCAAATCAGGCCGCCATGCTTGGCCGCCTGAGACATGGCGCGGAAGATGGATGCATCGTCGAGCATGAACACACCGGGATAAGCCATAAATAGTTTGAAGCTGCTGACGCCTTCGTGCACGAGCTGGCCCATTTCTTCCAGTTGAGCAGTGCCAAGGTCGGTGATGATGCAGTGGAAAGCATAATCCGCCACGGCTTTGCCATCGGCTTTCTTCATCCAGGCGTCAAAGGCATGGCGAAGAGTCTGCCCTTTATATTGAATCGCAAAATCGATGAGCGTTGTGGTCCCCCCGAAAGCCGCCGCGATCGTGCCGGTCTCGAAATCGTCGGCGCTGGTGGTGCCGCCAAAAGGCATGTCCAGATGAGTGTGGACGTCGATTCCGCCGGGCATGATGTAACGGCCGGCGGCGTCGATTATTCGGCTGCAATTTTCCGCGGGCAGCTTTGCGGCTATCGCGGAAATTTTGTCGCCATTAATACCAAGGTCCGCGGCGTAGGTATCGGTCGCTGTGACGATTGTGCCGTTGCGAATGAGGGTATCGAAACGCATGCTGCCTCCCAGAAGCCAAGAACTTACCACAGGACAGCGACAGTGTCCGCTTCGATGTACTTCGCTGTTGGTTTCAATTCGCTTGGATAGTTGCTCGCAGAGCCTGAACGTTGTAGGCTCTCGCCACAAGGCCCCAAAACGAGCTTCTACGATTTAGCGGATTTGAGCTTTAGCGTGATTCGCACCAAGTTTCATTACGGAGGACGGATGACGAAGCCGACTGAGCGCAACCAGGAGCGCGGCAGCAGAAAGGAAGCAGCGAGCACACTTGGCCAGCCCGCAGACCGCCGACTGTTTCTGCAGGGTGCCGCAGCAACAGCCGCTGCGTTGGCATTGCCGCGATGGAGCCGAAGCGAAACACAAATGCAAACGCAGGGGCACTCCAGCGGATTGAGCGCGATTCGCGCTGAGATCGAGAAACGTCACGATGAGTCCGTGCAGCGCCTGCAGACATGGATCAGGCAACCCTCGATTGCGGCCGAGAACCGCGGAATGTCAGAGGGCTGCGAGCTGTTGATGCGCATGCTGCACGAGGCCGGGTTCGGACAGGTCAAAAAGATTCCAACCGACGGCCAGCCCGGCATTTTTGCGACGCTCGACGCTGGCGCTCCTCGGACCTTTGGCTTGTACTTCATGTACGACGTGAAACAGGCGGAGCCAAAGGAATGGTCCTCCCCTCCATTCGAGGCGAAGCTCGTCGACAAACAAGGACTGGGAAAAGTAATTATTGGCCGGGGCGCGGTAAATCAGAAGGGGCCGGAGGCAAGCTTCCTTGCGGCGCTTCACGCTATTCGTGGTGCTGGACAAAAATTACCGGTAAACCTGGTGTTCGTAGCGGAGGGCGAAGAAGAGATTGGATCGCCGCACTTTCCGCAGATTGTGCGCCTGCCGGAGGTGCAGGCCGCGCTCAAGCGCTGCAGCGGAATTTTCATGCCCAGTGCATCACAGGGGCTAGACGGTGAGATAACCGTAACGCTTGGAGCGAAGGGCGTCGTGGAGCTCGAGCTGGTTTCAAGCGGGGAGCGTTGGGGCCGCGGACCGCGCAAGGATGTGCATTCGAGCAATAAGGCACGCCTGGATAGTCCCGCGTGGCATCTGGTGGAAGCGTTAGCAACGCTTGTCTCGCCCGACGGAAACGAGCCTGCAATTGAGGGCTTTGCAGCGAAGGCACGGCCGATTTCAGTAGCTGAAAAAGCGATGGTTGCTGAAGCAGCGCGGCGCCTCGATGAAGGCGCCGCGAAGAAATTGCTGGGAGTAGAACATTGGGTGCATGACGTGAGCTGGCGCGAGGCGCTGGAGCTGCTTGCGTCACGACCGACAGTCAACATCGAGGGACTAGTGGGCGGTTACACGGGACCCGGCGGCAAAACCATTCTGCCGGGCCGCGTCGTTGCGAAAATTGATATGCGACTTGTTCCCGATATGACTGCAAGGGAATCGCTCGCGGCACTGAAGGCGCACCTGGCGAAGCGCGGCTTTCAAGATATCGAAGTAAATATGACCGGAGGTTACGACCCCACGAGTACAGCCGCAGACGCGGCGATCATTCGGGCGGAGACCGCCGTCTATAAAAGAGGCGGCATCGAACCTATTTTTCTTCCGCGAAGCGCCGGATCGTGGCCGGGATATGTTTTCACTGGGGATCCGCTGCGTCTGCCGGCTGGCCACTTCGGACTTGGCCATGGCAGCGGTGCGCATGCTCCGGATGAATACTACGTTATTGAATCAAAGAATCAGAAGGTTCCGGGAATGGATGCCGCGGTGTATTCATTCGTCGAATATTTGTACGAACTCGCGCACGTCAATCAACAATAAGGATAAATATCGCAAGGCAGCTGGGATGCAACCCCAAACCAGTTTACGGCGTTTGCTACGTAAAAAAACTAGGATTTGCGCTGAAATATTTCACTGCGGTACACGTCAAGCGTCTCTTCTTCCTCGCCACACATTAAATAAATATTGAATTGAGTTACACCGATGCGTCGCAGGTGCTTTAGCTTTTTGCGGTGCGCCTCGGCGGGGCCTACGATGCAGAAGCGATCGACAATCTCGTCGGTAACGAAACTGGCGTTATCGCTGCCAACTTCGGCGTGATGCAGATAGTCATACGTGCCGCGATTGCGCACGTACGAAACCAGCGTGGCGGGGAGCTCTTCGGGCTTATAGCGCGAAATTAAATCCATGACGTGATTGGAAACGAGCGCGGGAAACCATCGCACTCTTTCGCGCGCGTACGCCAAATCGGCGGACACCCAAACGGGCGCCGCTGTCATTACCCGGATTTTGGATGGATCACGCCCCGCTTCTTTTGCGCCTTCGCGAACGAAGCCTAGGCACCACTCGATCAGGTCCGGGTCGGCGAATTGAAGAATTACGCCGTCGCCGATGCGCCCTGCGGTGCGGAGCGCTTTCGGGCCGTACCCGGCGACCCAGACCGGTGGGACTCCGGCGGTGGCCCAAGAGAGCCGCGTGCTCACGCCATCAAGCTCAACCGGTTTCCCAGCATTGAGCTCACGAAAAATTCGCACAAATTCCTCGAGGTATTCCAGCGTGGTGGGCTTCTTCCCGAGAACGCGCCGTGAACTATCGCCGCGTCCGATGCCCATGTCCATCCGGCCCTGCGACGCGAGATGAAGCGTTGCAAAAAGGCTGGACGCCACGGTGACATCGCGAACTGCCGGGTTAGTCACGCACGTGCCCAAGCGCATTCGATCTGTGTTAGCGGCCATCAGCGCGAGGAGCGGAAAGGGATCCATCCACAAAACGTGAGAGTCAAACATCCAGCCGTAGTTGAAACCCGCCGCCTCGGCCTGCCGGGTGAGCCTGATGATGCGCGCAATCGGAATATCCGGCTTGAACGTAATGCCAAATTCCATGATACCCCCTGACATAACTTAAACCGTTGTCGCCCGGGCTGGCGGAGCGGTTGCCATAAGCACCGAGTAAGCGATGAAACTGACCGCAAAGCCGACGAACCAGGCGTAATCATAAAGAGTTCGCAACGCTGAGAAAGCGAGGCCCATAAATGCTACGCCCGCACCTGCCGCCAGCGCGCCGATGGCACGCCAGTTGAAGCCACGGGAATATTCGTAAAGCCCGCCGCGGCGATAAAGATCATCGACGCTCAAGAATTTTCTTCGCACCAGGAAATAATCGCAGATCAACACTCCAGCGATTGGACCAAGAAAACCTGAATAACCCACGAGCCAGCCGAAAATGTAGGTTCCGTAATTGGCGAGCAGCTTCCAGGGCTGCATGGCGATCCCCATCGCGCAAGTGATCAGGCCGCCGGTGCGAAAACTGATGCGCCGAGGAGAAAGATTCGAAAAGTCATTTGCGGGCGAGACGACGTTCGCGGCGACGTTAACGTTGAGCGTAGCGGTCAGCAACGCAATCATCGCCAGGACGACGGCCCATGGATGGCCTAGTCGAGCTAGAACTGCGACCGGATGCCACAGCGCTTCACCAAAAATGATCATGGTCGCGGACGTAACCGCGATGCCGATAAAAGAATAGAAGGTCATGGTCGCGGGCAAGCCCAAAGCTTGACCGAGAATTTGATCGCGCTGGCTGCGAGCATAGCGCGTGAAGTCTGGAATATTGAGTGAGACTGTGGCCCAGAATCCCACAACACCGGTTAGGGATGGGACGAAAAAGCGGAAGAACTCCGTGAAAGTTTGAAACTTCGAGGGCGTTGCCAGCATGGGTCCAAATCCGCCGGCTTTCTGCTTGGCCCAGAGAAGAAGCGCCAGGCCTATTAAAAGCAAAAACGGAGCGGAGATGCCCTGGAGAAAACGAATGGTTTCAATTCCGCGCAAAATGACGGCCACGTTCAGCAGCCAGAACAGGCCGAAGCATACTGCCGGTCCAGAGGGGAAGTGCGCCCATCGCGGTGCAAGCGCGATGATCAGCGCGTTGATTGCTTCGCCGCCGATCCATGTCTGTATGCCAAACCAGCCGCAGGCCACCAACGCCCGAAGGATGGCCGGAACGTTCGCGCCAAGGACGCCGAAGGAGCCTCGCGCGAATACCGGGAACGGAATCCCATAGCGCGCTCCGGCGTGAGCGTTCAACAACAGGGGGACCAGCACTAGCACGTTGCCCAGAAAAACAGTGAAGAGAGCTTGCTTCCAATTCATTCCGCCCGCAATCATTCCGCTGGCCAGCATGTACGTCGGAATATTCACGCTCATGGAAATCCATAAAGCGGCGTAATTGTAAGTGCGCCAGGTGCGGCGCTCGGCCGGAACCGGGGCGAGGTCCTTATTGTAGAGAGAGCTGCTGCGGATGGTCTCAGCAGCAAGGGAAGCCTTGGGCGCGTTATTCATGCGGAGAAAGGGTCAGATTCGTCCATTGGATTTCGCGACGGCTTTCAGTTCGCGGCTTCCGCACGCTCCGTGGAGCGTGTGCGAGTGATTTCACCATACGATTCCGGACGACGATCACGATAGAATTGCCAGGTATCGCGCACCTGCTGGATTTCGTCAAGATTTAGATCGGCGACCAGCAATTCCTCTTTGTCGCGGCTGGCCTGGGCCACGATTTTTCCGCGCGGGTTACAAAAATAACTTTTGCCGTAGAACTCGCCAATTTTCCAGGGCGCTTCGGTGCCCACGCGGTTGATGGCCGCCACAAAATAAGCATTGGCAACGGCGTGAGCGGGCTGCTCGAGTTCCCACAAATATTCGGAGAGGCCGGCCACCGTCGCCGAAGGATTGTAGACAATCTCGGCGCCGTTGAGTCCCAGAACTCGCGCGCCCTCGGGAAAATGCCGGTCGTAGCAGATGTAAACGCCCACGCGCGCATAGCGCGTTTGGAACACCGGATAGCCCGCATTTCCGGGGGTGAAATAAAACTTTTCCCAAAACCCCGGATGACAATGCGGAATATGGTGCTTGCGATATTTGCCCAGGTAGCGTCCGTCGGCGTCGATCACCGCAGCAGTATTGAAGTAAACCCCGGTCATTTCCACTTCATACACAGGCACAACCAAGACCATCCGGTAGCGCTTGGCGAGCTTTTGCATACCCGAAATTGTCGGGCCGTCTGGAACGCGCTCGGTAAGCTCATACCACCGCGTTTGCTGCTCGGCGCAAAAGTATGGCCCATAAAAAAGTTCCTGCAGGCCCAGAATTTGCACCTTGCGCTTCGCAGCAGCGGCAATCAAGCGCTCATGCTTCACGATCATTTTCTTCTTGATCTCAGAAAGAGAATATTTCTCGGGAGACCATTCACAACGGGCCTGAATCAGGCCGCACCGCACAAGGCGAGGCATCTTATCCCTCCCCACGGAAACCAGGCGTCAGTCTACTCTTCACGCCCAGAGTACGACAACACCTGCATTTCGCTGGGGCATTCGACGGCGGAGCTGGAAGCGACCGGTTGGCATGAAGCTTTTTCCCAGCCGCTGCTAGAATAGGCCTCGAGAAGCTGCAACTTTATTAACTTTCCAGGAGCTCTATGAAAACGTCGCTCTCGTCCGCTGCAATGCGCGCAGGATTCGCACGACTCAGCAGGGCGAACCTCGCTATCGCTAAACTTTACCCGGGCGAAAAAGGACGTCGCCAGCCTGTTCACACGGTTTACGGCGGCGCGCATCTTTTCAAAGCGGACACTTGCTCGAAGCTGGGCTCGTTGGCGCTTCGCACGTTCCAGGAATACGCGAGGGACTACATCGATTTTGCTCAGGCTATCAGATTGCCGGGAGCGGAACGATTGAAGGACAATTCCGCACAAGACACTGTCAATCTCCGGCACGCTTCTTCCGCCGAAGTGAATAAGCTGCGGCAATCAAATCGTCCAGCATGGCTCGCCCACACAATTTACACGCGGACACTAAGCAAACTCGAACGCGAGCCTGTAGAAGATTTTCGGATTGATTTTGAAGACGGCTACGGCAATCGATCCGATTCGGAAGAAGATGCACATGCCGTTGCGGCGGCCGGTGAACTCGCGCGCGCAATGGCCGGAGGTCAAGTTCCCCCTTTCATCGGTATCCGCATCAAACCGCTCTCCACCGAGCTGGCTGCACGCAGCATCCGCACGTTGGACCTTTTTGTTACAGCGCTTCTCGCCCAGGCGCGACGCGAACTACCCTCTAATTTTGTTGTGACGCTTCCTAAAGTGACGAAGCCGGAACAAGTTGCTGCGCTGGTGGAGTTATTGGAAAAACTCGAATCCATCACCCATTTGCTTCGCGGCATCCTCAAAATCGAAATCATGATCGAGACCACGCAGGCAATTTTAAATGATCGCGGTGCATGCAACGTGCTGCCTTTGGTCCAAGCATCGAAAGGACGCTGCGTCGCCGCACACTTTGGAACTTATGATTACACCGCTGCTTGTAATATCACCGCTGCGCACCAGACCATGGCGCATCCGTCATGCGATTTCGCAAAGAATATGATGCAGGTCGCGTTGGGAGGCACAGGCGTCTGGCTTTCCGATGGCGCCACCAACATCCTGCCTGTGGCTCCTCACCGTGTTGCGGCAGGCGGGCCATCCCTCACGGATAAACAAAAGCAAGAGAATCGCGCCATTATTCACCACGCGTGGCAGTTGCATTATAAGAATATTCAGCATTCCCTGCGCACCGGTTTTTATCAGGGCTGGGACCTGCACCCCGCACAGCTTCCCACGCGCTTCGCGGCCGTTTCCGCTTTTTTCCTCGATGGGCTCGATGCGGCATCGGAGCGTCTAAAGAATTTCGTGGGTCGCGCGGCACAGGCCACGTTGGTGGGCGAAGTGTTCGATGACGCAGCGACCGGCCAGGGTTTGTTGAATTATTTTCTACGCGCCATTAATTGCGGAGCGGTTCTGGAAGAAGAAGCGGAGCAATTGTCCGGTGTGACCGTCGCGGAATTGCGTACCGGCTCGTTTTTGAAAATTCTCAAGAGTCGAGCGGCAAAAAAATAGCCGCCCTCTTACTTGAATAACCGCGGCGCCTTTTGAGGCTACGCGCGGCGAATCAGCTTCGCAGCTCCCCAGCCCGCCAATACTAAAGCGCCCAGAATTTCCCAATTGTAATTGCTGCCGTAGGTCGCTACAGGGTAGTGGTTGCTTATCATCAGAAAAACCAGCGGCACCACGATGTACGTGTTGTGCTTCGAACGCAGTTTGGCTTGCGCTCCAAGGGCCGCATCGGGCTTCTCGCCCGCCTGAAGAGCGGCCACCAATTTTTGCTGTGCCGGCAAGATCCGTTCCCAAACATTCGCGGCCATAATTGTTCCTAACGCGCCGCCAACGTGGATATACGCAGCACGCGCACTGAATAAACGCGTTAAGCCAAATGCTAATCCGAGCACCAGCGAGAACGAGATAGAGGCAAAAACAGTTTCCGATTTAACGAGGGGCGAGCGCACCATCGCGTCATAAATAAGCCATGCGCCAACCAATACTCCAGTGCCAATCAAGATTCCTTTTACCAGCGAAATGTGCGACACGCTGTCATCCAGTAGAATCCCGCCCATGTAATACATAAGCGTGAGCAAAGCAATACCGCTCAGCCAGGTTACCGCCGCTTCCCACTTGAACCAATGCAGCTTGTGCGGCAGCAATGCGAGCTGCTTCTGTTTCTGCACAACATAAAATCCGCCGCTGTGCACCATCCAGACTTCGCCAGCTTCGTTCGCAAATTGCCCGTCTAGCCACGTAAAGTAATAGGTTGTGCCAACCCAAAGTATTCCCGAGAAAACGTGCACCCAGCGGAACAACAAATTCAACCACTCCAGCACATTGGGATTAACCGTGTTCGCCAAGTTTAGCTCCCGCGATAGGTGGTGTAACCGTGCGGACTGAGCAGCAGCGGCACATGATAATGCTGAGCGGGATCTCGGACAGTGAAAACGACGCAGGCCTCGGGGTAAAAGCTTTCGATATTCTGCGCGTGAAAATAGGAAGCAACGTCGAAATGGATTCGGTAGGTTCCCGGCACCAGCTGAAAATTATCGGGTAGGAGATTTTTCACGCGGCCGTCGGCATCGGTTGTGCCCAATCCCACAACTTTCCATTCGTGATTTGCTTGGCGAATCTCGAGAGTAATGGAAATACCGCTTGCGGGCTTGCCGCCCGATAGGTCGAGAACATGGCTGGTAATCGTACTCATCTTAATTGTCATTCGCGCTGCTTATTCGCCACCCAACAGTTTGCGGAGCCGCAGGCAGGTAATACGGCTTTGTTCTCCCGCGGCGATAGCGATTTCGGCGCCGGGGCCATTCTGGAGTCGTTGCTGTAGAAGTGCAAGCATCTGCTCCGTGGTTTTCCCGGTGGCACACACGATGAAGATGTAGCCGAACCGCGCTTGATACTCGCGATTAGCGAGGGCGAGTGAATCCAGCATCTTCGGTGTGGCATCACGCGTCGCCGATTGCTCTTCGCGAGCCCAGCGCACGGCCTCGGCGGAACGCGAAGCCGCAGAAGGTCTCTCGCTGATCTTTTCTCCGACATTCTCGCCAATCTGGGGGTGGTGGCGAAACGCCTCCAGCCAATCCTCTTGCTTAAGCTCGCGCCATACGCGATCGGCTGTATCCAGGAGTTGTTCTTCATTTTGAAACGGCCGGGCATTGGCCACTTGCCGCGCCCAATTCGCAGATCCACAGCATTTCAAAAGCTCTCCCGTAACTTCCTCGGTTGACATAGCGTTGAGCCGTGCGAGACCTGGCGTCAAGCCATACCTCGCAAAATCAACTCTCCCGATGGATTCTCCGCAAAAGTTCCTTGCTCATAAATTTTTTGCCCGCGCAGAAACGTCGCTTGCACCACTCCGCGCAAAGCGAGTCCTGCGTAGGGCGTTATTTTATGGCGATGGTGAAGCTTGGCAGCATCGACGCGAAATGTTTCTTCGGGGTTGCAGATCACGAGATCGGCGTCATAACCTTTTTCTATCGCGCCCTTTTTACCGTTCAATCCTACGAGTTTCGCTGGTCCGGCACTGAGCCATTCTGCTATTTGCGGCAAGGAATAATGTCGCTCTTCCGCGGCGGTCCACACTAATGGAAACCTGAGTTGTAATGACGAAATTCCGCCCCAGGCTAAAAGAAAGTCTCCAGAGTCTTTGCGCTTCAATTCTGGCGGGCACGGTGAATGGTCGGAGACAACCATCTTGATCAGCCCTTCGCCCAGCGCGTTCCAGAGCGCCTGATTATTTTCGCGCTCGCGAATCGGAGGACAACACTTGAATTCGGTAGCGCTGTCGGGAATATCTTCCGAGGCGAGGCACAAGTAGTGTGGGCAGGTCTCAACGGTGATCGGCACGCCTTCGGCGCGGGCCTGCCGCAACATGGGGAGCGCATCGCTCGAAGAAAGATGCACCACGTGTACCCGGCCACGTGTCTTACGGCTATGCCGAATGAGAGTGGCTATGGCTTGATCCTCAGCTTGTCGCGGGCGAGTGCGCAAAAATGTGCAGTAGCGGCGCGCATCGGCATTCTCTTGTGCCACCCCACGCTGCGCTTCCTCTACCGGTCCCGGGACTTCGGCATGAACGCAAAGAACGGCTCCGATACGCGCCGATTCCTCGAGCGCGATGCGCAAGTCGGATTCCGAAACATAGCCAAATTCAGCGACGCCCGAAGGAATCATGAAACATTTGAATCCAAGCACGCCTGCGTTAAATAACGGTCCGAGTTGGCTCACGTTTCCGGGCACGACGCCGCCCCAGAAACCCACGTCGACCCAGCAATTTCCGCGCGCTTGCTCGAGTTTCGCTTCAAGAGCTTCACAAGTCACTGTCGGCGGAATGGAATTGAGTGGCATGTCCACGAGCGTGGTTACGCCCCCCGCAGCCGCGGCGCGAGTCGCTGAAGTAAAGCCTTCCCATTCCGTGCGCCCCGGCTCGTTGATATGCACGTGTGTATCTACGAAGCCAGGCATCACGACCGCGTTTCCCGCATCGACCAGCGGCCAATCTTGCGGAAGTTCATGAATCCCGGCTACCGCGATGATTCGCCCATTTTGAATGTGGATAGAGGATGGCACCACGCGGTCGCGAGTCACCACTCGTTCGCTGCGGATGACGAGAGTATTCGTCTTATTCAAACGCCGGCCTATCCAATCTAAAACTCTGTAGAACGGGAAAGATCATTGGAGCGCCAGTAAAAACTCTTCGAGAAGATTCTGCGCTACTTGTACACGATACGCCGCCGTCGAGCGAATGTCGTCGATTGGCGCAATTTCCCTCACCAGAGTCTGTTGAGCGGCGAAAATCGCTTCGTCCCCTGGCTGCTGGTTGCGCAGAGCTCTCTCCGTCTCCACGCAGCGAAGAACAATCGGGGCTACGCTGCCAAGCGCGATTCGGATCTCTCGTATTTTTCCATGATCTACAATCGCCCTTGCTGCCAGGCACACTTTTGAAATCGCCTGAGCTTTGCGCGTTCCCACCTTCCGGTAATATTGGCGCCAGGCCCTACCTGAACGAGGTAGCCTGATGGAGCGGACCAGCTCATCCGGACTGAGGTCCATTTTTTTGTAGCCCGTATGAAACCCATAAAAAGGAATCCAGCGGGCTCCGCGCGCAGACACGATTTCAAGTTGGGCATCGTACACCAACAATGCGGGAGGCGAATCCGCAGCCGGAGATGCGTTGGCGATGTTGCCGCCGAGCGTTCCACGGTTCTGTGTAGCCACGCCTCCGGTTTCGCGCGCCGCCTGGCAAAGCAGTGAAAACTCCTTTTGCAAAACCGGATGCTGCTGCACCTCGGTATAGGTGGTCAACGCGCCGAGCGTCACGTGCTCGGGCGTAACTGTAATTCCCTTCAGCTCCGGCAATTTCCAGATACTTATAAATTTCCTATGCGTGAGTTTTTCAGCTTCAAACAGCACCATCAAGTCGGTACCGCCAGCGAAGGCTTGGGTGGAGCCGCGCTCACTAGCGAGCAATGCCAGCGCCGCCGGCAAATTTTCAGCTTCTTGCAATTCGTAAGCGGAAACGCGCGACCTCACGCCTTAATCCCGGTTTCTCGGCACGCTTCGAGCACGGCCTCAAATATTTTTGTGTAGCCGGTGCAACGGCAAAGATTCCCGGAGAGCCCGTTGCGAATATCGGCTTCGCTTGGTTGTGGCACTCGCTCGAGCAAACTGATCGCCGCAAGCACCATTCCCGGCGTACAGATTCCGCATTGTGCGCCGCCATAGGAAATAAACGCCTGCTGTACGGCATGCAATTGCTCACCATTTGCGATGCCTTCGATCGTCTTGATTTCGCTTCCGGCCGCTTGCAAAACGGGAACCAGGCAGCTGTTCACGAGTTGGCCGTCGAAGAATACCGAGCAGGCGCCGCACTCGCCTTCCCCGCAACCTTCTTTTGTGCCGGTAAGCCGTAGCTCTTCGCGCAGAACATCGAGCAGGCGAGCCATTGGATAAACGTGCACAGTTTCGTTTTTACCGTTCACGCGGAAAGAAATCTCTACCTTGGGCACGCTCTCAGGCACGCGGGCTCACCGTGCCTGACCTGGCCAGCGCTTCCATCAACTGCTCTGGTTGAACCGGGATTTGATGGATGCTCAAGCCAGTGGCGTTTTCGATGGCGTTCACGATGGCAGGCGCCGCCCCGTCCATCGGAAGCTCGCCGATACCTTTGGCGCCAGCCGGACCGTAGGCATAATGCTGCTCTTCGAAGAAAACTCGAATGGGTGGAACGTCCGCGGAGGTGGGCATGATGTAGTTGGTCATCTGGCCGTTGCTCATTCGGCCGTTCTTCCACACTACATTTTCATAGAGCGCGTAGCCGATGCCTTGTGCCACGCCTCCTTCGATCTGTCCCGCGGCAAGCACAGGGTGCACAACCTTTCCTACTTCCTGGAGAGCTACGAAATCTTTTACGTGCACTTCAAAGGTGACGAGGTCAACCGCTACGTCGGCTACGTAGACGGCCCATGCGTAAGCGGCGTACGCATCGCCCTGATATTTGGCATCGTCCCAGTGTATTCCGGGCGGCGCATGATACTGGCTGCTGGATTTTAACGGGCCGAAGGATTCCATGTAGCTTCGGCACGCGATGCCGAATTCGCTCGGTGTATACGCTTCCTTTAACCATCCGCTGGCGATTAGTTTTTGCTTTAATTCGAGTGCCGCCGTTTCAATAAGCTTGCCGACCACCATGCAGGTACGCGAAGCTACGGTGGGCCCGCTGTTGGGTACCAAGCTCGTGTCAGGACGCACAATCTCAATCTGTTCGTAACCCAGATGCAAAGTTTCCGCGGCGATTTGCGAAAGAATCGTGTTTGTCCCTTGCCCGATTTCAGTATTCGCAGTCAGGATACGAACCACTCCATCGGCCGTAGCTTCAAGTTCCACCACAGACGCCAGATATTCTTCCCCGGAGCCGGTAAATCCGGCGCCATGCATGAACGAGGCGAAGCCTATCCCTCGTTTCACACGACTCCCGATATTCTCGCGCGTATAAATGGCGGTTTTAGCGTGATAGTCGCTCAGTTGCAGCGCCCGCTCCATTAATTGATTGAGGTTCACGTTTTCGCGAATCACCTGGCCTGTGGCGGTCGTTTGCCCCGGCTGAATGAAATTCCGGCGGCGAAATTCTTCCGGAGTGAGACCGACAACGCGCGCCACTTTGTTCATGTGGCGTTCCAGGGCGAAAGTGCTTTGCGGTGCTCCAAACCCCCGAAAGGCGCCGTGCGGCGGAGCATTCGTGGCCACAGCGCGGCTGCGAATTCTCACGTTAGGGCAGAAATACGGGCCGGCTGCATGAATCGTTCCGCGTGACAGAACAACCGGGGAAAGCGTGGTGTATGCGCCGCCGTCAATCATGAAATCGATTTCCATCGCGAGGAGCTTGCCATCTTTCGTCACTGCGGTGCGATGCGTTGTGCGCGAGGGATGCCGCTTGGTTGTCGCAACCATATCCTCGGCGCGATCGTAAATCATCTTTATCGGTTTCCCAGATTTCCACGCCAGCAGCGCGGCGTGGCCGGCGAGAATCGAAGGATATTCTTCCTTGCCGCCAAAGCCTCCGCCAGTCTCAGCCTGAATCACACGAATCATTTTGGCCGGCATATCAAATAAAGCCATCAGCGCTTTTTGGACGTAATAAGGGCACTGCATGGAGCCCCATACCGTGATGCCTTCCTCGCGCCCAGCAACAGCAATCACACCGTTGGTTTCGATATAGAGTTGCTCTTGAGCGCCAGTTTCGTAAGCTCCCTCCACAACGAACGCCGCATCGTCCCAGGCGCTTGATGGATTCCCTTTCTCCATCACATAAGATTTAAAAATATTATCGCTGCCCCAGATAACTTCTTTTGCGTGCAAAGAGTCGTCGATCGTAAACACGGGCTTAATCGCCGCAATCTCGATATGCACCGCTCGCCGCGCATCTTCGAGCATGCCCTTATCGGGATGCGCCAGGAGCACTACTGGCTCTTCTGGATGGTTCACCATCTTATCCGCGAGGAACGGCTGGTCGTGCGCAATTAGAGCGACGCAGTTGTCGCCCGGGATATCCTTTGCGGTAACAACGGTGAATTCGCGCCACGGCACTCCCTCGTCAAAGGTGATGCTGCTGATGGTTCCGCGAGGAATCAGGTTCCGTACCGTCGCCCCGTATAACATGCCGGGAAAGCGCAGATCGTCCACATAGCGCGCTTTACCGGTAACTTTGTCGCGCCCTTCTTTTCGAGGTACGGAACGCCCTATGATGTTCGTCGCCATCCGGTTATCTTGAACGGGTGCCACTGCGTCACGTAATACAATCTTGCACGAGAAATGTGCGCCGTGGAACAATTTTGACTATTTACCACGCGAGGCCGTTGCATTCTGGGTTTAGGGCAGCCGCCAAACTGGATCGTGCAACTTCAATTCGCGCCATTGTGCACACGCCAGCACGAGCGAGTGAAGTACGGGCGCGAGTATAGATTTGCGGCAGGCTGCGCGCAGCCATAGAATAGCCACTGAAGAGGGAGGAAGCATAATGGCTGACAGCCGTGGGTCACAGACGGGCGAAGCTACCGAAGCGCAGATTGCCGTTCACTGGAAGGAAGAAGAATACATTCACCCGTCGCAGAATTTTATTGCGCAGGCCAACCTGGCCGATAAATCGGTGATGGAGCGATTCAGTGAAAAGAATTTTCCAGACTGCTACGCCGAGTACGGCAACATGCTCTCCTGGGATACGCCATGGCAAAAAATATTGGATACCAGTGACCCCCCCTTCTGGAAGTGGTTTGTCGGCGGTAAACTGAACGTAAGCTACAACTGCATTGACCGCCATCTGCCAAAACATAAAAATAAAGCCGCACTTATTTTTGTGGCCGAAAACGAGGACGAACCATCCGTTGCCATTACGTATCAGGAGCTCTATAGCCGCGTGAATGAGTTTGCCGCGCTCCTCCGCGACTTTGCCGGGCTAAAGACCGGTGACCGCGTCACCATTCACATGCCGATGATTCCGGAATTGACGGTGGCGATGCTGGCTTGTGCCCGGCTAGGCTTGATTCACTCCGTCGTCTTTGGAGGATTTAGCGGGGAGGCTTGTGGGCTGCGCGCTGCGGATTCGGGTAGCCGGGTCCTGATTTATTCCGATAGCTACTACCGCGGGGGAAAACTGATTGACCACAAGGCATCGGCGGATATTGCTGTAGCTACAGCCAAGCGTGAAGGGCACACCGTGGATAAAGTTCTTGTGTGGCGCCGGCACTTGGGTAGCTATGGCTCGGCGGCACCGATGATGAAAGGCCGCGATTTCTTCGTGGACGAAGTTCTCAAGGATTTTCGCGGCAAAAAACTCCCGCCCGTTTCCATGGACGCCGAAGCCCCGCTTTTCCTGATGTACACCAGCGGTACGACGGGAAAACCCAAGGGTTGCCAGCATCGCACTGGCGGCTACCTGGCGTATGTCACCGGAACATCCAAATATATCGAGGACATTCATCCCGAGGATGTGTACTGGTGCATGGCGGACATCGGCTGGATTACCGGCCACTCTTATATCGTCTATGGCCCGCTCGCTTTGGCCGCTACCAGCATCATCTACGAGGGCGTTCCGAATTATCCGGATGCGGGACGTCCGTGGAGGATTGCCGAGCGCTTAGATGTAAATATTTTTCATACTTCGCCAACTGCCATACGCATGTTAAGGAAAACAGGTCCTGAGGAGCCGAAAAAATATAACTTTCAATTTAAACATATGACTACGGTCGGCGAGCCCATCGAGCCCGAAGTCTGGCGATGGTATTACGATGTCGTTGGAAAGCGTAAGGCGGTCATTGTAGACACTTGGTGGCAGACCGAAAACGGCGGCTTTCTCTGCAGCACTAAACCGGCCCTCGATCCCATGAAGCCCGGCAGCGCGGGTCCTGGTGTCCCCGGTATTTATCCGGTAATTTACGATGAAAATGCCCAGGAGATGCCGGCGGGTTCCGGAAGGGCCGGCAATATTTGCATCCGCAATCCGTGGCCAGGAATCATTCAAACGATTTGGGGCGACCGTGATCGCTTCGTCCGGCAGTATTACCAAAAATATTGCCGGAACCCGCAGAGCAAGGACTGGCGCGACTGGCCTTATTTTGCCGGGGATGGGGCATTGCTGGCCGCCGACGGCTATTTCCGCATACTCGGCCGCGTCGATGACGTAATCAATGTTGCCGGACATCGCCTGGGTACGAAGGAGATCGAGTCCGCGTGCCTGACGATTTCGGGAGTTGCCGAAGCCGCTGTCGTCCCCGTCGTGGACGAAATAAAAGGGCGCATGCCGGAGATTTATATTTCACTGCGCCCCGGCACGACAGCGAGTCCACAAGAGATGGTCGACAGGGTTATACGCACGATCGAGACGATGATTGGCAAAATTGCGCGCCCCAAAACTGTCCACATTGTTCCCGATATGCCCAAAACACGTTCCGGAAAAATCATGCGGCGGGTTCTGGCTGCGATTTCCAACACGATGAATATTGGCGACATCACCACACTGGCGAATCCGGATATCGTCGAGCAAATCCGTGTGCAGGTGCAAGGAAAAGGACCGGTAGTAGCGAAGGAAGGTCCGGAAGACGTAAAGCAATTTGGAACCGTGGAGTAAGTAAGCTTCTGGGAAAGGCGTTTCTATCCCGGTTTTACATTTCAAATCCCCCCTCGAAATATCTATCGGGTGCATCCAAATTCGCAATTGTACTTTTCCGCTACCGGGGCCGTATCACAGTAGTGTGGCTTTTCGCGCGAACAACCCGTCTCCGGACCACGACGCTTGCGGTGTCGGCTTCGTCGTCCAGCTCGGAAGCTCCGGCTCCCGCGAGGTTGTCGAGCGCGCACTCGAAGCTCTCGTAAGGCTTTCCCATCGTGGTGGCGTGGATGCGGACGGCTCCAGCGGAGATGGTGCCGGACTCCTCACCGCGATTCCCGACAAGTTTATCCGGCAATGCGCCCACGATGCAGGTATTGATTTGCCGGAAACGTTTGGATTGGGGATGGCCTTTCTCCCGCCCGGAAACGAAACGGAAGCCTATGTCGCGATTGAATCCTCGGCAAAGAAAAGTGGCGTGCGATTTCTTGGTTGGAGAGACGTCCCCACGGACCGGCGCGCCCTGGGTCCTTGCGCGGTAACCACGCTCCCCACCGTCCGCCAATGCTTCTTTGCCCCTGTAAATAAGACATCGTCCTTTTTTGAGCGACAGCTTTTTTTCCTGCGCAAGCGCATCGAAGCAGTGGCTCCAGCGGGAACATATCTGTGTTCGCTCTCTTCTCGCACCGTGGTCTATAAGGGACTGCTGGCTCCGCGCCAGTTGCCGGCGTTTTATTCCGACTTGGCGAACCCAGGTTTTATCAGCCCATTTGCCGTTTTCCACCAGCGCTATTCCACAAACACGCAGCCCACGTGGAATTTGGCGCAGCCATTCCGTTTTATCGCGCACAATGGTGAGATCAACACGATTGGGGCCAATCGCCGATGGCTGCGCGCACGCGAGCGCGATATACAACGAAAGTTTCGAGTCGCAAAATGGTTTAGCGCGATGGAAGATCGTGTAAGCGATTCTGCAAATTTCGATAATGCCTTTGAAATTTTGACGCAACAAGGCCACGGCCCCGCCTCCGTACTTTTGCAGATGGTCCCCCCGGCCTGGGAATCGGATAACCAGATCACTCCTCAATTGCGCGCGTATCTCGCCACGCTGGCGCGAGCGCAGGAACCTTGGGACGGTCCCGCGGCGCTTGTATTCAGCGACGGGCGGATGGTTGGCGCCAAGCTGGACCGCAACGGGCTGCGGCCTCTGCGCTACACCTTGACCTCCGACGGACTGCTGATTGCCGGCTCCGAAGTAGGGTTGACGGACTTTGCCAATAAAGATATTTGCAAGCGCCAGCGCTTGGGTCCCGGCGAAATGCTGCTGGTCGACACCGTCACCGGCGCCATTTTCCGTGGCAATGAACTTCTGGAAGAAGTATTGAACGCCTCAGATAGCGGCCGCGATTTTATTCCCGCCGCTCCGCTTCTGCCATCGGCCGGAGCGTCAGTTCAACACACGCCCGATATTAAGCGCGTTGCGGGAGCGCTTGGATGGACCGGCGATCAGTTCCGGCTACTGTTCCAGCCCCTCGGCTTGCATGGGAAAGAAGCGGTCTGGAGCATGGGCGACGACGGCCCCCCCGCATTTCTTTCCTCTTCGCGGCGCCCGCTGTGGGATTACTGCAAGCAGCGATTCGCGCAGGTGACAAATCCTCCGATTGATCCTCTGCGCGAAGCACATGTAATGTCGCTCAACGTCTTGCTCGGTTCGAAGGTTTTGCTAAGCTCGCCGCTTTTTGACGAAGCTCAAATGACCGCATTGCAAAACGACGCCTTTCATCCCATTTGCCGCATCGATTTTACATTCGATCTGCGCCACGGTGTGCAAGATGCACTCGCTGCACTTAAGCGCGTGCGCACGCAGGCACACCGCCTTGCTCGAACAAAACCCGCGATGGTGGTGCTCAGCGATCGGGGCGTCAGTCCGAATCGTGCCGCGCTCCCTGCTTTGCTGGCGCTCAGCGCGGTATGGAACGAAATGCTTCGCGCCAATGCTCACAGCGTCCCTCTTGTGATTGAGACTGGTCAGGTCATTGAGACCCATCACGTGGCCTTGTTGGTCGCTGGCGGAGCCACTGCGGTGTGTCCTTATCTGGCTTTGGAACTGGCCGAAAGCTTGAAAGCTGGTGGCGCAGCAAATTATCGCCACGCAGTCGAGACCGGGCTGCGCAAAGTTCTGGCGCGTATGGGAATCTCGACAATTTCCAGCTACCGCAACAGTTATTTGTTTGAAGTTATCGGACTAGATGCCGAGGTCTGCGCGGAATATTTCCCAGATGCCGCTTCCGTCCTGGGTGGAAAAAGTTTGAAAGAGTTGCTCGAAGACAGCCTGCAGCGTCATCGAGCCGCCTTCGCCAGCGATGTTGACTCGATTCCGGACGCGGGTCTCTACCGTTTCCGGCAGGCTGGCGAGCGCCATTCGACCTCTCCCGAACTGGTGCGGCGCATGCACCGCTATATTAAGTCTCCGGATGCTGAAAATTACCGCGCGTATGCGGAGCTCGCTGACACGCGCGAACCCACGGCGGTGCGCGATCTGCTCGAATTCGTGCCCACCACGCCGATTGCGATCGACGAGGTCGAAGACGCCCGTGCGATCCTGCGCCGCTTCAGCACGCAAGCAATGTCGCTCGGTTCGCTCGGTCCCGAAGCGCATCGCACGCTGGCAATTGCCATGAATCGCCTGGGTGCCCGCAGCAACACCGGCGAAGGCGGAGAAGATCCAGACATCTATCGAACTGAGCCGGAGGCCGGCAACCGCGTCAAACAAGTGGCTTCGGCGCGGTTTGGCGTCACCACCGAATATCTCGTGCACGCCGACGAACTGGAAATCAAAATGGCGCAAGGTTCGAAGCCCGGCGAAGGTGGCCAACTCCCTGCCATGAAAGTGACCCCCTACATTGCACGTCTGCGTCACGCCGTGCCGGGCATGGGATTGATTTCGCCGCCACCGCATCATGACATTTACAGCATCGAAGACTTGGCGCAATTGATTTACGATCTACGTTCCGTGAATCCCCGAGCTCGCATCGGTGTGAAACTCGTATCCGGAACTGGCGTCGGAGTGATTGCCGCAGGCGTAGCAAAAGCTGGCGCGGACGTAATTACCATCAGCGGCTTTGACGGCGGCACGGGATCCTCTCCACTCACCTCAATCAAGAACACTGGCTTGCCGTGGGAAGTGGGCTTGCGCGAAGCGCATTGCGCACTGATACGCACCGGCTTCCGAAGCCGCGTGCAGCTTCGCGTGGATGGCGGGTTCAAATCCGGGCGTGACGTGATCATGGCAGCACTTCTGGGTGCGCAGGAATTTGGCTTTGGCACTGCTGCTCTTTTGGCCATTGGTTGCATCATGGCGCGCCAGTGTCATCTGAATACGTGTCCTGTGGGGATCGCGACGCAGGACGAGAAATTGCGTGCTCGCTTCGCTGGAAATCCGGAAATGGTCATGGCGTATTTTCGCGGCGTGGCTGCGGAAGTCCGCGAACGGCTGGCTCAACTGGGTGCCAGATCGCTAAGCGCGATTACCGGCGCAGTGGAAAAGCTGCGGCCGCGCACTGTTGGCGCCGCGCAAGCTCTGAAAAAATTACTGGAACCCGCGCCCCTTGCATCGATCCGAGTTTCAGATTTGCCCGCAGAGAGCATCGTGGTTGATCTTGACCTTGGCTCGAAGCTGGCACACGGTAAACCGTCCACAGGAGTCCAAAGTTTTACGATTTGTAACTCGGATCGAAGTGTTGGCGCTCATCTCAGCGGCCAAATGCTGTGCCAGTCCCTGACTCAGTCGAGCAATGCGGAGCTCCGCGGCATGGTTCGTGATTTCGAATTTCATGGAGCTGCCGGGCAAAGTTTCGGTGCCTTCCTCGTTGCCGGTTTGCAATTTCGCTTGCTGGGAGAAGCTAACGATTACGTAGGCAAAGGTCTCAGCGGAGGCACCATTTCCATTACGGCAGGCACCGAAGCATCCCGCAGAGGCGATGTCCTCGCCGGGAATACGGTGCTTTACGGAGCCACCAGCGGCCAGCTTTTTATTGCCGGCCGCGCTGGAGAGCGTTTCGCGGTTCGCAATAGCGGGGCACTCGCTGTGGTGGAAGGCGTCGGCCAGCACGGCTGCGAATACATGACCGCAGGTGTAGTGATCATTCTGGGCTCGGCCGGAATTAACTTCGGCTCGGGGATGACCGGAGGATTGACGTACATCGCGAGCGAGGCGCTTTCGGCTCACACCTACAACAAGGAATTTGTGCGCCCGGTCGCCATCGAGGAAGAAGAAGAGTCATGGGTGCGCCGCGCGCTCAGCGAACATGTTCGTCTCACGGGAAGTCCGCGAGCGGAGCAGTTGCTTAACAATAGCTCTCCATTACCGCTCATCCGCTTGGAACCTTTGCATCTGCCGTGCCCGATGGAGCAAACCTGGTCTGCGGCACTCGCGCGCTTGAGCCAAATCGATTCGGCACCGTGCCAGTTTCTGAATGCCGTGTCATCCGCGGTTACGCCCGAGCAGGAACAGCCAGCAACTTGATTGCCAGCTGTGGCTTTGCAGCGCTTCCCAGCTGATTTGCTATAATTGATCGCATAGCTTCATGGATTTTGATCAGCTCATCACTTTTCTCGAGGTGGCAAAGCTCGGCGGCTTTTCGCGCGCCGGCCAAAAACTCTTCCGCTCGCAACCCGCCGTCAGCGCTCAGATCCGCCAACTCGAACTGGAATATGGAGAGAAACTTTTTAACCGTACTGGCAAGACTGTCCGGCTAACCTCGGCTGGCGAAACGCTCTTCGAATATGCTGCGCGACTCTTGACCCTGCGCAACGAATCCTTGCGCGCGGTTGCCGATCAAGCCTCTACGCCTCGCGGTACTCTGGCCATCGGAGCCAATGAGGCCACATGCCTGTATGTCTTGCCCAATGTGTTCGCGGAATATCACCGCTTGTATCCCGCAGTGCAGATCAGCATTTATAGGAATTTCAGCCACAAAGTTGTCCAGAAAGTGGAAGATGGCACAATCGATGTTGGCGTGGTCACACTGCCTATAAAATCGCCGGGCCTGAAGGTGCATTCCATATTTCGTGATCGCGTAATGCTGATGGTAAATCCAGAAAACCCCCTGGCGCGGCATAAATCTGTTCAAACCAAAGAAATTGCCGAGCAGCCGCTGATTTTTCCGAAGACCGGATTCACCCGCCAGCTTCTGGACAAATATTTCCAGCCGTACCGGGCGGGGCTTCGAATAACGATGGAATTGCCAAGCGTCAGCATGATCAAATGTTTCGTCGCTGCGGGGCTGGGTATTTCGCTGATAAGCTCGACTTTCGCGCGCGACGAGGTGTTAGCCGGGAAAGTGAAGCTGATCCCCATTGCGGATGTCGAGCTTTGGCGCGAACTTGGGCTCGTCTATCGGCGCGATCGCGTTCTCCCCAACGCCGTGGATGCCTTCTGCAACCTTATCCGGCAGCCCGGAGCGCTGGAATCGCAGCCACCGCTGGAACCCACGCTGGTGCCCGCGCCCGCGAAAGCGAAGTTGGCGAAAGCACGTAAGAAACGCTGACGGGACGATCTTCATCTTGGGATTCCTTTGCGCTTGGCGTCGCTTTAATTTCGAAAGTAAAAAAGTTGTTAGCGGGATTCCGATCTTCAGTGAAAATCATGCGAAGAGGTTTTGGCCCGGGTAATCGATAAAGGCCGAAGGCTTTGAGTCTTCACGGAAATCACCCCGTCCTGATGTTGCAGTTGCCCCTCAACCAGCAAAAATTGCTGATGAACAATAACCAAATGATGTTGCTCGAAAAACTGCGGCGTGATGATGATATTGGCGACTCCGGTTTCATCTTCCAGGCTGAGAAATACGAACCCTTTAGCGGTGCCGGGCCGCTGCCTGGCTATCACTGATCCGGCAACGCGGACCGGACTGCCATTCGGAAGAGCACTTAATTGGCTTGCCGTGCGAATACCTTGCCGCTTCATCTCGGCGCGATGATAAGCCATGGGATGAGGACCCACGGTCATCCCGGTGCCGCGATAATCGGCAATCAATCTTTCTTCTACGCTCATGCGCAATAAGGGAGAGCTTTCTGTTTGAATCGCGACCGCTCCGGTTTCGCTAGATGTTGAATTGTCCGTGCTTTTCTTTGTCAGCTCCAGATTTTCAAGCAATGGCCCCGGGCTTCGCGCGGCTCGTTCGATTTGCCACAAGGCATCTCGACGATGGAATCCACGCTGCCCGCCGATAAAATTCAAAGCGCCTATGGCTGCGAGCGCTGCCAGCTCCGTTTTGTGAATCATCGGCACGCGAAGCTTCAAATCTTCAATAGAATGAAAGGAGCGCAAGGTACGTTGACGCGCGATCTCGAGCCCGGCATCGGCGCGCAGTCCTTTTACATAGCGCAGCCCCAGCCGCACGCCATAATTTTCTTCAACGTGCTCAACATTTATATTTGTTTTGTATTTCTCGAGTTTGCACAGCCAGTCTGAGCACGTTACATCGATGGGCCTTACTTTCAGGCCATGAAGCTGCGCATCCTTTACAAGAGTTGCGGGCTGGTAAAAGCCCATCGGCTGATTATTCAGCATGGCCGTAGTAAAAGCCGCAAGATAACGGCACTTCAAATAAGCGCTGGCATAGGCGATGAGCGCAAAACTCGCGGCATGCGATTCGGGAAATCCATATAACGCAAAGGAAGTAATCGCTTGAACGATTTTGTCCTGAACATCGGGCGCCAATCCATTTTTGTGCATCCCAGCCCGCAGCTTTTTATCGATTTCTTTCATGCGTTTTTTAGAACGCTTGAAGCCGAATGCCCGGCGCAGTTCTTCCGCTTCGCCGCCCGAAAACCCTGCGGCAATCATGGCCATCCGGAGCAACTGTTCTTGAAACAGGGGCACGCCCAAAGTTCGCGCCAGCACCGGCTCGAGCGCGGAATGTAGGTAATCCACTGGCTCGCGGCCGTGGCGGCGCTTCAAATAAGGATTCACCATTTTTCCCACAATCGGCCCGGGACGGATAATCGCTACCTGCACCACAATGTCGTAAAAGCACGTGGGGTGGAGCCGCGGCAAACATGACATTTGCGCCCGGCTTTCAACCTGAAACATTCCGACGGTGTCCGCTTTTTGCAGAGCGGCATACACAAGGGGATCGTTCGCCGGCAGCCGGCCTAAATCAATTTCTTCACCATAGTCCTCGCGAATAATCTTCAGCGAATCCTCGAGAACTGCCATCATTCCCAGACCCAGCAAATCGATTTTTACGATGCCCATGTCCGTACAATCATCTTTATCCCACTGCACCACCACGCGCCCGGGCATCGTGGCCGGCTCGAGTGGCACGACTAAATCCAATTGTCCCTGGCAAACCACCATTCCTCCGGAGTGCTGCCCGAGATGCCGCGGCAAATCCTGGACTTTGACGCAAAGCTCAAAAAATTTACGAACCTGCGGATGCTGTAAATCAAGACCCGCATCACCAAATTGGCGGTCTAACGTGTCGCTGGGGTCTTTATATTCCCAAGCTCCGACGAGGCTGGCTAGGCGAGCCAGCGTTTCAGCATCAAACGACAAAGCCTTGCCGATCTCGCGCGCTGCCGAGCGCCCGCGATACGTGATCACGTTGGCCGTCATCGCCGCGCCTAATTTCCCGTAGCGTTCGTATACGTATTGAATGGCTTTTTCGCGCTGATTCCCGCTGGGAAGATCGAGATCGATATCCGGCCACTCGCCGCGCTCTTCCGAAAGAAATCGCTCGAAAAGCAGGTCCATGCCCACAGGATCGACCGCGGTAATACCCAGCGCGTAACAAACAGCGCTGTTCGCAGCCGAACCCCGCCCTTGCACCAGAATATTTTGCTCCCGGCAAAAACGAACGATGTCCCAGACGATCAGGAAATAGCCGGCAAGTTCCAGCTTCTCAATGAGCGCCAGCTCGCGTTCCATTTGCAGCCGGGCGCCTTCATTTTCTGAGCCATAGCGGAAAAGGCGGCCCTCGCGTGTGCGTTCCCGCAAGAAATGGATTTGCGTGTCACCCTCGGGAACCGGATATTTTGGGAACTGATAACCCAGATCCTTTAAGCTAAATTCTAGGCGCGAAGAAAGAATGGCGGTGTTGGCAATGGCTTCCGGCAGATCGGCAAATAGCCGTTCCATTTCGGCCGGGGATTTCAAATGCCTTTCAGAATTGTGGCTGAGCAGCCGTCCTGCAATGGCCAACGTGCGACGATGGCGAATGCACGTGAAAACATCCAGAATTTCCCGCTGCTCGCGCTGCGCATGGCAAACTCCGTTGGTGGCCACGATAGGCAACCGCAGCTTTCCTGCGATTTCTATGGCCGCTTCATTGCGTGCCTCTTCCGCGCGTGAGAAATGCCGCTGCAATTCGATATACACATTATCTGCCCCAAATACTTCCGAGAGTTGGCGAACACATTTCGCGCCGCTTGCGATTCCACCTTGCGCGAGGGCATGCGCCAACGGACCTTCCTCCCCGCCCGTGAGGCACACAAGTCCAGCGGTCCTTCCTGCAAGGTCTTTGCTCGTGACGTGTCCCTCACCCTTGCGGGCCTGCAATTTCATCTGCGTGATAAGGCGGCAAAGATTCTGATAGCCGGTCTGCGATTTGGCGAGCAGGACGTAGCGCCAGCCCGCCTCGGAGGTAACTTCGGCTCCGAGATGCGCGCAAATTGGAATCTTTTTTGCCGCTAGGTAAAAACGCGGCGCTCCATAAACGCCGTCACGGTCGAGAAGAGCCATGGCCGGCATTCCCTGCTTTGCGCACATGCCTGCCAATTCCTCGGGCAAACAGGCGCCTTCGAGGAAACTGAAAGCGGAGCGTGCGTGCAGCTCCACATACTTAGTCATACATTCCTCGGACGAACCAGCCTTGCTGCACCGCGTCGTAAAAGAGCCGGTAGCAACCGTTCTGCAAGACTGGATTTGCTATGCGCCCGGCTTGAGAAAATTGCTTGGATGAGTTGCCGGCAAAACATATTTCTAAATCCCACTCGTCGTGCTCCCAGCGATCTTCTTGCCACCAATCTCCCGAGGTCCGCCACGGTCCGGAAGCCACCACTACATCGCCGCGTATCCCGCGAAAATAAACACGTGCCGGCCGCCCTTCGCTCAACGTAACTTTGGCCGCTAAAGAAGGCCGGAAGACTCGGAAACCGGCGGCAATCTTGCAAACCTCATTTGCGTGCTGCTCTTTTTGTGTGGAGGAAAGATCCGTCTTTCGCCGCACTTGAGGGGCTTCACGCGCCGGAAGAAACCGCGCCATCCGGAATTCTCCCGGGCGATGGGTATCCACTAATTGCGGTGAGCCGATATTCGCGTCTCCAACCACATTCGCCAGGCGCGCAATGGTCAGCTCTAATTTCTCCGGGTCCGGCGCCGACGGCAGGAACAATCCTTCTTGAACCACACGCGGGCGCGCCGGATCGGCCGCCAGAATAATTTTTTGAATGGCTCCATTTGGCGGAGTCGATTGCAATTGCAAACGAAGCAATTTCAAAAGTATTTTGGAATCCTGCATGGGCACCGGAAGCGTCAGGGTTTTTTCATATGTTGTGGATCCGGTTTTTACCCGCAGCTTCTCTGTCGAAAGCTCGAAAGCCTTTTCATAAAAAGGCTCCAAGTCGAATCGCAACCGGATCACGCTGGCCGCGAGAGAGCGCATCATCAAGCGCTTGCACAATTGATCGAGCAAGCGGCCCAGCAAAAACGTCAAAGGCTCGAGCTCCTCGACGGCGTCTTCCAATTCCATTTCTTCCTCGAAATAAACCGGGGGCTGCGCCAGCAGCAGCGAACGCTTGCTCGCGCCTCGCGCCAGCTCGTGCAGACGAATCCCCTCTTGTCCCAGACGCTCGGAAAGTTGCAGCAACGGCAGAGCCGCGAGTGCCCCGCAAGTGCGCACGCCCCATCGCTCAAAAATTTCAAGGATTTCCTCGGAAGGCGAAAGCACCTGCGCCGGCAGGCTGGCGATGCGTTTTGCCTCCTCACCTTCAGGAATTAGAGTGATGCTGGGGAAACCACGTGAGGCATGGACAGCTACATCGAGGTTCGTAGAAACAGCAATCCGCGCGCGCAAGCCCAGCTCGGCGGCGCGCCGCAACATCTCATCTGCTATTTTTTGTTTCGATCCAAATAACGAACTGAGCCCGCCAATATCAACAACTACCGTATCCACCGCCGTATCTTCCACGCGCGGCGAGACTCCCCATCCCAGCTCTAGTAACACGGCATGCGCGGCTTTCTCTTGCCCTGGCGAACGAGGGCGAATCTCTACCCCATAAAATTGCGCTGCCTGTGATTTCGCCATGCCCAATTCGATCCCGATTCGCAATGCCGCTTCGTTGGCAGCTTTCACTTTCCAGATGGGCGGAGTTCCCTCCACAAGCGCGACCGCGCCATCGCGAAGCTGTGGTTCCCCGCGCACCACCGCTTGCACCATAAATCCTGGAACGTGAATGGATGCGAACGCCATTGAAATTTAATTCCGGCCTCCCTCGCGGCAAAATCCTCAGCACAGTGCTCCAGTTCATTTGTTCTTCGGCTCGATTGGTAAACCGTTGCGATAACCCCACATGGTCTTCGTTTGAAATTGTTGCGCGCTGCTTTGGGTTCTTCTTTTGGCAGCCCAATGAGAATCGCCCTGTAAATACATTGTCGAAGGGAGCGCGATGCGCGAACACAGCATCTCAGCCCGCACCGCGAATCCATCCAGTAATTTTGCAAATGGATATGCCGAAACTTTTGCGTCGTGCGTTTCGAGCGTGGAAAACCATCGTGCAGATTCGGTTCGCAGCTCCAAGACCAGCGACGCGCACGTCTTGGCATTTGATTCCTGCTCGAGCACCGCCAGTATCGTTGGCGTGTTCTCTACCGCGCGCCGAAACCGAAACCACGCGTTCAGCGGCACATGACGCAGTGTTGCAGGCGTAATATCGCTTAGATCCAGCGCAATAAAACCAAACCCGCCCCCTTTGATCAGCAGATCTGTGGCTCGCAGCGCCTGATGAATGTTCCGGCAGCGCACCCACAGGATCCTATTCAGATCCACGCCCGCCGCTTCCGCGGAATAGGGGTCGAACGCATCGCATCCATCAATCACCGCGCACACTTCGCCTTCCGCAGTTCTCGAAGCCAGTGCCGCGAGCAGCAAGGTCGTTCGTCCCGAGCACGCCGGACCACAAATTTCCGTCAAGCTCCCGCGCGGCAATCCTCCTGCCAATAAATCAATTTCCGGAATGCCCGCGGAAACCGTTTCCACCAGTTCGCAGTGGCGATACCGGAAGGGCGCGGCAACGCGTCCAGCGAGCGCCAATTCGACTTGCAATCGTAAGGTAGCAACCGAGGCCATAAGGGGTCGTGAAGAAGTAAAGTTGTATTTTCGCTTTTTATTCGCCTTAATGAATTCTCAGCCAAGCCGCGCCGTTTGTCAACAGCGCCAAGCGGGTTGCGTTGGCCCTCGGGCTCCGTCAATTTCCAACTGCATCTAATTTGCGGGGTTTATTTTTATTCTGTAGCGATTTTTGCTTCTGGGTTTGAATTCAAGCACAATAGGAAGTGCAATCTGCAAGAGAAGTGAGTCCTCATCTTTTTTTCGTCAGGTTATGTTGTGAATCCATCTGTCTTACCAGTTTCCGCACCGGCTGGCCTCGAATGGGCACATCCCGTTGTTCAGGAATGGTTTGTCAAAAAATTTGGCACCCCCACCGAGCCACAAGAATTAGGCTGGCCGCCCATCCTCGCCGGTAAAGCCACACTCATTTGCGCCCCCACCGGCTCCGGCAAAACCCTCGCCGCATTCCTGGCCTGCATTGATGGGCTCGTTCGCAAGGCCCTTGCTGGCCAACTCCAGGATCAAACGGAAGTTTTGTACGTCTCCCCTCTAAAAGCACTCGGCAACGACATCCAGAAAAATCTCGATCAGCCCCTAGGCGAAATCCTGCAGATTGCCGGCCAGCATGGACTTCTGATGCCGGAGATTCGCACGGCCGTTCGTACCGGCGACACGCTGATGCACGAGCGTCGCGCCATGCAGAAGCGCCCGCCGCATATTTTGGTGACGACTCCCGAATCACTCTATATTTTGCTGACGGCGGGAAAAAGCCGCGAATTTCTCCGCACCGTTAAAACTGTAATCGTCGATGAAATCCATGCCATCGCAGATGATAAACGCGGCGCGCATCTCGCTCTCTCGCTCGAGCGGCTCGAAGCCCTCACCGGACACAGCCCCACGCGCATTGGCCTCTCGGCTACGCAGAAGCCGATAAACCTGGTCGCTAAGTTCCTTGCCGGAAGCGATCGACCCGCGCCGCACATTGCGGAAGTCGCGCAGTGGCGCCGACTCGATCTCGCTGTGGAGGTTCCCGCGAGCGAACTCGGCCCAGTCGCCTCCAACGAAATGTGGGAGGAAACTTATAAGCGCATCGCCGAGTTAGTTTTGCAGCACCGCTCCACGCTGATTTTCGTGAACACGCGCCGCCTGGCCGAGCGTGTCGGCCATCATCTCGGTGAGCTGCTCGGACCCGATGCTGTTGCCTCGCATCATGGCAGCCTCTCGCGGTTGCGCCGCCTAGCGGTCGAAGAGAAGCTCAAGTCCGGCCAGCTTCGGGCGCTGGTTGCCACCGCCTCTTTGGAATTAGGAATTGATATTGGCACAGTAGATTTAGTTTGCCAGATTGGGTCTCCGCGCTCGATCGCCGTGGCTCTGCAGCGCATTGGTCGCGCTGGTCACTGGCGCGGCGCCATTCCCAAGGGCAGGATTTTCGCGACCACGCGTGATGAGCTCCTGGAATGCGCCGCCGTCGTTCGCGCCATCCGTCACGGCCTCTTGGACCAGCTTCAAATTCCTGAATGTCCGCTTGATGTTCTCTCCCAGCAGATTGTCGCCGCTTGCGCGGCCGAAGATTGGCAGGAAGACGATTTATATAATCTCGTTCGCCGCGCATATCCTTACCGCAATCTCTCACGCGCCGATTTTGACGAACTCATCGAGATGCTGTCGAACGGAATCGCTGCGCGTCGCGGCCGTTACGGCACCTATCTCCATCGCGACCAGGTGCATCACCGCTTGCGCGGACGCCGTGGCGCCCGCCTCGCCGCCATCACCAGCGGCGGCGCTATCCCGGACAATTCGCTGTACACCGTCCTGCAAGAGCCGGAGCAAATTGTTGTCGGCACGGTGGACGAAGATTTTGCGGTCGAGAGTCTGCGCGGTGACATTATTCTCCTCGGCAACACTTCCTGGCGAATCCGTCGCGTTCATCAGGGCAAGGTACTGGTTGAAGACGCCAAAGGCGCCCCGCCCAGCGTCCCGTTCTGGCTCGGCGAGGCGCCCGCGCGCACCGCGGAGCTCTCCGAGCAAGTCGCCGATCTTAGGCAGCAGATCAGTAATCGCACCGAGGGCATCAAGCCAGGTCCTGTGCGAGGAAACACCCCCGAAATTTCAAAGGCAGTTGACTGGTTGAAGCTGGAATGTGCGTTGGACCAATCTGGCGCGGAGCAGGCCACCGAGTACATTATCGCTGGACGCGCCGTCTTGCGCGCTGTTCCGACGCAACAAACCATCATCGCCGAGCGCTTCTTCGATGAAGGCGGCGGCATGCAGCTCGTCATTCACGCGCCGTTTGGCGGCCGCATTAACAAGGCCTGGGGATTGGCTTTGCGCAAGCGATTTTGCCGCTCCTTTAATTTTGAATTGCAGGCCGCCGCCACGGACAATGGCTTGAATATTTCTCTTGCCGAGCAGCACAGCTTTCCACTCGCTGACGTTTTTCACTTTCTCCAGTCCGCAAGCCTACGCTCTGTTCTCGAACAAGCCGTGCTCGATTCTCCGATCTTTGGCACGCGCTGGCGATGGACGGCGTGTCGCGCGCTGGCGTTACTGCGCTTCATGGGCGGAAAGAAAGTGCCGCCGCAGATTCAGCGCATGCGGTCCGATGATCTTCTCGCAGCCGTATTTCCCGAAGCCGCGGCCTGCCAGGAAAATATTCAAGGCGAGATTCACATTCCCGATCACCCTCTGGTCCGCGAGACCATGAAAGACGCACTCACCGAAGCGATGGATATTGAGGGCCTCAAGGGCGTGCTCGACGCCATGGCTACCGGCCGCATTCAATGTATCGCCGTGGATTCGCCGGTACCGTCGCAGTTTTCACACGAAATTTTGAATGCCAACCCCTACGCATACCTCGATGATGCTCCGCTCGAAGAACGTCGCGCGCGTGCCGTCGAGATGCGTCGTGCTCTCCCCGAATCCGTTCTTTCGGAAATTGGCCGGCTTGACCCCGCGGCGATTGCCGAAGTGCGTAAGGAAGCCTGCCCAGATGTGCGTGACGCCGATGAGCTTCACGATCTGCTCCAAACTTTGATCGCTCTGCCCGAGTCGAGCATTCTCGCGCTTCAGTCGCGTCAAGATGCTGGAGAAAGCGCCGCGCGCACTTTTGCTCCTGACTGGAACGACTTCATACCAAGGTGGAAAGATTATTTTGCCGCGCTAGCCTCCGCCAGCCGCGCGGGACGCGCCACATTAGACGGCCGAGCCTACTGGGTGGCCACGGAAAAGGCCTCAACCTTCCTGGCGATTTTTCCCGCTGCGCGTTTTGATTCTGCGCTGCCCGAGATTGCTGCGATCACGCCTTCCCGCGAAGATGCTGCGTTTATCTACATGCGTGGCTGGCTGGCTCATCTCGGTCCGATTACAGCCACGGCCTTGGCCGATTTCCTCGCAATCTCGGCAGCGGATGGGGAGAAGACTTTGCTGCGCCTGGAAGCTGACGGCGCCGTGCTGCGCGGTCACTTCGCGAATTCCCCTGGCGAAGAGACCGAGTGGTGCGAGCGCCGCCTGCTTGCCCGCATTCATCGGCTCACGCTGCAAACCTTGCGGAGCAAGATACAGCCGCTCACCGCCGCGCAATTCATGCGCTGGCTGCTCCGTTGGCAGCATGCCGCTCCCGGCACGCAAGTTCTCGGCGAGCGCGGCACGCTCGAAGTGTTGCAGCAGCTTCAGGGCTTCGAAGCACAGGCCAATAGTTGGGAGCGTCAAATCCTTGCCAGGCGCATCGCTGATTATGACGCGAAGTTTCTTGATCGGCTCTGCTTAACCGGCGCCGTAGGATGGGGACGCCTCTCTCCGCATCCCGCCACCCTCGAGGACCATAACAGCATCCGCCGCCGTGTGATTCCCACGAGCGTGGCGCCCATCGCCTTCTTCATCCGCGAAGATGCCGAGTGGATGATTTCGCCTCATCGCAACACAGACGCTTCCGAACTCCGCGGTCTAAGCCCTGTGGCGCTCGATGTTTTCAATTATTTGCGCCAGCGCGGCGCATCCTTCTTCGCCGATCTCGTTCGCGGCACCGGAAAGCTCAAGGCCGAAGTAGAAACTGCCTTGTGGGAGTTGGTCACGGCAGGAATGATCACGGCGGATGGCTTTGACAACATTCGCGCTTTAATTGATCCCAAGCGCCGAGCTGGCCAGGGCCGCGGTCATCACACACGCCCCAGGCACAGTGTCGGCCGCTGGTCGCTTCTCCACGCCCCCTCCCCTGAGGAGGTGTCGGATCGCGCGCCGCTGCTCGAAGCCACATGCTGGATGCTATTACGTCGGTACGGCGTGGTTTTCCGCGAAGCGATCGAACGCGAAACCATCGTGCCACGATGGCGCGAATTGTTGATTACCTTTCGGCGGCTCGAGGATCGCGGCGAAATCCGCGGCGGCCGGTTTGTTACTGGTTTCCTCGGCGAACAATTTGCCCTGCCCGTTGCTGTCGAATCGGTACGCGCGATGCGCGCCGTCGCGCCGTCCGCTGAAACCGTTCGCATCGCCGCAGCGGATCCGCTGAATCTGGTCGGAATCATTTTGCCTGGCGAGCGTATCGCTGCCAATTCCGGGAAAGTACTGACGCTCCGCGATGGTGTATTCATCGAAGATCCCGTTTTTGTCGAATCAGAAGAGACCCAGGTCATCAGGCCGCTCGCAGTGTGAACGCTCCGGCTCGAGGCGCCGTCCGCATCGTACGGCCAGTTCGCACTCCGCGTCATGAACAATTTCAGGCTTGGTAGTTACTTCGGAGTGAGTCGCCGCTTCGGATCTCCGCCGGCCCTTCGTTCCTTCTCGAGGACGAATTCCGCATAGGGGCCCTTGAAATCTTCGATGTGCCCGTTCTCGAAATACCAGATCCGCGTCGCTACTTCATCGATCACGTCGTGGTCGTGCGTCACTAGCAGCACTGTGCCATCGTATTTCTGCAACCCAATATTCAGCGCGTTAATCGATTCCAGATCCAAATGGTTGGTAGGCTCGTCCAGCACCAGGAAATTGGGCTTCTGCAACATCAGCCGGCAAAAAATCACTCGCGCGGACTCGCCGCCCGAAAGCGCTTGCGTTGGTTTGAGGGCATCGTCGCCGCTGAAGAGCATCTGTCCCAGGAGCCCGCGCAATTCCTGCTGCGATGCCGACAAGTCGAATTGGTGCAGCCACTCGATTACCGTCGTGCCTTTGGTGATCGAATCGGTATGATCCTGCGCGAAGTACCCCACCGCCACCTCGTGCCCCCAGACCGCGTTTCCGTTATCGATTGTGAAAAGCCGGTCATCGTCCTCGATATACCCCGTGGCGTTGCGCACGAGCGACCTCAGTAGCGTGGTCTTTCCCGTGCCGTTTCGGCCCATGAGCGCGATCTTTTCCCCGCGCGTGACGCTGGCCGTAAACGGCTTGAACACTTTCAGATCGCCGTAATTTTTTGCCACGCTCCGGATTTCCAGCGGATGGCGCCCCGAGGCCCGCTTCATTTGAAAACGAATGTAGGGCCGCTGAATATTCGATCTGGCCAGGTCCGAAGTTTGCAGGCGCTCCACTTCTTTCTGCCGCGAGGTGGCCTGCGCCGAACGCGTGCCCGCCGAAAAACGCGCGATGAACTCGTTGAGCTGCGCAATCTTCTTTTCGCGCTGGGCGTTCTCATTTTCGATGCGCGAGCGGATCTGCATCTTGGCCAGCACCATGTCGTCGTATCCGCCGTTGTACATGATAATTGTTTGGTAATCTATATCGGCGGTGTACGTACAGATGCTGTTCAGAAAGTGACGGTCATGCGAGATCACAATCAGCACGCCTTCGTACTCGCACAAATAATCCTGCAGCCAGTGCACCGAATCGAGATCCAAGTGGTTGGTAGGCTCGTCGAGTAGCAATGCCGGCGGGCTGCCAAAAAGCGCCTGCGCAAGAAGAACGCGGACTTTCTGGCCGCCCTGCAATTCGCTCATCTTGCGCTCATGCAAAGATTCTTCCACGCCCAACCCGTCCAGCAGCACTGCGGCGTCGGACTCTGCAGTGTAGCCATTTTCTTCCCCTACAATTCCTTCGAGCACTCCCAGGCGCATTCCGTCTGCGTCCGTCAGCGCGTCATGCGGTTTTGCGTAAAGCACGTCGCGCTCTTCCATTGCCTTCCACAGCGCGGCATTGCCCATAATCACGGTGTCCAGTACGCGGAAATTGTCGAAGGCAAACTGGTCTTGGCGCAAAATCCCGAGTTTCTTGGGCCGGGTAATCGAGCCTTTGGACGGCTCAATCTCGCCGGTCAGAATCTTCATGAACGTGGATTTGCCCGCGCCATTTGGCCCGCTTATGGCGTAGCGCCGTCCGGCCATAAAAGTGGTAGTGACGTCCTCGAACAGGACCCTGGCGCCGAATCGCATAGAGATGTTGTTTACGCTGAGCAAAGCCCTTAATTATACCGTATTTTTATCGGATTCGCGTTCACCGAGTGGGGGCTACGCACGCTTATTCAATTTCATTGCTCGCCGAAGAGCGCGCCAAGGTGGGTATCACTCGGCGCGACCCTTTTGATACACTTCGATTGAACTCGACAGCCGATGCCGACCGATAGCGCAGCGCTTGCGAAAGAAGCCATGATTCGCTGTGAAACGCTGGCGCGATTCAGCGAAGACACGGGCAGCACGCGCCGTACGTTTCTTTCTCCTCCGATGCGGGAATGTCATCGGGAAATTTCCGCTTGGCTGAACTCACTCGGAATTCCGGTGAAGCTCGATGGGGCTGGAAATCTTCGTGCGTCTTGCCCGGGCCGTGATGAAAATGCCGGGCGGCTGCTCATAGGCTCGCATCTCGATACTGTCCCAAATGCGGGTAAGTATGACGGGGTGCTTGGTGTAGTCCTCGCCGTCGCTCTGCTGGCAGCCCTGGAGGGAGAGAATTTGCCGATCGGGATTGATGTGGTCGGGTTCTCAGAAGAGGAAGGGGTGCGCTTTGGTGTGCCGTTCATCGGGAGTCGCGCGCTGGTGGGGCAGCTTGATGACGAACTATTGAACAGGCAAGATACTCGCGGCGTTTCTGTGCGCGAAGCCATTCGCAACTTCGGATTGAATGACGCGATTATTTCCGAGGCATCGCTCGGCGACGATGTTTTTGGTTATTTAGAATTTCATATTGAGCAGGGGCCGATATTAGAAAGTATTGGCAGGCCGCTCGGCGTAGTGGAAGCAATCGCGGGCCAAAGCCGGCTGGAGCTTACATTTGTTGGCAGCGCCAACCATGCGGGCACGACGCCCATGCATCTTCGCCGGGATGCGCTCGTAGCGGCAGCGGAGTGGATCGTCGGCGTAGAACGCGCGGCTCATACTGTTTCCAACATGGTGGCTACGGTGGGATCTATTGATGCAAAACCCGGCGCCGCAAACGTGATCGCCGGAGAGGTGAAAGTAACTCTTGATGTGCGCCACGCCGCGAACGAGCTTCGCGAAAAAGTTGTCGCGAACTTGCTACGCGAGGCTGAGGAAATTGCCACCAAGCGCGGCTTAACGGTGAAATGCAACCTGCAGCTCAACCAGCGCACTGTGGCGATGGATCCCTTTCTAGCCGGGCAAATTGAGGAAGCGATGCGTAAGGCTGGCTGCGAGCCGCACCGGATGGTGAGCGGGGCGGGCCATGACGCTATGATCCTCGCTGAAAAGATTCCTGCCGCAATGATATTCTTGCGAACCCCAGGTGGGATCAGCCATCACCCCTCGGAAGCTGTCCTAATTGAGGATGTAGCCAAAGCCATTGAGTGCGGCCTGCATTTGATTAAACAAATCGCGGGGGCAGCGGTATCGCAAACGAGGAGATCCCGTGTATAACCTGGGTCAGACGAGAAGCTCGCACCAACGCAATCATTTATTGCTGACCCCGGACACGTTTGTGCGCACCACTTTGCCCGGCATGAAAGGAGCGTCGGCAATCGTGCACGTTAGTCCCGCGCTGGGCGCGGCTTTTACGGAGTACACCGCCGAATTTGAAGCTGGAGGGGAATTGGGCCGCACGGAGGCGCAGCGTTTCCTTTTTGTAGTGGAAGGTGCGATCAGGCTACAAGCCGATGGAAAACAAAACGAGCTGGGCGTGCGCGGGCACACCTATATCCCCGCGGGACTCCCGCATAAAATCGTAGCGTCGAAAATCAGCCGCGTAATTGTTATTGAAAAGGCTTATCAGTCTCTGTCAGCAGTTGAGCCACCGGGCCTGCTGGTGTCAAACGAAGACTCGATCGCCTCTCACCCACTTGGAGACGATGTAGATTTGCAGGTCAAGTGTCTGCTGCCGGATCTGCCCAGTTTCGATTTCGCTGTCAATACCATGGTGTACCAGCCCGGGGCATCGCTCAGCATGGTCGAGGCGCATGTGATGGAGCACGGCTTAATCCTGCTGGAAGGCGGGGGAATTTACCGGCTTGGCGATGCGTGGTATCCGGTCACCGCCGGGGATTTCATATGGATGGCTCCGTGGTGTCCGCAATGGTTTGGCGCTATCGGGAAAGCCCCGGCAAAATATATCGTGTATAAGGATTGGAATCGGCATCCATTGGTGAGCACATAAGGAGGCGGCATTTGCTCGGCGGCCCTTGTGGCGCCAGTCAGCACGTCGCTATAATAGATAGTCAGTTATGGAATGCTCGAAATTCTTATTCGGTTGGCAATCCAAAAAGTTAGAGCACTGAGACACAAAATATGGCGGATCCACTAACCAGAATCAAGCAGAAGTTGCTGGACGAAATTACCGTGCTCGACCACGAGTTAAACGTGGATTTACCGAAGGAAATCGCTGTGGCACGCGCGCACGGCGACCTTTCGGAGAACGCGGAATATAAATACGCGAAGGAAAGGCAGGCTTATGTATCCGCGCGGCTCGGCCAGCTCAAGAAGCGCCTTGGCGACATCGGAATGCTGAACCTCAACAATATTCCGAAAGATCGCGCCGGATACGGCTCGCGGGTTTGGGTAAAAGATTTGCAGCGCGCAGCCAAGGTGGAATACAAGCTGGTGACCTCCGAGGAAACTGATGCTGAAAAAGGCTTCATCTCCACGACATCCCCAATCGGTAAAGCGCTGCTGGGGAGGCGCGTCGGAGACGAAATCGAAGTTGTGACTCCCGCGGGAACGAAGAATTTCGAGCTGGTCCGCTTGCGCACCATCCACGAAGAAGACGAACGAGACAAAGGCCGCTAGACAAACTTTCTTGTCCCTGCCATTCTCCACAAGTGCGTCCCTCATTGATTGTTCATGGCGGTGCGTGGGATATCCCTGACGAATCGGTTGAGGAGTGCCAGGAGGGATGCCGGCAGGCCCTGCACGCAGGCTGGAAGATACTGGCGGAGGGCGGTTCAGCGCTCGACGCAATTGAAGCGTCCCTCGTCACCCTGGAAGACAATCCGATGTTCGACGCTGGGATCGGATCGCACCTGAATCTCGATGGGCAGGCGGAACTGGATGCTATCGTGATGGATGCGCAAACACTGCGGGCCGGCGCGGTCGCGGCGGTCCAGCGGATACGCAATCCGATACGGCTTGCACGCGCTATTCTGGAGTCCTGCGAACACATGATGCTGGTGGGCATAGGCGCGGAGAAATTCGCGGTCGAGCGCGGCCTCCCACTCTGCAATCCGGAAGAACTGATCGTCGAACGCGAGCGCACTGCCTGGGCTCAATGCCGCGAAGACCGCCACGCCGCAGTACATCATCGCGGCCACGAAGCGGGGACTGTGGGAGCCGTAGCGATGGATCAGGAAGGGAAAATATTTGCAGCTACCTCCACGGGCGGAACTTGCTGCAAAAGGCCTGGACGGGTTGGCGACTCGCCCCTGATTGGCTGCGGCTGCTACGCGGATCGCGAGGCGGGCGGAGTTTCCTGCACCGGCTGGGGCGAAGCGATCATGAAGATTGTTATGGCCAAGACAACGGCTGAGCTTCTGCGTGCTTCCATACAAGGGGACCAGGAAGTTTTGCCTCTGGGGAGTAACGCGGAGCCCGGGCACGCGGCGCGCGCCGCCGTCTGCATTTTGGCCGAACGAGCCCAGGGCACAGGAGGAGTTATCCTTTTGGATCGCAGCGGGCGTCCAGGTTTCGCGCATAACACGCCGCGGATGGCGTACGGTTACGTCGCGAATGACGGATCGTTTATCACCGCAGTGTAACTTCAGGAAAGCAGGAGAAGCATGAAAACCGCTCTCGTAATTCTCGCTATCGCATCTGTTGGAACAGTTCTTGGAACACTGCCGGCGGCACAGACTGCAGACGAAATTGTCCAGAAATCCATCGCGGCGCGTGGCGGCCTCGAGAAATTGAAAGCAATTGAGTCGCAGCGTGTTACCGGACAAATTATTTCAGGACGCGGTGAAGCGGGCAGGTTCGTCGTCGAACTAAAGCGCCCTGCGAAGATGCGTATGGAAATGACGCGAAATGGGAAGACGGTTACGCGCGTGTATGACGGGCAGACGGGATGGGTTGTCGATTCCACCGGAGGCAAAGCTGAGCCGGTACCGATGACCGTAAATGAAATTAAGAATATTCAGAAAGAAGCGGATTTCGACGGGCCATTGGTGGAGTATAAAAAAAAGGAGAACCAAGTCGAGCTTATCGGGAAAGAAAGAATTAACGGGAAGAGCGCTTATAAATTGCGGGTGGCGATAAAAGACGAGGACGTGCGCTACTATTATTTTGACGCCGCTTCATTGCTGCTGGTCAAATGGGAAGGGACGCGCGTCGACAGCGGCAAGAACGTGGCCGTCGAATCTTTTTTTCGCAATTATCGTGATGTACAGGGCTTGAAATTCGCTTTTGAAATTACTTCCCACACCGTGGGCACTGCCATGAGGCAGAAAATTGTTCTCGATAAAGTTGAGCTCAATGTGCCGTTAGACGATTCGCGGTTTAGCAAACCAGAAATTGCGGCCGGCATGCTCGAATTTATCGGGTGTCAGCGCCTCGATTGTGCTAACGAGGCTGTAACGAGGTGAACGCGTGGCGATTCGCATTTGTCCGCTGTGCATGAATAAGAATTCCGCGGCCGCAGTAGGGGCTTATTCGGACAGCCTTTCGTGCAGCCGCTGCGGGAAGCCGCTGGAAGTAGCTCGGCCCAGCAGGCTTATTTCCACAACCGTTGGCCTGCTGGCGGCATTCCTGGTTTATAGGCTGACGCGAAATTCGTCGAATGTGCTGGGTTGGGCGCTGCCGATGGTCTATGCCATTCTGGCTTGGGCGATTGTTACGCCGCTGGCATTGATGTTCACCGCGGATCTCCGCGTTCGCGCCGAAGTGCAATCTTATGAAAACAGAGTGCCGTCTGCTGGCGGCGCTCACGGTACACATCATTAGAAATCCAAGCCCCTCTCCATAAAAGGCGTTCTCATCTGGTTTTAGCTAGTCACCGCGAGTACTATTGACCGCTTTATATAGACTTCTCAAACTAGACGATGTGGCACGTTACTTCACATTATTGGGACAACGGGTTGAAGTACATTATCGCGCTGGAGAGCTGATTCTGCCGGCTACCGGCTTTTTGGTCGCCGACTCCGGCCGCTCGATTTTTCTCGAGGAAAAATCTCTGCAGCATGGCACGATGAAAACGTTTCGCTGGGAGATTCCTTACCAGTGTATCGGACGTCTCGCGGTCAGCACCGCGGGATTCGGGCCAGCAAATGCATCCTCCCCGAAAAAATCCTCGCTAACGAATTCTGGTGATCAGCCGCAATCCTTTGGCCCGCTGTGTAGCCCCTCCAAACAAGCCTAAGCGTATTTCACAAATTCATTTCATCCCGGTAGCAAAGAAAGCTATATTCGCAAGCTCCTATTTTAACCGGAGGCGAATTGTGAAACCGAGCATTGGATTTATAGGGCTGGGGCTGATGGGGCGCCCCATGGTGGCTAATTTATTGCGGGCTGGCTTTCCCGTGGTGGTGTGGAATCGTACTGCTTCACGCGCGGCCGATTCGGTAAAGCAGGGTGCGAAATTGGCCCCTTCGCCCCGGAAGTGCGCGGAATCGGCGGAGGTGCTCATCACGATGGTCAGTGATCCGCGCGCGCTGGAACAGGTGCTTTGGGGCGAGTCGGGCGTGCTGGAAGGCTTGCAGCGTGAAAGTACGTATCTGGATTCGAGCACAGTTTCGCCCGAGCTTGCGCGCCGCATCGCGGCGGCATGCGCGCAACGCGAAGTAAAGTTTCTGGACGCGCCAGTTACCGGTGGCACATGGGGCGCGGAAAAAGGCGAGCTGATTTTCATGGTCGGTGGCGAAGCGTCAGCTCTTTCCTCGGTGGAACCTGTGCTCAGCGCAATGGGAAAGCGCTGGTTTCACCTGGGGGCGCATGGAGCCGGGCAAACAATCAAGCTGGCCATGAACCTGATTCTGGCTCTGCAGGTTGGCGCACTTGCTGAAGCGTTGGCGCTGGTCACTGGGGCGGGTTTAGCCGGAGAGAAACTCGTCGAGGTGTTGCAATCGAGTATGGCTCGCGCGGCAGTGCTAGACGTCAAAGCTCCGATGCTGCTAAAGCACGAATACACGCCAAGCTTTCCGCTGCGTCTGATGCACAAGGATCTGGGCTTGGCGCTGGATCTTGCGAATCAGATCGGAGTGCCTTTGCCGGCGACCGCAGCCGCGCGCGAAATTTATAACGCCGTAAAGGGCGCCGCGAAAGAAGACTTGGACTATGCCGCCGTGGGACGCTTCTGGGAGAAGAACTAATCACTCTGTATCATGGTCTTGCGGTGGGCGCGAAAAAGCCCATCGCCAGGTCTCGTGAAGTTCGCAATCCTGCGGCCGCGTCCAGAATCGGTGGAATCGTATTGACAACAACAGCCGCGGTGGCAATGTCACCGTGCGTGCCTCCAGGAATCGTTAGGCTAATCGTCGGATGGCCGGTGAGTACGATGGTATCGGATGATTCCTTGGCGTCGACATACATGCGCAGCTCCATATAAATTTTTTCTTTTCCGTTCGCCAGGCCGCGTGCAATCTGATGTACCCCGGCCACCTGGCCAGCCTCGACGGACAGAAACTCGGTCGTAATTCGTTCGGTAGCCACCGCTGGTTCGATTGTCTCGGTGATTTCATCAACCGCCAGGCCGAGCCCGTCTGAAACCATAGCCACTGATTCCGGCAGGCCGTGATGTTTGATTACGCCTGCCGCCACTTGCGCGCGAAATTCATCGACCGTCATTCCGGCGCCGATTTTTTTCTGGAGTGGCAAGCGCCGATGCGAGGCGTTGACGATACGCACGGCACGCGCATGCTCAACGCGTTGCGAGACCGCCGCAAGGGTCAACACCATTTTGTCCATCACGAAACCAGGATTCACGCCCGTGCCGACGAGCGCGACTCCCCAATCCTTAGCCGCGCCATCGAGCTGGGCCGAAATATCGGGATATTTGCGGAATGGATACGACAGCTCTTCACAAGTTGAAACCACGCAGGCCCCGGCCTCAAGACAAGCGAGAAGTTGATCGGTTACTTTGGGCAGATAAGAGGAGGTCGAATGGATTACGACATCGGCGGCTTTCGAAAGCATCTCTTTTGCATCCGCGGAGATCTTTACGCCCCAGGGTGCGTCCGCCGCGCCAACCACCTCGCCAAGATCCTTTCCAACCTTCGCGGGATCGGTATCTATCGCCCCGATAATTTCAATGGCTTGCTTCTCTCGCATCAGCCGCGCGATGGAAGCGCCGATGGGCCCTACACCGTATTGAATGGCGCGAATCTTTTTCTTCACGAGGAACTCCGTTCTTTGTGCCGGATTACCGAAGCCAGCCCCAGCCCATCACGCCACTCGAGCGGGCACCGGTGGCTGATGAAATGAGTGAAACAACATAAAGGAAAAACTCCGCGTGTTCAATCGGATTCGGCATTGACGAAAATTTGGACAGCTTGCCGGCACCGTAACAAAAAAGGATAATGACCTGCCAACAGGTTGCGTCGATGCTCTCGATAGGAAAGGACCACCACGATGAAAGCTCGAAAGTTGGGCAAGAAAGAAATCGCGGACGGAGTCAAAGCCTTAAAAGGTTGGAAGCTGCAAAAGGGAAAACTGCATCGCACCTTTGAGTGTAAGGATTTCATCGCGGCATTTGGGTATATGACGCGCATAGCCTTGGTCGCGCAAGAAATGAATCATCATCCGGAATGGTGCAACGTCTGGAATAAAGTTGCCATCGACCTTTCAACGCACAGTGTTGGAGGCCTTAGCAATCTCGATTTTGAGCTTGCCGGGAAAATTGAGCAGATCTTTTCGAGCTAAATCAATAACGATTAAAGCCCAACCCTCCTTTGACCAGGATGACGAACCCATTCCAGCAGATTTGCGGCATCTTGCTTCTATGCGCGATCTTTGGCACGCAGGCGCTCCCTCCCAATTTGTGGCCTTCCGCATTGCCGGACCCCCTAGTTATGAAGAATGGAGAACGAGTTCGTAACTCCCGATCTTGGTACCGGCGTCGTCGGCCAGAAATTCAGCAGCTCTTTGAAACCAACGTTTATGGCCACAGCCCCAACCGCCCACAATTTTTGTCATTCGAGGTCTTCGATGTGGACCGGCACGCGCTAAACGATACGGCGGTTCGCAAGCAGGTGACTCTGTATTTTTCGGCGAGAAAAGATGGGCCCCGGGCAGATATGCTCATCTATCTTCCGGCTGGAGCCCCGAAGCCGGTACCGGTAGTGCTTGGTCTGAATTTCTCCGGTAATCATTCGATCATCGCTGATCCGGGTATCAGGCTGGGTATGATTTGGGACAATAAAAAAAAGATAAGTCAGAGGGCCACCCCGGAATCCAGGGGAAGTTCTGACGCATGGCCGATCCAGAAGATGCTGGCGCGCGGTTACGGGTTTGCCACGATTTACTACTGCGAGATCGAGCCCGATTTTGACGGCGGCATCCAATATGGTATTCGGCGCCTTTACTTCAAGCCTGGGCAGAGCCAGCCGGCGCCAGACGATTGGGGTGCACTCGGGGCATGGGCCTGGGGTTTGAGCCGGGCGATGGATTACCTGGTGACCGACAAAGCCGTGGACCCCAAGCGCGTAACGGCGATGGGAGTGTCGCGCCTTGGAAAGGCTACTCTGTGGGCTGGCGCAATGGATATGCGCTTCGCCGCAGTCATTTCCAATGAGTCGGGAACCGGGGGCGCTGCTCTCAGCCGATGGAAATTAGGGGAAACACTGCTGCATATCAACACGACATTCCCCTATTGGTTCTGCAGGAACTACCGCCAGTACAGCGATGATCCAGAGACGCTGCCCATCGATCAGCATGAACTTCTCGCGATGATCGCGCCTCGTCCACTTTATATCGCGAGCGCCTCGGAAGACCAGTGGTCCAATGCACGCGGCGAGTTTTTGTCGGCGCAAGCTGCAAGTCCAGTGTACCGATTACTTGGTGTGGAAGGATTGGAGGCCTCCGAAATGCCGGCCATCGATCACCCTATTATGAGCCGGATCGCCTACCATGTGCGCGCCGGTCCGCACGGTATAACTAACTACGATTGGGAGCAATACTTGAAGTTCTTGGACATTTACTCCCCCGCGCCGCGCTAAATGTTCCGGCAACCGTTACGCAAGGGATTTCTGTTCTTGAGGTACGCTGAATTCCGTTTTTTTTTCTCGAAACTCACATCCCGAGCATGGTTCGGGATATTTACGGTAATCTGAAGGCCGGCGATCGCTTTCATCCGGGGGTATGGCTATGAAGAGCTATTCGATCAAAAAGCCAGTGAGCGTGTTTTCCCTGCTGATTGCACTGGCTACAATTGCGGCTAGTCAAACAGTAACGGGTTCTTTGATCGGCCACGTGGAGGACGTAAATGGCGGAACCGTCCCAGGCGCACGGGTGGTTGCCACGGACATCGATCGGGGATCGACCCGCGAAACTGCCACCAACGCGGAAGGCAATTACACGATCAGCAGCATGGAACCAGGTTTTTACCGGGTTGAAGTTCAGCATGCGACCTTCAAAACATTTGTTCGTGAACGCGCGGAAGTAGCCATCAATTCAACCGTACGTGTCGATGCAAAGTTAAAGGTGGGCGAGGTTACGGAAACTGTCGAGGTTAGCGGCGAGCAACCGTTACTGAAGACGGATCGCGGCGACCTCAGTACGCAAATAGCCAAAGAGCAAATTGAAAATTTGCCGCTCACCCCAGATCACAATTTTCAGAGCGTGCTTACGCTCGTCCCCGGATCCACCGAACCGGTAGCGATCGGGTCAGCATTCGGCAATCCGAGCGGGTCCCTGGCAAATAATATCAACGGCCAGAGTAATCGCTCCAACGGATATCAGCTCGACGGCACCATCAATAATCAAACCAATGTTACCGCGCAAATTGCCATCGTTCCGCCTCCGGACGCTATCCAGGTGGTGGACGTTTCTACGAACGCGTACGATGCCGAGCAAGGGCGGGCCACAGGCGGGGTGGTCAATGTACAGATTAAATCCGGTACCGACCATTTTCATGGAACTGTTTTTTATTACAATATTAATAGTGCGCTGAAAGCGCGCAACGCAATGTCACGGACCAAGCCGCACACCAATCTAACGCAGTTTGGCTTTACTCTCGGCGGCCCCATCAAACCAGGGCGCACCTTCTTTTTCGGCGATTATCAGGGCGGGCGAGACCGCCGCGGGCAAACTGGGATATTTTCTGTGCCAACAGAAGATTTCCGGAATGGCAACCTGAGCGCTTCCACCACTGCCATTTATGACCCAGCGACGGGCAATCAGGATACCGGCGCGGGGCGTAAAATATTTACTGACAACATCATTCGCGAGGAACGGATCAGCCGCGTGGCGCAGAAGATTTTGGCGAAGCTGCCGTTGCCGAATTTGCCGGGCTTGACCAGCAACTACGAAGCGGGAACCAACTTCAGTCAAAATCGCGATTCATTCGACTTGAAAATCAATCACCGCTTCAACCAAAGCACCGACGGGTTTGTTCGCTACAGCTTTTTTCACGCAAACACGTACGACCCTCCCATCTTCGGGGACCTCGGCGGGCCGCCTTCCGGCTTGGGAGGCTCAAATTCGACAGCGGCGATTGGCCCATCGAAGATACAAAGCGCCTCAGCGAATGTAACGCATACTTTTTCCTCCAGCCTGGTTACGGAGTTCCGAGGCGGGTTGGTGCGGGTTTTAATTCAGGGTGCGTCGCCGACCGCTCCTAATATAGCGACCGCGGTTGGCATCCCGGGCATCAATACCGGAGGTTTTTTTACGGGCGGTCTGCCGCGAATCACGATCAGCGACTATGCTTTCCTCGGAATTATCGCGACGGTTCCATTTAAAATCGCTGAGACGAGCGCCAATTTTGTTAATAATTGGACGCATGTGCGCGGCAATCACACGATTCGCGTTGGCATCGATTTGCGGGATTTGATTTTGAATCCCTTGCAATCGCGGGCACAGGGGCCGCGTGGCGATTTCAATTTTGCCGCGGGCGTCACCTCTACCTCCGGTGCGAAAACGTCTTCCTCCAATGCCTTTGCTGCCTTTTTATTAGGTTTGCCGCAATCGGTGACGCGCACATCAGTTTTGCAAGAAGGCGGCTTTCGTCAACGCCAATATTATTTCTTCGCACAGGATCGTTGGATTGCGAATTCTCATCTGACGGCGAATTACGGATTGCGTTACGAAATTTATCCGTTCGCCATCATCGCCAACCCCGGTGACCAGTCGCGATACGAAGTGGAAACCAATCGTATCTTGGTAGCGGGCTACGGGCCCGTAAATAAGCAGTTGAATGTGAAGACGCAGTACAACAACTTCGCGCCGCGCTTGGGACTCGCCTATCGAATCGGCGATAAGACGGTAATTCGGGCCGGTTATGGCCTCAGCTATAGTCCCTTCGCACTTAATTCGCTTAATCCGGGAAACTATCCGGCGCAGCCAACCGTGCAGGTACAAGGCAGTAATCAGCTCTTGCCGGCACCCAATATCGCCAGCGGAATTCCCAACCCGCGTGTCATTGATGTTAGCAGCGGGGTGATCGCGGCCCCCGGTAATCTCGTTTTACCTATATACAATCCCAATGCTCGGCGAGGCTATACGCAGTCTTTTAACTTGACCTTGCAACGGGAAATTTTTGGTTTTGTCGCGGAAGCTTCTTACGTTGGCAATCTCGGTACGCGCTTGCCAGGGCAGCGGAACATCAATGCCGCCAATCCTAATCCCAAGCCCGGCGGAGCAAAGACGTCGGATCGTCCGCTTTTTAAATCTGAGATAACGCGCGGGCGTACCGCAGACACGCAACTGATTGACTTCATGTTGAGCACTTCCTATCATGCGTTGCAGGCTAAGGTGGAGCGCCGGTTTTCTGCCGGTTCTCGCGTGACCCTTGCATATACTTTCAGTAAATCGATCGACTACACGGATACTTCACTCTCTCCAACCCTCTCAATGACGCTCTGAATCGTGGCCCGTCTTCATTTGATCGCAAGCACAATCTAGTCATCAGTCACGTACTTCCCCTCAAGCTGCTGGGTCGTGTGAAACATTTTCAAGCTATTCTCGGTGGCTGGCAGTTGAATGGCCTCTTTATTGCCCGTTCGGGCACGCCTGTGAACATCGCCGGCGTCAGGGTGGCCGAGAATAGACCGCAGGGTTTCACGAACCATCCCAACCAGATAGACAGAGCGCGCATTTTGGGCGGCGCAGGTCTAGGTGCGCTCTGGTTTGACACTAGTGTTTTTGTCGAGCCCACTCCGGGCAGTGTGGGCAACGTCGGTCGCAATAATCTGCGCGGCCCAGGCTATCTCAACTACGATGCGGGCCTGTTTCGCAATTTCAAATTTGGCGAAAAGTTGACGGCCCAATTTCGTGCCGAAGCTTTCAACGTGACGAATTCAACGCATTTTTATAACCCCGACGGCAATTTTACCTCTCGCACCTTTGGCATGATCACTGCCTCGTTCAGTGAGCGTCAAATTCGCTTTGGGCTCCGATTGCTCTTCTGAGGGATGTCTATCAATACATGGGGAGATTGGGGACGTAATTAGTAAGGGCGCTGCGCTCTTCGCAAAACATCTTGCTGTGAGGATGACTCCGCACCACTGAAAAATAAACCGGTGCTGCGTAAGAGCTGTAAGCTCTAAATTGCGTGGTCGGTAGCAACATCCTGGCCCGACCAGATTTTTTTGGCGGTCCAATCCACGGCTGGGTCTGCCCAGAAAGGGTCGGCACTCGGCAACCCCAGTGGCAGCAGGCCCGCCGAGCAAAGGTACAGACTCCCGGTCGAGATATAGCGCTCGCCCATGCTCGGCTGGTGCCCGCAGAACCCAATCGTCAACCACCCATTGCCGTCGAACGTTCCGGGTGCTTCTATCATTCTATGCATAACCGCGCTCACGCCGCAGCGCACCTGCGCAGGAGTGGTCCCTTGTGGCAACTCGTGCAAGAGCGACAACTGCGCGAGTAAGTGGAATGCGCCAAAGCGGTACGCCAACGAGCGGCCGATTGCGGGGAATGTGCCTTCCGGCGAAATCAGGCGCTCCTGTATAGCTGCGTAACGCCGAGCCCTCTTCATAACGGCAGGCAATAGCTCTTGCCAGCCCGGCCCGAATTTTGACACGGTCCTTAGAACGTCAATCAGCATCGGCTGAATCACGAAGCTGTTGTAATAATCCCAGTGGAATTCAGGGCCGTCGCCGTAAACTCCGTCGCCCTTGTACCATTGCTCGTGCTGGCGCACCGCGTAATCGACTCGCATTTGATCCCATTGTTGCCCCACCGATGCCAGCGCAGCTTCGATGGTGGCGCTGAATAACAGCCAGTTATTCGCACCCGGCTTGATGACGCGCGTGGATTTCAGTGCGGTGACGACGTTGGCCTGCGTTTTCGGAGCCAGCTTCCCCCACAATTCCTGTGGCGCACGCAATATTCCTTGCGCCAAAAAGGCAGCATCCACCAGAGGCTGGGCCGCCTTGCTGAAATTCATGAAGTCGCGCGATTGCGGATCGGTGGCAGAATCGAGCGCTTGCCGCGCTAAACCGGCATAGCGCTCTCGGAGCTGAGCTTCCTCTCCGGAAGGCAAAGCAAGCTCCAGCCATGGAGAAATTCCCGTGAGCAATCGTCCGAAGGCTTCTAAGTGAGAATATTCTCGGCGGTCAGCCCCTGGCGCAGCTTCAACAGGCATTTTTTCTTTGAGGCGTTGCTGGGCCAAGTTAACGAGGACAGGTTCCGCCAAGCGCTTCAGCACACTCAGCCAATAGGCGCGGTGGGCGCTGCCGGTTGCTGTTTGTTGGTTTACGTCGGTTCGAGTGACAGTGGATGCTGCCACCCCGGCCACTGCTAAACCGTGTAAGAACTCACGTCGCTTAAACATGGGACTTATCGTACGCGAGGCTGTACGAGAGTGTCGAATTTTTATGCCACAAATTAATGGAGCGTTATCGGTTCGCGGCGATAAGCAGTTTTTCGTCGGACGTTAGAGTCAAACCGTCTACTTCGGCGCCAGGCTTTTTCGCCGGCTGGGTGTCTTACGGTTGCCTGCTCCGAGAGAGTGGCTGATCGGCTCTTGTTTCTTGCGGGTTTCCGGTGTGTAGTGGGTTTGCAGGTAAGCGATGATTTTGGTGGCGGCGTCCTGGGGGATTGGCTGCCCGAAAGTCCGGATCATTTTATTCACCACTGCTTCCCAGGTCGCGGCGGGAAGCGGAGGCTGCATCGTAATGTAAATGGTGCTGTGGCAAGTGCCGCAGTACGATTCGACCAATTCGCGATTCTCACCGGGAGCCAGAGATGCATGAGAAAGCGGGTAGAAAGGAACGCTGTACACGGGCCCCTCGCGCTGCATTCGAGGAGCGTGTTGATTCAAATTGCTGGAGTTTGCCGGAGTATAGTCTCCCCGCTTGGATTGCGCATAGATTGCGGCTGCCGTGAAAGAGGAGATGCCGAGAACAGCCAACAAGAATGAGATCGGAATTTTCATTGCGGCGGCATTTTAAAAAAAATGGTAATCAAGACTGCTACAAATGGTCACAAAGAAAAAAATTAGTCGATGCTGCCTGCTACGATCTCCTGACGTTCTATTTTATTCCACAGGTATCCGCCGGGGTTCCAAATGCCCTCGTCGCGCTGTGTGTTTCCTTTGCTGTCGGTGGCACGCACGCTGAGCACGTAGCGTCCCGGCCGCGCTGGGGTCCATATATATTCCCAGGTTCGGAACGAACACGGTCCGTAGTCTTCTCCCAAGCGCGTTTCCCGCCAGGTTTTCCCCTCGTCCGCTGATATTTCGGTTTTCATTACGCTGCCATACCCGCTGAAAGCGATTCCGCGGAGCTTGACCGGCATTCTCGCCGGCACTTTGCTGCTGCCGTCCGGCGCAATCAAAAATGAGCGAACGGGCATCTTGCCGATCGGAACCATCTTTATTTTGCCTGCTTTTACGTCCTCCGGAGTCGTGTTGCCCTGGGGAGTATCCGGGATCCGATATCCGGTTTTCATCCAAAAGTTCTCATCGGGTTTTTCCAGAACTCGAATCACTGTCAAAGCCTTCATCCAATACGTCGCGAAGTAGCCAGGAACTACAAGGCGCACCGGAAAGCCATTGAGCATTGGCAGCGGTTCGTCATTCATGCGATATGCCACCACGCAGTCATCGAGCACTGCGTTGGGCAACTCTAGCGACTTCAAAAATTTGTTCGATCCCAAGCCTTCGGGTCCTTTACCTCGATCCATGCCCTCAAACTGGACCAGAATCGAGCCCTTCTTGATTCCCGCGGCATCCAGAAGCTCTTTTAGGCGCACTCCCGTCCACATCGCGTTTCCCATGGCGCCATTTCCCCACTGCCCTCCGGGTACCCGCGGCTGAAGGCGGCTCCGGCTATTGCCCGAACACTGGTTCACTGCTGCCACGGAAGTGGCCTTGAATTGGGTGAGCAGGTCAGCCAATGAGAGCCGCATCGGCTTCTCTACGTTTCCTTCTACGCTGAGCCGCCATTCGGAAAGATCTATCGCGGTTGGCAACTCATCCAAATGCCACCGGACATAAAACGCCGCGTTGCTGGTAAAGGGTGAAAGAAAATCCCGACGGGGCGTCTCCAATTGCACAGGCCGGTCAGTCAACAAGATGAGCGGGGCCTTCTGAGGATAACTGACATACGGTCCTACGGAGTTCCAATAGCTATTCGGGCCGGGGCCTGTGAAGCTGGGCAGGCTTTGGGGCAAATCTTGGAACATGCTTGCCCACGCGCTGCACCTGTTAGCCAGTGCCAGTGCGCCAACTCCTGCTCCTCCAAGCCTCAAAAGTCGGCGGCGCGATATTTCGTTTGGTTTGCTCTGCATCACCGTTCCATTAAGAACGTAATGTTTCTCATTCATTTAACATGCTTGTCAAGCCTGATAAACCCCCAGAATCGCAGCCCTACCAGAGTTAATCCGCGCCGACCTTTAGCCAAGCCGGAATAGAGTCCCCGTTTTCCTTAAGTCAGCGTATACTTTTGCCGAAAAACCGCAGACCTTCCGTGCCAAACAAAGGAGCGCCAAAAATGAAAGCCGAAAGCGATGATTTTTTCAGTCTGACCCGCCGGGAATTTCTGGCTGGCACGACGGCTTCGTTGATTGCACTCTCGGCCGGGGAGCTCCACGGCCAAGCCACCCCGGCCACTCCGTGGTTCGCCACGATGCGGCGTTGCGGCCAAATTAATTTTAATGAGCGCGACCCGCTCACGATGGACGCAAATGCTTGGATGGACTATTGGGCGACCTTGAAGGTGAATGCAGTTCTACTCAACGGCGGCGGTATCCTGGCGTTTTATCCCACGGAAGTTCCATTTCATCGTCGCAGCCAGTTTCTCGGCTCCCGTGACCTTTTCGGCGATGTGGCGGCCGCGGCAAAGAAGCGTGGGATCAGAGTGGTCGCGCGCATGGACTGCAATTGGAGCTACGAGGATGCTCTCAAGGCCCACCCCGAATGGTTCGAGCGGAATCGTGATGGAGCGCCGCGCAAACACAACGAGTCGCCCTGGCTCTTCAAGACGTGCATGTTCAGCACGTACTTCAGCGAACAGATGCCCGCCATCTATCGCGAGATCAACAAACGCTACCCTGTGGACGGCTTTTTTACCAACGGGTGGCCGAGCACCGGTTCTCTCGACGTCTGCTACTGTGAGACTTGCCAGAAAATTTATCGTGAAAGTGTAGGCGGGGTTCCACCTTCGGAGACCGACGCGACCAATCTTCTCTATCGGAAGTATTACGAAGTCTACTTGGATCGCGTCCAGAGAATCTGGCGGCAATGGGACGCTATCGCCAAGGAAAAGAAGCCTGATTCCACTTACGTGGGCAATTTGGGCGGCGGTATACGCACGGTTAAAAGTGTCAAAAAGATCGCCGATGTGGCGAGTTGGTTCAATGCCGACCACCAAGGCCGTGGTGGGGACACTCCAATCTGGGATTGCGCGCAACAGGGTCGCGTCGCCCAGTCCGTGATACAGGGACGTACGATAACCAATGTTACCGGCGCCTATAGCAACAGCCGCGTGACCTGGAGGCATGTCACCAAATCCCCCGCGGAGATGACGTTGTGGATGGCTCAGACTACAGCGAGCGGCATGGTTCCCTGGTTCCACTGGCTGGGGGGCTCCCCCGAAGACAATCGCTGGCGCGAAGTGGGCCGATCTTTCTTCGACTGGATAGCCACTCACGAGCAACACTTTCGCAATCGGAGATCGATCGCCGATCTAGCCGTTCTATATCCGCAGAACACCATCGCTTTCTACAGATCGGGAACGGGGCCGGGAAAATGGCGTGGCTCAGAGCGCAACCAAACCACGGAATACCTGCAGGGGCTCTATTACGCGCTGCTGGAGGGCCGTTTCCTTTTCGACTTTGTCCATGAAGAAAACCTCGATGCGGCTGCCCTTCGCAAATATCGCGCGCTTCTCATCCCCAATGCTGCGTACCTTAGCGATGGGCAGTGTGAAACCATTCGGAACTACGTTTCAGGCGGCGGCTCTCTTCTCGCTACGTTTGAGACTTCGCGTTACAACGAATGGGGCGATCCCCGGCCTGACTTTCAATTAGCTGATGTTTTTGGCGCCCACGCAGCCGGCGAAGTCATCGGGCCGCGGGGAAACAGCTATGCCCGAATTGAAATGCCCCATCCTATTCTGGAAGGCTTCAACGGCACGAGCGTGCTGCCAGGCGCTGAGAGCCGTGTACCCCTGCGAGCGGATTCAGCGCCGCTTGTACTAACCGTCGTGCCATCCTACCCGGCGTTCCCTCCGGAGATGGTTTATCCGGGCACTCTACGGACAACCGAGCCCGCGGCCATCTTTCGCGAGTCCGGAAAATCCCGGATCGCGTATTTTGCCGGAGATATTGATCGCAGCAGTTGGATTTCGGGAAATACCGACCTCAGTCAACTGTTGCAGAACGCAGTCAGTTGGGTGGGTGGTATCGATCCCGTTGTATCAATCCGCGGAGCCGGGATCGTCGAGGCATTTGCCTGGGAAACTGAGCCCGGCTATGCGTTGCATCTGCTTAACTATACAAACCCTAATATGACGCGCGGATTTGTCCGCCGTTTTTACCCCGTCGGAGCGCAGCAGGTACGCTTCCGAGTCACTCGAGGTCGCGCGATCAAGGATGTGCGTGCGCTGCGCGCGGCAACCAGCCTCAAGTTTCAGCAACAAGGCGAGATCATCAGCTTCAAGGTGCCCAGCGTCGCGGATTATGAAGTCATAGCGTTGGTCTAAAACTATTTAGGCGCGAAGCCCTTCTCCTGCCGCGCGCAGATTGGCGAGCCGCATCTCGGAATATTTGCGCGAGAGGATCATACCGTCAGCCCCGCCGCGCACCGCCGCTTTCACCGCTTCGCGCACATCCTCCGGTTCCGTTTTCTTTTCATCCTTGCTCGTCGGAATGTCGATATCGATGCCAGGCCAGATCTTTACTGAGCTTCCCGCGCCGGCGACGGCGCGCCGGGTTTCACGCTCGACGTAATCGGCCGAGAGTCCCTTTCGAGGAAGCTCCGCGAGGCTGCCCTCCTGGTAGTTCTGCACTTTGTAGGTAAGAGCGAGAACTTCTTCTGGAGAAAAATCGGCGAAAAGGGTTCGGCTGACGCTCTGCACATAAGAAGCAAGCCGCGGTCCGCCGCAATTGTTGTACATCACCACTTTTAGAAAATCCGAATACTTGCGAAACTCCGCATAGTCTTGCTCCGCGCGGTAAAAAGGGCTGAACGAATTGTTGTGCCAGATATGCCAGCCGACTGCGACGTCGGGACGAATCGACTTGGCTTGCCGATAAATGTTCCCGTATGTGCTCTGCTGGCCGTCATTCCAGAGTTTTTCCCACGCGAGAATTTCGGGGTATTTCACTAGCAAACGCCAGTAAGAAGCAAAGTAACCATCCATCGGGCGCGACGCCCCACGACTCTCACGCACCAGCGCAGCAAGCTTGGTGTAACCCTCGATGGCCCGTGGCACGTCGATGCCGCGGGATTTTGCTTCGCGCTTGCAAAAATCGCAAAAGCACGTGACCTCCGAGGGATTTGATCCAGCGCCGCCGTGCGAAGCCCCGATTGCATTGCCGAAGGTTCCCTGACGCTCGCTTCCCCACATGACTCCGTCGATTGGATAGCTGCGGACGTAATCCTCAGTCAGCGCTCGCCAGAACGCTTGTACTTCGGGATTATGAAAGCAGAGCGTGGCGGCCTTCTTGCCCGATAGCGTAACTTCCTGCAATTGGTCGATGCCCTCGATATCGCGGCGGAAGACGTCTTCATACCAGCAGAAAGTTTTCATACCGCGAGATTTAGCTTCCGGAAGAACGGTTGCGAGAACGTCGAAACCTGAATGGTCGGGCGCCTGGATCTTTTTGAGCGAAGTGCGCGTGTAATACTGTTCGTGAGTGCGGGCAAAATTGCCGCCATGAAAATCGGTGTCGTACTGCTCTTTGCCATGATCCGGCAACGGCTGGCCGGGAACTTGGCGGCCGGCGATGCCCCGTCCATAGCTGAAAGTAGCTATAAACAGAGCGTTGATGCTGGCCTCGCGCTGGAACCGATCCAGCACAGGCGCGACTCCTTCATCCACAAAGGAAACGGCCCCCACTTGGATACCGATCGTTCGCCCGCTAGCCCTTCCCTCTTGCGGAAGGCTGGCCGCCACGCCGGCAGCAGCCATCAATTTTGCAAATTCTCTTCTGGAAAGTTCACTCATCGTAGTCGCCCCTCACAACATTAATGCGAATTTAAGATGCCGGTCAGTCAAAACGCGAATTATTAATCCCCGGCGAGAAAACATTTTATGGTGAGATTGAGCGATTTAGTTAACGAACACTTAAAATATGTATTTCAATGCTAATTGAATTTGTCTTTGGCCAAATTTACTTGTGACCTGCCCGAACGAACCGCTCGTCGGGTCTGCGTTGGCCCCTCCCCAATTGGGATGGTTCAGCAGATTAAAAATCTCGAGCCGGAACTGTAGCCGCTGAAGCTCGGTAACCGGAAAGTTCTTCCGAATGCCCACATCCCAGTTCCAGAATCCTGGATTGCGCAGTCCGTTGCGCGGCTGCATTCCAAAAGTTCCGGGCTTGGGCCTCGCAAACGCATCCTTGTTGAACCAGGTGGCCGACTTTGTGAAGGATGTTCGGGCTACATCCGCACTCCCAACTTGATTCCAAAACTGTCTTCCGCTCCCGGGACCCACACCCGCGAAATCGTCTCCCGATCGAATCGAGAACGGGCGGCCGGATTGAAATTGATTGATGCCGGAGATTTCCCAGTTGCCCGCTAACCTATGAAGCAGGCTCGAGCTGCCTTTTAGAAACGGTAGTTCGTAAATGTAATTCAAGATGAGAACGTGAGTTGTATCAAGGTCAGAGAAACCCCAATAAGCGGTGTCGTTGTAAGCGTTAGGCAGAGTGTCCGTCAGGTCTGAGCCGTTGTCATACACTCTGGAGAGCGTGTACGCAACGCCAAACTGTAAACCGGAAGAGAAACGCCTCTCCGCGCTGACCTGCAAGCCATGGTAAATCGATCTGCCGGAATTTTCGGATATTCCGATGATTCCCATTCCTCGGAATGGCCGCAGGAAATTCGCGTCGAAGCGATCCCGCAGGGAAACGTTAGGATCGATAAGTGGACATGCGGCGTTCGGGCAAGTGCCGGGCTGGAGCTGATTAATATTTCGCTTTCGTTGATTGTGGAGACCCAGCCGCCCGACGTATGCCACTTCCACATTTGTGGCCCAGGGCAGTTGGCGCTGAAAAGTGGCGTTCCAGTTCCATGCCATGGGGATTTTGAGCTGCAGATCCTGGATGGTCATATTAAAAGGAAAGTCGCGCTTGGTGGCTCCGGCAGGTGTATCGGCAATTCCGTTTAACACTGTCTGTTGGGGCATGAATGGCGCATTGCCGCCTAGCGCGGTGTCCCGGTTGATCATCGTACGATTTGCAAATGCGCCCAAGCCGCCGCGAATGGCCGTTTTCGAATTTAAGGCATAAGCGAGTCCGAATCGCGGCTGAAAAACATTCTTGTGAGTCTGTGAGAAGCCTTCAGGCAGACCGTGGTAAAGCCGCGCGAATTCACCGCTATGGAGGACAGCAAAGCGCCCGCCCTCGGCGCGTGGCGGCCCATTGCCCGGCAAAACGATGCCATTGAACCGGTCGCCGCTAACAATGAACCCGCCTTTCGGATCGAGGATCGCCGCTTTCGCCGGATCGTAGAAATCCGGATCAAACATGGCGATGCTTCCCCACCGGCTGTGCCACGGGGGCCAGTAGGACCACCGCACCCCTGCCTCGACCGTTAGCTTTTTCGATGCCTTCCAATTGTCCTGAATAAAAAGGTCTGTCGCTGTTGCCACCCACGGCGTCTCGGGCTTGGCGCCGAATTCGGAGTAATCGTTGAAAAGCCCCAATATCGCATTGCCGAGCGCCACTCCTGTGCCATTCGAGCGGCTATCCAGGAAGCGGAACGATCCGTTCTGGTTATTCGTGGCTGGCGGAGTAGCCGTGGTAAGTTGAATCACATCGTTTTGCCCGGAGCGCTCGATAAACACTCCCCACTTGAGCATGTGATTCTTTACAATTTTCGTTGTGTTGTTCGACCACGCATATACGAAGCCGGCCCACGTCCCAGGATACGGCCCGGCATCGAGCGCGCTCAGCCCATTAATCCGGATAGAGGGAACTTTTTCGGGGAACCACTTTGTTCCAGGAAAGAGGAACGGGTATTTAATTCCGTAGGTGCTGCGGCGACACTTATTGCCGCAAACTGGATCGTTGAAGATCTCGCCTTTGCCATCTGAGTTCGCGGACAGAGTAAACTCATTGATCAGGGTCGGGGAAATTGTACTCGTCAGGCTTAGTACCCCGGTGGAATTTGGGCGCGACCACAGCTCCTGCATGCGTGTCAGTCCTACGGTAGGTGCATTGAAGCGCCACGGAATATACGTAGCCCGAAACGAGATTCGATGCTTTTCGCTCGCCAGATAATCGAGCTTTATAGTGTCTTTGCGCATATCGGACCAAGAGGGCTCCGTAGCGATCCAATTGGCAGACCCTTGCTGGAAGCCCGGGGTGGGCAAAGGGTACGCGTTTAGTAATGCCTGCCCCGTCGGACTTAGAATGGGTGTGCCATCCGCGCGCTTGGCCGGAATCTTGTTGATCACTCCCCCGTCTTGGAAACAAGCTCCCTGGTATTTAACCTTGGGGTCGGGTTGAGCTGGAGTGGCCTCGCACCTGTTTGTGCCGGTGATCGTTTGCTGCGGGTCTCTGATAAAACGCTGCCCGCCAAAAAATTTATTCGCAGGGTTGAGCAGTTCGCTGAAGTCGCCGTTGCGCATGGCGAGACTCGGAACCGTGCCAGTCGTTGTGCGTTCTTCACGGCGCGCGAGCCATTCCTGGGCGACGAAGAAAAAAAACTTGCTGCGGTTGGAATTGAACTTGCCGGGTATAAAGATCGGTCCGCCTACATCGTAGCCATACTGGTTGAAGCGGAATGCCGCTGGGCCCGAAGCCTCCCTCGCGTTTGGGCTGTGATTGCGCAGCCAGCTATTCGCGTCGAGCCAGGAATTGCGAAAATTTTCAACCAGGTCGCCATGGAAGTGCTGGGTTCCGCTCTTTGTAATGAAACGAATTTGCCCCGCTGAAGATCTTCCATATTCCGCTGAATAGTTTGCCGTCAGGATCTGCACTTCCTGGACCGTATCGACGTTCTGCGCGCCCAGCATCGAGCCGGAAGACCGGGTGCGAGTTGCTATGGCGCCGTCCACTATGACCACGTACTCATCGGCGCGGCCCCCGTTAATGCTGAATCCGCCATTGGTCACGTCGTCGGGTTGGAAGGCTCCGATCGAGCCGCCACGGACCCCGGGCTTTAGCAAAGCCAGGAAAATGGGGTTTCTTCCATTCAATGTGAGGTCTTGGATTTGCCGATTCTCGATCGTGCGGCTCACCTGTGCGGATTCCGTCTGCACACTCTCGGCTGAGCCCTGGATCTCCACGGACTGGCGGACAGTCCCCACGGAAAGTGCGATATCCAGTGAGAGCCGGTCTGCGGAGCTCAGCTTAATATTTTTTTGAAAGACTTTGTTGAAACCGTTCGCTTCCGCCGAGATGGAGTAGATGCCAACGACGAGATTCGGAAAGATATAATGACCGCTATCGTTGGTCGTCGTCCGGTGTTCTTCGCCATTCCCCTGGTTGGTGGCGATCACCATCGCACCGGCAACAACCGATCCCGAAACGTCGTGAACGAAACCTGCAATCTGTCCGGAATCAAACTGCCCGAAGCCCGAGGCCGAAAACAAGAATAGACAACCCAGCATGACAATGATGGTGCGAGCAGATGTAGATAGCATGGCTCTCTTTCTGTCCACTGTTAGAAGGTGTAGCGCAGCGATAGCTGCATATTGCGCGGGCTATTGCGCTGGCTTGTGATTTCGCCAAATCTTGGCTGAAGCCGCCACTTGGGTACCCCTGTGTCCACAACGCTCAAGAATACGGGGAAATCGAACTGCACCCGATTCGTGAGATTAAACATTTCGGCACGGAATTGAACGTTGTGGCGTTCCCCGAAAACCCGGGTGTTCTTGATGATAGCGAGGTCCCAGTTGTTCTGACCGTGAGAAAAAAAAGTGTTGCGGCCGAGATCGCCGACGATTCCGCTACCTGGAAACCACGGCCACTTTTTTGAAGCGGCCACGGAAGCATCCGGGGAAAAAGCAGCGATTGGCAATTGCTCCTGGCTGAACTTCAATCCTGTCGCCGGATTCACACGACCGTTGTCGACCGAGCGGCCAAGAATCGAGGGGTCGCGCAAGAAGGGCCGGTCGCCTCCGATGCCGTCACCGTTCAGGTCATAGCCGGCGAAAACGGTGAACGGATTTCCGGAGCCGAATGTAGTGACCCCGGAGAATTCCCACCCACCGAGTACGTGCCCTAACACTCCTTCTTGCTTTCTGAAAACAGGCAAATCGTAAATATAGCTGAGCGTAAAGCGATGGGGCTGGCTCAATCTACTACGGCCGCGCAGGCTGCGAGAACCCTGAGTTTCGCTGGGGGCGGCGTTGACATCGCCCGTTCCAACAAATGTTCCCTCGGAGCCGGTGTCGATGTTTTTGGACCAGGTATAGCCGGCCTGGAGACGTAGGCCGTGAACGGGGCGCTGCGTGTACGTAAGCTGGAGTGCGTGGTAGTAAGACCAGGCACCATTGCTGGGGCGGATAACGGTGGAGTAGCGGCCGTTCGTGCGCCGGGCGTTGGTCCGGGGCTGTTGCAGCGAGATAACCCCCGGGTCCGGCGTCGGGTTGAAAAGATTGGGATCGATCTTATCGAACGTGACGCCGGGGAAATTGCCTTTAGCCGCTCCGCCGTAGGTATCAGGCTGAGTGGAAGTCCACGGAAACTGCGAGCGATTCTCCCAATGGTAAAAAATGAATCCGATTCCGCGATTTCCTACGTACGAGGCTTGAAAAGCGGATTTCCCGAAGATCTGCCTCTCCAGGGTCAGATTCCATTGCTCGGTATAGGGCATGCGAAGGCTGGAATCGGGAAAAGCTAGGCTGACTTGCGCGGTGGGCGGACGCCCGGGCTGAAAAACAAAGCCAGCCGTGGGATTAGCAACAGATCTGTTGAGATCGTCCTGGAAAGCCAGAACCGCCGCATTTGGCGGGTTGAAGCGGGTGCTCGCGCCAATCTGGCTGAAGATGGCTTGGAATATACGGCCGTGAAAGATTCCGAATCCTCCGCGAAGGGAGCTGAAACCGGGCCCTCCTGTAAGCTTGCGCAGGAAAGTCTGCGAGAAGCGTGGCGAATAGGCGAAACCAAAGCGGGGCTCGAGATAGGTATCAGAAGAGTAATCGGGGAGAACCAATTTATTAACTTCACTGGGCGCGCCGACGCGCTCCACGCGAAAGCCGAAATTGAAAGTGAGATCGCGTCCGGCGCGAAGATCGTCCTGAGCGTAGAAATTCAATTCGGTTATGCGAAGGCCGAGGTAAGCGGGCCCGTAGCCTTTGGTAAAAACGCTGACGACGCCGCGTTGGAAGTTCTCGAGGGGATTGAAACTCCCCTTAGGCGTAACCGAAGAGTTAAATTCCCAAAAGCCGCGGCTATAATTCTCGGCGCGATCATTCAGTTGAATGCGGCGGATGTCCGTGCCCAGTTTAAGGGTGTTGCGGTTGCCAAGCTGGGTGGAAAGATTGTAAACGTACTGAAAATCGTTCTGATAGCGCTGCTGCGGAAACGAACTAGCGTTCCCAAGAATAGAACCGTATTGGAAGTTGTTCCATCGAATAATCGGTGGTGCTGCTTCGCCCGAGAGGAAGGACACGCTGATGCGGCGGCGGCCAAAGCCGAACCGCAATTCACCGGTAGTGGTTGGGGAAAAGACGTGGGTGTGAGTGATGCCGACGCTCTGGAAGCGGTGATCGCTGACCACATTCTCGCCTCTGACAAACTCTTTGACCAACCCCGCGAAAAACGTACTGAACTGGTATCGAACGTAGAACAAATCATTATTAGATCGGCGCCAGTCTACTCGGCCGCTGTAGTCCTTGGTGTGACTGGAACGGGGGACCGGCGCGGTGTAGGCGAAAGGACTAAGGGGTTTATTATTCGGGATTAGATCTGCCGGGAAACGGTCAATGACGCTCTGCACCCAGGCGGTGCGGGCCGCCGCGTCGGGCTGGCTGGGATCCACGGCGGGTGTTCGAAACGGCAGAATGTAAACAGTTGAGTTAGTGCTGCCAGGCTGCCAGAAGCGCTCTAGGGAGCCAAAGTAAAACAAATGATCTTTCACAATGAATCCGCCCAGCGTCCCGCCGGCGCGATGGCTCTGGCTCACAGCTTTCTTAATCCTTGGCTCTAATTTACCGGTCCCCGGGTTCAGGACTTTCCCCGCGGCATTGGCAAAGAAACTGCGCGCGTCAAGAGCGGAATTTCGAAGATACCAATAGGCCTCACCGTGAGTTTGATTCGTCCCGGACTTTGTTTGTACCAAGACGACGGCTCCAAAGCCGCGGCCGAATTCCGGCGCAAAATTATTGGTGATGATCTGCATTTCCTTAATGGTGCTGAGGTTGACGCCCTGACGGTTCTGGTTTTCCGAGCCATCATCGTTGGTGACGCCATCGGTCAGAAATGTTGTGCCCCGCGTGCCGGTGCCGTTGAAGGAAACCGAACTTCCGCTGGACAGCACGAAATTGTTCTGCCCTGACGTCGGATTGGTCTGAAAACCCGGAAAAAGAGCCGCGATACCCAAAAAACTGCGGCCGGCGGAAGGGAGAACCCCAACGAAGCTGTCATCCATCGACCGTCGAATCTGGCCACTGGCAACATCGATAAGCGGGGCTACATCAGTAACAGTTACCGATTGCTGGACGCCCGGCAGGGTTAAAGCGAAATCCACGTTCGTTGTCTTGTTCAAGGTCACCGCAATATCGCCGCGACGAGCGGTCGTGAAGCCCTGCATCTCGGCGGAAACTTCATAGGAACCGATAGGCAAAAAAGGAATCAGATAATAGCCGTCGCTGTTGGTGAGCGCTTCGCGCGCTGCTCCGGTGTCGCCACTGTGGGCAATCACTTTAACGCCTGGCACCGACGCGCCGGAAGAGTCCAGGACATGGCCGCTCAAGGTGCCGGCGACAGTCTGCGCGAAAATGAACGAAGCGCCTAAAAGGAGCGTCATCGCAGTAGTCAGACAAAGTAGTGCCGCTTTTCGCATTGTCCCCTCCGAGGGAAAGTGGACTATACCAGGGATTGTAGCAATGGAAGCTAAGAGAAGTCAGTATCCCAGCTTTTTATTGACGACATTCATCAGATCCTCACCGTTACGGAATCGTTCGAATTGCGCAAGAAAGAACTGCATGGCTTGCTCCAGCCAATCGGGCGTATGGTCGGCACAATGCGGAGAAAGCAATACGTTTTCCAGTTTGTAGAATGGATGGCCTGAGGGCAAAGGTTCTTTGTCGAAAACATCCAGCGCGGCCCCTTTGATACGGCCCGTAGAAAGCGCCTTGACCATAGCCTCCTCGCGTATCACCGGCCCGCGGCCGACATTGATCACAACGGCGGTGCGCTTCATGGCGGCAAATTCGGCCTCGCCGATCATCCCGCGAGTTTCGGAGGTTAACGGTGCGGCCACTACCACATAATCGCAGCGCTCGAGCATCTCAATCCGGCGATCTGGACTATAGATTTGCTCCGCTAGCGAGTCCGCATTGTGCGGCGGCGAAATATGCCGTTTGACGGCCAGAACTCTCATTCCAAGTGGGTGCACTCGGGCCGCCACCGCGCGGCCGATGTCTCCATATCCGATGATTCCTACGGTATGGCCCGACACCGGCAGCACGTCAAATGCTTCCCACATCCCGGCCATCTGGTTGCGAATCATGCGACGGAAGTCCTTGGCAAAATATAAGATCGCTCCGAGCGCAAACTCACCCAACGATGCGCTGAATACGCCCGTTCCATTCGTGAGCATCACCGAACTCTCGATTAGTTCTGGAAACAGCGTTCTATCGAGGCCCGCTGCCCGAGTATGCACCCACCGCACGTTCGGACACATTCCAAACACCTTGCTCAACAGCGGGAGAGAACTTGACCAATTGAAGATCACGGTGGCGTCCGCCGCTGCTTGCGCGAATGCTTCGGCGGAATTCCCCACAATGATGTGCTCTGTTCCCTGTAACTTCTCGAGCATGGCAAGCTGCGGTTCGTCAGGATTAGCCAAAATCAGAAGGGTGTTATTTTTCATGAGAGATCGGAACAATAACGTACCGCGTTGCGCCGGTGCATGAGAAATATTTGATTTGGTACCCGTCAACAGCTAGGCCGGTCGCGTTTTCAACTCCCCTACAACGAACCAGTACGGAATAAGTCCGGCGACGAGAATGAGCGAGCCAAGTCCAAAACCCGGAACGTAGGACCCAGTCCACTTAATCAAAAACCCAATTGCCAGCGGCGCGACGATGCCTGCGAGGTTGCCCGCGAAATTTTCCGCCCCCGTCCATGTCCCCACTTTGTCGAGCGGCGCGCAGCATTGAAGAATGACGAGCAGGTTTCCCGTGGAAAGCCCCACCAAGGAAGCACCGATCAACAATCCTATAGCCGTTCGTGTATCCGACACGCGCAGAGCGGCGATAAGCAGCAGGCCCATGGAGAAGGCCACAGTGACGATTCCTTTTCGGGTTCGCGTTTCATCCCATCCTCGGCTGATTAGCCGATCGGCGATCCACCCCCCGAGAGGCTCAGTGACGCCGAAAGTGAAGAATACGAGCGATGCATAAAAGCCTCCCTGCACGATACTGAGATGGCGGACCGTCACTAGATAATCCGGCAACCAGGTGACCAGCACATACCAGTAGTAGTCAAAACAAAAAAAGCCCAGACAAATTCCCATTAAGTTGCGATCGGCGAGCGCACCCCAGAGTTGTCGAACCAGTTCCTTTTGCGAGGCAGTCGGCACTCGTTTCTTTGCCCGTATCGTAGAAGGAAAAAACAGGAACCAGGGAACTAGCCATATAAGAGCGGCAAAACCTACTATCATGAACGTGTGACGCCATCCATAACGTATGAGAAGCCAAGGAACCAAGAGGCCTTCGAGAACCAACCCCGTTCGCGTTCCGAAGTCGAAAAGTCCGGAAGGCAAACCGCTCTCCCGGCGCGTGAAAAGCAAGCTGACGATCTTTGTCCCCCCGGGGAGATAAATGGATTCTCCGATGCCGAGCAGGATGCGGAAGGTAATCAACATGACTAGGCTGTCAGCCAGGCCCATCAGCCCCTGCGTTAACGACCAAAGAGTGAACGCTCCTGCGTACAGCCATCGCAGATTGAAATGGTCAGTGCACCAACCGATTGGGATTTGCATGAGAGCATACGACCAGAAAAAAGAGGAAAGCAGCAGGCCCTTGGTTGTCGGCGCTAAATGCAGATCCTTGGATATTAACGGTAATGCGAATGAAATCGTGGCGCGATCGAGGTAATTGATTAAAGATGCCGTGAAGAGCAGGCCGACGATGGTCCACCGGCGCTTGTTCGAAATGCCTGGCAGAACACTGTCGGATTCCATCGCCCTGATAGCAGCGTTGGTCATCGGATCCACCCAGCAAATTGGGAGTCGCTTACGCCGCGATAGTATCTTAATCCAAGCAACGGTGAGAAAGTGACCAGCCTGATTTGTTAGTCCAAAAGGAGTGAGAGAGTTTTATATCACAGCCATGGGCTGTGAAGTTGTATTTACTCCCCAGGGGCTACAGGCCGCGGGGGCAGGCGGCTTGTAGCCGAGTGCAGAGTGCGGCCGCTTCGTGTTGTATTCCACGCGCCAGTTCTCGATCACGATCTGTGCCTCCTTCAGTGAGTAAAAAATCTCTCCGTTCAGGCATTCATCCCGCAGCTTCCCGTTGAAGCTTTCGCAGTAGCCGTTCTCCCACGGACTTCCCGGCTCGATGTACAGCGTTCCTGTTCCCACCTTCGCCAGCCACTGTCTAAGCT
>JRHI01000144.1_pt1 | contig 77554 bp, 70 predicted proteins | sample 215371 | NCBI WGS metagenome assembly JRHI01 (sample SAMN02929681, study PRJNA255918) | sediment metagenome | biome: cave system; feature: Ice Cave; material: Sediment; isolation source: sediment from deep within a dark volcanic ice cave with no known source of... ... | reverse complement strand
GGGGAAATTTCAACCGGAACTATGGGGATTTTTGCACCGGCGCTGACAACTTCATCATTCGCGGCCGAGGAGTCCTCATTCACGACAGCAAGCGGGACCCGTTCGAGTCAGGCGACCTCCTGTTCGTAGCCGCGGGGACTGAGCATCAATTCGAGGACATTACCGATCTCGTTCTGTGGCGCGTATTTTACGGCCCCCACGGTGGCGAGGTCCCAGCATAGAGCGCGGCGCTGACGCGAGAAAATCAAACTGAGACACTACTCGCAATGCAGTTCGCTAATTCGTTTTCTGTTTCAATGTTATACTTTCGTCGTATCAGGCGGCTGCGCTCGGTTCCGGTTTCCGCGGAGAGGTGCTGGAGTGGCCGAACAGGGCTGCCTGCTAAGCAGTTATCCCGTCAAAAGCGGGATCGGGGGTTCGAATCCCCCCCTCTCCGCCAAATAGGGAAGTGTCATCTATGTATCCGGTACAATCTGTCACCCATGTGGCAGGCCGCTCATAACGATTCTTTGCTACCAAGTCAGCATTCCAGGGACGTTGGGACCCAATCACTCCTAGACATGAACTAAGACTTCTGCATCGGCAACATCCCCGAGGTAGCGTTTGACATCGTACAACTCCCGCCAATTCAAACATAACTACTTGTGCCGACGCTACGACTTTTTCCTGGGGACTTTGGCGCCTTTTTTGCGCGCCTCGGAAAGGCCGATGGCGATGGCTTGCTTGGGGCTCTTGACTGTGCCGCCTTTTCCTCCCTTGCCGGACTTGAGCGTTCCTTTCTTTTTTCGGTGCATGGCGCTCTTCACGCTTTTGCCAGCAGCCTTGCCGTAACGGGCCATCAGATTTCTCCTGATCGTAAGGTCTTATTGGAAATAAATAAATCGCATGGTACGAAACCCGTCATTCCGTAAGTTTGATGCAGTACTCCAATCGATAGTCGCGGTTCAGTTTCTCGCCGCGCGACTGTTACTTTCCATTAGCGATCGAATCGAGCTTCGCGATGGGGCGAAGGCTACACAGCGCGCCCTGCTGCCGCGCCCGAGGCCCAGGCCCACTGGAAGTTGAAGCCGCCAAGGTGTCCTGTGACATCGACAACTTCGCCGATGAAAAACAGGCCTGGGATTTTTGTGCTTTCCATCGTTTTGCTCGATAACTCATGGGTGTCTATGCCGCCGGCTGTTACTTCCGCTTTTTCGTAACCCCCGGTGGCCGCGGGTGTGACAGTCCATGCATGTACTTGCGTTTCGAGTTGCGCGAGGGCTTGATTGGTCCACGCGGCCGGCGCGTGGAAATCGAGCCAGCGGGAGGCCAATCGCTTCGGTAGGAAAGCGTGGAGGGCAGTCCTTGCGGTGGTTATGCTTCGTTTCCTGGCTTCTTGAACTGCGGCAGTTACGTGGCGATGGGGCGCAAGATCAATTTTTATCGGATGGCCATCTTTCCAATAGGATGAAACTTGCAGAATTGCCGGGCCGCTGAGGCCGCGATGCGTAAACAGCATTTTTTCCCGGAACGCGTGATGATCGGCGGCCGCGATTACGTCGGCGGAAACCCCGGCCAATTCGGCGTAGCGCGTTTGATCAGCTGCATTGAATACCAAGGGCACGAGCCCGGGTCTCGGCGGAATGATTTTTAGCTTGAATTGGCGCGCTACGTCATAGCCAAACGCAGTGGCGCCCATCTTCGGGATCGAGAGGCCTCCGGTGGCAATGACGAGCGCCAGGGCGCGATACTCGGCGGATTCGCAGCGCACGAGAAATTCCGTGTCGCGTTGAACATCGCTTATTTTAGTTTTGACAAATATCTTGACTCCCGCGTCGCGGCACTCGGATTCGAGCATCGCAATGATATCGTTTGCGGAGCGGTCGCAAAAAAGTTGGCCGAGAGTTTTCTCGTGGTAAGGGATGCGATGCTTTTCGACGAGGGCAATGAAATCGGCTGGGGTATAGCGCGCCAGGGCGGACTTGGCGAAGTGCGAATTGGCGGAGATAAAGTTTTCCGGCTGGCAATGGATATTGGTGAAATTGCATCGGCCGCCTCCGGAAATAAGAATTTTCTTGCCAATGCGCTCGGCGTGCTCAAGAACTGCGACGCGATGCCCGCGTTTCCCCGCTTCGATGGCGCACAGGAGTCCCGCAGCGCCAGCACCCAGAATCAAAACGTCGAATTTATCGGGCATCATTGCTCTCAGCCATACTAATCGCAACAATGCAAACTGCAATCGAGTATGTGCTCACACCCCCATTTCCTCTCTGCTGTAGAATAACCGCTCGTGACTGTCCGCGTTGAATTCGACCGGCTGTGCGTCGTCCTGGTGGCCACGCGGAACCCGCTCAATATTGGCGCGGCCGCTCGGGCCATGAGCAACTTCGGATTTCTGCGACTGCGCGTGGTGAATCCATACGATGCGGCGTTTCGCGAAGCGCGTTCCGCGGTTGGAGCATCGGCTGTGCTTGCGGGTGCGGACGAATTCAAGAGCGTGGCCGAGGCGGTCGACGATTGTACGCTGGTGGTTGGAACGACGGCTGTGGGAACGCGGGAATTGCAGCACCCGGTCCGGCGATTGGAGGATGGCGCGCGGCTTATCCGCAAGACGCTGGGGTCGAGCCGTGTCGCGCTTTTGTTTGGCTCGGAGAGGGTGGGCCTTGCGAACGCGGACCTCAGCCATTGCCACTGGCTGATGCGCATTCCCGCGCGCGAAGAACATCGATCCGTGAATCTCGGTCAAGCAGTCGCGATCTGCTTGTACGAATTAGCCCGCGATTCTAAAGCGGGCCGGGCGGCGAAGAAAAAGAAGCTGGCGACGGCATCCGAGCTGGAGCGCCTGGGCGCGATGCTCCTCGATGCGTTGCGTTCGAGCGGATATCTGAGGGCCCACGGCACCCTTCTTGCCGACGAAAAATTGCGCCGTTTAATCCGCCGCCTCAACCTTTCCCCGAGCGACGCCGAAGTTTTGCTGGGTTTGCTGCGCCAAATTGTGTGGAAACTACACGCGTCGCAAAATTCAAAAGAGTAAAGATTGCCGCGTGGTCGCGCGAGGAACCGCTGCTTGCCCCCGGGAAATGTCAAACTTGTCCGCGGCGCAATTCGTCAAGTGGATAGAACGTGCCGCGCCAGATGATGCCACGTTGCCGCAGCGTGATCACCATGGAACGCAAAAGCATGTGAGAGAAAATGATTGCGCCCAGCGGATGTGTAAAAGCGTAAAGGGGTGAGACGCGCATGGCAATTGCTACACCGGCGTGGAAACAAACCGCAATCGCCGCGGAGATGGCAGCCAGAATTAGGTTGCGACCGTGGGTAAAGGAAAGCGCGGCGAAGGGGACCACACTCAGCAGAAGAAGAGCCGCTAGCTGCAGTACCACCGTTGCGATACGGAAGCCTGAAGCTGCGAAGAAATTCTTCGTCACGCCGCGCACAAGATTCCCGACCCCGGCGTGCCAGCGCACGCTGATAGCTTCTGGTGCGATTGCCAGACCGGAGCGGAATCCGCTGAGCTTCACAATCTTTCCCAGCTTCATGTCGTCCACAACTTCCATCGCCAGCCGGCGATGAGTTCCGCTGGCCTCATACGCGGTGCGGCGGAGCATTTGAAATGCCCCGACGCCAACATAGCGGCTCGAACGCGGGTTGCTGACCCGATGGGGGTCGGTAGCCAGGTAAAAACCCTGTCCCAGAAAGGTGATGGCGACCTTCTCCCAAAAGCCGACCATTTCCACCTCACCGAGCAGGGTAAGGTGGTCCCAACCAAGGCGCCGCGTGAGTGAGACCGAGCGGCGAAGAACATCGGGCGAGAAGCGCGCATCCGCGTCAGTGAAAACAAGCCAATCGCCGTGGGACTTTTCCCACGCTTTTTGCAAGCCGTGAGGTTTGCCAAGCCAGCCAGCAGGCAGTTCCGCGACGTGAATCACCCGCAGACGCTCGTGCGTGCGTGCGAAGCCGTCGAGGATGCGGCCGGTAGCGTCGCGAGAGCGGTCATCGACGGCGATAACTTCATAGCGAGGGTAATCGAGAGCGAGAATGGTGCCGAGCGCCTTGGAAAGTTTTTCTTCTTCGTCGCGCGCGCTGAAAAGTATGGAAATGAATGGACACTCATCATCGCTGGCAAGCGGGAAATTTCGAAGCCAGGGGACATGCAGGGCTCCCCACGCCGCCCATGCACCGTAGAAAATCCAAACGAGGGCAACGAAGGCGAGAATGAAAGAGAAGATATGCACTCAGTCGTGTTGTCAAATACGTGGAACACGATATGCTATCACAAGGGATGAATCCAACCGTGGCGATCGTCGGGGCCGGCCGAGTGGGGCGTGCGTTGGGGCGGCGGCTTCATGAGTTAGGTTGGCGGATCGGCCCGGTTGTAACGCGCCGCAAGACGAGCGCGCATGCGGCTGTCCGAGCGATTGGCAGTGGTCAGGCACACCTGAGACTCACCCGGCAAGTGATTTACGCTGACTTAATACTGATTGCCACACCGGACTCGGCGTTAGCTGGGGTGGCGGACGAATTGGCCCGGATTGGCGGCGACGAGCTGCGCGGTAAAGTGGTGTTGCACACCAGCGGATGCCTGGATCGCACGGTGCTGTCACCGCTCGAGCGCAAAGGCGCGGCCACGGGCTCGCTGCACCCGATGCAAACGTTCAGCGGGCATGGGGTGCCGCAACTCGAAGGCACGATGATGGCAATCGAGGGCACCGCGGTGGCACTGCGCCACGCGCGACAACTTGCGCGGCACCTGGGCGGAATCCCGATGCGAATCGAGGGGCGGAGCAAGGCCACATATCACGCCGCGGGCGTACTGGCGGCCGGCCACGCGCTCGCATTGGTGGAAGCGGCGACCAGGGTACTGATGTCTCTCCATTTTACGCGGCGCCATGCCATGCGCGCGCTTCTCCCGCTGGTCCGGCAAATGCTCGAGAATTTTGAGCGGCTGGGCGCCCGGGTGTCCTGGACGGGACCACTCCGGCGCGGCGACTTCATCACAATTGCGACGCATGCCGCGGCACTGCGGAAATTTCCTCGTGAATTTCGCGACGCTTACGCGGCGGTCAGCAAGCTGGCCCTGACTCTGTTCGAGCCGGAGCCGCGGAAAATGCGCACGCGACTTACTCGCGCATTGGCTGGAAATAATTAGAAAAATGGGTCGAGGAGGCTAAGTGGCCGAGCTACACATTTCCATAGAGAACATCACTTTGAAGAATGGCTTGCGCGTGGTGATCGCACCGGAACACACCGCGCCGTTCGTCACGGTGGGCGTCTATTACAACATCGGTTTCCGCCTGGAACCGCAAGGGCGCAGCGGCTTTGCGCACCTCTTCGAGCACATGATGTTCCAAGGCTCGGAGAACGCCGGGAAGATGATGCACATCAAGCTGATTAATTCCTCCGGCGGAGTGTTGAACGGCTCGACGCATTATGACGTGACGAATTATTTCGAAGCGGTTCCCTCAAGCGCGCTGGAGCGCGTGCTGTGGCTCGAGGCAGATCGCATGCGGGCGCTCAAGGTTGACGATGAGAATTTGCGCAATCAGCGCGATGTGGTGAAAGAGGAAGTGCGCGTCAACGTGCTGAATCAGCCTTATGGAGGGTTTCCGTGGCTCGATCTGCCGCCTGTCGCATATCGCAATTGGGCCAACGCGCATAATTTTTATGGTGATTTCAGCGATCTGGATGCGGCCAACCTCGCCGATGTGCAAACTTTTTTCAAGACCTACTATGCGCCGAACAATGCCGTGTTGCTATTGCTCGGCGACGTGGAACCTCGTGAAGCATTCGACTTGGCGCGACGCTACTTCGAAGATATTCCCGCCGGCGCGCCGGCAAAAATGGCCGATTCCGCGGAGACCGAGCAAAACGAAGAGCGCCGTGGCAAAGTCGAGGAAAAATTCGGCACTCTGCCTGCCGTAGCGATTGGTTATCATGCTCCGATGCGGCGCACGGCCGACTGGCACTCCATGGCCATACTTGACCAGGTTTTGCACGGAGGGCGCGCCGGGAGAATTTACCGCAATCTGGTTCTCGAGAAACAGGCGGCTGTGGACACGGAGGGCGGAATTCATTATCCAATGGGAGATATCTTTGACTATAACGGCCCGACACAAATGGTGACCCGTATTTTGCACAAGCCGGAGGTTTCCGCGGAAGAAACGATTGCGCTTTTCGATGAAGTAATCCGCGATGTGCAAGACAATCGCATCGAGGCTGGCGAAATTGAGCCGGTAAAGATCAAATTCAAATCGGATTATTTCTCGATGCTGGAGGGAGGGCGCCGAGGCCCCATGCCGCGCTACGGATTAATGCATCTGTTGGCGTGCTTCACGCTGTTCGATAATGAACCGCAATTGGTGAACACCATCTTGAAGGGATTTCTGGATGTGCAACCAGAGCACCTGCAATCCGTGGCGCAAAAATTCTTACAGAGCCGAAAGCGCGCGATCGTGATCCGGCAGCCGGCGTCCAATCCGGTTGCGCTCCAAGGAGCGGCGTAATGGCCACCGCTCCGAGCCATGAACTGCGCAACGCGCCTCCAGCGCTTTCGCCAGAGCGCCCCGTCGTTTGGCCGCCACGAAGACGAGCCCGGCTTGCCAATGGGCTGGAGATCGTGCTTGTCGAGTCGCACACATTCCCGAAATTCACCGGCGAGCTCTTTTTCCGAAGCGGAAACGCAGCGGTAGCCGATCGCGCGCCAGGACTTGCGGAGATGACCGCGGCGGTTGTCCGCACTGGAACGTCGGCACGTGTCAGCCGGCAAATCGAAGAGGACTTGCGGCGGATGGGCGCGGATCTGGCCACCAACGCGGGAACCGATACGAGCGCAATTTCATTTGAAGGATTGGTGGAATTTTCCGAGCCGCTGCTCACGCTCGTTTCGGAGCTGGCGCAGCAAGCCGCTTTTCCGGCGTCAGAATTCGAGCGTGAAAGACGCCAGGCGCTCGAAGCATTACGCATCGAACGCACCACTCCAGGATTTCTGGCCGGAGAGCGCCTGCGGAAGGTTCTTTTTGGCACGCACCCCTATGCGCAGGTTTCTCCCACGGAAGAGCAAGTGCAAAAGTACCAACTCGAAGATCTGGTCGCTGTTTATCGCGAACATTACAAGCCAGGAAACGCACTGTTGGTTATGGTCGGTGACTTTTCCTCCGACAAAATGTTCCAGGACATCGAGAACATATTTGGAAAATGGGCCGCGGGCAAACCTGCCGCTACCCCGTCAGCGGCGGTGCCCCAATTGCGCGGCCGGCGTGTGTATTTCGTGCACCTGCCGGGCTCGGTGCAGACCCAGGTGCTTGTGGGTTGCCACGCAATCACGCGGAAACATCCGGACTGGATGCGCCTGGGCCTGACGAATTGCATTTACGGAGGCGCGTTCAATTCACGATTGGTGATGAATATTCGCGAGCAGAAAGGTTACACGTATAGTCCGCGAAGCAGCACGCATCCCCTGCGGCAACACGGCTACTTCACAATTCACGCAGCGGTGCGAAATGACGTTGTTGGAGCCACTCTGACGGAAATATTTTACGAGATGGACCGCATGCGCTCGCTCCCAGTGCCGCAAGACGAGCTCAGCGACGCGACGAATTACTTGAGTGGCGTATTTTCACTCGGGCTCGGCACGCAAGAAGGATTGCTTAGCCAGCTTGCCACGGTTTATTTGAACGAGCTTCCTGAGGATTATCTGGAGACGTATCGCCAGCGCGTGCGCGCCATGACGCCCCAGGATGTTCTTTCGGCCGCTCGAAAATATCTGGATTCCGTGAACGCACAAATCGTCATCGTCGGCGACCGCAAGGAAATCGAGGAACAAGCGGGCCTGTTTGGCGAAGTGGAAATGTATGACGCGCAGGGAAATCGCGAGCGATAAAAGTGGAACCGGCCAGGGAAAATAGATTTATGCCTAGACCACCGACAGTGACTTCGCACCACATTTTTCTTGCTGCGGTGCTGCTACTGGTCTTTGGCGCCACCGCTGCAGCGACGAAGAAAGCCCCCCTCAAGCCGGTAGACATCAACAAAGCGACTGCCGCGGAGTTGCAGCAAGTACCTGGCATCGGGCCTGAAATCGCCAAAGCAATTGTGCGCTTGCGTGAGAAGAGTGGACCATTCAAGCGCGTCGAGGACCTGCTGGCAATTCGTGGGATTTCGCGCAGGCGGCTCGTGGAAATGCGTCCCTACTTAACTGTAGCGGCCTACATCAAACCTAAAACGTAAACAGCGAACCAGGCGGCTCGAAGTTCCCGCACCACCCTTACGTAATTGTGCATCAGCGCTTACACCCTCATAAAACTTGATGGGTGGTTCTTGTTTTCGAACCTGCGAGGGGAACCTGTTCGGCAATCGTAATGCCGTAACCTTCGAGGGCCACAACCTTGCGCGGGTGGTTGGTGAGCACGCGGATATCCTTAAGGCCGAGGTCGATTAAAATTTGTGCCCCGATTCCGCTTTCGTGCTGCACCAGGCGCTGTCGCGTGAGGTCGCGATCCAGCTGCCCGCGCGTATGGTAAACGATTTTTGGGATATCGCCGGGAGCGCTGCCCGCCGACTCGATGCCAAAGCCGCGGCCGGTGTGATGCAGATAAACAAACACGCCACGGCCTTCTCTCGCAATGGCTTCCAGTGAGCCAGCGACGATGTCGTGACAGTCACACGTCGTCGAGCCAAATACATCACCGGTGAGGCAGTGTGAATGGACACGCACCAGCGGCGGCTGCGCGCCTTCAAGATTGCCGCAGACCAGGGCAACATGCTGCTCGTGGTCGATGTCGCTCGAAAACGCAATCATGCGGAAAGCGCCAAAGCGCGTGCGCAACGGCGTCTCCGCAATTCGGCGGACGTAACGTTCATGCTGCATGCGATAGCGGATCAGGTCCGCGGTTGTAAGCAGCTTAAGTTCATGTGTCCGGCAAAATTCGGTGAGCTGGGGAACCCGCGCCATAGTGCCATCTTCATTCATGATTTCGCAGATCACTCCGGCGGGCGTCAGCCCTGCGATGCGCGCGAGGTCAACGGAAGCTTCTGTTTGCCCGGCGCGCACGAGCACTCCGCCGTGCCGTGCGCGGAGCGGAAAGATGTGCCCGGGTCGCGCAAGATCGGCGGGACGCGTCTGCGAGTCAATGGCAGCCAGAATCGTAGTAGCACGATCGGCCGCGCTGATCCCGGTGGTAGTCCCGTAGCGCGCATCGATGGCCTCGCAAAATGCGGTCCCATGGGTGGATGTGTTCACCGCAGACATCAGCGGCAGGCGGAGTTCATCACAACGTTGCTCCGTCAAAGCGATGCAGACGAGACCGCGCCCGAACTTCGCCATGAAGTTGATGGCTTCGGGCGAAACCTTCTCGGCCGCCATTGCCAGGTCGCCTTCATTTTCGCGGTCTTCATCATCCACCAGGACAATCATCCGCCCTTGGCGAAATTCCTCCGCGGCCTCTTCCACCGTCGCAAATTGTGCAGAATCTCTTGCCATTGTCATTTTTTGTTTCCGACCACAATCACGGATACATAGATAATAACCCCAAACCGCTCGCCAAAAACTAAGGGGCGCCCTTTGCGGACGCCCCTTGAGTCGAACAATTCCCAGCCAAAAGCGGTGTTTAGTACATGCCGCCCATGCCGCCGCCAGGGCCACCGTGACCACCGCCGGCGCCTGCAGCCTTCTTGTCGTCTTCCTTGATGTCCGCCACTAAAGCTTCGGTGGTGAGCATCAAAGCGGCAACCGATGCTGCGTTTTGCAGCGCCAAGCGAGTCACCTTGGCGGGGTCGATGACGCCTGCCCGTACCAAGTCAGTGAATTCGCCGGTCTCCGCATTGAAGCCGAAGTTGTCGTCTTTAGATTCGCGGACGCGACCGATAACCACTGCGCCTTCGTGCCCAGCGTTCTGGGCGATCTGGCGCATGGGTTCCTCGAGCGCACGGCGAACAATGTTGACGCCGATAGCCTCATCTTCATGAAGCTTGAGCTTTTCGAGTACCGCGATGCAACGCACCAACGCCGTACCGCCGCCAGGAACAATGCCTTCCTCGACAGCAGCCCGGGTCGCGTGCATAGCGTCTTCAACGCGAGCCTTCTTTTCCTTCAGCTCGGTTTCGGTAGCCGCGCCCACCTTAATCACAGCAACGCCGCCGACCAGCTTGGCCAGACGCTCCTGAAGCTTTTCCTTGTCGTAATCGGAGGTGGTTTCGTCGATTTGCACGCGGATCTGCTTCACGCGGCCTTCGATTTCGCTAACCTTGCCGCCGCCTTCGACGATTGTGGTGTTGTCCTTATCGATGGTGATTTTCTTGGCCCGGCCGAGATCCTCGAGCTTCACGTTTTCCAGCTTGATGCCCAAGTCCTCGGTAATAGCTTTGCCGCCCGTGAGAGTGGCGATATCTTCCAGCATAGCCTTGCGGCGGTCGCCAAAGCCCGGAGCCTTAACGGCTGCGCACTGCAGCGTGCCGCGAAGCTTATTGACGACCAATGTCGCCAAGGCCTCGCCTTCCACTTCTTCCGCGATAATCAGCAAAGGCTTGCCGCCCTTGGCGATTTGCTCGAGGAGGGGAAGCAGGTCTTTCATCGAGCTGATTTTCTTTTCGTGGATGAGAATGCGGACGTCTTCGAGAACGCATTCCATGCGCTCGGGATCGGTCACGAAATAAGGGGACAGATAGCCGCGATCGAACTGCATTCCCTCGACCACGTCCAGAGCGGTCTCCATCGTGCGCGATTCCTCGACGGTGATGACGCCGTCTTTGCCGACCTTCTTCATAGCGGCGGCAATGATGTCGCCAATCTGCTTGTCGTTGTTGGCGCTGATCGTGCCGACTTGCGCGATCATGTCGCCCTTCACGTCGCGTGAGAGCTTCTTGATCTCCGCGATGCAGACTTCCACGGCCTTTTCAATACCGCGCTTGAGGGCCATCGGACTGGCTCCCGCGGCTACGGTCTTGACGCCTTCACGGAAAATTGCTTGAGCCAGCACGGTCGCAGTGGTGGTGCCGTCGCCGGCCACGTCCGAAGTCTTGGACGCAACCTCACGCACCATCTGTGCTCCCATGTTTTCGAGTGGATCTCGAAGCTCAATTTCTTTTGCTACGGTCACACCGTCTTTGGTGATCACCGGCGCGCCGAATTTCTTCTCGATTACCGCGTTGCGGCCTTTGGGGCCCAGCGTGATTTTTACGGCGTCCGCCAGAACGTTTACTCCGCGCAGAATCGCTTGGCGGGAATTTTCGCCCGTCACTATTTGTTTTGCCATACGACTTCATCCTCCTCGGTTAATTACGTTGAATTCATTTTTTGGAAATGCAGCCCGGCCGCAACGCGACGCGGGGAAATTTACCTTTTGCCGCCGCCGGCGGCTTTTGCGGCACCGCCGAATTTCGCGAGGATTTCATCTTCGCGAAGGATCAGATACTCGGTGTCTTCGATTTTGATTTCCGTGCCACTGTATTTGCCGAAAAGAATGCGGTCGCCGACTTTCACGTCCAGCGGAATAAGTTCGCCTTTTTCGCGCTTGCCTGAACCGACGGCGATAACTTCGCCTTCTTGTTGTTTTTCTTTAGCCGTGTCTGGGATGATGATGCCACCCTTGACGGATTCCTTCTCCTCGATCCGCTTGATTACCACGCGGTCGTGTAGGGGAGTGATGTTGACAGCCATGTTGACTTACCCTCCGTTACGAAATTCAGGAATTGAGCTTCTGGGGCACGTACGGGGCGATTAGCACTCCTCGTACGTGAGTGCTAATATAGCATAGGAACACGCCAAGTCAAGGGTTTTCGCGACGACAACTCTCTCCGCCATTCCGGGTTTCGTTAAAATCCTTATAAACTTCATGCAATCAACATTATAGGATGGTGTCGGATATTTATTGCACTTGGGGATTGTCTTGCAAATCCTATCCTTATAGAATTTGGCAGCGTTGGAAAGCATGTCCGTCCTCGTCTATTTGCGCTTGTTCGGCTTAACCGCAGGTACCTTGCTGCAGCTTTTCTGGATTGTACTGATCTTAGGATATCGTCGCCGAAGGAACCTCGAGCGTGTGCTTTTTTTCCTGTCATTGGCGCTGTTCCTTTTTTATTCCGGCTCGCTTCTCGCTCTGAACGCTCAAGTTTATTACTCCGTCCCTCCGCCCACTTTGCTTTCGCTGGCCCTCACGCTAATCGCTGCCGGCCTCGGTTTTCTGCCTCCACTGATCGTTCACATTCATGCCGCTTATTTTAGAGTGGTCGAAGGAGATGCCGCGCCATCGTGGCTGCGCTGGGTGGTATTGGCGGCCTACGCCCCCGCGCCTTACTTTATTTTTTTGGTGATTCCGCACCTTTTTCAGAAAACCCAAGCCGCGCTGTTATGGCCAGGTCACAGCTTAGGAGGTATTTACGGCGGGTGGCTGGCGGCAGCAATGCTGGTGGGAGCTTACTTTGAGGGCCGGTTCGCGCGGAAAACAGAAGCGGCCATGGAGCGGACCTTTCATCGCGCCGCGCAAATCTTTTTCGCGCTCGCGGCCCCCTTCGTGGTTTACGCGTATGCCCTCGCTGCCCCCTGGCCGGCAACGCAGTCGCTGGCGTTTGGCACCGTGCTGATGCTGGCATCGCTTGTCCCCAGCGCACTGCTGTCCTACTTCGTTCTGCGATACAACTTTCTGCAAATCGGCCGCCAGCATAATCTGGTATACGCGGTTTCCGCAGCTTTTCTAGCTCTCTTGTATCTGGGCGCTGTGCGGAGGATGAGCGTCTGGCTGGAGCCGCTCGTGCCGCCGGAGGCGACAGCCGCGATTCTTTTGTTCACCCTGGTGATTTTTTTCGAGCCGCTGCAGCGGCGCGTCTCGAAGGTGCTTCGCGACCTCTTTCAAATGGAAGTGGACCGCTTGCAGCGGCTATTGGGGGAAATTCAGAAGGAAGCGCGGCACGGCGATCTGGCGCGCCTGGTGTTGCGCACCGAGCGGCGTCTTCGAGATGAATTCGGATTGGCGGCAGTGCGGCTGCATTTGAAGGACGCGGAAGACTTGGTGATCGCCGGGGACGCTCCGGAACGCCCCAAAAAAGAGCTTCCATCGCCTGCGCGATTTTCGGTGCAAACATTTCCGCTAAAAGAGGGCAGCCGCGAAATCGGCACCCTGGAAGTGGCGCCATATGGGGCGGCTCTTTCCGGCGAGACTTCGGGCGCCTTGGAATTTTTGTCCGAACAGCTCCCTGCGGTGCTCGATTTGTGCCGCCTGCTGGAGCAAAAAATCATTCTGGAGCGGGAACTGGCGGAGCGGGAGCGCATGGCGCTTGTCGGGCAAATGGCTGCCAGCATCTCGCACAATTTGAAGAACCCCCTCAGTTCAATGAAAACGATCCTCCAGGTGCAGCTTGAAAATCCCGCGTTGCCGAAGGATTTAAGAAACGATTGCAATTTAATTGTGGCGGAAATCGACCGCCTGGCCGGCAAACTGGGGCAACTCCTTCGCTTTAGCAAGCCGGCGCTCCGTGCCGGTGATGCGAGTGCGCGTGTAGCAACTCGAACGGTAGCGGACCATGTGGTCGCACTCTTGCGTCATGAGGCCGAACGCCGGAGCGTGATGGTGGAGTTTGATGATGGCGGAATGAATTGCACTGTGAATGGAAATGAAGAAGCGTTGAGCGACGTGCTCACCAATTTACTGGTGAATGCGATTGAAGCGCTGGGCGCCGGCGGGCGAGTCCGCGTCTCGCTATCCCAGCAGGACGGATTTCTTCAAATTCGCATTGAGGACGATGGTCCGGGGATAGCCCCGCATCTGCAAAAGAAAATCTTTGAGCCTTTTTTCACGACGAAGTCACAGGGCACGGGGCTGGGGCTGGCCATCGTTGCGCGGCGCGTATCCGAGATGGGTGGAGAGATCCAGTGGCGCAGTCCCGTGAACAACGGGCGAGGGACGCAGTTTGACGTGAAATTTCCGATCCTTGGAACACCATCCAGGGTCGAACAGGAAAAAGGTGTACGCGGATGAAAACCGTTTTGATCGTAGACGATGAAACTGCTGCACGCTACGGATTGCGCCGCGCTCTCGAGCACAAATATCGAATCGCTGAGGCGGATTCCGCGGCGGCAGCGCGCGAGGCCATCGTATGCGAGCGCCCCGACGTCGTCTTGCTGGACGTGATTATGCCCGATGAGGAAGGCGTGAGTTTTCTGCGCTGGATGCGAGAGAATGGGCACGAGCAGCCGGTGCTGATGGTGTCGGCGTTGGACACGGCGCGCACCGCTGTTGCCGCCCTCAGCGAGGGCGCCGCCGATTATTTGGTGAAGGGCTTTGACATTGACGAGCTGCGCAAGCGTGTTGCAAATCTTGTGAGGCTCGTCGAGCTCGAGCAGGAAAATGAGCGGCTTCGGCATCGCCTAGTGAACGAAGGCCAATTCGGGCAGATGCTCGGGAAGGGCGCGGCGATGCGGCGTGTGTTCGCGCTTGCCGAACGCGTGGCGCCCACGGACACCACCGTGCTGATTCTTGGAGAGAGCGGCACGGGCAAAGATATGCTCGCGCAAGAAATCCACAATCGCTCGAAGCGTGCCGATTGCCCGATGGTTGCCGTCAATTGTGCCGCGCTGCCGGAAAACCTGATCGAGTCGGAGCTATTTGGATACGAGAAAGGGGCGTTCACCGGCGCGGCGCAGCTAAAAAAAGGCAAATTTGAGCTGGCCTCGAGCGGCACGTTGTTTCTGGACGAAATCGGCGACATGAATGCAGTTACCCAGGCCAAAGTATTGCGCGCGCTGGAAAATCGCACCGTGGAACGGCTCGGCGGCGCACAATCGATTCCCATCGACGTGCGCGTGATTAGCGCGACGCATCGGAACCTGGGGGCGGAAATTTCCGCAGGTCGATTTCGCGAAGATTTATATTACCGCTTGCGCGTTGTCGAGATTGAGATGCCCGCTCTGCGTGCGCATAAAGAAGACATCCCGTTGCTTGCCGAAACAGTTTTGCTGCAGCTCGCGGCGCGGCACAATCGCAAGGCCCGGCTCACGCGAGAAGCTGTTGGCGCGCTCGAGGGCCATGATTGGCCCGGGAATGTTAGGGAACTCAAGAATGCGCTGGAACGCAGCATGGTGCTCGCGAGCGGCGAAGAGATCGCTGTTGCGGATTTGCCTGAAGAAATCGCAAGCGGCAACCGTTCTCTCCGCAAGCCGCCCTTCTCGAAGGAATCCGACAGTGGCCTGGGCGAGCCTGACTTTCGCGAAGCCAAGCGCAAATTTGAAGTCGCGTATCTGACGCGTAAGTTGCAAGAAAACAGTTGGAATGTTTCACGCACCGCGGCGCTGGTCGGTTTACATCGGCAAAGCCTCCAGGAAAAATTGCGCGAGTTGGGGATCCGGCGGCCCGGGAAGACTCCACAGGAAGCCGCTTAAATGAGGAAAAACGGGCGCACACGGGAACTGCCGCTTAGCTCGACCGCGGCGCGCGAAAGCCGGCGAAGCTCTCGCAACGTACATGCTGAATATGTGGCCGCGTCCAAAACGATTATGTTGATTCCGATGGTTGACTATTCAAGAATATAAGCGCGGCTGAGGACTGGGAAGAGGTCAGGCATGGAAAGCGAACGGAACGAAATCGATCAGAACGTAACCGAAGCCGGCGTAACCGGTCATTACATCGAATTCCAGGACGTCTCAAAAGCCTTCGATGAACGGCGCGTGCTTGATGACGTGAGTTTTTTTGTGAATCAGGGGGAAACCCTGGTCATCATGGGCCGCAGCGGTGTGGGCAAATCCGTTTCTTTGAAACACATTCTTGGGTTTCTGAAGCCGGATGCTGGGCGCATCATTGTTGCCGGAGAAGACATCACCGATTGGAAGGAAGAAGAGCTCGAAGAAATTCGCCGCAAAGTGACCATGGTCTTTCAGTCCGGCGCATTGTTTGATTCCCTGACCATCGCCGAAAACATTGCCTTTCCGCTGGAAGGACGCGAAGACAAAACCGCCGAGCAGATCGAAGCCCGTGTGCACGAGCTCGCTGAAATGCTGGAAATTACTGAGCTGCTGGACAAGCTGCCCGCGGAAGTTTCCACCGGCACCAGGCGAGCCGTGGCGATTGCACGGGCGCTGGCGCAGGATCCGGAAGCCATACTGTACGACGAGCCGACCACGATGGTTGACCCGCTGATGGCGGCGCATACCGGCGACCTTATTCTCAAGCTCAAGGAAAAATTTCACAACACGTCTGTAGTCGTAACGCATGACACGCATCTCGCCAAAAAGCTCGCCGACCGCGTGGTCTTCCTCCAAGATGGATGCGTCGGATTTTTCGGGACCTGGACCGAGTTCGAATCCTCCGCGGACCCGATCCTCCGCAACTTCCGCATACAAGATGAACTTATTCCCGCCTTGGATGTGACCACGTGAGCGCATCCGCCCCTGCCGCGGGCGACCCCAGACAACAGCTTAAGCGCGTGATGGGTTTCTGGGATGTGTTGCTATTCAACATTGCCACCGTATTAGGGCCGCGTTGGATTGCCGCGGCCGCGCACAATGGAACCTCTTCCATCAGCTTGTGGTTTCTCGCAGCTGTTGGATTCTTTGTGCCAACAGCTCTGGTTATCGTCGAGCTATCCACCCGCTTTCCCGACGAAGGCGGTCTGTATGTGTGGACCAAGGAAGCATTCGGCGACTTTCACGGATTCGTCGCCGGATGGACCTACTGGATTTATACAATTTTTTATTTCCCCGGACTTCTCCTGGCCAGCACATCGATGAGTGCGTATATAGGCGGGGCGAAAGCTGCGCCGCTGGCGCAAAACAGGACATTTCTTCTGGCCGGCTCGTTCGCTCTCCTGATCATCGCCGTAAGCCTGAACATCGTCGGCCTCAACATTGGCAAATGGCTGCAGAATGCCGGAGGCGTCGCGACTTACATTCCATTGCTGATTCTAACGGCGCTGGGCTTTATGCTGTGGCGCAAACAAGGATCCGTAACCCATTTTACGTGGGCCAATATTCTGCCGCACTGGAATTGGGACACCGTCAATTTCTGGTCGCAAATCGCGTTTGCGTTCACCGGGTTGGAATTGGCATCGGCCATGAGCGGCGAAATTAGGAATCCGCGCCGCACACTTCCGCGCGCCATTTTCGCATCGGGAGCGCTTATCGCCATCATCTATATCGCCGGCACCATCGCCGTTCTCGTGATGATCCCGGCCGAGCAAGTGAACGCGCAGAGCGGTGTGTTCCAGGCAATCACGGCGGGTTCGATGGCATTACGAATCGGAATCCTCGGAGTACTGGCCGCAATCCTCGTCTCAGTAGGCAATGCTGGAGGAGTCGGAAGCACGGTCGCGGGAATCGCGCGCGTCCCGTTCGTCGTAGGAATCGACCGGTACCTTCCCGCGGCATTTGGAAAAATCCATCCGCGCTGGAAGACGCCGTACATTTCGATTCTGGTACAGGCAGGTCTCTCTGCGGTCGTATTGCTGCTGAGTCAATTTAAAGAAACCGAGAAAGGCGCATATCAAGTGCTGGTGGACTCCGCGATTATCCTTTATTTTATTCCGTTTCTTTATATGTATGCGGCGGCCATCAAGCTCGCGGCACGCCAAGACCGCTCGGTTAACCCGCAGGCAGTATTGATTCCCGGAGGAAAGGTGGGAGTGTGGCTCGCCGCGGGACTTGGCTTCTTAGTGGTAGCTGGGGGAATCGGGCTATCCTTGATTCCACCGGGTGACGCGGCCAGCAAATTTCTTTTTGAGATAAAACTCATTGGCGGAACCCTGATTGCTATCGGGATAGGGCTTGCACTCTTTTATCGCGGCGTGTTGCAAAAGAAAAAGTTGCAGTCCTTTCGCGCTGCCGGCTAACTCATTTTTCATTCAGCGTTAGAACCCTTCGCGTGTGAGCCGCTCGAGTGTTAGCCGAGAAGTAGCGGGCTCGCGATGCGCCTCCAAAAGCCGCTCTATATATTTGGATAAAATATCGCACTCGAGATTTACGGCGTCCCCGGGTGTGCGATCTTTCACATTCGTATCCGCGTAGGTGTAAGGAATAATCGCCAGTTCGGCGACACCGTCGCGCCAACCAGCAATAGTGAGGCTTACTCCGTCGATCGCGATCGACCCTTTCATGGCTACGTAGCGCGCGAGCTCCGCGGGAACCCGCACAGCCAGCCACCAGTTTTCGCCTTCGGGCTTGAGGTGCACGATGCGGCCGACGCCGTCAACGTGCCCCTGCACAAAATGCCCTCCAAACTCTTTTCCGGCCGTAAGCGGGCGCTCGAGATTTACGGTTGCTCCAGCCTCGAGCTCGCCAAAAGAAGTGCGGCGAAGAGTCTCCCCGCTCAAATCTGCGCTAAACGTTTCGCCTTTAGCATCCACCACAGTCAGGCAGCACCCGTTGACCGCGATGCTGTTAGAGGCGGCGAGACCGGACGCAAGGAAGCTTTTCGCGGCAATCGTCACGCGGCCACCCGCGCCATTGCGTTCCATCGATTTCAGCACGCCTAAATTTTCAATGATCCCGGTAAACATCGCGAAGGGTCCCTTCCACGGCGAAATCCGGGCCGAATCGATGAACGCTAACATCATGCAGCGGCGGTAACTTGGCGGGCCCGCGTCGCTCAAACCGCGCGAAGGGCACAGCGACGTTGCCAGCCACGCGCGGCGCATAGAATAAAACCATTCGGTCCACCACGCCCGCCGATAGCGCGGCGCTATTCAATCCGGTTCCAGCCTCGAGAAGCACGCTAAGGATATCGCGCCTGCCCAGCTGAAGGAGAAGTCGCTTGAGATCAGGGCGCCCGCCGCGTCCCCGAACTGTTACAACTTCCACGCCCGCTTTGCTGAGTGCGCGTGCTCGCGCATTGGTGGGCTGCTCGGCCGTTATCACGAGCAGGTCATCATCAGCTGTTGCCACGAGCTTGGATTTCAGCGGCAACCGCAATCGCGAATCCAGAATCACACGCAGCAATTTTCTCCGCCGCGGCAAACCGCTGCGATCGGTCAGCAGCGGGTCGTCGGCCAGCACGGTTCCGATCCCGGTCACGAGCGCGTCCGAAGCGTGCCGCAGGCGATGCACTTCCGCTCGTGATTCGCACGAGGTGATCCATTGGCGCTCGCCACTGGCCTTCTTGCGCGCATTTGCATACGCAAGTTGTCCGTCAAGGGTCATCGCAGATTTAAGCGTAACGAGCGGCCGCTGGTGTTTGATCCAGCAAGCGAAAGCGGAATTCAAATTCTTGGCCTCAGCTTCATTAACGCCGGTTTCGACAGTGACGCCTGCCGCGCGAAGCTGCGCGAAGCCGCGCTCAGCCACTGCTGGATTGGGATCCACCATTGCCGCGACCACGCGCCCAATTTTCGCGCGCAGGATTGCCTCCGTACACGGCCCAGTGCGCCCCGCAGTGCAGCACGGCTCGAGGGTAACGTATAGCGTTGCGCCTTCCAGTAACTTGGCATCGATACGCTCGGTGCTTTTCATCGCAATAATTTCCGCGTGATCTCGCCACTCGTACTGATGAAACCCTTCGCCAACAATTTTGGCATCTTTTACCAGGACTGCTCCCACCATCGGGTTAGGGCTGGCAAGGCCCGCACCTTTGCGCGCCAACTCCAGAGCGCGTTTCATGAATTGAATGTCTTGATTGTCCATGAAATCGACGAGCGAAATCAGTTAAAGAGGGAATTCGCAAATGTCGGCGCGTCAAACGGAACGAGATCGCCAATTTGCTCGCCCGTGCCGATGAAGCGAATGGGCAAGCCCAGCTCCCGTGCAATAGCCACTACGATGCCGCCCTTGGCCGTCCCATCGAGCTTCGTCAGAATTATGCCGGTGACGCCGACTGCGCTCGTAAACTCACGAGCCTGGTTGAGGCCGTTCTGGCCGGTGGTTGCGTCCATCACCAGAAGCACATCGTGCGGCGCGCCAGGAACAATTTTTGCCGCGGTACGTTTCATCTTCTCGAGTTCCGCCATCAGATTCGATTTTGTATGCAGGCGGCCCGCCGTGTCCACAATCACAGCATCGATCGCGCGAGCGAGCCCCGCCGTGAGCGCGTCATAAACCACGGCCGCGGGGTCGGCGCCGGATTTCTGCTTGATAACCTCGATGCCGTTGCGTCGCGCCCAAACTTCAAGCTGCTCCACAGCCGCCGCGCGGAACGTATCTGCGGCACATAGAAGCACGCTCCGGCCTTCCTGGCGCAAACGGTTCGCGAGCTTCCCGATGCTCGTGGTTTTCCCTGTGCCGTTCACTCCCACTACGAAAATCACCCGAGGAGCGGTAGCAGCGGCGTTCCCGTTTCGCGCCCCGTTATCGGAAGAGGCCGCGGCCGCCGTCGATGCGCTCAAAACCTTTACGAGTTGCGCCTTGATTTCTTGTTTCAATTGCACTGCATCCGAAAGCGCATGGCGCTCGACTTTTTCTTTTACAGCGTCAAGGATCTCCCAGGTGGTGCGCACGCCGAGATCAGCGGAAAGCAGTACCGTCTCGAGTCTCGAGAAAATCGCGGGGTCGATCTGCTTTTCGCCGCGAAAGATTTCGTCGACACGCGCCGACAGCTCCGAGCGTGTTTTACCCACGGACTCTTTGAGCCGCTCGAGCAGCGTCGGTTCCGGTTTTCCAAAAAGTGTGATCATTGCAAGCTCTTGGAGCTGGATGCTAAACGTTTATTCTAGCAGAACAGCCGCGAGAGAACCGCGCGCCGCCGAAGATTCAAGCCAAAACAGGGGAGAAGTGGAATGCGAACCAACTATAGATGAGCTCAGACGAGAACTTCTACGGCGGCGAGATGAAGCTTGCCGCTGGCTACGGTGCGCTCCAAAGCGCCAACTACTTCAGGATCGAACTTCGTCCCGACAAGCGCTCGGATTTTGCCGATGGCGTACGCAATTTCCATGGCTGATTGATACGGCCGATTGGTCGTCATCGCGTCGAGCGTGTCAGCCACCGCGATGATGCGGGCCATGAGCGGAATTTGCGGGCCCTTCAAGCCGTACGGGTAACCGCGGCCGTCCAAGTGCTCGTGATGCAGTTCAATGCCAGGCAGCATGTCTTTCAATTGCGCGACCGGCCGCATGATATTAGCGCCTTTAATCGTGTGCTGCTTCATCAAGTCGAATTCCTCGGGCGTCAATGCGCCGGGTTTTTTGAGCACGCGATCATCCACACCGATTTTACCCACATCATGCAGCAGCGCCGCGATGCGCATGCGATCGAGATCTTCTGGGGTCATCGCCAATTCATGGCCGATAAGCTGCGAGTACTTTGCCACCCGGCCGGAATGGCCGCGCGTGTACGGATCCTTCTCGTCGATCGCCGCGGCGAGCATCCGGATGGATCCCAAAAAGAGCTCGCGGTTCTCTTCGGCAGCTTCTTTCAGGCGCTCGATGTTTTCTTCGATATCGCCGGCCATTTTGTTGAACGTTTCAGCCAAGTCGCTGATTTCCGCGGCGCCGCGCACGCCGGCGCGCTGATGATATTCTCCACGGCTGATGGCCCGAGTGGATTCGGCGAGGCCGCGAATCGGAGTGCTGATGGCTACCGCAAAAAAGTAACCGAGGATCAGTGCGCATAATGTAGCCACCATGACGAAGGTCAGCGCCTGGGTATTCAGTTCCTTTACGCCGGCATCTTCGCGAGCTTGGTCCAGGCTGCGCTGCGCGATAACCGCCCAATTGACCTCCGGCAGAGTGCTATAGGTTCCGATCATTTCAACATTGCGGTTGTTGTCCGTTATTAGGAACTGCTTGGTTTCCGTGGCTCGGAGCATCTGCGGAAGCGCGCGAATGTCCGACACAATTGGTGAATTCACGTCGCTGCCCGGAACAAACTCGCGCGTTTTCTCATGCGCTACTACGTGCCCGTTGTGATCGATGATAAATACGGAGCGCCCGTGAACGCTGGTTTCCTGCAATCGGCGCAAAATCGGATCCAAGGATACGACCGCTGCGAGCATGCCCGTGAATTGGTCGTTCACGGTGAGCGGCACGGCGATGATGAAAGCGGGCCGGTTGTCGGGCGCCAGGGCCAGGGGATCGCTGCGAAAACTGCGGATTTTCTGCGATTGAAAGCAAACGCCGTAGGCGCGTAACAGCGCTTTCCCGACGAACGGATCTTGCTCGGGATGAAAGTTGCCTTGTGACGCGCTGGTGCCTTTTGCCGTTTTGCCCACCGCGGTTAAATATAGAATGTTGGGGTTGCTAGCCACGAAGTTTTCGAGCAGCCGCGTAACCTTTGGCTCGCGCGCAGAATCTTCGACATCCTGAATCAGGTCGGCCAACTGCATAATCTGCCGCTGTGCCAGTAGTTGCTCGGTGAGATTCGATTCAAAAAGTTGGATTTCTTGGGCCAGTGAGCGGGTCAGTTCACTTTGTTGCACTTTCTCGGTACCCACAAGCTTGGACTGGCTCAGTTGCAAAACCTGGCGATGGTAGAGCGCGATAGGAACAACGCTAACGAGCAAAAGCGCCCCCAGCACCATCCACAAGATGCGGATGCGTCCGTCAAGCACGTGTTTGAGGGGGTCAAGCCGCACAAAGTCAGGTTTAATTGTAGGAGAGGCTTGCAGAAGGAGGAAGCTTGGAGAAGGGCTTCGTTAGCCGATGTGTTAATGGCAAGCAGGACGCAAAGCAAGTGGTGTGCGGATGGCGCATTCAGGCGCACAGCGGCCCTATTCCTGACGCAGCGGCCGCTCCATCATTTCACGAATGGCGAGGCTGGGGGAACGATCGCCGCGAAGAACCGCATTCACTTGCTCGGTAATCGGCATTTCGACGCTGGGACCGCGCGCCAAGTCCAGCGCGGCCGCGGTAGTGCCCACGCCTTCCGCAACCATTCGCGTGCTGGCGAGTACGTCGCTCAGCTTGCGGCCTTTCGCTAGCTCGATTCCCACGGCGCGATTGCGGCTCAGTCCGCCCGTGCACGTCAGCACAAGATCGCCCATGCCGGCCAGCCCAGAAAGCGTTTCCGAGCGCCCACCCATCGCCATGGCCAGTCGTCTGATCTCCGCAAGTCCTCTCGTGATCAGAGCAGCAAGAGCATTGGCTCCCAAGCCGAGCCCGTCGCAAATCCCGGCAGCCAGGGCAATCACATTTTTCAACGCGCCGCCGAGCTCGACTCCGGCCAGATCGTCGTTGCTATACAGCCGGAACGTTGGACCGGAGAATTCTTCCTGAATGGAAGCCGCCAAACCTCGTTCTTCCGAGGCAATTACAATTGCAGTTGGCACTCCGCTCGCAACTTCGTGCGCAAATGACGGCCCGGAAAGCGCCGCAATGCGCGGAACAAATTTTTGTGCCGTAACTTGCGCGATCACTTCGCTCATCCGCAAATGCGAATCGGGCTCGAGCCCTTTGGTAGCGCTGACGAACACAGTGTTAACGCCAAGGTAGGGAGCCATCGCGGAATAAACTGCTCGGGCGTGCGCCGACGGCATCACTCCAAGCACCACATCAGCTCCCGCGCAAGCAGTGCGCGGCTCGCTGGTGATTTCGATTTCGGGGGGAAGCTCGAATCCCGGAAGATAGGCGCTGTTCCTTCGGGTATTGCGCAAGGATTCGCAAAGCGCGGGATCCCGCACCCACAGTGTGAGCTGATGCCGCACACGGCTGCGAGCAAGAACCAAAGCCAGTGCGGTGCCCCAGCTTCCGCCGCCGAGAATCGCGATCTTTTTCATGCGCTAGGAATCGCGGCGGAACGTAAGCCGTGCCTCGGTTCCGCTGATGAGCCGCTCAATGTTGGCGCGGTGACGGATAATAATCACTACGGCAGCGAGCGCGACTCCTATCGAAACGATGTACGGCGGAGCCAGCCCCGGCGCATACAGCAGATAAATCAGCAGCGGCAGAGAAGCTGCGGCGGCAATGGAAGCCAGAGACACGTAACGCCAGAACAACACTACGAGGAGAAACACGGTTCCTGCCACAAGGACGGCAGTTGGACAAATCGCCAAGAAAGCGCCCGCGGCTGTGGCCACTCCTTTCCCGCCCAGGAAACCAAGCCATATCGGAAAAATATGACCCGCAATGGCAGCCAGCGCTGCAATCGTGACCCAAAAGACGTCTTCGTGAGAATAGCGGCTTGCAATCCAAACGGCCAAATATCCTTTTGCACCATCGAGCAAAAGTGTCAGCAGGCCTCCGCCGAGACCCATTACGCGAGTCACGTTCGCGGCGCCGATGTTGCCGCTGCCTGCTGCGCGGATGTCGCCGCCGCCGCGCAGCCTGGTGATCAGCAAACCAAACGGAATGGTCCCGAGCAGATAAGCGATCAGGCCCAGCGAGAAACCAGTAAGTAAATCGGAATGGCCCATTGATATTGATTTTACACAACTCAATTTTACGGAGAAGGATTTTTACAGGAAACAAAGCGAAATGTAGCAAGGCGCGCGTACTCCGCGCCCTCGCGCTTTAATTGACTTTCAAATAGATGAAAGTCGCTTGTGGATATTTCACCGAATTCGCGTGAGGCCAGATCGCCTAAAATTTTCTGAAGCGAGATTTGCGCTAATGGCTCCTTAAAACGCGCCACTGTAAGATGCGGATGAAATTCGCGCTCCTCCCGCGTAATTCCCAGCGGCTCCAGGCGGCTCGCAATGTTATCGGCGAGTTCCGCGAGGTTAGGCGAGGATTCGATCCCCACCCAAAGTGCTCGAGGGCGCCGCGTGTTGGGGAAACAGCCTGCGCCTCGAAAACGCAGCGCCACGGGACTTCCAGAGCGAATGGGGGCCAGGCTGCTTTTTATCTGTTCGACGCGGTCCGCAGCAACATGCCCGATGAATTTCAACGTGATGTGCATCGAATCGGGCCGTACCCAGTGAGCGTCGCGAGCCGAGGGGGCAAGCTCCGCCTGCAGCGCGGCAATATTGCGGCGTACTTCGCCCGAAAGATCTATCGCCACGAAGACGCGCAAGGTTGCTAACCCTTTGCGCCCTTGGAATTTTGGCCGCTGAAGAGGAAATGGCGGCGCAGCATATCTAGCGCCAACTGCGAGGCTTGCCAGCGAATGAGCTCGCGATCCCCCATCAGACGCAAAGAGCGGTCGCGCGTCCCGCCGCCGTGCGCCAATGCAATATGCACGGTGCCAACGGGTTTTTCTTCCGAGCCGCCGCCCGGCCCGGCAATTCCAGTTACGCCGATGCCCAGCTCACTGCCCACACGATGCCGTATGCCTTCCGCCAAAGCGATGGCCACTTCAGCGCTCACGGCGCCTTTTGCGGCGATCAGTTGCGAAGGAACGTCGGCCCAGGCCGCTTTTCGCTCATTGCTGTAGCAGACTACTCCGCCAAGAAAGTAGCTCGAGCTGCCTGCTATGCTGGTGAGCCGTCCAGCAATCAGTCCGCCGGTGCAGCTTTCCGCGACGGAAACGGTTGAGTGGTTTAGCTGAAGCTCGCGGGCTACGACTTCATCCAGTGTTTCCCCTTCGAGCGTAAAAATATTTTCTCCGAGCGCCAACTGAAATCCCTTGACCATTTCCTGCAAAAGTTTTTCCGTGAGCAGCGCGTCCGCGGACCATGCGCGCAAATGAATTTGAATTTCGCCCGGAGACGCGAGGATGGTCGTGTGTACGTCTGTGTAGCGCTTATAGATGGGAAGGATGCGCTGCTCTAAATCAGATTCTCCCATTCCTACCACGCGCAGCTCTCGATGAAATAAACGCAAAGGGTTTTTGACCCGGCCGAGGCGCGGCGCCACCTCTTCGGTAAACATTGCCTTCAGTTCGCCGGGCGGTCCCGGAAGCAGAATTACAATGTGTCCGTTCGTTTCGAGCCAAAGGCCGGGCGCCGTGCCTTTAGGATTCGCGAGCACGGTGGCGCCTTCGGGCACCATTGCTTGGCGGACGTTTACTTCCGGCATGTTGCGGCCGATGCGGCGGAAGCGCGCCTCAATTTTTTGCAGCATGGCGCCGTCTTGAACCAGTTTGCGGCCCAGCAGGCCGGCAACAGTTTCGCGCGTGAGGTCGTCTTCGGTGGGTCCCAATCCGCCAATGGAAATCACCAAGTCTGCGCGATCAATAGCCCCGCGGAACGCGTCATGCACTTGCGATGGAACGTCGCCTACGATTGTCTTGCGCAGGACCTCAATGCCAAGGCGGTTGAATTGCTCGGTGAGGAACAACGAATTTGTATCCAGCCGGTCCGGAGTTAGCAACTCCGAACCGACGGCGATGATTTCCGCTTTCATCGCTGCGGCGACCCGGTAAGCGGCAGGCCCGCGACGTCCCAATCCAGCGTAAAGAGCGCATTGGTGGTGGCAATCACGGCGCGACTGGTAGGAAGAAGTGCGAGACCAACCAAACCGGAGCCGCTTAAGCTAAGCTCCGCGCGGCCTTCGGGCGAGATGCGCACCACGCCGCGGCGCCCGTTAATCGAAGCAGCCACAAATAAATTGCCGGAGCGGTCAAAGGCAATCCCTTGGGGACGTCCCAGGCCGCGAAAATACGTGGTGACTTCGCCGCCCCGGGTAATCCGGTAGACGCGGTCGAAGCTGGAGGTTGTTGGTCCGGTAACGAAGAGATCCCCTGAGGGATGAAAAGCCAAATGGTATGCGGCGATGGAAGGTTCGAGCGTGGCAAAAACAAAGATTTCGCGGTTGGGTCCGATTTTAAAAATTGTACCGCTGCGATCGCCCACGTACAGATTACCCGCGGGATCAAACGCGAGACCGGTGGCCACACCCATTCCTTCCACCCAAAGCTGCGCGCGTCCGTCCGGAGTTACGCGATGGACCGTACCATCGTGGCGGCAGGAAACGTAAAGCACTCCGGATTGGTCCACGGCGAGGCCGCTCGGATTGGTTAGCTCGGTCACGTAAGGCTTTACGGTGTAATTCGCGGTAATTTTATAGAGCGAGACAGGGACTTTTTCACCGCGCTGGCCGCTGAACGTTACGTATATATTTCCTTCCGCATCGACGGCGGGATTTGCAACCGGATGGAGATTGTCGGCAATTTGCATTCCCAAAGAAATAGGGAACGGCGTGCTTTCGGAGCGCACGGTGGCAACGCGAAGCAAACCCTGAGACGCGCCATCGGGCACTCGCGCGATTAGAAAATTATCCGCGGAAACCAGTAAAGCGCCTTCCACTTCGCCGAAGCGCACGCGGGGACGCAGATTATTGCGCGATTGAAATCCGCTTCCGTGAATCTCAACTTCGCCTCCAGGAATTACAGCGGTGGGGACAACGCGCTCAATGCGCGGGATGCCATTGGTGCTCGGAATAATTCCTAAAGACATTAGAGGCCCAGCCACCTGAGAAGACCCAGCCCGAGTGCCGCGTAAACTGCGGCTATCCAATCATCTGCCATGATACCCCATCCACCACGCCAGGATTCGGCCTGCCGCGCCGGAAACGGCTTCCAAATATCGAAGACCCGAAAAAGTATAAAGCCCGCCAGCAAATATTTCCAGCTGAGGGACTGTTCAACGCCCCAAAAGACTTTCACCTGATTCGTACGGCCATTTGTTCGCAGCGCAATAAGAGATGCATTTAGAAGAAATGTGAGTGACTGTCCGGAGATTTCGTCGATCACCACGAGTTGCGGGTCATCGATGTTCAGGTACGCCGCGACGCGTCCGGCCACATAAACACCGACAAAAGCTACGACGACGTTTGCGAGGAGCAATGGTGATAATAAAAACGCAAGAATTGCGCTACTCGGCGGAGTGATCGCTGGGGTGTGCGAATGGCGCAGAATCGTAAGCAATAATAACCAGAAATGTGTGGCGTAGAGACTGTAACCAACTCCGAGCAGCGATCCCCAGGTGCCTGGAGCTTTCGGAATGTAGCCCAAGCCAAAACCGGTAGCGAGCAGCAAAGCAATAGGCGGTTTGCGACGTGCGGGCAAGTTTGGGAGCGGACTGGCGCCTGAGTTTATTGGCGTGGGATTGGTTGTGCTGGAATTCATTTCGCGTTGATCGTTTTACAGTTCGTCGGGGTCGGATTTCTCTGATGACGATTCCTCGACGGCGGGCTCGGAGATCACATAGCGCTCGCTGGCCCAGTTTCCAAGGTCAAGCAAGCGGCAGCGCTCGCTGCAAAAAGGGAAGTCCGGATCCCTCACCGAATCGCTCGAGTGCTTGCAGATGGGGCAACGGTGGATCATAAGCTTATTTTGAGGTTAGGAGGCTTTTCATTCAAGTGCTCGCACGCGCGTAAAGCTTATAGTCTTCTGGCGGCCGGATGCACAGATGGCCACGGGCCACCAATCGACTTGTAGCATTTGGCGAACGAGCGTGCTTAAAATGGCGTTTTGCATTTTGTTTTCATCCAGGAGCATTCATGGGCCGTATCCGGCGCAAACCGCAGCACGCACCTCCAGTGGGCTATCGCGATCCGGTTTTCATGGCCAGCAATACGGGCCGGCCATTGCGAATTCTCAGTGAGTATCTGCAGCCGCTCGCGCAGCTTCGCAAGGAAGGCATCGGCGACACGATCGTGATGTTCGGTTCGGCCAGAATCCATTCGCGCGAGCACGCGCAAACGCGGCTGAAATCCCTGAACGAAGTCAAAACCGAACGCTTTAACGGGCAACAAAAATCGCTTCATCGCGCAGGAGTGCGTGACGCGCGATCGCGGCTCGAGATGTCGCGGTACTACGAGGAGGCGCGGGAGCTTTCGCGGCGCCTTACGGCCTGGGCGATGACGCTGGGGTCGCATCCCAGGCGCTTCGTGGTGTGTTCGGGAGGCGGCCCGGGAATCATGGAGGCGGCGAATCGCGGCGCTGATGACGCCGGCGGCAAATCCGTCGGGCTCTCGATTGAGCTTCCGCACGAGCAATTCGCCAATGCTTACATCAGCCCGGAGCTCAGTTTCAACTTTCATTATTTTTTTATGCGCAAACTGTGGTTTGCACAATTGGCCAAAGCGCTCATCGTTTTTCCCGGGGGCTTCGGGACGATGGATGAGCTCTGGGAAATGCTGACCTTGCTGCAAACGGGGAAACTTCCCCGGAACAACCTCATCCTGATTTACGGGCGGCGCTATTGGGACGAAGTTCTGAACTGGCGCGCGATGGTTCGCTGGGGCACGATTGATGAGGAAGAATATGGCTTGTTGCAGTTTGCAGATACTGTTGACCAGGCGTTTGCGCGCATTCGTGCGGGGCTTGAGAAATATCATATGAAGCTCGACAACGATTTGCAGGAATAGCTTTGCTATCTTCGATTCTAACGAAGAATACCAAGCGGTAGAAACTAACTGAGAATGCGGAGCGGCGCGCCCGTGGAGATGCGCTGCAACTGCGAAAATGCAGGCAATGAGGACTCGCGTTCCCCGGAACGCGAAACTGCGCCATTCTTGGAGTGCGAATGCGTATGAAGAATTTCAACGACGCGGCCAATCAGGTCGTAAGCGGTAGATTTATTAATTTCCACGCGGACAATATCTCCGCACTGCGCGATCTTCCCGGACGGAGTTTCAATATCCGTTAGAAAAACTTTGCCGTCGATTTCCGGAGCCATGCCTTCGGAGCGCGCTTCCCAAACGAGCTCATTTTCTTTTGAAGGACCTTCCACAAGAACCGGAAGAATTGCGCCCACGCGGGCGCGCAGTTTTTGCTGCGAGATTTTCTTCTGGATAGCCATTAAGCGAGCGCGCCTGGCCGCAATCACTTCCGCTTGGACTTTCTCGCCCAAGGCGAAGCTGGCTCCGTTGTCGTTATCGGAATATTCGAATACGCCCATCCAATCGAATTTCGCTTCGCGCACAAAATCGCAAAGCTCGTTGAAATCGTTTTCTGTTTCGCCGGGGAAACCGACAATGAAAGAGGTGCGCAGCGAAACGCCTGGGATTGTGGAGCGGATGCGCGCGACAAATTTCAGAAAAGCATCGCCGCTCGAGCCGCGCTTCATCAGCGACAAAACGTTGCGGCTGGCGTGCTGCAGCGGCATGTCCATATATTTGGCGAGTCGCGGGTGAGCGGCAATAGTCTCGAGCAGACGCGGAGTCACGCGGTTCGGATAACAATAGAGAAAACGCACCCAGAACAATTCCTCTATTTGCGCGAGCCGCTCGAGCAGAAGCGGGAGGCCGTCGCGCACGCCAAGATCTTCGCCGTAGGAAGTGGTGTCCTGGCCGATGAGCGTGACCTCGCGAACACCGGCGCTGGCGAGCTGCCGGGCTTCGCGCACGACAGATTCCAAGCGGCGGCTGCGGAATTTGCCGCGCAGCTGCGGAATAATGCAGAAGGTGCAGGGATGATCGCAACCCTCGGCGATCTTGATATAGGCGGCGTGACGCGGAGTGGTAAGAATGCGCGGCGTGAAATCATGGTACAGAAACGCCGGCGCTTCCGCGGGCAGCACGCGCATCTCGCCTTGGACGGCTTGGAGGATGCGCTCGACTTCGCCGGTGCCGACAACCGCATCGACTTCGGGAATTTGCTCGAGGATCTGCCCGCGATGGCGCTCGACCAGGCAGCCAGCGACGATCAGTTTTCGCGCGGAGCCAAATTTTTTGTATTCGGCCATCTCTAGAATCGCGTCGATAGATTCTTTTTCCGCGGATTCGATGAAGCTGCACGTGTTCACAACGAGGATTTCGGCTTCGGCGGCGCGCGGCGTCAGCTGGTAGCCATGGCGATCGAGGATGCCCATCATCACCTCGCTATCGACGAGGTTTTTAGGGCAGCCCAGGCTGATAAAGCCAACTTTAGGGCCGAGTTTCGGCTGACTGGTGGACATTTTGATGGTTGCCAAACCATTGATTCTAGCACATCTATGCGGAACGCTTGGGCGCGGACCCATTCGCGGCTGCCACGGAAGAAGTTTGGGAATTGTGGACGGTGCGGAAAGCCGCGGTGGCGATCTTCTTTGTGGCGTTAGAAATTGTGCGGACGGCATTTGCAGCGGGGCCAGCGGCAGGCGAATTTCCACGCGCGGCCAGATTCGCGAGGAGCGGGCGGGTGGACTGTGGCAGGCGCGGCAAATCGGCGACGCGCAGAAGAAATGGCGCGAGCGTAATTTGCCGGAACGTGACGCAGTGGCGCGCTTTGGGAAGCGGCTGGAGCTGGGCAGCAGGGTTCGCATCGATATGGATATCGAAAACTTCGCGGAGATGGCTGGCGAGTTCGGCGCGAGCGTGGCGGCGCACGGGAATGGCGGGAAAGCGCCACATATGCGAAAACAGAGTGGAGATCTCGGAAGATGGCGCCGCGTTTGTGGTGCGCGGGCGAGCTTGTACCAGCAGGGTTCGTCCTCGCGGATCGAGGAGCACCGCGGCGGCGATTTGAATTTTCACCGGGGAGCGCTTGCGGCGTTTTTCAGGGATTTCGTGGGTAATATTAAGTTTACGAGCTATGCAAGCGGTCGCCAGGGGACACTCGGAACAGCGAGGCGCGCGTGGGGTGCAAATAGTTGCGCCCAATTCCATCATGGCTTGATTCCAGTCACCGGGCGTTGCGCTCGCCAAAAACAAATCGGCGTGATGCTGCAATTCTTGCCAGCGCGCGGGAGCGCGCACATCGCCGCGCATGGCGCTTAGCCTGGCGAGCACGCGGGCGACGTTGCCGTCGAGAACGGCGTGGGGCTGACCGTAGGCGATGCTAAGAACAGCGGCCGCGGTGTAGCGGCCGATCCCAGGAAGTGCGAGCGCATCCTCGTAATCGCGCGGAAATTCGCCGTGGTGGGCAGCAACGATCTCTTGCGCGGCGCGCTGCAGATTTCGCGCGCGACTGTAATAGCCAAGGCCCGCCCAGAAGCGAAGCACGTCGTCGGTGGGTGCGGCGGCAAGTTCGCGAACGGTGGGAAAGCGCGCGATGAACTTTTCGAAGTACGGCACTACAGCGGCTACGCGCGTCTGTTGCAGCATGATTTCCGAGAGCCAAATGGCGTAAGGGTCTCGGGTGCGCCGCCATGGGAGGTCGCGCTTGCGAGCTGCAAACCAGGAGAGAAGTGCGCGGCGAAGTTGCGTTAGCTGTGGTTGCTCCGCGCTCGCAGGTAGTAATATTCGGGTTACCTCCCTCACCCCCTTATTTCGCATGAGTGTGATTCTAAACGGTTTTAAGTCCTTTATTTTTCAAGAGTGTGATTCTTAATGGTTTGCAGGCGCATTTTACGAAATAGTGTGATTCTAAAGAGCTTAACTTTGGAAGCGAGGCTTTCGTCGCAACTGTTAACTCCGGGGTAATCATTTGGAGATGGAGCGCTGGCCGGCTTCAAATTCATCATGCGCGGTGCGCGCAATGCTCGGCGGGTGGCGGGCGGCGGGGCCGTGTGCTTCGTAGTGTTCAACATGATTCTCCCAATCGAAGCGCTGCGATCACGCCACGAGTGAAAACTTTACAATTCCACGGCACCCAACTTCGGCGCGCAAATCGAGGTTAGCGTAAGGCGGAGTGGAGCGTCCAGTTGAAAAAAGTACAGGTCCGTTCGGGCAGGACGGATCATGCCCGTGTTGGACCGCGACCCCTTATCCTTAATGATTTTTTGTTTGAACAACGACACGAACAACGACAAAGGCAACAGCAGAAGCAGGTCCCTCACCACCGTTCGCAAAGAACGCGACCGGGTTCGGGATGACAACTAGTGGGGTGCTGCGCTATTCCGGCGCTGCCGTCCTGCTGCTCTATCCGGAGTAACTAATTGGAGAAAGAAATTCGCGGCGCGGTCCATGGTGTCGCTGAACCAGGGACGATAGTGCCAAAATGCGTGAGGGGCACCGGGGAATATGTGGACTTCGGCGTTTGCGCCGGCCTCGCGGTATCGCCGCGCAAAATCGAGGGACTGCGCAGGCGGGACCGAGTCGTCGCTTCCTCCGTGCAGTAACAGCACTGGAGGGCCGCCTGCGCTTATATGATTCATTGGCGAGGCCCATTGCCACTTCTTCAAATCCTCCTCTGCCGTAGCGTGCAAGAATCGCGCGACGGCTCGTTGGTTATTGGTATTTAGAACGAGCAGGTCGGCGGGAGTTGCCATAGAGACGACGCCTTGAATTCGGCTGGGTGTGTCGCGATGACCGCCGTTTCCTTCGAACTCATCAACGCCCGCGGATAGGCCGGCGAGCAAGGCCATGTGCGCGCCGGATGAGCCTCCGAGCGTACCAAGCGCTGCGGAGTGAATGCGGTAGCGAGCTGCGTTCGCACGCATCCATCGGACTGCGGCTTTGACGTCCTGAAGGGCAGCGGGGAAGGCTGCTTCGCCGGCAGTTCGATATTCGATGCAGGCCGCTGCGACGCCGCGTTCCGCAAGCGCCGATGCAAGATGCGCGAAGCGCTTGCGATCGCTCTCCATCCATCCGCCACCGTGCACGACAATCACGCCGGGGCGAAGCCCAGGGCCAGACGGATCCGCGGGCAGATACAAGTCCAAGAGAAGCGTTCGACTGTTGTATTTCGCGAAGACCAAGTCAGGAATTACGCGCACTCGCGGCGAGGGTCGATACTCAACGCGGTCTTTATTCTGGAGTGCAACAGCATCCTGAGGGTCGAGAGCTTGCGGAGCGGCGAGGCCCGTGCCGAATATCGAAAGGGTGGCGACGCATCCTAGATACAGTGATGCGTAGCTTCGCCAAAATGAAGCAACGAAATCAACGAGTGAACACCATTTTGGGATCACGCGGTTAGTGTAGATTGGTGGGATTATTGTGTCAAAAGCGGCTATGAAGAATAAATTTTTTGCTGATCGAACCGACATGAGGATTCCTACGGGGCTTACGACCGGCAAATTTGGGATCGGGTGCGAAGAGGGGAGACGAGGATCTTCGCAAGCTCGGGCGTTGCTAGGGGCGTGCGGATGGACTAGACTCGGGCCAAATTTGGGCCAGGCTGGAATCTGCCGGAAAGGACGCACATGAACTACACACGAATTGGACTTGCCGCTGTGGCGGCCACGGTGGCGGATATTGCCTATGGGTTCCTGGTTTACGGCCAGCTGATCGGTAGCGAATTCCACCGGTATCCCGCGGTGTATCGCAGTGACGAGACGGCTATGAGCCATATGCCGCTTGGATTCGCGGGTATTCTCGTGGCGATGATTGTGTTGGCGATGATTTATGCGAAAGGGTACGAAGGCGGGAGCGGGGTGTCGGAAGGGGCGCGCTTCGGGGTGCTGGTAGGAATTTTCGTGTTGTTTGCGTTTGTGGGCGTCGAATACTGGCTATTGAATATTGGCCGAAAGCTCGCGGCGGAGATGGGTGTGGCTGCTTTGGGCGAGTGGACGGTTGTGGGGATTGTGATGGGGCTGGTATATAAGCCGGGAGCAGGTGTCACGCGGCGAACGGCGTGACGCGCAGGAATTGGTGATTGCCGTGAGTCTGAGGATTGCAGTTTATTCCGATTACGTTTGACCGTATTGCTTTCTGGCGGAGGCTCCGCTGGAGGAAGCCGCAAAGGCCACGGGCGCAGAAATCGAATGGCGTCCATTCGAGCTGCGTCCTTACCCGAATCCGGCGCTGCGTCCTGAAGGCGAATACCTACAAAATGCCTGGGCGCGATCGGTTTACCCGCTGGCGGCGCGCCTGGGAATAAAGATGGTGTTGCCGCGCGTTTCGCCGCAGCCCTATACGCACCTGGCTTTCGAGGGTTTCCAATTCGCGAAAGAGCACGGCAAGCCGCGTGAATATAATCATGAAGTCTTTAAGGCATTCTTTCAGGACCAGCAGGATATCGGCAATGTGGACGTGCTCGCTGGAGTTGCCGGCAAACTTGGACTGAACGAGCGTGAATTCAGAGACGCTCTCGAGTCACGCCGCTACAGAGAATTGCACCTGCAGGCGCTGGCTGACGCTCTCGAGCACCATATCCAAGCGGTTCCCACCATTCTAATCGGGAAAGATGTTATCGCGGGCCTCGCCAGCCGGGAGAAGCTCGAAGAGCTCATTCGCAAAAATTCCAAGGACTGACGAAGATTAAATGATGTGGTTCGCGTTCGGATAGGCCATTCGATGATTGGGCGAACGCGGTACGGTTGAAAAAGGGGCGTTGTTCTGCCAGAATTCGAGCCGTGGGCGATTAGCTCAGTTGGTTAGAGCGCTCCCCTCACACGGGAGAGGTCAAAGGTTCGAGTCCTTTATCGCCCACCATCCTTTCTCAGTCTCTCATCATTCCCGCATCCCTTTAATAACGACCGCGCCGTGCTGTGTTCAAAAGTAAATTTTTGGCACGCCCGCGCCATTTATCTGTCCGTTGCACAATCTATGCTTCGCCGCTTCTCGCTCAGCATTTCTCTTCAGTGCATGACCTTGCACGCCATTCCCGCGCCTTTCAGCTATAATGCGCAAATTCTTGGGATCGTCGGAGGCTCAGCATGGCCATGATTGCGCCTGCAGCCGATTGGGATGCGCTGGTCCGCAAACTAAAACAGGAAGCGCCGGAAGCATTTCTCTCCGACGGCCGTGTCCTCAACCTCATCGAAGGCCAATGGCAAGAGCCGGGATTCGGCCGCCATTATGAATCGTCCGTCGACGGCCGCAGCCTTGGCCGGATTCCCATGCTCGAGCTGGAGACCGCCCGGCGCGCGGTGAAGTTTGCCAAATCCGAAGCCGCCGCCTGGGCCGCTGTCGATCTGGACGAACGTCGCAGGCGCGTGACCGCATGTCTCGACGGACTTCGCCAGCAGCGCGAACTGATCGCGCTGCTGCTCATTTGGGAAATCGGCAAGCCCTACGCGCAAGCGCTCACGGACATCGATCGCTGTATCAGCGGCGTTGAGTGGTACTTGGAAAAAATCGAGCCCATGCTCGATAGCCGCAAGCCCATCGGCCTTATCTCCAACATCGCGTCGTGGAACTACCCCATGTCAGTGCTCATGCACGCCGTCCTGGTGCAGGTGCTCGCGGGAAATTCCACTATCTCGAAAACTCCTACGGACGGCAGCTTGTACGCGTTGACGCTCACCCACGCCATCGCTCGGCGCTGTGGCTTGCCGGTTTCTCTCGTCAGCGGTTCCGGAGGTCAGTTAAGTGAAGCGCTGGTGCGCAACGAATACATCGATTGCCTCGCGTTCGTCGGCGGTAAGACCAACGGCGGCGTAATCGCCTCCGCGATGTACGACGACAAGAAGCGCTACATGCTGGAAATGGAAGGCGTCAACACGTATGGCGTGTGGCAATTTTCCGATTGGGCCAACCTCGCGCAACAAATGCGCAAAGGCTTTGACTACGGCAAGCAGCGTTGCACTGCCTACGTCCGCTACGTAGTGCAGCGCGAACTTTTCCCGCAATTCCTGGAAATGTATTTGCCCATTCTGCGTTCCTTGCGTTACGGAAATCCCGTTTTAGTTGAATCCGAGAACGATTCATTGCCCAAGCTGGACTTCGGTCCACTGATCAACAGTAAAAAGGTCGAAGAGTTGCGCGTCCTTTACACTGAGGCGCTTGGCAAGGGCGCCATCAGCCTTTTCGACGGCACGCTGCAGGACAGCATGATTTTTCCGCAGCAGGATACGTCCGCCTATGTCGGCCCCACCGCGCTGCTGAATACGCCGCGCAACTCAAAGCTTTATCACAACGAGCCGTTCGGTCCCATCGACACCATCGTGGTCGTCGATCACCTCGAAGAACTCGTTTCCGAAATGAACGTTTCCAACGGCTGCCTGGTTTCTTCCATTGCCTGCGATGACCTGAAGATCGCGCGACGAGTCGCCGACGAATTGCGCGCTTTCAAAGTCGGCATCAATACCATGCGCTCGCGCGGCGACCGCGAAGAAGTTTTCGGCGGCATCGGCCAATCGTGGAAAGGATGTTTCGTAGGCGGGCGTTATCTGGTGCACGCGGTCACGCAAGGCGCAGCCAACGAAAAGCATTACGGGAATTTCCCCGAATATACGCTGCTACCCGAAGAAGTTTTATCGCGGTCGTTAGCTGCTTCCAGCCCGGCAAAATAGTTTCCGTACGCGTGTTGGTAGTCACATCTCAGGCGGCCTACCACAAACAGTGGATAGTTATGGTTTGTAACTCTTTGTTACGCTGGCGTACGTAGCTAGGGTTGCTGAAAACTTTGGCTTAGGTGCTCTCCAGCTTTGTGGCTGTCACCAGTGGATTCGAGGGGTGACAGTGACCAAATCGATCCTCATTGTCGATGACAGCCAGGCGATCCGTAGGGCTACGCGCGATTTTATTGAGACCACTACCGAGTTCGCGGTGTGCGGTGAAGCGGTCGATGGAATTGATGCGCTTGATAAAGCGCGCGCCCTCCATCCGGATTTGATTATTTTGAATCTGGCGATGCCGCGCATGAATGGTTTGCAGGCTGCCCGCGCTTTGAGGATTACGTCTCGCGTTCCCATTATTCTGTTTACGCTCTATGCCAGCGAGATTAGTTCCGCTGACATCATTCCGGCTGGCATCAACGCGGTCGTATCTAAAGTTGCGGATCTCGCGTTGTTGGCTAAACAAGTACAGACCCTTCTTGCCGCCACATAAATGCTGATGTTCTAACTTGTTTGTACACCAGGGTACGAAGCTGGCGGGTGCAGGAAACTAAATGCTGAGCGTTGAATCGTGGCTAACTTTTGCGTGGGATTAATTTCTACCAAGCGGATTATTAAGATCGCTTTTTCTTCCGTACACGGATCACCGCTGTTTTATTAACCTTTTTCCTCACCGCCGCGCGTCCAATTTTATTGGTGGCCTTATAACCGGCGCGTTCGAAAGCCCGCCACATATACCAGCTCGCCAAAGTTCGATATGGCCGCCAGCGTTCTCCAAACGCCAGCAACTCCTTCGGCTTGGGCATGCGTTTTTTTCCGTACGTTACCGACCAACCTTTTTTTACGCCCAGGTCGTGAATCGGCAGCACATCGGGGCGGCCCAGCCGAAAAATTAAAAACATCTCCACCGTCCAGGCGCCGATTCCGCGCACCGACACCAGCCGCTCAACCAACTTATCGTCGGACAGGTTCCGCGCTTCTTCCATCGTCGGCACGACGCCTTCAATCGTTTTCCGCGCCAGGTCCTTCATCGCCAATACTTTTGCGCCGGAAAGCCCCGCCTTGCGCAGTACCGGCGCGCGAAGCTTCAGCATCTCCTGCGGAGTTGGCGCGCGGCCATTGGTACCCAGCGCTTTGATGCGCGCGAAAATCGTCGCCGCGGCTTTGCCCGAAATTGATTGGTACGTGATGGACTCCATCAACGCTTCGTAGGGGCTGTCCGTTGATTCCATTTCAATTTGAAATTCCATGGTGTCTTGGATCAAGCGCGCCAGTCGCTCGTCCTTCGCGGACAGTTCGGCCTTTGCCAGATGCAAGTCAAACGGCAGCGATACTGCGGTGGTGGACATGAAAGATACCTCGTCGAAGCGGAACAATTCTAAATAAATTTGCTTCTAAAAGATGTAAATAAACTTTGCCCACGAAATGCATCGGCCTAGCGGCTTTTTGATTGATACCCAGACTCCAAGGCATCTTCCGGCCCTGTGCTAACATTATCGGTTCATGCAAACAGGAATTATTGGACTGCCGCAGGTCGGAAAAACCACGCTCTTTCGCATCCTCACCAAAGCCGCTGTCGAAGGCAAACCCGGCGCACAGGGCACGCACGTCGGTGTGGCGAAGGTTCCCGAGCCCCGTCTCGTCGAACTCGCCAAGCTCTACAGTCCCAAAAAAATTACCTACGCGACGGTGCAGTACGTTGACGTGGGCGGCATGCAGAAGGACCGTAACCGCGACGCGCTGGCACCTCTCCGCGAAGTCGACACTATCGCGCATGTCATTCGCGTGTTCGACGATCCTTCCGTACCGCACGCCGCCGGCAGTATAGATCCGCTGCGCGACGCGACCAATCTTGAACTGGAATTAATTCTCGCCGATCACGATCAAATCTCGCGCCGCCTGGAGCGCCTCGACAAAGACCTGAAGAAAAAGAAAGACCCCATCCTCGAAGCCGAAAAAAATGTCTTGGAAAAGTGCAAGGCGCATCTCGAATCCGAGAAGCCTCTGCGCGAACTGCAGCTCACGCCCGAGGAACGCAAGCCCATCGGTGGATTTTTGTTTTTGTCGCAACGCCCCATGCTCTTCGTGCTGAATCTTGGTGATGACGAAGCCGCGGAACTTTCGACCGCTGTGGAACGCCACAAATTAAGCGCCCTGGTGGGACGTCCCAACACTGCGGTTGTCGCGATTTGCGGCCGCCTGGAAGCCGAGCTCGCACAAATGGAAGAAAAGGAAGCTGAGGAGTTGCTCTCTTCCTATGGGCTCAAAGAGCCGGGCCTGAATCGCTTGATTCACGCGACCTACGAGTTGATGGGCCTTATCCCTTATTTCACCGCTGGTGAACCGGAAGTCCGCGCGTGGACCATTCGCAAAGGCGCCACCGCCGTAAAAGCCGCCGGCGAAATTCACAGCGACATTGAGAAAGGTTTTATCCGCGCCGAAGTGGTTCGCTGGGACGATCTCCTGACCGCAGGCAGCGTCGCCGCCGCCCGCGAAAAAGCCCAGGTCCGCCTCGAGGGCCGCGAGTACATCGTGCAGGAAGGCGACGTCATCCTCTTCCGCCACAGCGGCTAAACGCCGGCCGCATTCCCGTTTCAAAATTCCCGCTCACCTGACATACCATGTCTACCGTGCGCATCGCATTAGCGGCCCTTCTGGGCCTTATTGCCGCGGCCGGGAATCTTCTCGGCGGCTATTTCGTCGTTTACCGCACCTGGCCGCGCCGCTATCTGCAATATTTCCTGGCACTGGGCGCGGGCTACATGCTCGCGGTGGCCTTCCTCGACGTGATACCCGAATCCGTGCGCCTGAGCGGCGACAATGCTTTCCTGTTTATTTTGATCGGCTATTTCCTCGTGCATCTTTTCGAGCACACCATTGCCCCGCATTTTCATTTTGGCGAAGAGACGCACCATGATGAGGTCAGCCATCACCACGCCCGTACCACCATGCTTCTAGGCCTGGCCATCCACACATTTTTCGACGGTGTCGCCATCGCTTCAGGCTTCCTGGTGTCCACCTGGCTGGGTACGATCATCTTCGTGGCTATTTTTTTGCATAAACTCCCCGAAGGTTTCACCGTGGCGTCTGTGGTCCTTGCCAGCGGCCAGACCCGCCGCAACGCGATCCTTGCATCCGGGTTATTAGGTGCAGCTACGCTTCTGGGAGTCTTGCTGACGACCTTGCTACAGAGCCAACTCAAGTACGCGCTGCCCCTCTCGGGAGGCGTCACCATGTATGTGGCCGCCACTGACCTGCTGCCCGAAGTCAACCGCGAGCCGGACTGGCGCATAGCTTTGCTGGTCCTCGTTGGGGTAGCCAGCCTCCTGATAATGCAGCATTTGCTGCATGTGTAATTTTGCCGAACACCCGCCCTTTTTACATCTGCGATTTGCAACTTTCTGACACTACGTGGGTTTGATACAGTGTGTCGGTTATGGCCAGGACCGACGTCCAACTGATGCTGGACGTGAAGGCGGGCGACGAACAGTCGTTTGCGCTTCTCTTACATCGCTATAGGACGCCGCTGGTCAACTTCCTCTACCGGATGGTTCGGAATCGGGAGCAGGCAGAGGACCTGGCACAGGAGGTTTTTATCCGGGTGTACCGCGCGCGGGCCGATTACGTCCCCAGCGCGAAATTCACCACCTGGCTGTTTCGCATCGCTACGAATCTGGCGCTGAATTCGCTGCGAGACAGTCGTCATCAGCGCATGGAGCTTTCTCTCGATGCTCCTGTCACCGTCGACGCAGAAGATGGAGACGAACGGCCCCTCGATGTCGCGGAGAAAAATCCCAACATCGAAGAGCACCTGGTTCAGGAGGCACAACGCGACATGATCCGGCACGCCATCGAAAAACTTCCGGAAAAGCAGCGTGCCGCCGTCCTGCTGCACAAATATCAGGAACTGGATTACGGCGAAATTTCCAAGATTCTGGAATGCTCGGAAAGCGCGCTTAAATCTTTGCTCTTCCGCGCCTACGAAACGCTGCGAGTGGAACTGGCCCCGCTTGTGGCGCTGCGAGCAAGACAATGAGCCCCCAAAGTATCGGGCGCCAAAAAAATTAAGTCCCAGTCAACGAAGCCAGTGAAGGGAAGGCAGTTATGAGTTGTGCTCGAATGGAAGGCCGGCTTCTCGCTTTTATCGACGGCCGCTTGAAAGAAAAGGAACAGCGCGAGATGCAGAGCCATCTTGCCGCTTGCCCCGCGTGCACGCTGCGCGTCAACGAGTTTCGCTCGGTCAGCGGCTTGCTCGATGAGTTGCCGCAGATTGAGCCATCACCCGCGTTTGATGTGCGCGTTCGCGCGCGCATCGCCGCTGAGCCCGTCAAGCAGAGCTGGTGGTCCTGGTTTGGCGCGGCACCTCGCGTTTTGGTTGCAGCTTCCATGCTGCTGCTCGCTACCGTGTGGGTCGGCCATCATCCCGTTGATCACACCGACGTGGCCAATTCCAATGGCTCCGACGAAACGCAAATGATGCAGGACCTGCCGGTGCTGGAAAATTACGACGTGCTCGCCAATTTTGAGCCGCTAACCGAATTGCCCCAGCCAGTGCAGGCCGAAGACTCAACTCAACAGGAGATGTAAGTGACGTGGCGCACACAATTCGCGAGCGGTTTCCTCGCGCTGGCGATTGGCGCCGGGTGTGCGATTTCGTCTGCAGCGCAGCGTCAGGATCCGGCCAACGCCAAGCCCAAGCCGCAATCCGCTCCGCAGACCAGGCAAGCGCCGCGCGAAAATCCCCGGCCGCAAGCTCCGCCACGGGAACAAAGACAACCGACGTCAGCGCCGCAGAGACCACAAAGCAGGGAGCAATATCCTGCGCCGCGTCCGACACGGCAGAATGGCGAGCCAACTCCTGCGTCGCGCCGCGACCGGCCTTATAACGGTTCGGCAAATTCAGATCGCGTAATCAGAAATCCCAATAATAGCGGCGCAGCTAATGCAGACCGCTCCGGCGAGGCGGCCCGTTCCGATCGGCCAGTGAATTCCGGTCGTCAAAATAATTACGATCGTCAGGGTGCAAATCGGCAGTCGATCGGCAGCGATCGCCCGGCCATAAATCCGAATCGTCCAAACTCCGATCGTCCCGCGCAAAACCGCGAATTCACAAATCCCAATCGCCCGCCGGCCAGTCAATATCCCGGCAGCGGCAATTACGATTCCTACAGAAACAATCAGCCTTCGCGGCTCACTCCCGAAGAACGCCACCGCGTTGTTCAGAACGAGCAGCGCTTCCGCCAATTGTCTCCGCAGCAGCAGCAGGACATGCGCGAACGCGGCCGCGTCTGGCAGCAGATGACTCCGCAGCAGCGCGATCACATCACCAACGAAGTGCTGCCCACCTGGAAGCAGATGCCTCCGCAGCGTCAGAAAGCCATCGAGCAGCGCCTGGGCGTTTTGAAAAACATGCCGGAATCCGCGCGCAATCAGCACCTCAACGACCCGAACTTTACCCGCGGCCTCAGCGACGAAGACCGCGCCACGCTGCGCGATTTAAGCCACCTCCACGTAGGCGGCGCCCCCGATCCTCCCAACGAATAATTTCTCGCTCCCCTGAGTTTTTCTACCGTCGAATAATTTATTTGAGTAGTCACGGCGCGCGGCATTACCGCTACGTATTACGCGCGCGCGAGCCGGTCGCTGTCATTCCGACCGGAGCGGGCCGACGCCTGTTTCCCTTGAATAACCCATTCGCCGCCGCGAGACCTCGCACACCTTGTTACACTAGACAATCACCAGCACGCGGCAAACAAAATCAAAGAGGGACCGACCGCTAGTGTCCACGCGCTTCCGCGCTTTGCAGCATCGCAACTTTCAGCTCTTCATCGGCGGACAGCTTATTTCGTTGATCGGCACGTGGATGCAATCCACCGCGCAGTTGTGGCTCGTCTATAAACTGACCGGCTCGGCGGCGCTGCTCGGTGTCTTCGGATTCGCCAACCAGGTGCCCATTTTATTTCTCGCGTCCATCGGTGGATATGTGGGCGACCGCTATCACCGCCATTACGGAGTCATCGCTACACAAACTGCGTCGATGATCCTGGCGTTTGCGCTGGCGGCACTGACCTTCGCGGAAGCCATCAAAGTTTGGGAGCTGATCCTCATCGCTTTCCTCGTGGGTATCGTGAACGCCTTCGACGTTCCCATTCGCCAATCTTTTATCGTGCAGATGGTGGTGAAAGTAGATTTGCCCAACGCCATCGCACTCAATTCCTCCATCTTCAATGGAGCGCGCGTGGTCGGCCCGGCGATCGCTGGGTTTGCGCTCGCCTGGAAAGGTCCCGCGTGGTGTTTTCTCCTCAACGGAATAAGTTTTCTTGCCGTGCTTGCCGCGCTCCTCGCCATGCGCATACAAAAAATCGCGCTGAAGAAACCGGAAGGCTCGCCATTCCATAATTTTATTCAGGGATTTCGTTTCGCGATGCGCGATGTGCCCATGCGTTCCGCGCTTTTATTGCTCAGCCTTTTGAGCATGCTGGGCCTGCAATATTCCGTGTTCCTGCCCATTTTCGCGGTGGACATCCTGCATCGCGGCGCAAAAGGCTTTGGTTTGTTGATGAGCACTGCCGGAGTAGGCGCGGTGATGGGCGCGCTGTATTTTGCCGGACGCACCAGCTACAAGGGCCTCGCGCGCTGGATTGCCGCCACGGCCATGATTTGCGGCGTTTGTCTGATGCTCTTTTCGCAATCGCGCATTTTCTGGTTTTCTGCCGCGGTCCTGCTCTTCGTGGGCTTTGCCGCTACCGTGCAAATGGCCGCCACCAACACCATTGTGCAAAGCCGCGTGCCGGACGAACTTCGCGGCCGCGCAATGGCCGTTTACGCCACCATGTTTATGGGCGTGCAGCCCATCGGCTCGCTGATCGCCGGCGGCGTGGCCAAACATATCGGCGCGCCCTATACGCTTGCGATTTTCGGATCGCTGGTACTGTTCGGCGGGATTTTCTTTTTTTTCAGAATAGTTCTTCGCCTGAGCAATCAACGCGCTGCGCCGCAATCCGCTGGCTGAGACATTTACGCTTACGCTGAATTCAAGCGGTACAACCACTCCGTTTTCGCCACCTCCACCATGGCCGGCAATTTCGCAACGCCTTCCAAAATCGCATCCACCTTATTGCGGTTCGGTGACAGGCTGCACACCGGATCGGTAGCCGCCGCATCATTCACCAGCAGCATTGCCTGGCACCGGCATCCCCCAAAATCCGCAGCGCGACGCTCGCAACTCCTGCATGGCTCCTGCATCCATTCTTCGCCGCGAAATTTCTGGAATGCCGGCGACAGTTCCCAGATTTCCCGCATATTGCGATCCTTCACATTTTCAAACGCTATTCCCGGAATCACTCTTGCGGCGTGGCATGGCAATACTTCACCGGACGGTGTAATCAGCATCAACTTGCGTCCCCATCCGCCCATGCACGCTTTAGGAAATTTGGCGTAATAATCCGGCACCACATATTCAATGCGCATTTCTCCGCGCAGCCGTTCCTGCGCGCGTTTCAATATTTCCTGCGATGCATCCAGCTGCTCGCGGGTCGGCAATAAATTTTCGCGATTGGCGAACGCCCATCCGTAATACTGCACGTTCGCAAATTCCACGCGCGTCGCGCACGACGCTTCCGCAATCGCCAGCATTTCTTCCATCTGCTCCATGTTGCGCCGGTGAATCACGAAGTTCAGCGTGACCGCCACACGATGCCGGCTCAACCATTTCAGCACCCGCAGCTTCTGCGCATGCGTGGCTGTCCCGGAAATCTCGCTCGCAATTTCCGCGCGCGCACCCTGAAAGCTCAATTGCAAATGATCGAGCCCCGCCTCCACTAATTTTTCCAGCCGCGCTTCATCCAAAGGCAAACCGGACGTGATCAAGTTCACATACAACCCGGCCGCACGCGCTTCGCGAACCAACTCCACAAGATCCGGCCGCGCCAGTGGTTCGCCGCCGGTAAAATCCGCTTGCAGCACGCCTAACTGCGCGGCCTCGCGAAAAACTCTGGCCCACGCGTCGGTGGGAAGTTCATTGATGCGTTGATCGAGTTCCATGGGATTTGAGCAGTACACGCAATGCAGCGGGCACCGATGGGTCAGTTCGGCGATCAATGCCAGGGGTGTGGGAACAGCGCTATCCATATGCGTATTCGTTTAGATGCTGGCTGCGCTTGGCGTCGAGCCGCCTGAAGAGTTATCGTCCGCAATGAAGTCCAAAGCGCGCTGGTCGTTCAATAGTTCGAGGTAACCAAGAATATCGCTCTCGACCCTTTGCGGTTCAGCTTTCGCATATATTTTCTGCAGCTCGCCAATGATTTCCCGCACGGTGCGCCGCCCATCGCATCTCGCCACGATCCCCAGGCTCGGTCCGAGCAGTCGCAGCGCGCGCTCCGGCATCAACAATACGCGCGGTTGCTGCTTCGCGTCGTTCAGGCGGCAGCCCGCCGCCAATCTTGGTCGGCTGTTCAGATCGGGTGTCATATGTGCCTTCTATGGTCTTACGATTTCTCGGCCGGTTGAAAAGCCCCGGGCGGCGGCCAGCCGGGCTCCACATAAGAGAAGTACAGCGCGTCGAGTTGCGCCCACAAGATGTCGCATTTCTCGCGCAACGCGTCATAGGCCTTATCTTGCTGTTCGCGCGTTCGCGCATGTTTCAGCACCCACGCCAGCGCGAACTCCGCGTCTTCCGGCGCTTGAGTCAATCGCCCGTTGAAATAATCGAGCCCGCCCGAAAGCCACGGGTAATGCTGGCGCATGCGATCCACACGCAGTGAAATCAGCTTGTGCGAAAAAAGTTCAGTTAGCGAAGAAGCCACGCCTTCCAGCAGCGGCCGTGTGCTCACAAAATTTACATACGCTTCCACCGCAAAGCGCGTACCCGGCAAAATTCCATCGCCCTGCAGCGCCAGTTCCCGCGGGAGTCCCGTCGCTTCCAACAGCCGCAGCCATTTCTCAATGCCGCCCGGCTTCACGCCGTCGCCATCGTGATCCAGAATGCGTTTGCGCCACGCCAGCCGGAACGCCGGATCCTTGCTGCGCGCCAGAATCGCCGCATCCTTCATCGGTATGTGGCTCTGGTAATAGAAACGGTTCAGCGCCCAGGCCTGCAGTTGGCCACGCGTCAATTTCCCCTCATGCATCAGCAAATGAAACGGATGCCGGTGGTGATAACGCTCCTCGCCGATCGCGTGAAATCCCGCGATGAACTCGGCTTCCGGAAGCAATATTGTCCCCGCGCCTGAACTCACAGCTCCAGCTCCATGCCATCGTGAGCGATCTCAAATCCCGCATCCAGTACCGCGCGGTGTTCCGTACTCTGCTCATCCAGTATGGGATTCGTATTGTTGATGTGCAGCAAAATCCGCCGCCCCTTGCCGACCTTTTGATACTTCTCCAGTAGGCCCCCGGGCCCCGATAGCGGCAGGTGTCCGATCTGGCGTGCCGTCCGCTGGCTGCGGCCGGTCTCGATCAATTCGTCGTCACTCCAGAACGTGCCGTCCAAAAACGCCACGTCACAATTGTCCACCCACGATTGCCAGGCATCCGATTCCGCCGGAATGGATGGAGCATAGAAGATTTTTTTGTTTCCGTGGTGGATTACAAACCCCGAGGTCGCCTCTTCCGGCGCAAGCGTGCGCGCCAGCTCTTCGCTGACGTAATCGGGATACCGTCCGCGAAGCGGGACCGTGGTGCACAGAAATTCCGGTGCGGAACCGGGCTCTTCGTCCAGGTGGCAACCCAACCGCCCCTTGCTCGATAGCGAAACCCATTTCACCGGTGGCGCGGCCCGCTCCAATACGCGGAATATGCGATTTTCTTTCTGCAAAATCCGCTGCACCGCTGGGGTGGCGAAAACAAAAAAGCTGTGAAATTCACGCAGGTGCAGCAACCCGGCCACGCAATCCACGTCCGAGCTGGGGAGAAAAACCCCGCCAATTGGCGAAGAAGCAGCCGCGTTAGATGAGTCGGAAGAGAAGTGGCCTCTCGAATCTGCCCCTGCATCTGGCTCCGGCCGCAACTCCGGCGTGGCCAGAATCTGCGTTCGCAGGTCCGGCGAGGCGCTCAGTAAAAACCACACTTTGGAGTTGGTAGTGAAGGCCAGTTGGGTCTGGCTGCGCGCGCATCCGCTGAACTTGCCTGCTCTCAGCCGCTGGCAATTATTACATGCACAGTTCCATTGGGGGAAACCGCCCCCAGCTGCAGAGCCGAGGACTTTTACGCGCATTCCGGCACTATTAAAGCAGACCGCGTAGCGGTCATCGCTCTACAGCTCGGCGTTGGCGTAGGAGCTAATTTCGCAGTTCAGGTCGATCACTTCGTGTTGCGGTGTGGTCCATTCCATGGTGAAGCCCCCAAAATATAAAATGATTGCCCAAAAAGAATACCACGCCCGGAAAGAGAAGGGAACCATGTTAAAGAGCGGGCTGACGTGTTCTCACGAATAGAAAATTCTTGTGTTTTTTATGGCGCCCTTGTCCGAATATCCGAGCGGAAAAATAAGATTCTCCTAATCCTGCCCACTCGTCATCGGCGTCCCCAAATTGAAACGTGAAAAACGAACCACCAAGTATTGACATTCAACGTATCGGATACCACAACCAGTCGTACCTAAATTTGCAAATTTTCCGCCCTGTCAAAATCCACAACTTTTTTTAGAAACTTTTACGTTTCCGCTTGACATGTCCTGAATCCGCTTTATGATGTGGGCAAATGTGGAGTCAAGTGGTCTGCAGTAGAGAGCAGTAGGGCACCGTAGGCCACGGTAGAACGCAGTAGGGGCAACACCGCAATTCTTAATTTGGCGATAGAAAGTAGGCGTTTTGGGGGCATTTTGAGCATCCAAGACTTCCTTTTAGTGTGTCAACGCGTCGCGGTCAAGCCTCAAATCGACCGCATCGCCGTTCAGTCAAGCGGGGCAGATGAAGCTTCGGGGCAATTATCCGGCGAAGGTCGACGAGAAGGGGCGGCTGAAGATACCCGCCGTGTTTCTCGACGAGCTCAAGGAGTATGGAAACCTTTTTTATATCACCAGTCCTACGGGCGAGTCGGCGCGCATTTATCCCATGAAGGTGTGGTCGCAAATCGAAGACAAGCTCGCGGCGCTGCCGTCGCAAAATCGCGCCAAGCAAAAGTTTCTGATGAGAACGAGTTACTTCGGGCAAACGGTCGAGTTGGACGCGCAGGGAAGAGTGCTACTCCCCGCGGTACTGCGCGAATCGGCGCAAACCAAGGGCGAGGTCGACGTGTTCGGGCAAATTGATTTTCTGAACGTCATGAATCATACGCGCCTGATGGACGAGCTGAAGAACGAGCCGTACACCGAAGAAGATTATAAAACGCTGGGCGATCTGGGAGTTTAGGCCACTCAACATTAGCAACAAGCAACAACAGCACGAACAGAAGGGCAGTAGGATAGGCGGCGAGTGACTAGAACCGAGTTCCACACGCCGGTTTTGTTGGAAGAGGTCTTGGAATGGCTGGACATAAAACCGAACGGCGTTTACATCGACGCAACGCTGGGAGCCGGCGGGCATTCGGCAGCCATCGCGGAAAGACTGGCCTCGGTGTCGCAAGCGAATCGAATCGCGAGTTTGCACGCAAAGTCCTCCGCGCCGTCGGCAGGACGATTGATCAGCCTGGACCAGGACGCACTGGCATTGGATCTGGCGCGCGAGAAGCTGAAGCCCTGGGCCGATACGGTGACGCTGGTGAAGTCGCCCTTCTCGAGGATTGCGGAGGTCGCGCACGAGTTGGGGATTCCGAAGGTGGACGGGGTCTTGGCCGACTTGGGAGTTTCCAGCATGCAGCTTGACCAGTCGGCACGCGGATTTTCATTTCGCGAAGCTGGTCCGCTGGATATGCGCATGGATAATGCCGGGGAACTTACGGCAGACGAAATTGTGAATCAGTGGTCGGAAAAAGAAATTGCCGACCTGCTCTATCGCGAAGCCGATGAGCACGATTCCAGAAGAATCGCCAAGGCGATCGTACGAGCGCGACCCCTACGGGATACCGCGCACTTGGCAACGACTGTGGCAGGGGCCCGAAAGCAATGGGGAAGGCAGAGACTGCATCCCGCAACAAAAACGTTTCTGGCGCTGCGGATCGCGGTGAATCGAGAGATGGAGGAACTCGGGCAGTTTCTTTCTCGGACCCCGGCCACTTTAAATTCTGGCGCTCGCTGGGTGGTGCTCAGCTACCACTCACGCGAAGACCGCCTCGTGAAGCACGCATTTCAGGAAGCTGAGCGCGAAGGCACGCTCCGCGTGCTCACTCGACACGTCATTCAGCCCGGCGAAGCAGAGCTGGCGAATAATCCGCGGTCGCGAAGCGCGAAACTGCGGTGTGCAGAGAAAGTGGCAGCCGCTTAAGGCGCCAGTAAAGGTACCGCTATGACGCGCAGGAAAAAGAACCGGGCAACGGAATTTCATACTGTGAAGCGGCTGGATAATACGCGCCTGGTTCGCCGCGCGGAACCGGTGAAGATGCGCAGTCTTTACCGCAGCGTGGCGCTCAGCAGTATCATTGCCGCGTTCTTCCTGCTCTACATTTATCAACACTTCAAATGCATCGACCTGAGTTTCCAGCTCGAGGCCGCGCGCACCCAGCGCGTGGAGGCCGCGTCGCTGAATTCCTCCTTGAAACTCGAAATTGCCGGGCTCAGCGATCCTCGCCGCATCGACGTGATCGCCCGCCGGCAATTGGGCTTGACCGAGACGCTTCCCTCGCAGGTGCGTGAATACCAATCCACCACCGGCGCGGAATTGGCGACGGCGCAATTTGTACGCGTGAACCGCGCGCAATAGTTTCTCGCGGTACGGTTGAGGTGCGCGCTTGAGGTCAGGCAGTCTTCGGCTCCTTCGCGGTCTTACTCAACAACGATTTTATTTTTGTAATCGAGCTTCCAACCGGGAGGAAGTACCGGCCTAATCCTCATATGCAACAAACTCGAGCCCACGTTCGTTTGCTGATTGTCGCCGGCGTGGCTTTGTTTTGGACTACCGCCGTTTTCGGCCGCCTCGCATACCTGCAACTCTACCGTCACCGCGACTACCTCACCCGCGCGCAGCACCAGCAGCAGCGCACCATCGAAATTTCTCCCAAGCGCGGTGCCATCTATGACCGCAACATGCATGCGCTGGCCATGAGCATCAAGGTCGATTCCGCGTTCGCCATTCCTGCGGAGTTGAAAGACAAAGATCTCGCCGCACGTCTGCTCTCCGGAGTTCTCAACGTTCCTCGCGACGTGATGGAAGCGCGCCTCAGCTCGTCGCAGAATTTTGTGTGGATCGAACGCAAGCTCACTCCCGAAAAAGCCGAAGCCATCGCCGCGCTCAGCCTAAAAGGTGTGTACACCCAACCGGAAAATAAACGCTTTTACCCCAAGGCCGGCCTCGCATCCCACGTCCTCGGTTTTGTCGACGTGGACGAAAAAGGCCTCGGCGGCATCGAATACGCGCTCGACAACCAAATTCGCGGCAAGAGCGAAAAAATCGTCATGATGGCCGATGCGCGCCAGCGCTGGTTCGATGGCGCGGAGGCGCAGCGCGACCATGGCGCAAACGTCATCCTCACACTTGACGAAAAAATCCAATACATCGCGGAACGCGAGCTTGCCGTCGCCATGAACAAAAGCCGCGCTCTCGCCGGCACCGTCGTGGTGATGAATCCCAATACTGGCGAACTGCTGGCCGTGGCCAATTCGCCGAATTTTAACCCCAACGCCGCCACTGCAGGAACGCCCGCCGAAGCCCGCATGAATCGTGCCGTCAGCGCGGTCTACGAACCTGGCTCCACGTTTAAATTAATCACCCTGGCTGCGGCATTCGATCAAGGCATCATCAACGCGGATGAAATTTTTGATTGTGAAAACGGTTCCACCTTCGTCGCCGGTCACCGCATCCACGATCACAAGCGTTTCGGCCTGCTGACCGTAACCGAAATCCTCGCGCAATCGAGCGATGTCGGCGCCATTAAGATCGCCGAGCGCCTCGGCGCACCGAAATTTTATGAGTACATCCGCGCTTTCGGTTTTGGCGCGCCCACTGGAGTGGACATGCCCGGCGAAAGCAGAGGTCTCCTCAAGCCGCTTTCCGGCTGGTCGCCCATTTCCATCGGCGCAATCTCCATGGGTCAGGAAGTAGCGGTAACTCCGCTGCAGCTTATTTCCGCGGTTTCCGCGATTGCCAATGGTGGCCTGCTCTACAAGCCGCACCTTATCGCCGAAATCCGCAAAGCCGATAACCCGAAAGCCGATAACAGTGGACCGCGCAGCACTCCGCTCGCTTCCAGCGAGCCGCGCCGCGTCATTCAACCTGAAACCGCCGCGACTTTGCGCCGGCTGATGGAAGGCGTAGTCCTGACTGGCACTGGCAAGCTCGCGCATCTCGACGGCTGGACCTCCGCGGGGAAAACCGGCTCAGCGCAAAAGATCGATCCGGCCACTGGCCGGTATTCGCCAACGCAATTGATTGCCTCCTTCACCGGATTCGCGCCCATCAATAATCCCGCCGTGGCGATTTTGGTTTCTCTGGATTCGCCCATTGGCCCGCACGAAGGTGGCATGGTCGCCGCCCCGGTGTTCAAGCGCATCGCTGAACAGGTTTTGCCATACCTCGATGTGTCTCGCGACGTGCCCATGAGCCAGCAACTGCTGCAAGCTTCCTACAAGAAAAAATCGCAATCGAACGCCGAAACACTCGAGGATTTCACTCCGTACGACTTCTCGCTGTTGCCGGAACAGGGATCGGCACAGGAATTCAGCGATGAAAAAGACCAGGCGCCGAATCTCGCATCTAATCACCCGAACGACCGGCTGGAACAAAGTTTCACAAATTCAGCGAATCCTGCGGTCACCCGCAACAATCCGCCGTCGCACCTGACCTTGCCCGTGACCACTGAAGACGACGCCGACATCGCCGTCCCCGATTTCACCGGTAAAACGATGCGCGACGTGACCGAGATGTGTTTGCGCCTCGGACTCGATCCCGTGCTGGTTGGCAGCAGTCTTGCTACGCAACAAACACCAGCCCCGGGCTCGCAGGTAAAGCGCGGCGCGCGCATCACCGTGCAGTTCGGTATCGCTCCGCCGCCGGTGGTGCTGAAGCCAAAATCGCGCCACGGACACAGACGTTAATCGGGGTCGGCCGCTTGCGGCCGCATATGAGATTGAGCCAGACAGATGAAGAAGTTCGGAACGTACCTGCGCACTTGAACGACGATCCCAAGTTGTCGGACGCACCTGTGCATTCTTTGCGCCCAAAAAAATTGAGTGCTGTGCTTCACGGCGTAAGCCAGGAAGCAGATGCCCCCGTTCGCGTAGCGAGCGCCACGCCTAGTAATGGCACCGATCTCGAAATAAGTCAGATCGCCTGCGATTCCCGCAAAGTACAACCCGGCGCGCTCTTCTTTGCGCTGCACGGCGCGAAGCAAGACGGCAACACTTTCATCCAGGACGCCATCCGTCGCGGCGCAGTCGCCATTGCCAGCCAGGAAGCGCTGGCCGCAACTCTTCCGCCAAATGTCCGCGCCATTCAGGTAACCGATCCGCGTAGAGCGCTAGCCATCGCCTCTGCCAATTTTTATGATCATCCCGCCAACGCATTGCAGCTCGTTGCCGTCACCGGAACCAACGGCAAGACCACCACCACATGCATCGTCGACGCCATCATCAAAGCTTCCGGCGCGAAGACCGGTCTCTTCGGCACGATCGCCTATGAAACGCCCGTTGCCACCTATCCCGCTCCCAACACCACGCCCGAATCCGTCGATCTTCAGCGATTTTTCGCCGAGATTCGCGACGCCGGCGGAAAATACGCGGTGCTCGAAGCCAGTTCCCACTCGCTCACCATGGACCGTTTGTGGGGCTGCCATTTCGCCGCCGCGGTTTTTACCAACCTTACGCGCGAGCATATGGACTATCACAAGACTTTTGAAGATTATTTTGCCGCGAAAAAAACGCTTTTTACCGGCACCGGCGCAGACACTCCGGAAGTTGCCGTCATCAACATCGACGACCAATACGGTAAGAAACTCCTCGGCATCGCCAAAACTACCGTTACTTACGGGCTCGATTCCGCCGCCGCAATCTCTACCAAAAAATTTCAATTGGCCTTCGATGGCTTATCGTTCACCGCGCAGACGCCCAACGGTAAAGTACTGGTCGCCTCTTCACTCTTTGGCCGTATCAACGTCTATAACCTCCTTGCCGCGATCGGCGCCGCGCAGGCTCTCGGCCTTTCCAGTGACGCGATCGAAACCGGCATTCGCAATCTCGAAAGTGTTTCCGGCCGCTTCCAGCGCATCGATCTCGGCCAGCCCTTTCTCGTCATCGTCGATTACGCGCACACCGACGATGCTCTCGAAAGCCTGATTCGCACTGCGCGCGAACTGAATCCCAAGGGCCGCATCGTCACGCTTTTCGGCTGCGGCGGTTCCAAGGACCGCACCAAGCGCCCGGTGATGGGCGAGGTTACCGGACGCCTCAGCGATCTCACCATTCTTTCCAGCGATAATCCGCGCCAGGAAGATCCGCTCAAAATAATCGGCGACATTATCGTCGGTCTGCAAAAAACCAGCGGCAAATATGTCATCGAGCCGGACCGCGAAAAAGCGATCGGCCTGGCCATGGACGAGGCCCGCCCGGGAGATATCGTGCTTCTCGCCGGCAAGGGTCACGAGAATTATCAGATCCTAGCGGACCGCACTTTGGATTTCGACGATCGCGAGATGGCGCGCCGCGCGTTGCGGCAACTCGGCTACAGCGATGCGTCAAACGGGCGCTCACCTGAAAAGAATGGGAGACCTGTCCCGTAAAATATTGATTGGCACGTCACGCGCTCTAGGAAGGCGTGAAGGCGTGCACATTCGCGGAGGCGCAATCGCAATAGTTAACAACACGCGCTTAAGTACTAGCGGAAAATCGGCGGCCTCCACGTTATCCTCGGTTGGTGGCCGCAAACCAGACGGTCGCGTGCGCAGCGCAAAAATATACGGGCGTAAGCCGAACCCGTTGAGGAATTTATGCGGTGGACGATTGCACAAGTGGCTGGCGCTTTACATGCTTCCCCGGGAGTGGGGCTCGACCCCCTGGCCCGGGTGGCCGGCGTCTCGATTGATTCTCGCACCGTACGTTCCGGAGAACTGTTTATCGCCATCCACGGACCGCGTCATGACGGACACGATCATCTTGCCGCCGCGTTGGAACGCGGAGCCCCTGCCGCTGTCGTGGTCGACTGGCAACTTTCGCGTTTCCCTGGCTGGATCCGCGACCGCTGCATTCCCGTTCGCGACACCTTCGATGCGCTCAAGCATCTGGCGCGCGCGGTGCGCGAAGAGTGGGGCGGGAAAATTGCCGGCGTCACTGGCTCGGTGGGCAAAACCACAACCAAAGAGATCCTGGCGGCATTGCTGGCCCCGAAATTTCGCGTGTTGAAATCGGAGGGCAATTTTAATAACGAGTACGGTTTGCCGCTCACCTTGTTCGGCCTGGATGAAACACATCAGGCCGCGGTGCTGGAGATGGGCATGTCACGCCCTGGCGAATTAAAACGTCTTGCGGCCGTGGCGCGTCCCGATGTCGGCGTGGTGACCCGTGTGTCACCCGCGCACTTGGAATTTTTTATTTCCGTGGATGAAATTGCTCTGGCCAAACGCGAATTGATCGAAGGACTGAACGGCCGCCATTCCGTGGCGGTATTGAATGCTGATGATCCCCGCGTGGCTGCGTTCGCATCGCACGCGCCCGGCCGTGTCCTCACATATGGCATCGACGCGCCCGCCGATTTTCGCGCCGAGGCCATCGAAGATCGCGGCGCTGCGGGTTCCTCGTTCGAGTTTGTCTCTCAGCTTGAACGCACCCGGCTGGATCTTGCCCTTCCCGGCAAGCACGTCATTGCCAACGCGCTTGCGGCTTTGGCCGCCGCCAGCGTTTGGGGCATTGCCGCCAACGATGCGCGCGCCGTGCTGACTACTCTCAAAGCGCCATTCATGCGCGGAGAATTTGTGCGCCTCGCGAACGGTGCGGCGTTGATTAACGACACCTATAATTCCAGTCCCGCCGCTCTGCAAGCCATGACTGCCGTGCTCGCCGCCACTTCGGATTATCGCCGGCGCATCCTTGCCGCGGGCGAAATGCGCGAGCTGGGAAGAACTTCCGCGGAGCTTCATCGCGAAGCCGGGCGTTTCGCCGCTGCCACCGGCAAAATCGACTGGATCGTTGGCGTCGCCGGAGACGCCGCGCAAATTATCGAAGGCGCCGTTTCCGCCGGACTGCCGCGCGGCAACACAAAATTCTTTTCTTCTTCGGAAGAAGCTGCCAAATTCATCGGGGATTTCGTGCAACCGGGCGATCTCTTGCTCGTGAAAGGTTCGCGCGGCGTCAAGATGGAGCGCGTCGTTGACGCAATTCTGAACCAGCACGCGCTGGAATGGGTCGCCCCGGTGGAAAAATCCGCCCCCAAAGAAGTGGAGCACTAGATGCTCTACTATCTCCTGTTCCACACGCTGCAGAAATACTTCAGCCCGCTGAACGTGTTTCGCTACATTACCGTTCGCACCGTCTACGCCAGCCTCACCGGAATGTTTCTCGCTTTTGTATTCGGTCCCTGGCTTATACGCCAGCTGCGCGAGTTGCAGATCGGGCAGTATATCCGCGAAGAAGGTCCGCAGGATCACAAGAAAAAAGCAGGCACACCGACCATGGGCGGCGTTCTGATCGTTCTGTCCACCACAATCCCCACGTTGCTTTGGGCTGACCTCGGAAACGCCTTTGTGTGGCTGTCTATTTTTGCGTTGCTGGCATTTTCCGCCATCGGATTTGTCGACGACTACGCCAAAGTGTCCAAGCAGCGCAGTCTGGGCCTGACCAGCGCGAAAAAGTTTTCATTGCAAATTCTCGTGAGCCTGACTTGTGGCATTGCTCTTCTCATCCTTGCCACCTCCAGCAAATATTCCACGCAGCTGGTTTTCCCCTTTTTTAAACGTCTGCATCCCGACCTTGTGATTCATCCGCTGATGCATTCGCCGCATTTGTGGCCAATCGCGTTCGTGCCGTTTCTTTTTTTCGTTTCACTGGTCATTGCTGGTGCGTCCAATGCCGTGAATCTCACCGACGGCCTCGACGGATTGGCGATTGGCTGCACCGTGATCGCCGCCGGCGCGTTGACCGTGCTCACGTACGTCAGCAGCAATTTCCGTTGGGCTAATTATCTCGAGATTCAATACATTCCCGGAGTTGGCGAGCTGACCGTATTCTGCGGAGCGTTGGTCGGCGCTTCGCTCGGTTTTCTTTGGTACAACGCGCACCCCGCTGAAATTTTCATGGGCGACGTTGGCTCGCTCTCGCTCGGCGGGGCGCTCGGTTTGATCGCCGTCATCATCAAGCAGGAAATCCTTTTGTTTTTTATCGGCGGTATTTTTGTGGTGGAAGCTCTCTCCGTGATTCTGCAGGTCAGCTCTTTCAAGCTTCGCGGCAAGCGCATTTTTCGCATGGCGCCGATTCATCATCATTTTGAGCTGCTCGGATGGAGCGAATCCAAGGTCATCGTGAGATTCTGGATCTTGGCGCTGATTTTTGCGCTCTTTGCGCTAACCACATTGAAATTGCGTTAGCGTTGGATCGAAAGGAAATTCGAACGGCAAGATGACAGGCGGATTCGAGCTTCGCGGCAAACATGTGCTGGTCGTCGGACTGGCGCGCACCGGCATTGCCACCGCGCGTTTCTGTGCCTCGCATGGCGCCACTGTAACGGCCATGGACGCGCACGGCGAAAGCGAACTGGACTCCGCGGTCACCGATCTTCGCGAAGAGGGTGTGAAGCTGGAACTCGGTGGCCATCCGGAAAGCAGCCTTCTGAATCAGGACCTGGTCATCCCCAGTCCCGGTGTCCCCGCCGATGCGCCGTTGCTGCAAGCCGCGCGTTCCAAGGGCATCACCGTGTGGAGCGAAATCGAATTGGCCGACCGCTTTCTCGATGGCCGCCTGATCGGCATCACCGGCTCCAACGGAAAAACCACCACCACTTCACTGATACATCACATTCTGAAACACGCCGGATTTTCCGCGAATTTGGCTGGCAATATCGGTACGCCGTTGATCTCCTGTGTCGAGCAGACCACCGAGGAAACCGTTACCGTGGCGGAGTTGAGCAGTTTCCAATTGGAGCTGGTCGAGACACTTCGTCCGGACATTTCTGTGCTGCTGAATCTCACCCCCGATCATCTCGACCGCCACGGCTCCATGGAAAATTATTCCGCCGCTAAAGCCCGCATATTTGAAAATCAGACGGAAAGCGATTTTGCCGTCTTGAACGCCGATGACGCCGCGTCTCGCCGCCTAGCGCCGCACCGCCCGCAAACCTATTGGTTCAGCCGCAGAGAGTTAATTCCGCAGGGCACGTATCTCCGCGGTGAAGAAATCGTCTTCCACTCTCCGAAACAGGAAGAAGTGTTGCTCCGCCTCGACGAAATTCCTCTTCCTGGCGCGCACAATATCGAAAACGTTTTGGCCGCCGTTACCGCCGCTCGTCTCGCCGGTGCGCCGCACACGGACATTGCCGAAGCCGTACGCACTTTCGCGGGTGTCGAACATCGCCTGGAATTCGTCGCCGAAGTTGCCGGCATCCGCTATTACAACGATTCCAAAGCCACCAACGTCGATGCCACCCTCAAGGCGCTGGAAGCGTTTTCCGGCCGCGTACTGATCATTCTTGGCGGCAAGGATAAAGGCAGCGATTACTCCGTCCTGCAATCCGCGTTGAAGGAAAGAAGCGTTCTTGCTTTGCTGATTGGAGAAGCCGCGGAAAAAATCGAGCGGCAGATTGCCGGCAGCGTTTCCATTGAACGTGCCGGGACCATGGAGCGCGCAGTGGCGATCGCATCGCAGGCCGCGCGTCGCGGCGATGTAGTGCTCCTTGCGCCGGCATGCGCCAGCTTCGATCAATTTAAAAATTACGAAGAGCGCGGGCGCGTCTTCAAAGCACTGGTGCGCAGCGGGCACCAGCAAACGCTGGAAGAGTTTCCATCTCACGGCAGCGCCGACGACAGTAGCTCCGAAGAATCGACGTCGCAGGAAAAGTGATTGCACGCGGAGCAGTGATTGGTATGAGAACGGCCAAGGCGAAAACGGTGATCGCATCAACCAGCGATCACGCGGAAAGGTAACAAGGTGCCAAGAAGACTCGAAAACGACCGCTGGCTGTTTGGCGTCACCCTCGCGCTTTGCCTGCTCGGAGCGGTGATGGTGTTCTCCGCTTCGGCCGTCACCGCCGAACACCAGTACGGGCGCTCGTATATTTTTTTATTGCGCCAGGCCGCGTGGCTGACCATCGGACTCTTCGGCATGTTTGCCTTAATGCGTCTGGATTACCGCCGCTTGCGTGAACCTGCTGTCGTCTACACCGCGGTCTTCTCGGTTTTGCTGCTGCTCCTCGGGGCATTCTTACTGGACAAATCGCACGCCACGCACCGCTGGATTAAATTCGGTCCCGTGGGCATCCAACCGTCGGAACTGGCCAAGCTTGCCGTTATCCTTTATCTAGCCTGGTTTCTCGATCTGAAGCGGCGCAGCGCGGCGAAAATGGAATTTTGTAAAAAAGATTTTGTGCAAACCATTCTGCCCGCTGCCGGTCCCGTTCTGATTTGCGTCGGTGTCATCCTCTTACAGCCGGACCTCGGCACCGCGGTTGACATCGTGGTGATTGCCACTGCCATCCTTTTTGTCGCCGGCCTTTCCTGGAAGTGGATCGTCTGCGGCGCAGCCGCATCGCTGCCGCTGCTCTACCTGTTGATCGCGCACGTTTCCTACCGCCAGGCGCGATTGATGGCCTTTCTGAATCCCGCGTCCGATCCGCAAGGCGCGGGATTCCAGCTGCTGCAATCGCTCATTGCCGTCGGCTCGGGAGGATTCAGCGGCGTCGGCCTGATGGAAAGCAAACAAAAATTGTTTTATCTCCCGGAAGCGCACACCGATTTTATTTATGCGGTAATTTGCGAAGAGATGGGTTTCATCGGCGCGCTCATAGTGATTGCTTTGTTTGTCGTGTACGGCTGGCGCGGATTACGTACTTCCTTTGCCGCGCCGGACGGTTTCGGCCGGCTGCTGGCCCTGGGCATCACCGCCATGGTCATGAGCCAGGCCTTAATTAATTTCGCTGTCGTGCTCGGCATGGTCCCTACAAAAGGAATTCCGCTCCCGTTCGTAAGCTATGGCGGCTCCAGTTTGCTGGTCATGCTGCTGGCAACCGGCGTGCTCCTGAATATCAGTCAGCAGGCGACCGAGCAGTGAGTGTAGCGGCGTGAAATTATTAATTGCAGGAGGCGGCACCGGCGGTCACGTTTTTCCGGCGCTGGCGATTGCGCGAGAATGGTTATCGCGGGGGAGTGAAAGGGAAGTCGTGCTGGTGGGAACCCAACGCGGAATCGAAATGAAGCTGGTGCCGCAAGCCGGGCTGCCGCTGGAAACGCTGCGCGTGGCGGGGCTGAAGGGCAAAGGCGGAAGCACATTGCTCAAAAATCTCGCCAAGCTCGCTCCTGCGATGCTTGACGCTTCGCGCGTGCTCCGCAAACACAAGCCTATCGCGGCCTTTGGCGTCGGCGGGTACGCCGCCGGGCCGATGCTGCTGACCACCTGGTTCGCCGGAGTGCCGAATATTATTTTCGAGCCCAATGCTGAGCCCGGTTTCACCAATAAATCTCTGGCGCGAATTTCCGCGCGCATTGCCACCGGCTATGAGATTTCTGCGCGCGCGTGGGGATCGAAAGCCGTAGTCACCGGTTGTCCGGTGCGCCCGGAATTTCTAGCTATCGAACCGCGAACTCCTCAAAAGCCTCTGCACCTGCTCGTCACCGGCGGCAGCCAGGGCGCTTTGCCCGTGAATCGCGCCTTCGTGGACGCCATGCGCGCTCTCGCCGCCAGAAAAAATGAATTACAGATCGTGCATCAGACCGGCGAGCGAGATTACGATGCCGTGCGCACCGCGTATGCCCGCAACGAAATCAACGCCGAGGTTGTGCCCTTCCTCACCAATATGCCGGAGCGTTTTGCCTGGGCCGACGTAATTGTCTGCCGCGCCGGCGCCATTACCGCCGCGGAAGTTGCCGCGTCCGGCCGCGCTGCCATTTTCATTCCGTTCGGCCGCGCCACTGACAGTCACCAGCTACGTAACGCCCAGGAAATGGCCAAAAAAGGCGCCGGCCGCGTAATCACGGAATCCGAACTGACCGGCGAACGCCTGGGCCAGGAAATTTTCTCCTTGCTGGATAATCCGCAAGACGTTACGAACATAGCCGCTGCTGCGCACACGCTTTCGTCGCCGCACGCCGCGCGCGATATCGTAAATTTAATAGAAGCAGCCGCAGGCATAAAAAATGTTAATGCCCACGCCGCCATACGCGCTGAGGAAGTGACCCGATGATGGTTTCCTTCCGCAATTTTCAACGCATCCATCTCGTGGGCATTGGCGGCATCGGCATGAGCGGCATCGCCGAGGTCCTTCTCACGCTGGGCTACTCCGTTTCCGGTTCCGACAGCAAACCTTCCCCAATCACGGAACGTCTTGCCTCGCTCGGCGCCACCATCTTCAACGCGCACCAAGCCGTCAACGTCGACGGAGCGCACGTGGTAGTCACCTCGTCGGCCATCGCCGTCAACAATCCAGAAATTGTCGAAGCGCACAAAATGAAGATCCCTGTCATTCCGCGTGCCGAAATGCTCGCCGAGTTGATGCGCTTGAAGTACGGCATCGCCGTCGCCGGAGCCCACGGAAAAACCACCACCACTTCCATCGTGGCTTCCGTTCTAGCCGCCGCGCATCTCGATCCCACGTTTGTAATCGGCGGCCGCGTAAATCAGGCCGGCACCACTGCGAAACTTGGCAAGGGCGAATATTTTGTCGTGGAAGCCGACGAAAGCGATCGCAGTTTTCTTTTGCTCGCGCCGGTCGTTGCGGTGGTCACCACTATCGATCGTGAGCATCTCGATCAATACTCTTCGCTTGAAGACATTCAGGAAGCATTCATCCAGTTTGTAAATCGCGTTCCATTTTACGGTGCCGCGATCCTCTGCATTGACGAACCCAACGTGCAGGCGATCATCCCGCACATCAAGCGCCCGATCATCACCTACGGTACGTCCAGCCAGGCCGATCTCGTCATCAGCGAAGTAAAACTCGAAGGTGTGGTCAGCGAATTTAATCTCGCCTTCAAAGGCGAAGCGCTGGGCAGTTTCCGCTTGCTGCATCCGCCTGGCATTCACAACGTGCGCAACGCCGCCGCTGCCGCCGCCGTGGCTCTCTACTTAAGCGTTCCCGTCGAATTGATTCGCGATGGCCTGGCCAAATTTTCCGGTGTCGGACGCCGCTTCGATATCAAAGGCGTGGTGAATGACGTGACCGTCATCGATGACTACGGCCATCATCCCGTCGAAATTCGCGCCACGCTTGAAGCCGCGAAAATCTGCAAGTTCGATCGCTTGCTGGTGCTCTTCCAACCGCATCGCTTCTCGCGCACCCAGCATCTCTGGGATGAATTTTGCCGCGCCTTCAATCTCGCCGATATTTTGGTGCTCACCGACATTTACGCGGCCAGTGAGTCTCCAATCCCTGGCGTCACCAGCGAAGCCCTCGCCAATGCCATCCGTGAAGCGGGCCACAAGCACGTTTACTTTTTCCCATCGATGCAGGCGGGTATCGAGTACCTTCTCGCCCAAGCGAAAGCCGGCGACGCTATTCTTACTATCGGCGCCGGCAACATCAGCCGCGCCAGCAACGAAATTCTCGCTTCACTGCGAGCGGAGCATCCGGCGCACCATGCGTATTGAAGATCAAAAAATTCTCGCGGCACTTCCCGACCTCGGCGTCGACCGCAAACCTGGGGCTTCGCTTGCCGAAATAACCTATCTCGGCATCGGCGGCACCACCGACCTGCTGCGCATGAAGAAGCACGAATCCATTCCCGACGTGCTCAACCTGCTCGACGCCGGAGGAATTCCGTTTAAATTTCTCGGCGGTGGCTCGAATCTTCTGGTCGCCGACGGCGAACTCCCCTGGGTGGTCGTGCAACTCGCGCAGCCCGATCCCGATGTAGTCATCGAAGGAAATTTCGCCATGGTGGACGCTTCCGCGGAGCTTGGCCGTATGGTCACCTTTTGCGCCAAGCGCGATCTCGGCGGTATGGAAGGCCTGATCGGAGTGCCCGGCACCGTCGGTGGCGCGTTGCGAATGAACGCCGGCGCGTACGGGATTCAGATTGGTACCTACGTGCGCGAAGTAAAAGTTTATCGCGCTGCCGGCCGCACTATCGAGGTTTTAAAAGGCGATCAAATTTCTTTTGAATACCGGCATACATCGTTTGCGCCCGATGATATGATGCTCGCGGTGAAACTGGAACTTCCCTCCAAACCTTTCCGCGAAATTCTCCAAGGGATTCGTATCTGTAACGAAAAACGCCGCGCCAGCCAGCCGCTCGGACAAAAAAGTGCGGGCTGCATCTTCAAAAATCCTCCCGGTGCGTCCGCCGGCCGCATGATCGATGAGCTGGGCCTCAAAGGTCTTTCCGTGGGTGACGCGCGCGTCAGCGACCGCCACGCAAATTTTTTCGTCAACGCCGGCACCGCCAGCGCCGAGGATATGCTCGCGCTGATCGCCGATGTGCGCGAGCGCGTCCGCAAAGCGTACGGATTTGAGCTGGAAAATGAGGTGGTCGTATGGAACGCGTAAAGACCATTTCAAGAAATCGCTCCGGCGCGGCCGAAGCCGATTCTTACCGGCCCGAACTGCTCGCCGATAAAGAACCGCGTTATTTGCGCCGCCAAAAACCGGTGGAGATCCGTCGTAGAAAATTCAGCAAGCGTGGATGGGCATTTTATCGACGTGTAGCCGTCTTGAGCGTCGCGGGAATCGCCTCTATTACGATTGCCGTCGTGGGCGTGCGCTTCCTTTTGTACTCACCGCACCTGATGCTCTTGAAGCCCGACCAGATCGATCTCACCGGAAACCGGTTTGTCCCGCGCGAAGCCGTTCTAAAACAATTTTTGCGTGATCGCAATCGCAGCGTGTTGCAAATTCCTCTCGACAAGCGCCGCAGCGAATTGGAACAGCTTCCATGGGTGGAGTCCGCCAGCATTCAGCGCATCCTCCCGAATCGCATTCGCGTGGAATTGGCCGAGCGCACCCCCATCGCTTTCGCGCGCAACGCCAACGCCTTGTATCTCATTGACGCGCACGGCGTGATACTCGACCGCACGCAAAGCGAAGACTGGCATTTTCCCATCGTCAACGGCGTGCCCGACGAAGTTTCGCGCGAACAACGCGAAAAGCGCATGCAAACCTATCAGGAATTTATGAAGGACATTGACCTGGTCCGTTCCGGATCGTCCGACCAGGTCAGCGAGATCGATCTTTCCAGCCCCAGGGATTTGCGCGCGGTAATGACCGGCCTCGCCGGCGCGAATGATCCCCAGGCGGTTACCGTTCATTTCGGCAGCGGAGACTTCACCCAGAAATATCGCATGCTCGCCGATAATTTTTCTCAGTGGCAGGCCAATGCCGGACATGTGCAGTCCATCGATTTGCAGTATTCTCGGCAAGTGATCATCAACCCCGACACCAGCGCGGGCGTTACGGTCGCCAAAGCCAGGTAAGTACGCAGGAGTGGATTTGAGCAAGAGGGATAAATACATAATCGGGCTGGACATCGGCAGCACAAAAACGTGCGCCTTAATTGCCGAAATCGATGAAGAGCAGGTGAAGTTTCTCGCGCTGGGCGCGGCGGAATCCAAGGGCTTACGCAAAGGCCTGATCGTCAATCTTGATTCCGCGGTCAGCTCTATTCGCCGTGCGGTGGAAGAAGCCGAAAGCGTCGCCAACGTGCCCGTGGAATCCGCGGTCATCGGCGTTGCCGGCAATCACGTCCGCGGAGTAAACAGCCGCGGCGGCGTCACCATGGGCCCGCGTGCGCGTGACATTGAACGCGAAGACGTTCGCCGCGCCATCGATGCCGCGCGCAACATTACTCTTCCTGAAGACCGCGAAGTGCTCCACGTTTTGCCGCACGAGTTTCGCGTTGATGCCCAGGACGGCATCCGCGATGCCATCGGCATGGTCGGGCATCGCCTGGAAGCCAACGTTCACCTGGTCACTTCTTCCGTAGCCGCCACGCAAAATCTAGTCACCGCCGCGAACCGCGCGGGCATTTTAATCAGCGACACGGTTCTTGAGCCGCTGGCTTCCGCGGAATCCTGCCTCACCCAGGACGAGCGCGATCTGGGCTGCTGTCTGCTGGATATCGGCGGCGGCACCACCGAGCTAATTGTTTTTGGTGGCGGCGTGGTACGCCACACCAGCGCCGTGCCCATAGGTGGCGATCATTTCACCAACGATCTCGCCGTCGGTTTGCGCACGCCCATTCCCGAAGCCGAAAAAATCAAGCGCCGCAATGGCTGTGCCACGTCCGCGCTTCTACGCGAAGACGGCGCTATAGAAATCGCCAGCGTTGGCGACCGCCCCCCAAGAACAATTTTTGCGCGCATGCTCACCGATATCATCGAGCCGCGCGCCATGGAATTGCTGGCCATGATCCGCGACGATCTGCGCCGCGCTGGCATGGACAACCAGATTCCCGCGGGATTTGTGCTCACTGGCGGCGGTGCGCGCCTGCATGGACTCGACGAATTGATCGAGCAGTCGCTGCATTTGCCCGTGCGCATTGCGGAGCCCAGAGGTTTGGCTGATCTGCCGGAGTTGGTAGCGCAGCCGGAATATGCAACGGTGATTGGATTGGTGATGTACGGTGCGAAAGCGCGGCGCTCCACGCCGCAGCGTGCCGGAAATTTCGTATCTAAATTGAAAGCTATGTTCGCCGGGGCTTCGTGACCCTGCCCGAGCGCTGCGCGGTGAATATGGAGAATGTCGAGGGAACAGCATGGTCTTAGTAAAGGAAGCAGGAATTCGGATGAGCTTCAGCGAGGAGCTGCAGCCGGCGAAAATTAAAGTAATTGGCGTGGGTGGCGGCGGGTGCAACGCCGTCAATCGCATGATCCGCGCCAAGCTGGAAGGCGTGGAATTTATCACCGCGAATACCGACCTGCAGGCGCTGAAGCTTTCTCAAGCTCCGGTGAAGCTGCAACTTGGCGCGAAGTTGACCAAGGGTCTCGGCGCGGGCGCCAATCCGGAGATCGGCCGCAAAGCCGCGCTTGAGGACACCGAGAAAATCATCGAAGCGCTGGAAGGCTCGGACATGATTTTCATCACCTCCGGTCTCGGCGGAGGCACCGGCAGCGGCGCCGCGCCCGTGGTAGCTTCACTCGCCAGCGAACTCGGCGCGTTGAGTGTCGCCGTGGTCACCAAGCCATTCGCGTTCGAAGGCAAGCGCCGCATGATGCAAGCTGAACAGGCGCTGCAGGAATTGATTGGCGCCGTCGACACCGTCATCGTAATTCCCAACGAGCGCTTGATGGAAACCGTTGAGCGCGGCACCAGTTTTTTTGACGCGTTTCGCATCGCTGATGACATTCTTCGCCAGGCCGTGCAAGGTATTTCCGACATCATTACCGTGCCCGGAATCATCAATCGCGATTTTGCCGACGTGAAAGCGATCATGTCCGGCCAGGGCTATGCAGTGATGGGCACCGCGGTCGCTACGGGCACGAATCGCGCCGTCGACGCCGCGAATCGCGCCATCGCCAGCCCGTTGCTGGAAGACAATTCCATCCAGGGCGCGCAGGGCATCCTCATCAACATCAGCGGCAGCTCCAGCCTTACCCTTCACGAAGTGCACGAAGCTTCCAGCGTCATTCAAAAGGCCGCGCACGAAAACGCCAACATTATTTTCGGCGCTGTGCAGGACGATGCCATGAAGGACACCATTAAAATTACCGTGATCGCCGCGGGATTCAAGGACGCAAATAAAAAGAACACTCATCAGAAGCCGTCGTTCTTGCCGAAGACCTGGAAGGCTGCGCCGGAAGTTGCTGAAGAGCCGCCTCCGCCGCAATCGATGCCCAATGTCGTCCATCAGGTGCAGCAGAACGTTCATGAAGTGAGCCGCGCGAATCAAGCGAGCCACGAAGCGCCATCTGACGATCTGGATGTGCCGACGTTCCTGCGCCGCCAGGCGCAAAAAGCCTAAAGCGCGGTTCAACATTAATCGGTAAATTGAAAAGGGCGCCACAGTCGGCGCCCTTTTTTATTTTTGCTTGCTGGCGATTTCGAGAAGTTAGCGACGCTGCTTCACTGCCCGCGTAGAACGTCATAGCGTGCGATAACGTAGCCCATGGACGCGCCGAAGAAAGCATCGGCGGGGAAATGCGCACCGGTGGTGATGCGTGAAAACGCAATGGCGCTGGCTGCCGCGTAGGCAACGAATGGAACCCATCGATGCTCGTGGTAGCGCCGCGCAAAAATGGTGGCCACCGAAAAGGCCATCATTGCGTGACCGGATGGAAAGCTGGTGCCTTTTCCAAATACCGATCCGCTGCTGTGAAAGAACGTATCGTTGTACGGGCCGGTAACCGGTAGCTCCGTCGGTCGCTGGCGCCGGGTGATTGCTTTGGTGACGGTCATCAGCACGACGTCGTCGACAACCGCTTCTCCGGCGAAGAGCGCGGTGCTTTGACCGTACGAATCTTTGCGGATCAGGCTGACGCCGTAAAACACCGCCGGCACGATCACGATGGCCGCCCCTGTGCTGGAAGTGCTGAATATCCGGTTGAAATCGTGAAAATTGGTGGTTTGCCGGAAATGCGGCATGACCTGCGGATCGGTGCCGATAAACGCGGCAGTTCCGCCAACGATAAGTGCGGCGGGAAGCAAATGACGGCCCTTTGCGAGTTGCAGCGGAAAGAGCCACAAATCTTTTTGATCGTGCAGAATATTCATCGGCAACTTACGCCAGGAAACTTCGCGATCGTAGCCAGGGTCCTGGTAGGTAGCCGCTGGAAGAGCCGCCGCCGGAGAACTCGCGGGCGCGTGTGAACTCGCAGTTGGACCCGCCGGGGAGGGGAATGAATATTCGGGATTAATCCCGCTGGTCTCGCGTCCTAAAGATTCGCCTGAGCCCGAGAATGTCGAGTGCTCCTGCGCAAAGCTCGCAGCGGGAATCAAAAGCGAGACGCCGATCGTCGCAAGTAAATAGTTCTTCAACCGCCTCACACTGCGCATAAACAAATTACTCCTGATGGTTTGAATTGCGGGCTGGGGCAGGGCGGCAAAGACCGGAGAAGACGGTGCAAACTCGACCCACAATTATTTTAGCAGATCACCGCAGGGCTGCGGGTAAAAAACGACGAACGAAATGTATTTTATCTTGTGCGATGGCGCAACCGATAGCGCGGTGTGGGCGGCTAATTATTTCGAATGGTGTCGGTTACTCGGGGACTTCGTCGCTGACTACGAAGAAGCTAGTGAGTTGTGCACGCCCAAAAGACGTCGTGATGGCGCAGTCGGTGGCGTCCCGGCCGGTGGCCATCAAGACGCGCCCCACACGCGCAATGTTGTGGCGGGCGTCGCAAGTCCACCAGCGATCCTCCAGATAAACTTCAAACCACGCGCTGAAATCCATCGCTGACGGAGCCACGATGATTTGGATGTCGCCGAGATAGCCAGTGGCGTAGCGCGCCGGAATATTCAGAGCGCGGCAGAAAGTAATCGCGAGATGCTGAAAGTCGCGGCAAACACCGACTCTTTCGGTATACACGCCAAGCGCCGTGCGAATTGGATTGGCGAAGTGATATCCAAACGTGACCTTGCTATGCACCCACTCGCAGACCGCCTGCACTCGCGCCCAACCTTTTGGCGACGCCCCAAATAATTCCGAGGCGGTGTTGGATAAAAGATCCACTTCGCAATAGCGGCTGTTCATCAGGAACGGCAAAACTTCCGAGGGAAGATGCTCGACGGCGATTTCCCTAGCGTCCACAGGTCGCACATCGGGCTGTCCGGAATCCTGAATGAGCGTTGAATTGTGCAGGCGGATTTTCCCGGGCGGCAGCACTAAGCGACAGCCCTGATTGCCGAAAGTGTCTTCGTACTTCACGATATTTATCGCGGGATCCGTTTGCAGTTCGTCGGGCTCGCGCAAATCTTTTTTGCGCGAAGGGTGCACGTTGAGCAGCGTAACCATAGGCACTTCGGCGAAGGTATCGAAATGCATATCGTAACCAAGGCGAATCAGCATAATTTTGGGTGGCCTCTAGCGATGTAGCGCGTTGCGCGCGTGAGGTTCAGAAACTACCACGCTTACCGTTACAACTCTCGCAATATTTTTTATGAGCCGAATCGTAAATTCAATACAGTAGGCGGTGTATCATTGCGGTAGGGTTCATATTTCTTAGTTTCGAGGGCAAGAGTGACCTACTGCTTGGGCATTGCGACAAAGGAAGGGTTGGTTCTGGCGTCGGATTCGCGGACCAACGCGGGATTCGATCAGGTAAACACCTGCCGAAAGATGTTTCAGTTTGTGCAGCCGGGAGAGCGCGTATTCGTAATTTTGAATAGCGGCAGCCTCTCGATCAGCCAGTCGGTGATTACCTTGTTGCGGCACGATTTTGATTCAGGTCGCGGGCTCGCGCAAGCCAACTCGCTGTACGATGCCGCGCGCATCGTGGGCGATTGTGTGCGGCGTGTTTCGGATATTGATCGCGCATCGCTCGAACGCGATTCCTTCAGCTTTAATGTGCATTTCCTTCTTGGCGGGCAGGTGCGTGGGCAGGAGCCCAACCTGTATTTGATTTATCCGCAGGGGAACCCCATGGCGGCCACGGAAGATTCCTTATACCTGCAACTGGGCGAATGCAAATATGGGCGGCCGATTCTGGACCGCGGGATTCAGGCGTCCACCTCGCTGGAGGTAGCTGCCAAGTATGCGCTGCTGTCCATGGACGCGGCGATGCGCTCGAACGTGACGGTGGGTCCGCCGTTCGATTTGTTGTTGTATAAGAAAGACAGTCTGGAAGTTACGCGGTACCGGCGCGTCTCTGCAGGGGATGGCGACCTTAAACTCATCCACTCCAGTTGGGAGCAATCGTTGCGACGGGCCGTGGAGCAGTTGCCGGATATTGAGTTTAACGCTCCCAGCAATGGAAACGCGCTGGAAACGGTCAAAAATGTCGCCCGCTCGCGCGGCTAGTGCCCCCAAGCGCCAGCCGGATACGGGGTTTCTTCGATTTGTCTAATCATAATTCCCGATAATCAAGTAGTCAGGAATGGGCTATGCTTGGCGGGCGTACACGTGTACGCGCCCAATGATTACGGAGTCGGATACATCCGATCACAGCGCTGGTGAAGCGTTCAAGAATTACGAGTTAAACGGTGCGTACGATGAAATGTTTCGCGCCGTCGATCATCCACGTAAACAATACCGCCAACTGTACACGCAACTTCTGAGTCTCGGCGCCGGGGAACTTCGCCGCAGCAAAAACGAAGCCGATCAATCCTTCTTCAATCAGGGAATCACCTTCACGGTGTATGGCAGCGAGAAGGGCACGGAGCGGATTTTTCCGCACGACCTTCTGCCGCGAATCATTACTGCAACGGAATGGGAAACCATCGAGCGCGGGTTAACGCAGCGGATTACCGCGCTGAACCTTTTCCTGAAAGACGTTTATCACGAAGCGAAAATTATTGAAGATGGTGTAGTCCCCGGAAATATCGTTTACACCTGCAAGCATTACCGGCGGGAAATGCGCGGGGTTAAAGTGCCCCGCGACGTGTACGTGACGGTCGTCGGAACAGATTTGATTCGCAATCCCGAGGGAAATTTCGTGGTGCTCGAAGATAATCTGCGCGTGCCCAGCGGCGTTTCCTACATGCTCACCAGCCGCCGGGTGATGAAGCAGATTTTTCCCGCGCTATTCCGGAAATGCCGCGTGCGCCCCATTGAGCAATATGGCCAAGCGCTTCTCTCCACGCTGCGAAGCCTCGCGCCCGAAGGCCGCTCCGAGCCGACGGTAGTTCTGCTGACGCCGGGCGCTTACAATTCCGCCTATTTTGAACACACCTATCTTGCACGGCAGATGGGCATTGAGTTGGTGGAAGGCCGCGATTTGCTGGTTCACGATAACGTGGTTTACATGCGCACGACGTTTGGATTGCAGCGCGTCGACGTGATTTACCGGCGCATTGACGACGACTACCTGGACCCGCTGGTGTTTGAAAGCCGTTCCGCGCTTGGCGCCGTGGGCTTGTTCAATGCCTACCGCGCGGGAAATGTGGCGTTCGCCAATGCTCTCGGCACCGGAGTGGCGGACGATAAGGCGATTTATTCCTACGTTCCCAAAATAATCCGCTATTACCTGGATCAGGATCCCATTCTCGAAAATGTGGAGACGCTGCTGATGTCCGATTCAGCGCAGCGCGAGCACGTGTGCCAGAAGATGGATCAGTACGTGGTGAAAGCGGTGGGCGAGTCTGGCGGCTACGGAATGCTTATCGGGCCGCACAGCACCAAGGACCAGCAGGACGAATTCCGCAGCAGAATCCTGGCGGAGCCGCGAAATTACATCGCGCAGCCGCCCATTCATCTATCGACCGCGCCGTGTTTTGTGGATGGAACCATCGAGCCGCGGCACGTCGATCTTCGCCCGTATGTTTTGTACGGCGAAAACATAACCATTGTGCCGGGCGGACTAACCCGAGTGGCTTTGCGCAAGGGCTCCCTGGTGGTGAATTCCTCGCAAGGCGGCGGATCGAAAGATACGTGGGTGTTACAGAATTGAGCGAACGGGGCCAATGCTTTCACGCGTAGCCGACAGCTTGTACTGGATGAGCCGCAATTTTGAGCGCGCCGACAACGCTGCGCGCGTGCTGGAAGCGACGTACGGGCTGTTGTTGAATCCCGCAAAATTTTCTACCGAGGAGCGCTGGTTTCGCGCGGTATCTTCGCTGGCGCCCGGGGTGGCTGCGGCGGACCTCGATCCGCAAAGTGCGCTGTTCCTTCTTGTGGCGGATATGGAGGGAGCGTTTTCGATCGTGAAGTGTATTGGTGAAGCGCGCGAAAACGCGCGACAGGTGCGAGAGGAAATCAGCTCCGAGATGTGGGAGCACCTGAACCGGATGTTTCACGAAATTAACGGCGCGGATCTGCAGACGGACGATGATGAGGGCGCCATGCGCATCGTGAGCCTGGTGCGCGAAGGTTCTTACCGCTTTCACGGCATCACCGACGGCACCATGAATCACGAAGAAGGCTGGCACTTTATTCAGCTGGGCGAATACATCGAGCGCGCCTGCAACTTGTGCATTTTGCTGGACGCCTATTATTCCGATGACAAGCATGCGGATGATCTGGACTGGGTGGGTTTGTTGACGAGCTGTGTCGCGTTTGAAGCGTACTGCAAGGCTTGCACCGCGGAACTCAAACCGGAGCGCATCGCGGATTTTATTCTTTTGCGCCCGGAGTTTCCGTATTCGGTGCGCTATTCGCTGGACCGCATGCACCAGGCGCTGGGCTCGATCAGCAAACTGTCCTTGAGCCGGCGAACCGGAAAGATCGAACGGCTGATCGGCCGTTTACGCTCCGCGGTGGCGTACGTGCAGATCGGTGAAGTGATTCGCGGAGATTTTCATAAGTACCTCGTGGGAATTATCGAGCAGTGCCGCGATCTGCATGCCGCGGTTCACGAAGTGTATATCGAATATCCGATTGAGGTCGCTTTCGAAGCCTGATGTTCTACGCCATCCGACATTTTACGCGCTACCGCTACAGCCAATTCGTTTGGCAGAGCATGATGGAAGTGCGCATGCATCCACGAAGCGAAGGCAGCCAGCGCTGCTTTATATTTCAACTATCGGTGAATCCGCGGGCGCGCATTTTTTCCTATACCGATGCGCGCGGCAATCTGGTGCACCACTTCGATCTGCCGTTCCGTCACCGCCAATTGACGATTATTTCCGATGCGCTGGTAAATATCGATGCGCAGCAACCGATTCCAGAGACGATGGATTACGGCGCGTGGCACGAGCTGGAAGAAATTATTGCGCAGAAAGATTACTGGGACATGCTGATACCCAGTCATTTTGCGCGGCCCTCTCCGGAACTCGAGGAACTGGCGAAAGAAATTGGCGTCGCGGACCGAGACCGAAGGAGCCCGCTGGCGTTTCTGCGCGACGTGTTGGTGGGCGTGTACCGCAGCTTTACCTACGTGAAAAAAAGCACTGCGGTGAATTCGCCGATTGAAACCGCGCTGAAGTCTCGGCAGGGTGTGTGCCAGGATTTCGCGCACATCATGATCACGCTGGTTCGCAACGCGCAAATTCCGTGCCGCTACGTGAGCGGATATCTTTATCACAGTGGCGAGAACGCCGATCGCTCCGCCGATGGCGCCACCCACGCGTGGGTGGAAGCGTTTCTGCCAGTTCTTGGATGGGTGGGATTCGATCCGACAAACAACCTGGTGGCAGGAGAGCGGCATATTCGCACAGCGGTTGGGCGCGATTACGCGGACGTACCACCCACGATGGGCACAATGAAAGGGAAGGCTGACACCGAACTGCAGGTGCGCGTGCGCGTGACCCCATCGGAAGCGGTGCTGGCTCCGGATGAGGAGTTTGCGGCCGATGAGGAATGGTCGCAGTTTTTGCATGAGGACCAGAAATCGCAACTGATCCATGCCCAGCAGCAACAGCAGCAGCAGGAAGAATAGTAAGTCGCGAAACGCCGCGGACCCTCAGTGCTACACCAATTGTGGTAGTCGGCGGCACGACCTTTGCAAGCGCCTCGCGATTTAAATTCCACCCACACTTTATGAGTAGCGTGCGGCGACGAAGCGCGTCACCGCTATTCGCGCTGCATGTTTTGTCGCGGCGCATGGCGATTATAAGTTGAAGAGCGACGGACCTGCTGATACTATCCGCGCAAATGGCCGCTGACAAAGAAAAGCTTCGCACCCACTTTGGCGACTACATCGGCAAGGCTGAAGCGGCCATCTATTCCATCCTTGCGGTGTTAATTTCCATCAGCGCACTCGCCGCGATTGGGGCGGCCGGCAAGGTCCTGTTGGATGCCTTGATTCACTGGACCATTGCAACCGACATACTGCGGATTCTAGATCAACTTCTGCTGGTGTTGATCCTGGTAGAGATTCTTCACACCGTGCGCATCTCCATTCACTCGCACATTCTGGTTACCGAACCATTCCTCGTGGTAGGTTTGATCGCCTCTATTCGGCGCATGCTGGTGATTACGCTGGAAGCGGCGACGTTGACCAAACGGGGCAACTGGACACCGGAGGTTGCCAGTATTTTTCATGCTTCGATGGTTGAACTTGGCCTGCTAGGTTTGCTTCTCCTCATATTGGTGTTTTCCATCACTCTCTTGCGCCGCCACGAACCTGTGTCCAAAGAAGAGCTAAAGAGCTACTGAACAGAACTTTCTTGGCGACATCGCGAAATCCATACATGCTTGCGGCGGAAGGAATCACTTCATGATCAGAGACGAATATAAAAATTGGCAGGTGTGTGGTTTCGTCCTGGTTCTGTTGGCCTTGGCGAATGGATGCAATGGAACGCCGGATAAGGCGGTGCCACCGCGCGAAGGTTGGGAAGTACGTCAAGAGAGCGCAGCCAATCGACACAGCGACAGAAACTCACGACGTGAGGACGACACGTCGCGAACACCTGAGCAAACCTCCGGTGCACGATACGACCTGCAGGCGGATGAGCAGCGGGGCGGGCACAGCGTACGAAAACATGTGGGCCGAACGGATGATGAGTTGAGAGAGCGTCTGGATCGGGAACGCGATATTTCCGCTTCCTCGACGTGGACGGACCTGGCGACGGCGGAAGAAACCGTGGGGGCGGCTTTGCGCGCGGAGCGCGACAAAATCGCGCGGTGGGAAGAGCAGGGAGAACGGCGGCGGAATCTTGCCTTGCATTACGACGCAGGGCGGGTGATCGGTCGAAGCATCACGCATGGCGCATCACAAGCGGAACCGTGCACGCGGGCAGTGATTGTGTTGCGCGCGGATGGGCAGGGATTTTTTGTGCTGACCACGTATCCGGAGGCTCGATAATGCCGAAGCAAAGTTCGGGTAAAAAGTTCGATGCGCTGCGGGAATTTTTTTCGGCCTATCTTCACGAAGATTTTCGCGACGAATACGGATCGGCGGCAGCGGCGGCAAGGGCGTTTCGCGGAGATGCCAGCGACGAAGAGATTGCCGCGGCAGGCGCGGAGTGGAAGCGTTGGCGAGGGGAACTCGAGAAAAGTTCGCTGGAAGAAATTCACCGGGCGGTGCGGGAGTTGGGGGCGGCCTGGCGTCCGGAGAGTGTAGAGGATCTGGATCGCGTGGGCGAGGTGTTGAAGGGCTAGCACGCACCCCAAACTTTCTCGCGCAGGTGGCGGGGATATATTGACTTGCGTGCGGCGGGGAAACTAAAATTGCGGCCACATGACCAAGCAAATGAGTAAGCAAATCACCAAACAAACTGCTGCGCACATGATTGACCAGAATATGCGGAACCGATGAGTGAACTCCCGTCGCTGGTTGGGCAGACCGTATCCCATTACCACATTGTCGAGAAACTTGGCGGCGGCGGAATGGGCGTGGTGTACAAAGCGGAAGATACGCGGCTTCATCGCTTTGTGGCGCTGAAATTTCTTCCCGATGAAGTGGCTAAAGATCCCCAAGCGCTGGCGCGATTTCAGCGCGAAGCGCAAGCGGCGTCCGCTCTGAACCATCCCAATATCTGTACCATACATGACATCGGCGATGAAGGCGGCAAGGCTTTCATCGCTATGGAATATCTGGACGGGGAAACCTTAAAACATTTAATTTCCGGGCGGCCCATGGAGCTGGAGAGATTCCTGGAAATTGCCATCGAGGTGACCGACGGATTGGACGCGGCGCACGCGGAAGGGATCGTACACCGCGACATCAAGCCGGCCAATATTTTCGTCACGAAGCGCGGGCACGCTAAAATTCTGGATTTCGGACTGGCGCGTTTTGCTAAAGGCACGACCAAGAACGCGGACACCATGGCGACGCTGGCGCTGGATACCGACCACCTGACCAGTCCCGGTAGCACATTGGGAACGGTGGCGTACATGTCGCCCGAACAGGTGCGCGCCAAAGACCTGGATGCCCGCACCGATCTGTTCTCCTTTGGCGTGGTTTTGTACGAGATGACCACGGGGCAACTCCCGTTTCGCGGAGGAAGCTCCGGAATTATTTTTGACGCGATTATGAACCGCGTTCCCGTGGCACCGGTGCGCTTGAATCCGGATCTGCCGGCGGAATTGGAACGAATCATTCAGAAATCGCTGGAGAAAGACCGCGAGCTGCGGTACCAGTCGGCGGCGGATTTGCGCAGCGATCTAAAGCGTCTGAAGCGGGAGACGGATTCGGGACGCAGCCCATCGGCGATGGTGACGGTACCGGAAGCGGGGGAACCAACGAGAGTGTCCCCTTCGTCGGGCGCTCGTGCGGCAGTGGCGCCGGCGGCAAGCGCTGGGGAAATTTCACGCGAAGCTGCAGATGGAAGTGGCAAAGGTACAGGCAGCGGGTCGGCGAGTTGGATCGCTGGCGCTGCCTCGAAAAGCGCAATGGCATCTGCGGCACCTGGCGCAAAACGCTGGCTGTGGGTGGCCGCGGGAGCGCTTCTCGTGGCGGCAATCGTGTCAGGACTAGTTTTTACGCGGCGCACCAAGGCGTTGACGGAAAAGGATTCGATTCTGTTGACCGAGTTTGTGAATACCACCGGCGATACGGTGTTCGATGGCACGTTGAAGCAAGCGTTGGCAACGCAACTGGAGCAATCGCCATATTTAAATATTTTTCCGGAATCGAAAATACAGCAGGCGCTGAAGTATATGGGGCGGCCGTCGACCGACCGCATTACCAGCGAGGTGGGCCGCGAGATCTGCCAGCGCGAAGGCGTGAAGGCCATGATGGCAGGCTCTATCGCGAGTTTGGGCAGTCACTATGTGATTCAACTGAAATCGCTCAACGGACAGACGGGAGATACGATCGCGACGGAGCAGGTGGAAGTCGATAGCAAAGAGCAGGTGCTGAAAGGCCTGGACCGCGCAGCCTCCGGAGTGCGGCAGAAGTTAGGTGAATCGCTGGCGTCGGTGCAGCAATATGCCAAGCCTCTGGAAGACGCAACCACGCCGTCGCTCGATGCCCTGAAGGAATACAGTTTGGGGCACGCGCAGCACTGGAAACTGGACGACACTGCCGCGATGGCGCATTACCAGCGAGCCGTGGAACTGGACCCGAACTTCGCAATCGCGTACGGGGAAATGGGCGTGGCGTACGGGAACCTCGGAAAGGCCAAGGATGGCGAGGTAGCGTTGAAGAAAGCGATGACGTTGAAGGACCGGACCAGCGAGCGGGAACGGCTATATATAGAGGGGCATTATTACCAGGAAGTGTCCGGTGACACCGATAAGACCATCGTTTCCTACGAACAGTGGAGAAAGTTGTACCCGCGAGACACCATCCCGTTGAATAACCTGGCGCGCGCCTATGCGTCGTTGGGACAATTCGATAAACAGGCGGAAATGGCGCTGGAGGAGATGAAACTCGATCCAACTAGTTCATTTTCTTACCTGGACATGGTTATCTCGTTTGTGGAACTGAACCGTTTGGAAGAAGCCAGAACGCTGGCGGAGGAAGCCGCAGCGAAGAAATTGGATTCAGTCGGCACGCGTCGCGTGCTGCTGATGATGGCGTACAAGCGTAACGATCAAGCGGAAGTTGAGCGGCGGCTTACAGCGGCACACGCGAGCGCGGACGAGCGATTTCTTGTCGCGGTCAAGGCGCGTACTGAGATGGGCCAGGGGAAAACGAAACTGGCCCACCAAAGTTTTGCCGAGGCGAAGACTCTCGCTGAGAAGGAGACGGCGAGCGAGGTTGCGGCGCGACTCGACGCGGAGGAAGCTCTCGGACTGGGGATCGTGGGCGATTGCACCGCCGGAAGGGCGGAGGCGCTGGCTTCGTTGGAGCGGTTTCCATCGGGTTTTAACCGGGGTCCCGCTTTTATTGCCCTGGCCATGTGCGGAGAAGCGGCGAAGGCGCAGAAGGGAATCTCAGCGCTGGAGCAAGAATATCCGGAGGACCTCTCTACGCGCGTAGAGTTTGCACCGATGGTCCGAGCGATCATCGACACGCAGCAAGGGAAAGCTGATGGAGCCCTAAAGGTTTTGGAGCCTTCGCACCGAATAGACTATGGCACTGGACCATTGGGGAGCTTTACATTTGCGGCGCTCTATGTTCGTGGACTGGCGTATCTGGCGAACAAGGATGGCGAAAAGGCGGCGGCGGAATTCAGAAAGATCATGGAGCGGCCATACCTGTCTTTCGGAAATGTGTTTATTCCGATGGCGCAATTACAAATGGCGCGCGCGTACGCGCTGCAAGGCGACAAGGTAAAAGCGCGCACGGCCTATCAGGATTTTCTGGCGACGTGGAAGGACGCTGATGCCGATGTGCCTGCGCTGGTGCAAGGCAAAGCGGAGTACGCGAAATTGCAGTAGTGCGCAACTTTTCATCGTTGAAATTCAAATTATCAAAACCTTTCCGCAGCTTGTGCGCATCTGAACAGCGAAATCACAATTGTGCGCGGCCTGCTGGCTTCGTCACGACTGATGCATGCATTGGAGGTATTTCATGGCCCCGATTACCATCTCGACTACCAGCCGTCAGGACTGTAATGGGTGGTGCATGCCTATTACGCCGCATCACGCGTTTAGTGTTGTAAAACCCCCGCAAGCGAGTACACTCAGGCTGTCATCAACGGTGACTAGTACATCGTCCAGTTAATTCTTTATACTATGCCGCTTGCGGTGCC
>JRHI01000143.1_pt1 | contig 77656 bp, 83 predicted proteins | sample 215371 | NCBI WGS metagenome assembly JRHI01 (sample SAMN02929681, study PRJNA255918) | sediment metagenome | biome: cave system; feature: Ice Cave; material: Sediment; isolation source: sediment from deep within a dark volcanic ice cave with no known source of... ... | reverse complement strand
TCAGCGCCGATCGCGTGGTAGCCGCCGTCGACGTGGATCAGCTCCCCGGTCGTGGCGGTCATGTAGTCCGAGAGCATCGCGCAGGCGGTCCGAGCCACGGATTCTGCCGACTTGCTGTTCCAGCCCAGAGGCGCCCGGCGATCCCAGCTGTCCTCGACCTGTTTGAAGCCCGGCACACCCTTCGCAGCGATCGTCGCCAGGGGCCCGGCGCCGAGGGCGTTGACCCGGATCTGGTAGCGGCCGAGATCGCGCGCGAGGTAGCGGACGATCGATTCGAGCGCTGCCTTGGATACGCCCATCCAGTCATAGGAGGGCCAGGCCTGGGTGCTGTTGTCGAAGTCAAGGGTGACGACGGCGCCGCCATGTTCCTTCATCAGCGGGAGCAGGCCGACCGTGAGTTCCTTCAACGAGAAGGCACTGGTCCGGTAAGCGGTCATCGCGCTCTCCCAGGGAGTGTTGAGGAAGTTGCCGCCCAGCGCATCCGCCGGCGCGAAGGCGATCGCGTGCACGATCCCATCCAGCCTGCCCCAACGCTTGAGAAGGTCGTCGCGCACCGCGGCGATATCCTCCGGCCGATTGACATCGAGCTCGAGGATGTCCGGCACGGGCCGCAGGCGTTTGGCCGACATCTCCGTGATGTTGCGGACCCGGCCGAAGCTCGTGAGGATCACCTCGGCGCCCTCCTTTTGCGCCGTGTCCGCGATGGCGAACGCGATCGAAGCGCGCGTCAGGACTCCCGTCACCAGGAGCCGTTTGCCGGCCAGAAGGTTTCCCATATGTCCTCCCGATAGGTTAGGGCGTCGGGGACCGCGACTCACCGCTCTCGGCCGGCAATGAGGTGCGGGACCAGTCGCTCCACGAGCCCGGGTAGAGCCGCGCCGGGTCGAGCCCGGCGACTGCCATGGCCAGCAGGTCGACGCAGGCGCTGACGCCCGAGCCGCAGTAGACGACCACCTCCGGCCCTGTCCCGACACCCACTTCCTCGTACTGGCGGCGCAGCGCGGCAGGTTCGCGGAAGCGCCAATCCTCGCGCAGGTTCATCCGCCACGGAACATTGCGGGCACCCGGGATGTGGCCCGCCCGGGGGTCGATAGGCTCTGACTCGCCGGTGAACCTCTCGTGAGCACGGGCGTCGATCAGGAGGGCGCCTCCCCGTGTGACCCGGTCCCGGTCGACCACCATGCCGGCGTCCGGCGTCGCCGCGCTGAAATTCCCCAGCGCCGGTCGGATCGGGGCGCCTGTTTCAAGCTCCCCCCGCCAGGCCTGCAGCCCGCCGTCCAAAACTGCCTGCTGCCCGTGCCCGTGGTAACGCAGGAGCCACCATAGGCGCGCCGCGCTGAATCCACCCTGGTCGTCGTAGACCACGACACGGGAGCTGCCATTGACCCCTGCGGCGCGCATCGCCGCCTCGAATTGTTCCACTGGCGGAAGTGGGTGGCGACCCGGCCCGGTGGACCCGGTGATGTCCATCTCCAGATCCACGAAGACCGCACCGGGGATGTGGCCCGCCTGAAAGGCCTCGCGGCCGGAGCGGCCGTCGAGATACCAGCGCAGGTCGATGACGCAAAGTTCAGGCTCTGCTTGGTGGCTGCGCAGCCAGGCGGCGCTGACCAGCGGTCCGAATGCCGCGCTCTTCAACCCCTCGCTCACGGGGCGAATTCTTTCAGACTGGATCAGAGATGCCCTGGCAACCCCGCTTCGGGCCCACCTGGCTCGGCCCGAACCGGGTTCGCTTCCGGATCTGGGCGCCGACTACGGAAGGCGCGGAATTGCTGCTGAACGGCGGCACCGTCCGCCTTCGCCGCAACCCTGATGGCAGTCACAGCGCCGTCGTTGATGGAGTGCCGTCGCATTCGCGTTATCAATACCGGCTGGACGGCGACGGGCCCTTCCCCGACCCCTGGTCGCGCTGGCAGCCCGACGGGGTGCACGGAGCGAGCGGTCTGCTGCCGGCGGCGGCGGCTGCGCCGCGGCACCTTGCGGTTCCCCGGAGCCTCGCCCAGGCCACCTACGAGATGCACGTCGGCACCTTCAGCCCGGCCGGCGACTACGGGGGTGCCGCCGCTCGTCTGCGGGCACTCCGGCGTTTGGGGGTGGACACCATCCAGCTGATGCCGATCGCCGAATTCGCCGGCCGTTGGAACTGGGGTTACGACGGGGCCTACTTCTACGCCCCGACGCGGGCCTACGGTACGCCCACCCAGCTCAGCAACTTCATCGCCCGAGCCCACCGGGAAGGACTGGCAGTGATCCTGGACACGGTCTTCAATCACCTCGGACCGGACGGAGCCTACATCCACCGATTCGCTCCAACCTTTTTCACCGACCACCATCAGACGCCCTGGGGCGGGGCCATCGACTACGCGCGTCCGCAGGTCCGGCAGACAGTGCTGGATGCGGCACAGTGGTGGATCGGGCATTACGGCTTCGACGGGCTCCGCCTCGACGCCACCCATGCGATCCACGACAGCAGTGAACGCCACATCCTGGCCGACATCGGGGTCGCCGCGCGCCGAGCCTTCCGCGGCGCCTACGTGGTCGCCGAGGACCACCGCAACGAGGCGCGCCTGATCACCGCGGAGCGCCTCGATGCGATCCTCGCGGACGACTTCCACCACGCGCTCAGGGTCACGTTGACCGGTGAGCAGGACGGTTACTTTTCGGACTACCGCGGTGGTGCCGAGGAGATCGCGCTGTCGATCCGCGACGGCTGGATACATCAGGGGCAGCGAACCGGCCACGCCGGGCCAGGGACGGTCACAAAGGGCCTTCCGGCGGCGGCCTTCGTCTTCTGCACAGAGAACCACGACCAGGTCGGCAACCGAGCCCGGGGCCTCCACCTCGCCGGGCTGGTAAGCCCCGCCGAATATCGGGTCGCAGCCGCCCTCCTCATGCTCAGTCCCGAGCGCGTGATGCTCTTTCAGGGCCAGGAATTCGGCAGCCAGGGCCATTTCTTCTACTTCACCGACCACCATGCCGACCTGGGTCGCCAGGTGACCGAGGGAAGGCGACGGGAGTTCCGGCACTTCAGGGAGTTCAGCGAGCACCCGGAGCTGATCCCCGACCCCCAGGCTCCCGACACCTTCGAGCGATCTCGGCTTGACTGGAGCGAGGCTCGCCGCAATACGCCGGTGGCGCGCCTTTACCGCCGGCTCTTCGAGCTCCGCCTCGCGGACCCCGTTCTCAGACGGCCCGACCGAGGCCGGACGAGGACCTGGACCGAGGGCAGCCTCGTCTACGTCGAAAGGACCTCGGGGCGCCGCCGGCGACTTCTCGCCGCGACCCTGACCGGCGAGACCGGGGCAACCCCACCGCCGGGCAGGATTCTCTTTCACACCGAGGAGCGTCGCTTCGGCGGCGATGGCCGACCGAACCTGGACCGCCCCTGTGCCGTGCTGGTCGAAGGCTGACCGCCGGCGCATTTAGACTCAGCCGGATGCACAAAGGTGCGCTCACAGTGATCGCCGGGCCGATGTTCTCGAACAAGAGCGGCGAGCTGCTTCGCCTGGCGACGGTGCACCGCATCGCCGGCCGCCGGGTGGGCCTGTTCAAGCACTCGCTCGACACCCGGTACGACGGCGTCGACCATATCTCCACTCACGGCGGACTTTCAGCCGAGGCCGAGCCGGTGGCAACCTCCGCCAGCATCGGGCTGCTGGCCTCCAGCTACGACGCGATCGCCATTGACGAGGCACAGTTCTTCGATGACGCCCTGACCGACGTCTGCGCCAGGGCGGTCGACGACGGGTTGATCGTCTTCGTGGCCGGACTTGATCGAAATTTCAAGGGCGAGCCGTTCGGTCCCATGCCTGCCCTGATGGCGATGGCTGACGACGTGATGAAGCTGCGCGCGGTCTGCATGAGGTGCCGTTCGCTGGACGCCTCGATGACACAGAGACTGATCGATGGAAGACCTGCTTCGAGAAACAGCCCGATCATCCAGATTGGTGCGGCGGAGGCCTACGAGGCGCGCTGTCGGAACTGTCACGAGCTGCCCGATTGACCTCGCCAGGGTGCGCGTGACCATGGTGAGCGACCCGCGTGTCGTGGCAGAAGTGGACCGCCTGCGCACCCCGTAGCTGGATGCGACGGAGGCTCTCCCGCCACGCCACCGGATCGGCCGCCTGGCCGCCCGCGCGCTCGACCGGGAAAGTCTCGAACCCCTCGAAGATGTCAACCGTGTAGGCGGCGTCGCCGATGAACAGCTGCTCCCCAGCTGGGCCGGCGACGATGACCGACTGGTGACCGGTGGTATGGCCCGGAGTGGGGATGGTCCGCACACCAGGCGCGATTTCGGCCTCGCCGTCGAGGAGCTCGAATCGCGCGCCGGTGAAGTCGAACCACTGGCTCGTGAGGGTTTCCTCGCGGCGTCCTCGCTCCAGCTCAGCGCGCTGGACATAGAACGGAGCGTGCCGGAACACGGCGTTCTGACCGCAGTGATCCCAATGCAGATGAGTGTTGACCACCATCGTCACATCCCCCGGTGCTAGGTCGTGTTCGGCCAGCGCCTCGGTCATGGCCCGGTTGACGATGTCCCAATACCTGATGATCCCGGCCGGTGGGTCGCCGATTCCCGTGTCCACCAGGATGGCCCCGGCGGTCGGGTGCTTGATGACGAAGCCGTGAACCGGAACGTCGAAGGGGCGCCGCTTCGAGTTCACCCGGCCGAGATGGAGGCGGATGATCTCCATCGAGGAGGATTAGCGGGACTAACCGCCCAGCGCGCCGGCGATGGCAAGGAAGGTGAAGAGCGCGGCCAGGTAGCCGATCGAATAGGCGAAGAGAGGCCCGGTCCAGCGTCGCCCGCGCAGGTCGAGCACCGAGACCACCACGAAGCCGGCCCCGAGGAGCGCTGCCGGGCCAAGGTAGAGCCAGCCGACGTCACCGGTGAAGAAGGGCACAAGGCTGATCAGGGCCGTGGCAACCGCATAGGCAACGCTCTGCCGTTTGGTGGAAGCGGCGGATGCCACGACCGGCATCATTGGCACGCCGGCCGCGCGATAGTCGCGGGCGATGAGCTGGGCGAGTGCCCAGAAATGGGGCGGGGTCCAGAGGAAGATGACCAGGAACAGGGAGATCGCCGTCAGGTCCAATCCGCCGGTCGCGGCGGCCCAGCCGACCAGCGGGGGAATGGCGCCGGCAGCACCCCCGATCACGATGTTCTGCGGGGTTGAGCGCTTCAGCCAGATGGTGTACACGAAAACGTAGATCAGGGTGGCCAGGATGGCGAGGGAGGCGGCGACCAGGTTCGTCCCGGCGGCGAGCACCAGGAACGCGACCAGGTTGAAGCCGATCCCCATCACGAGGGCGTGCCAGGCCGGGATCCGGCCATCCGGGATCGGCCGGCTGCGTGTCCGGGACATCAGGGAATCGATGTCGCGGTCGTACCAGCAGTTGATCGAATGAGCTCCCCCCGCCGCCAGCGCACCACCGACAACCACCGCCGCGGCAGCCAGCAGGTGGGGACGGCCGTGGGCGGCGGCCACCATCGCGGCGAGGGCGGTCGCCACCAGCAGACCGACGATGCTGGGCTTGGTGAGGCTGACGTAGTCGGCAAGCAGCCGCCGAGCCGTGACCGACGACGGCGCGACCTCCATGGTGCTCATGCCGGCCGCCGCTCCAGCGCCGCAATTCGCGGCTCCTCCCGACCTGGCTCGGTCTGCGGCAAGCCGACGAGCAGGGCCAGCGCCACCACGCCGGCCCAGACCGCGGTGGCGAGCGCCAGATGGGAACCCTGGAGCAGGGCGACGTCGGCGCTCACAGCGACGAAGGCGCCCAGCATCACCTGAATGAGCAGCAGCGCCAGCGTCAGCGAGGCCACCCAGCGCACCTGCCGGTTCCCGCGATGCCGACGCAGCGCCATGGACAGCACGTGCAGCAGGAGAAGGGAGACAGCGCCAACTGTTAGCCGGTGGAGCATCGCGTAGGCGGCGGGGCCGTGGAAGTCGAACGCGAACCCGCTACCGCATAGAGGCCAGGACTTGCACACATCATCGGCGTGCGAGGCGACCACCGAGCTGCCCGTGACCAACATCAGGTAGGTCAGGAGGGCCGCCGTGATCGCCAGCCGGCGCAAGCCCGTGGCGGGCGAGATCCCCGCCGGCGGGCCGGCGATTATGACTATCGAGATCATCAGCCCAAGGATGATCAGCGCCAGGGCCAGGTGCACCATCACCAGCACCGGCGCCAGAAGGGTGTGCACGACCTGCCAGCCGAGGAGGCCCTCGGCCAGCACGGTGGCGAGCGTGGCCCAGGTCAACCAGGTGAGCGGCGTCCTGCGCCGGCCATTGAGCCAGAGCCCGGCGACCAGGGTGAGGATCACCAGAAGCCCGAAGAGGGCGCCATTGGCGCGATGGCTGTACTCGATGATCGCATGCAGGTCGGCAGGCGGATAGGGCTGGCCGTAGCAGGTCGGCCAATCGGGACAGCCCAGGCCAGAGCCCGAGACACGAACCAACCCGCCGAGGGTGATCTGGAGGTATCCCGAGATGGCGGTAACCGCCGCAAGCAGGCGAAAACGCCCGGTCGTCAGCACAGGGCCAAGTTTACGGGGAACGCTCTGGGGCGCCCTGCCCTGGCCTCGCGTAGCGGGCCTGAATCCGATCGATGTAGCCGGCGCAGAGGTCCGCGATGGCGGCGCTCTCGATCTCGAGAACGTTCTCCGCGTTCATCTCACCGCTGTGGGAGAGGTTGTAGCTGCCAACGAACGTGGTGTCGTCCGCCACGGTCATCTTCGCGTGCATGAAGTCGTGGACCGAACCTACCTGGTAGGGGGTCGATACCTTGCCCGCGAAACGGTGGGTCGCCACGACGGCCTGGAACGCTGCCAGCTTCCAGGCTGACAGCGGGTTTGCGGACCATTGGTGGCGGACCTCGGCCATCTGGGTGCTGTCGTAGATCCCCCCGACGTCAACCTGGCCAGCTTTCACAATCTCCGCCAAGGTCCCCAGGACGGGGCCCGAGGTCAGCACCGGAGAGGCGATCCGGATCCGGCGGGCGGCGCTTGCCATGCGCTGCGCGATCTCGTGCGACATCTTCTGGCCACGGCCCGGCGAGAAGAAGGGCCGCAGCCGCGTCCCCGGCAGCTCAACCCAATCCGGGGTGAATTTGCCGGAGGCAGCCACCCGACGGGTGCTCCAGAGTTCCTCGAAATCCTGGCGGAACCAGCCTGCCAGGCCGGTTGACTGCACCCTCACCAGCACGTTCTCCTCGCGTGTCCAGGAGTCGGTAGTCCAGTTCGTGGAGCCGGTCCAGACCGCCGAGCCATCGCGCACGACGTATTTGTGGTGCATCAGATCGGGAACGCCACTCACCGGCTCAAAGGGCACGCCGAATTGTTTGAGGAGGTCCCAGTCCACCGCACTCGGCGGCGGCAGCGGCCGCGGTTTGGGGTGATCCTGGTTGAAGACCAACCGTACGGCCACGCCCCGCGCGACGGCCGAGCGCACGGCGTCGAGCAGCGTCCGCGCCGCTTCCCCCTCAAGCCGGAGGTCGTAGATGGCGATCTCCAGCGTGGCTGTCGCACCGGCGATGAAATTCGCGAGCATGTCGGCAACCGAAGCCGCGGTCTGGCGGCCGTCTTCCAGGAAGGCGAATTCGACCGGCTCGCCGACCGGGTCTGCGCTATTGAGCGTGGTCTGAGTCGGGCGCGCCGACGGGTTCAGGAGTGCGGCGGGTCGCCATCTCGGCCGCCTCGTCGGGGTCGTCGGTCACCTTCACAAGGTCCAGGTCCTCGCTCGCAAGGTAGGCGTTGGGGAGTCCCTCCTCCCGGATCCAGGCCAATAACCCCTTCCAGTAGGAGCTGCCGAAGAGGATCACCGGAAAGTGCTCTATCTTCCCCGTCTGCGCCAGCGTGAGCGATTCGAAGAGCTCGTCGAGCGTCCCGAATCCACCCGGAAAGATGATGAATCCGCGGGCGTACTTGACGAACATGACCTTGCGCGCGAAGAAGTAGCGGAACTCGACACCCAGAGTCACGTAGTCGTTCACCCGCTGCTCGTTGGGGAGCTCGATATTGCAGCCGACGGAAACACCACCGGCCTCCTTGGCACCCTTATTGGCCGCCTCCATGATCCCTGGGCCGCCGCCCGTGATCACCGAGAAGCCCCGTTCCACCAGGGCCGCCCCACACCGCTCGGCGGCGGCGTAGTAGGGGTGCTGGCGCGGAGTGCGGGCGGAGCCGAAGATGCTGACGCAGGGGCCCAGGCCGGAGAGGGCGTCGAACCCCTCCACGAATTCGCTGAGGATGCGGAAGGTCCGCCACGGATCCGAGTGGTAGAGCATCTGATCCAGGGCGCCGCGGTCGAGCAGGGACTTGTCGGCGAGCGGCTTGGAGCGTGGGACCAGCAGCCGGCCGGCGCGACGGCGATCACTCATTGGGTTCACCCCATCGTAGTCGGACAGGCCGGCGCGGCCGGCCGCCGGCTACTGCGCGGGGCTGATCGTCCGAGGGTTGGCGCGGGGTCGGGCCGTGCTGCGCTTGACGATCTCGGGGCGGCGATGCTCGGGCCGCGCCGCAGCTCTTTCGCCAAGCGCGGCGGCACCCGGCTCGGGCAGCTTGAGCACGACTCGCTCCTCCGCCCCAATGGCCGGATCGGCGATCCGAACAGGCGCGGGTCGCTCTGCCCCAGCGGTCAGCCTGTCGTCGGGCAGCACCAGCAGCTTGTCGAGGCTGGTGCGCAGCTCCTTCAGCTCATGCTCGAGCTCGTGAACCCGCGTCCGATGGCGAAGGTGCTGGCGCAGATGGTGGAGGCGAGCAGGCAGGTGGTAGAGATACCCTGCGGCCAGGCCCGCGAGGAGCGGGATGATACCGACGATCCAAAGGCTCACCCCACGCGCGGTCCAATCGAGAACCGGGCCGCTAGCCCCCGGGATGCGCCAGTGAACGCTCACCGGAGCCACGTTGCTGAAAATGAATACCGCACCGGCCAGCCCGGCGGCCAGTCCGCCGCCGAAAGCCGCCGCGCGGAGGAGACGGTGCCAGCGCGTCGAAAATTCCATTGCGCCGGGGACATTACGCTAGTTGGACGCCGTTGCCAATGCAGTTTGGTGTAGCAATTTTCGCAACCGACCGCTCAATTTCCGTGGCTGAGCTTGTTCCAGCCGTGGAGGATCGCGGTTTCGAATCCTTCTGGGTGCCGGAACACACTCACATCCCCGCCAGCCGGGACTCCCCCTGGCCGGGCGGCGGCGAGCTGCCCGAACATTATTGGCGAACCCTGGACCCCTTCGTGGCCCTGACGGTCGCCGCCCAACAGAGCAGCCGCCTCCGGCTGGGTTTCGGCATCCTGCTGCTGGTGGAACGGGACCCGATCATCACGGCGAAAGCGGTGGCCAGCCTCGACCTCATCTCCAACGGCCGCGTCATCTTCGGCGTCGGAGGTGGCTGGAATCGCGAGGAGATGGCAAACCACGGCACCGATCCCCGGTCGCGCTGGCGACTGCTCCGTGAACGCGTCAAGGCTGTGCGTCAGATCTGGACGGAGCCCGAGCCGGAGTTCCACGGTGAGTTCGTCAATTTCGACCCGATCCGGTCCTGGCCGAAGCCCATCCAGGTCCGGCTGCCGATTTACGTCGGCGGCAATGCGGAGAACACCCTCCGCCGCGTAATCGAGTACGGGGACGGTTGGATCCCGAATGCCGGCCGTTCCCAGCTCGCCGATCAGATCCCCGAATTTCGCCGCCTCTGCGAGGAATCGGGCCGCGGCCACCTCCCAGTGACCGTCTACGGCTCTCGGCAGACACGCGAGGAGGTTGCGCAGTACGAGGCCATGGGCGTCGACCGGATCGTCTTCTGGCTGCCCTCCGCCCCCCGCGACGAGGCTCTGGCCGCGCTCGATAGGATCGCCGAACTGGCCCGCTGAGCCGGGCGAGGTCAGCCAGGCGAGATCAGCCGGCGTCGGCCGCCCGCGTCAGGAAGGCTTCGACCAGCCGCCGGGCGAGGCTGAACCGGCCGGGCAATTCTGGCAGATCGTCCCGACCAAACCATCCGGCATCGAGGATTTCGGAATCCTGAACCCGGATTTCGCCCGATCGATGATGCGCAGTGAAGCCGACCATGAGCTGGCTGGGAAAGGGCCAGGGCTGGCTGCCAAAGTAGGCGATCCTCTCGATGGCGACCCCGGTCTCCTCGAGGACCTCGCGCGCAACCGCCTCCTCCAGCGATTCACCCGGTTCGACGAACCCGGCCAGGCAGCTGTAAAACGGTCCCCGGAAGAGCCTGTTGCGAGCCAGCAGGATGGTGCCCTCCCGCTCGACGAGCATGATCACCGCCGGGTTGATACGGGGGAAGTAGGTGGCGCCGCAGGCCGGGCAGCCCCGCGCCCGCTCGCCGGCCACAAGGTCCGTCGCAGTGCCGCAGCGACCGCAGAACGCATGATTGAGGTACCACTCGATGGCTTGGAATGCCCGACCTGCCACACCGTGAACTGGCTCCTCCAGGTGCCCAAACAGCTCACGCAGACCGGCCAGCGCAAACCCCGGCGGCGGGACCGGCTCAGAACCTACTAGGGGGATCGCGAAGCAGGGCAGCTCACCCAGCCGCCCCAGGTAGATGTGGGCCTGCGCGTCCGACAGCGCTGAGGCGACCTCGCCGAAGGTGGCCGGGTCGGCGCGGTCCGCCCCGCGCCGAATCAACAGCTTCCCTTCGTGGAAAGCGAAGACCAGCGCCTGTGGCGAGGGGTTCGCCTCCAGGTCGATCTCGGCGGTGAAGCTCACTACCGCCGGCCGTTCAGGCTCGCGTGCTGCTCGCGACGGGGCTGACCGCGGGCGGTGCGGGCGGCAGGCCGGTCACCGCGAGAATCTCCGCCTCGTCGAGCGAATCGCTCTCCAGCAGCTGATGGGCGAGGCGATCGAGGCGTTCGCGGTTGGCGAGGAGCAGCCGCTTGGACTCGGAAAAACACTCCTCGGCGATCCGCTTCATCTCGTCATCGATCATCTTTGCAGTGGCCTCGCTGTAGGGACGCTGCGCGCCAAATGGACTCGCCGCATCGTCGGAGGAATAGTTGAGCGGACCGATCTTCGGGCTCATCCCCCACCTCACGACCATCTCGTGGGCAAGACGCGTCACCTGCTGGAGATCGTTCTCGGCGCCGGTCGTCACCACGCCGTAGACGAGGCTCTCGGCAGCCCGACCGCCGAGCGCACCGATGATGCGCGCTCGCAGGTAATCCTCCCCGTAGTTGAAACGATCGTCGATCGGACTCTGGACGGTCACGCCCAGAGCCATTCCTCGCGGGATGATCGTCACTTTTCGGACAGGGTCGGCGCCCGGCACCAGAAGCCCGAGCAGAGCGTGTCCGGATTCGTGGTAGGCGATCTTCTCGCGATCGAGATCCGAAAGCAGGACATTGCGCTCCGGTCCGAGCAGCGTTTTTTCGATCGAATTGGTGAAGTCATCCATCGTGACCGCGGGTTCCCCGCGCCGGGCCGCGGTCAAGGCAGCCTCGTTGACGAGGTTGCGAAGGTCGGCCCCCACCGAGCCTGGCGTCTGGCCGGCGATCAGGTCGAGGTCCACGTCAGGCCCGAGGGGCACGTTGCGGGTGTGGATGCGGAGGATGGCGGCCCGGCCCCGCCGGTCGGGCGGCTGCACCATCACCCGGCGGTCGAAGCGGCCCGGCCGGAGAAGCGCCTGGTCAAGGACGTCGGCCCGGTTGGTTGCGGCGAGGACGATCACGCCCTCTCGAGTATCGAACCCGTCCATCTCGGTCAGGATCTGGTTCAGGGTCTGCTCCTGTTCATCGTTGCCGCCGAGCCTGAAGCCCGAGCTTCGACTCCGGCCGATGGCGTCGAGCTCGTCGATGAAGATGATCGCGGGCGCCGCCTCCCGCGCCTTCTTGAAGAGGTCGCGAACGCGCGAGGCGCCAACTCCGACGATGACCTCGACGAACTCCGAGGCCGACTGGCTGAAGAAGGGCACCCCAGCCTCCCCGGCCACGGCTCGCGCCAGCAGCGTCTTGCCGGTGCCGGGCGAGCCCACCAGGAGCACGCCCTTGGGCACAGTTCCCCCCAGGCGTTGGTACTTCTGCGGTTCCTTGAGGAAATCGACAACCTCCTGGAGCTCGGCCTTGACCTCGTCAATGCCGGCAACGTCCGCAAAGGTGGTGGCCGGGCGCTCAGCGTCATAGAGACGGGCCTTGCTCTGCCCGAAGGACCCCAGGATGCCGCCACCGCCGGCCCCCGCTGCTCGCCGGCCCAGGTAGATGAACAGACCGACCAGCAGAACCGTGGGTCCGAAGCTAAGCAGAAGCGTCTGCCAGACCGGTGGCACGTCGGTTTTCGCGTTGATGGTGACGTTGTGCTCCTCGAGCAGGGCCTCGAGACTCTTGCCGGCAAAGGCGGGCACCAGGGTGGTGAAATGCGTCGCCGATTCCTTACCGTCCGAAGCCTTGACCGGCTGCTTGGTGGTTCCCTGGATTGTCTCGCCGGTGGTTATGACGCTGGTCACGTTGTCGGCCATCACCTGCTGCTTGAAGACGTTGTAGGGAATCGTCACCGTCTTGGCCTGCTGCGGTGCGAAGAGCAGGTTGGTGATCAGGATGTTGGCGAGCAGCAGCACGCCGAGGGTGATCCAGAACCGCACCGAGCGGAACTGGTTGGTCCGGGGCACCTTGCTCGCCGGCGGCGGGGGCGGTGATTTGACAGCCATGCCCCCTCATTTTGCTTGACTTCAGCTCTTCACCGATTCCAGCGAACTCGCTCGTGAGCCCAGATTCACTTCTGAAACGCCCCTGCCGCGATCAGCGAGGTACGAGCCGGAAGAGGAAGCGGCGCTTCACCATCACCCACAGGGCGAGCATCAGCCCGAGTAGGGAGAAGGTGAGAGCGGACCCCTCGAGGTGACTGAAACCGGGCAGTGCGGCGAGGACGTAGAACACCAGGATGGCGTGGAGCGCATATACGTAGAGGGCGGCCTGCCCCAGTGGGATCAGGAACCAGCCGAGCGCGCTGCTGAGGGGGACCCACAGCCAATCGGCCAGTTGAAAGATGCAGAGCATGTAGACGAAGAGCGCCACCATGTGAAGGGGCGGATTGTGGTCGTAACCCTGCCAGACCTGGTCCGTGAGGTAGGTGACCCAGCCCGGCGTCTCGTCCAGCCCGGGCCCGGCCACGAACCAGAACTGGAGGACCAACAGTGGAACCAGCAGGGTGCCCAGCAGGCCGAGGTAGGCCCACCGGCGCCGCCCGGCGAAAAAGGCGCTGAGTGCCGGCCGGTTGTAGCCGACCAGGAGCCCGGCCACGAAGAGGACCTGCCAATCCGCGAGGGGGACGAAGTAGACCAGGGGCGGATTGAGGAGCCTCTCGTTGAATGTGTGCAGCAGCCACGCCGCCAGGCTGGCCGCCGCCGCGAGCCAGCTCCAGCCCCGAGCGGCGAGGAAGAGCACGGCCGGGGCGAGAAGGATGAGCATGAGGTAGAAGGTCATCAGGTCATCGCTGCCATTGGTGAGGGTCAGGATGCCGCCGACCTGGTGCCAATCGATCGCGGTGCTGGGTGTGCCATTGAAGGGGGCAAAGCCCCATGCCATGTCGAAGAGGCCGAGGCCGACCGCAACCGCGTAAAGGGTCAGCGCGCGCCGGCCCAGCCGGCGGGCTGCCCCCGACAGGCCCTCGTCCCCGATCACCGCCGCGTACACCAGCCCCATCACGACACCGGAGAGGAGGACGAAGCCATGGGCGCCGGTCATCGGCCAGCTCCCGTTCCCCGTGACTCCGAAGAGGGGCGTGTGCCGATCACCGGCGGCGTGGTCCACCACCATCGAGAAGATGCACCAACCTCGAAGCAGGTCAAGCCTCAGGTCCCGCGAGCCTTCAAAGCGGGGCCGCCGCCAACCGGCGAAGAGGCGGGCCGGTCCCCGGGGCAATAGACGATCAGCAGGCTCAGCGATGGCGGCCACGGCCGCGATCCTAGGGGCGTTCACCAATAAATTGCAGCCCAATCTGTTTTTTNTTGCGGGCTTCTTGCACACCACTAAATACACTAAATAGGTGATGCTGACTATCAGCTTTCCGGTGAGTTCGCAGGTGGCGACTACGAAGCCGGCGGCCTGGGCGGGAGTTTGAGGCAATGATCGAGGAAGCCAATCGGGAGATCTGGGCGGCGGTCACGGGTGAGCTCCGCCGGCGGGCGGAGTGGGCGCGCCTGCGCGTGATGATCCAGCGGATCGACGATCTTCTCTGGGAGCTGGAGGACCTCAACCTGCGCGACGTCAGGTCGGTTCCGCCAAGGCTCTGGGACCAGGTTGCCGAGGTCGTGGCGGCAGTCCACAACGCTGACCCCAGGCAGATCCCGGTGCGGCGCAGGATCAGCAACGCGCTAGATGTCCTCTTCGCCAGCCAGGCCGTGCTGATCGGGCGCCGGAGCGAGATGCTGGGCTTGGTCGCCCAGGAGGATTGGCAGGAGGATCTCGAGGAGGAACTGGCCGAGAGCACCTGGGAATCGGCGTCAGTGGACCGGCCGCGTCTCCAGAGGATGGGGTAGCAAGCTGGCGTAGGCCGACCGAGCCGAACCGCAGTCCGTCGCGCGACGCTAACCTTTTCCGGCTTTGGCCGAGTCGATCTGAGCGCGTGGGGGATCAGTTCCGCGCCACCGCGGCAGCCCTCAGCCCCTGGTCCAGCGCCGCTCTCCACGGCGGCCCGAGCGCGATGCTTCTGGCCCGCGAGATCGAGAACCATCCCAGCGATGACGGGTTTTGGGTCGCCCGATTGACCGTCGAGCTCCTTCGCCCAATCGGACTGGTCCCGCTCAGGGTGAGTTCGCGAATGATCCGGGAAGGCCGGAAGGTGCAGATCGTGGAGGCTTCGCTCCACAGCCAGGAGGTCGAGCTGGCCAGGGCGACCGGAGTGCGAATCCGGCAACTCGAGAACGACGTGCCGCTGGACGGCGGGCCGCCCCCGGCCGTCCTGCCCGAAGCCCTCACCCCGTGGCACCCGACAAGCTACAACCGCGACGGTGCCGCCTTTCATCTCGACGGCGTGGAGGTTCGGATGCCGGCCGAGCTGGTCAATCGCCTCGGCCCCGCCTGGGGCTGGTTCAGGCTGCGGCTGCCAGTGGTTCCGGGCGAAATTCCGAGCGGCCTGCAGCGGATCTGCGCCGCCGCCGACTTCCCCAATGGGATCAGCAACGTGGTGGATCCTCGCGTGGCTTCCTACATCAACCCGGACCTCACCATCTACGTGCATCGTTTGCCGGTGGACGAGTGGGTCATGGTCGATGCCCACAGCTGGCTGGAGCCGCACGGGATCGGATTCGCGGAGGGCGAACTGCACGATCGCCAGGGCCGACTCGGACGTTCGCTGCAGTCACTGCTGGTCGACCCTCGTTGAATCGGCGGCCGGGCGCTCAGGGAGGGGGGTACGAAGGGGTCACCCTCATTTAGGCGCGGGTTTCGCCTCCGAGGTCAGCTCCTCCGGCAACCGGCAGCCGGTTGTCGTAGCTGAGGAACTTGGGCAGCGCGGCGGCCAGGACCAGCGCCCCGACGACGCAGGCGATGCCCCCCGACACCACTGAGACCAGGGGCGAGAAGAGCGTCGCGACAACCCCCGACTCGACACCGCTCAAGGCCGGTCCGCTGGCATAGCTGATCAGCTCGATTCCGGCCAGCCGGCCACGCAGAGAGTCCGGGATCGTCTGGTTCCAGACCGCCATCCGGAAGACGCCGCTGATCATGTCGGCCGCGCCGGCCACCGCGAGGAAGAACAGGGCCAGTGGGACCGACGGCGCGAGACCGAAGGCCGCGATGGCAAGCCCCCAGCCCGACGCGGCCAGGACGATCGCGAGACCATGCCGGTGGACTCGCCCCGCCCAACCGCTGGTCGCTGAAGCGAGAAGTGAGCCGACCGAGGGCGCGGCATAGAGCAGGCCGAGCACCGCCGGCCCGCCGAGGCGGTCAGCCAGCGCTGGGAAGAGCGCCACGGCATTCCGAAGAACATCGCGACCATGTCGACGCTATAGGTGCCGATCAGTTCCTGGCGGCTGAACGCATAGCGAATTCCCTCCCCGATCCCGCGCAGGCTCGGTCGCTCGGCGCCCTCGGGCGCAGGCAGGGAGCGAATGCCGCCCAGGAGCAGCAGTGAGAGCGCGAAGGTCGCCACATCGAGCCCGTAGGCGGCGGGCATCCCGAACAGGGCGATCAGGAGGCCCCCGAGGGCCGGTCCGACGATGATTATCGTGTTCATCTGGATGGAACTGAGCGCCCCCGCCGCGACCATCTCCTCGCGGTCGACGAGACGGGGCAGCATCGCTTCGACTGAGGGTCTCTGGACAGCCGTCACACCGGCGCGGAGGGCCCCGACGGCAAAGAGGATCACCAATGCCAAGCCGGGCTGGCTCCGGTTCAGGAGGAGCGCGTTCAGCAGCAGCACCACCGCCGTCACCAACATCGCCGACTGTGTCAAGAGGACGACCAGCCGTCGGTCCGCCCAGTCCGCGATGGCGCCGCCGATGAAGGCGAAGGCGACCAGCGGCACCAGTTCGACTGCGCCGATCGCACCCACGACCAGGGATGAATGTGTCAGCTGATACGCCTGATAGGGGACGGCGACCTCGGTGATCATCGCCCCGAAAAGGGAGGCGCCGCGACCGAAGAGGAAGCGCCGGAAGTCCCGGTGGCGGCGAAGGGGGGGTGAGGTCGGCAGTCAGCAGATTGCCCAGGCGCGCCAGCCGGCCGCCAAGAGCGGGCGGAGGCGGAGACGGGTTGGGGGGAGTGGGCCCGGCCAAGGCCGACAAGGCTAACTCGGACTGGAACCTGGTCAGCCTGCCCGGCAGGGGGCGGCCTTGGGGCCGACAAGATGGAAGGGCGCTGTGGCCTAGCGAACCGCTTCGGCTGGCCGCTCGGGCGTTGGGGGTTCCTCTAACACCGTAGACCGGGCTGGTGGGGACCCGCGCCGCCACACTGGAAAAGACCAGCTAGCAGGAACGCGAACACGAGAATCGCTAGGCCCGCGCCAAAGCCGATGATGTCAAGGATCAGACCTGCGAGGGCGACGCCGCTGCCACCGAGAGTGCCAAGGCTCGCTGCGACCCGCCGGCGAGAGACGTAACCCATGATCGCTGCCCCGGGACCGAGCAGAAGCCCAGACCCGATGAGAACGAGTGAGAGGACGATCGACAGGATGCCCGTGACAAGGGCGGCGTAGGCAAGGCGGTCGATACGAGGGTCGGCATTGGCGATCCCACCCCCCAGCTCCTTCCCCCCGGGAGGTGAAGGCGGCAGAGTGCTCACGCCCGCAGTTTACGGCGAGCACTCAGGGTCGGCCTTTCGGTGAGCCGCGGTCAGGCAGGTCTTGAACTTCCGCAGCCCGCCACCGGTCAGCGAACCCGAGAAGCGGCTTCGTCTTCGCCGTGTGGGGCACGCCATCATGGATGACCTTCTGAGCCAGTGGGGCACGGTGGGGGCAAAACCCGGCCGGAGAGGGATACTGAATACAGAAAGTGGTGGAGGCGGCGGGAGTTGAACCCGCGTCCGAAGCAGCGTCCCTCGAAATCTCTACGAGTGTGTTCGTGATTTTGATCTCGCCCTGGGGCCCCTCACGACGGGGTCCTTGCGGCCAGCCTCGGTGAATGTCCCGCCCTGGAGCCGAGGCGCCTCCAGGACGGCAATCCGGCTATTTGACGTAGCTTCCCGGTCCGCCGGACCTACCGAGAGCCACGCCCGGGATCATGTCCCGGGAATTTCTCAAACGCTACTTACGCAGCGAGAGCGAAATCGGAGTGCTTGTTGGCACTTGTGTTGTTTGCGCTGTGACGCTCACGCCTTCGACTCGCAATCTCGAAGCTCAACTACCCCGTCGAGACCGGACGCCCCCACGTGCTGAATTGAAACTTCAGATCTGAATTCTACCCAATGGTGAGCTGGGGAGCCCAATCTGGCCCCCCAGCTCCTCCGCGAATGCCTAAGCCGGCGTCGAGGTCCGGGCGCTGCTGGGCGCCATGCCCAGCTGGGTCATGAGGTCCACCCGGTCGAAGTAGAGGATCGTGCTGCTGACCAGGCCGCGGTCGACCGTGGTGATATCGGCGACCGCGACGTCCACCTTGCGGCCGGTGGCGGGGATGTCGCCCATCGGCGTGCGCAGGGTCCCGGTGTGGGTGCCGGTGAACCGACCCTGGACAGTCACGGTGCTGCCGACCGGGAGAATCCGCTCGACAACCACCTTGGCGTCCGGGAAGCCGTTCCGCCAGTTCTGGTTGTACTCCTTGACCGCCTGCGGGCCCTTGATTACCTCCCCACCCGGAATGGTGTGGGTGATGTCGGGCGCCGAGTCCCGCGCCATCTGCTCGAGGTCGCCCTTGTTGAAGGCCTCGATCCCCCGCTCGACGACAGCCATTGATTCCATTGCGCTCGACGCCGCCATCTCGTAGATCTCCCGCTCGGGCTGCGGGCCGTCGAGAAGGGGCACCAGGCTCGGCATCACCTTGGCCGCCACCGAGGCGAATGACTCCGCCGCCTCCTGGGTGTCATAGATGCCGATGGTCAGCACCTCGCCGTTCTTGCGGTTGATGAACAGCTGTCCGGCCCGCGCCCCCTTGACCTTGGGGTAGGCGGGCAGAACGTCTCGTTTGTAGATCTCGATCACCTGGTCGAGCTTGTCCTTCTTGAACTTGCCCTTGATCACCCCAGCGTTCATGGTCTTCTCCTCGGCAAAACCGAAATGGACCGTGGCGGGTAAGGAGGGTCAGCCCCTTGACCCGGGGTCAGTGTGCGCCTTTTGAACAGGAAAAATACGACTCTCCTGGCGGACGCCGGTCAGCCTTCTTTTCCGCCGCTGCCTGACCCGCGTACTGAGGCGAGCCCGGCGCTGATGCTTTCCAGGTGTCCCCGAGTGTGACGGTTGAGGCGGTGGGCAAGGCGCTCATCGTCATGCAGCCGGATCTCGGCCAGCGCCTCATCCAGCATCTCGCGGAGCACGATGAGCGTCTCCTCCTGGTCCGGCCGAGGGAGCGCCGCCGCGCTCCGGGCATTGATCAGAACGAGTTCCTCCGGTGTCAGGCCGCCCACCGGCTGGCTCAGGCGCTCGATCAGGAGCCGGTTTCCCTCGGCGACGTGATGGGCCACCACACCAAAGCTCCAGCCCTCGCCCGGGCAGGCCGACTGCCATTCCTCCCTGGTCATGCCCTCGCAGATAAGGATCAGCTCGTCAGCCGACCTCTTGAACTCGGCTGCCTCTGCCTGCGCCCTCTCGCTCATCTGAAAAGTTGTCTCCTATCCTCGGCGCAGCGCCCTTGCCATCTCACGCTTCGCGTCAGCCTGCGCGATCGCCTCGCGCTTATCGAACTGCCGCTTGCCGCGGCAGAGGCCGACCTCGACCTTGGCCCGGTTGCGGACAAAGTAAACGCGCAGCGGGATCAGCGTATAGCCCTTTTGCCTGACCTTCCCGATCAGCGTGTTGATCTCCGAACGGTGCATGAGCAGCTTTCGCTGGCGCATCGGATCGTGGTTCTGCAGGTTGGCCTGTGGGTACGCGGAGATGTGGACGTTCTCCAACCAGGCCTCATCGTTGGTCACCCGGACGTACCCGTCGCGCAGGTTGCAGCGGCCCCCCCGCAGTGACTTCACCTCGGTGCCGAGCAGCATCATGCCCGCCTCGTACTTCTCATCGACGAAGTAGTCGTGATAGGCGCGGCGGTTCACCGCCGCGTCCTTGAACCTGGCCTCGCTCAAGGCAGAAGCTGGCGTCCAGGCATCGGCCGGCGGCCGGGAAGCTGCACTTTGAGCAGCTCGTAAGCACCCTCTGCCATCGCGACGCAGATGCCCTCCCGGGTTACGCCGAGGACCGCGCCGGGCGGCCCCTCGCCGGCGACGGAACGCCCTTCCAGCACCTTGAATGGGCGGCCGGCCAGCTCGACCGTGACGCCGGGCCAGGGATTCAGGGCCCGCACATTCCTATCCATGACCGTGGCGCTCGAGGACCAGCTGAGCTCGCCGTCTGATTTCTTGAGGCGGGGGGCGAGCGTGGCACGAGCGTGGTCCTGTACCCATGGGTGGATCTCAGAAAGCTTGGCGAGGATCTGCACCAGGAGCTCGGCTCCCCGATCAGCAAGGTCGACCGTGAGTGACTCCGTGGTCGCGTCGGGACCGAGCACCAGCTCCATGGTGCCCAGGATGGGCCCGTGATCCAACTCGGTGTCCATCTGCATGATCGTGACCCCGGTGAGAGCATCGCCCGCCAGTATTGCGTGAGCAATCGGCGAGGCACCGCGATGCCTGGGCAGCAATGAGGCGTGCACATTTACGGCGCCTCGGGCCGGGATGCCGAGAACCTCGCCAGAAAGGATCTGGCCGTAGGCGACCACCACCATCAGCTCCGGGCTCGCCCAGCGGATCTGTGCCACCGACTCGGGTGCTCCAATCCGCTCAGGTTGGTACACGTGCAGACCGTGGCGAAGCGCCGCCGCCTTGACGGCCGACGGGATCACGCGATTCCGGTTGCCGGCCCGGTCGGGCTGGGTGATGACCAGGGCAAGCTCGTGCCCCGCCTTCACCAGAGCGTTGAGCGACGGGACAGCGAAGGCTGCGGTGCCGGCAAAGACGAGGCGCAACTTTGTGGCTGACGACCCCGCCGTCAGGCCTGGAGGGCGGCTGCTTCGACGCCGTCCTCGTCTTCGTCCTCGTCGAGGTCCTCGAGCTTGCGCAGGGTGTCGAGGCTGGTCAGACGATCGATGAAGAGAATCCCGTCGAGATGATCAAGCTCGTGCTGGTAGGCGCGGGCCGTGAACCCCGACGCCTTGATCCGGACATCTTTGCCATGCCGGTTCCGGCCCTTGATCACGACATCCTCGTAGCGCGCCACCTCACCGACCCAGCCCGGATAGCTGAGGCAGCCCTCGTAGCCGACCTGGACGCCGTTACCCTTCACGATCTCGGGGTTGACGAGTCCGATGATCTGGTTCTCATCACCCCGCACCACGAAGACACGAAGCGACACTCCGATCTGAGGAGCGGCCAGGCCGGCGCCGGGCGCCGCCAGCATCGTTTCAGCAAGGTCATCGATCAGGCGGACCACCGAAGGGTCCACCTTGGGCACCTTCTTCGCCTTCTCGCGCAATGTCGGGTGGTCGAACCCGTAGATCCTGCGGATGGTCATCGGTATGCAGTCTACCCAGCCGCCGACTCGGTTCCACAGCCCGAAAAGCACTCACATCACCGGGTCGACGTCGTAGCTCCAGCCCCTCCCCTTCGGGGCGAGCGGAGCGAGGCGGGACAGATCCTCGCCCTTGAGCGTGATCTGCCACCGATAGGAGCCGCGGAGCTTGAGGATGAAGGCCGGTGAGGGGCCCATCACCTTCACCCCCTCGATGCCCAGCCGGTGGATCCCGGCGGCCAGCCACTCCGCCCCGTCCCGCGTGGTCTGGGCGGCGCGCTCGGGGTCGCTATCGGAGAAGGTCAGCACCGCCAGGTCCCCGTAAGGTGGAAAGCTGAAAATCTCCCGAGACGGCAGCTCTTCGCGGTAGAAGCCGAGGTAATCGCGCGCCGCCGCCCGCTGCAGCGCGTAGTGGTCGGGGTTCGCTGTCTGGACGATGACGCGGGCCGGGCTGCTCGCCCTTCCCGCTCTTCCCGCCACCTGGGTCACCAGGGCGAAGGTGTGCTCGGCCGATCTGTAGTCGGGAAAGTGGAGGGGCAGGTCGGCGTCCACCACCCCGACCGCAGCGACTCGGGGCAGATCGAAGCCGCGGGCGACGAGCTGGGTACCGACGAGGATGTCTGCCTCGCCGGACGCGAAGCTCTCGAAAATCTCGAGGTAGCCCTCCTCCCCGCCGGCACTGTCACGGTCCAGTCGGAGCACCCTGGCGGTCGGCCAGAGGCGGCGGGCGACAGACTCCAGACGCTGCGTGCCGATCCCGAAACCATGGATCTGGCGCGAGCCGCAAAGGGGACAGCTGTCCGGAAGAGCGCGGGTGTAGCCGCAGTAGTGACAGGCGAGCCCATTGAGCTCGGCGTGCTGGACAAGCGCCACCGAGCAATTCGGGCAACCGATGCTCTTCCCGCAGTCCCGGCAGAGCACGAACGTCGCCGACCCTCGGCGATTGAGAAAGAGGATCGCCTGACCTCCGGCCGCCAAGGTCCCGGCCACGACCAGCTGCAGGCGGCGGCTGATCGGCGTTCGGTTGCCCGCTTCGGCCTCCTCTCGCATGTCCACCAGTTCGATCTGAGGGATTGAACCGCCGACCTGGTGGGGCAGCTCGGCGAGGTCCAGACCACCGGTCTCCGCCAGTCGGTAGGTGGCGACGGCGGGCGTCGCCGACCCGAGCACCAGGCGCGCCCCGGTCAGGACCGCCAGGCGGCCCGCCACCCACTGCGCGTCGTAGCGGGGCGTTCGATCCTGCTTATAGGACGATGATCCCTCCTCGTCGACGCAGATCAGCCCCAGCCGAGGCAACGGGGCGAAGACGGCAGAGCGCGACCCGATCACGAGGTCGACCTCGCCGCGCCGAGCCCGCCACCATTGCTGGGCCCTCTCGAGCTCGGTCAGGCGAGAGTGAAGCACGGCGAGGCGGCCGCCGAAACGCCGCGCGAAGCGGCCCACCAGTTGCGGTGTGAGGGAGATCTCCGGGACCAGCACCAGACTCTGCCGGCCGTCGACGCGAGCTGCCTCGGCTGCGGCCAGGTAGACCTCCGTCTTGCCGCTTCCGGTGACCCCGTGCAGCAGCACACGAGCGCCGTTCCTGATCACCGCCGTCGCCGCCCGCTGCTCCGCGGTCAGGGGCAGCGGAGTCTCCGGCGGTCCCCCGGTCCCCGCCGCCTGGGCGAGCAGACGGCTGTGCCGCCACTGACGGGAGGAGGGGCCGGCGCCGCTCGACCGGCCGCCGCGGATCCGGGGCGGGACCATCGCCCGGATGCACTCGAGCAGCGGCGCCCAGTAGTGTGCGGCCATCTCTCGCGCGAGGGTGAGCTGGTGGGGTTGCAGCAGCGGCTCCGGGTCAGCTCGCTCGATCGGCCGCACGTTGATACCCGGATCCTCATCGGTAAGCGCGAGCACGTAGCCCCATACCATTCGCCGTCCGAATGGCACCAGCACCCGGTGGCCCGGCACCACCCGCATATCCTGCGGAACCAGGTAGGTGTAATGCCCGCGTTCCAGGGCGCGCCCGGCCTCCACGGCGATCTCCGCGTAGCTGGTCACGGCTGGCGGCCCCCCTACAAGGATCTATATCAGCCGGTGGTCGGCTGGCCGATCGCGAACAGGTTCGATGGCGCCACCTGCAGCGACTTGTCCGGGATCCCGATGGGGCCGACCTTGCCGACCCGGCTGAAGGTCAGGGTCGAGCGGAACTCCTGCCGCAGCGTCGTCTCCGGGTCAGTTCCGACGACGTGGATGGCCACGCGCTCCAGGTGATTGCCATTGAGTCCGACGTAGAAGTCGATCGTACCGCTTGCGGATTTGAGGAACTTCGCCTCGTTCTGGGGCCCGATCACCGTGGATTGAAGTTGCTCAAGCTGGTCCGCGCCGGGGGTGATGGTGTACTGACGGCTGAAGGACCCGTTGGCGAAGCTTGGCCCCTTGCTCGATTGGCCCGCCGCGAGCAGCACGGTCTCCCGCAGCAGGTTGAGCCGAATTCCGGGATAGAAGTGATTGGCCACAGCTGCCGGCCCGGTGTACCAGACCCGCGTCGACCCATGCGGGCGGACATAGAGGTCCGAATCGTTGATGACCAGGTCGTAGGCCCCGATCGGCTGGTTGCGGTTGTTGCTGAGCTTGAGGACCAGGTAGGCGTTGTCGTCACGCTCGGCACCGCTCGCCTTGAACTTGATGTAGGCCTGCTTGCCCTTCGGGATGTCGCCACCGGTTTGGGTCAGAACCTCGCTCAGTTGGAATTCGGCTCCCCTGGTCTCGAGCTCACGGATGGCATTCGCCACGGTCTGCAGGTCAGAGCCGCCCGAGACGCCGCCGCATGCGCCGGTCGCGAAAGTCGAGATCAAAAGCAATGCGGCTCCGACGAGCCGCCGCGCCAGCCGGGCGGACCGATCGCTCAGGAGAGCCGTTCCCGAACCGCGTCGAGGATCCGGTCCGCCATCTGGCGCTTGGTCGAGCGGGGAAGCTCGATTCGGCCTCCCGATCGGAAGAACATCACACCCGCATTCTCGTCGCTGCCGAACACCCCGCCGGTGATGTCGTTGCCCACGATCGCATCCAGCCGCTTGCGTTCGAGCTTTTCCATCGCGTGCGCCTCGAGGTCGGCATCCTCGGCGGCAAATCCCACGCGGTAGGCGGTCTCTGCCCCTCCCTCCCGAGCCAGCTCGGCGAGGATGTCCACGTTCCGCTCGAGCTCGAGGTGGAGGGAATCCCTCTCCTCGCGCCGGATTTTGCTCGGCTCCCGCTTCGCAGGCCGGAAGTCAGCCACGGCGGCCACCATCAGGAGCAGGTCGGCACCGGGCAGCTCAGCCCGGACCGCCGCCAGCATCTCCGCTGCCGATTCGACTCGACGGATGGAAACCCCGGCGCACTCGGCGAAGGGCGCGGTGGTGACCAGGATGACCTCGGCTCCCCGGTCAGCCGCAGCCTCGGCCAGCGAGCCACCCATCTTTCCACTGGAGTAGTTGCTGATGAAGCGGACCGGGTCGATCGCCTCGCGCGTACCCCCCGCGGTCACCACAACACGGCGCCCGGCGAGGTCGTGGCCGGCGCTTATGGCACTGGCAAGGGCCGCGAAGATCGCCTCGGCTGCGGCCAGGCGGCCGGCTCCGGAATGACCGCTCGCCAGGTGGCCGGATTCCGGCTCCGCGATGAGGTTACCGCGGGCTCGGAGAACCTCCAGGTTCGCCTGCACGACGGGCTTCGCCCACATCGCGTCGTTCATGGCGGGCGCCAGCACGACCGGGCAGCGAGCGGCCAGGCAGGTCGCCAGGACGAGGTCGTCGGCGGCCCCGACCGCCAGCCGGGAGATCAGGTTGGCGGTCGCCGGAGCCACGAGGATCACCTGGGCCCAATCCCCCAGCGCGACGTGCGGCTCGGCGGTGCCGCCCGGGTCCCACAGGCTGGTCTGGACCCGGTTGCCGGTCAGGCCGTGAAAGGTTGGCGGGCCGACGAAGCGGGTGGCAGACCGGGTCATCGCGACCCTGACCTGGCAGCCGGCCTGATTCATCTGCGAGGTGAGGTCGGCGACCTTGTAGGCGGCGATCCCGCCGGCCACGAGGACGGCGACTCGCTTACCGCGCAGGGTGGCGGGCACCTCGGCCGGGTCAAGAGGCATCCGTCGCCACCGCCTTTCGCCGGGCTCGTTCCGCCCTGACTATCTCCAACACCTCTGCCGCGGCCACATCGGCATTCTCGTTGACCACGACGTGGTCGTAGAACTCGGCGTGGGACATCTCCCAGGCCGCCAGCTTCTGCCGGAGGCGCATCTCCTCCTCGTCCTCGGTTCCCCGCCCCTCACGCCGCCGGCTCAACTCCTCCATCGATGGTGGCTGGATGAAGATGAACACCCCATCGGGACGCTGCCGGCGGATCGCCTCGGCGCCGTGGACCTCGATCTTGAGGACGACATCGCGGCCGGACCGCTGGATCTTCTCGACCCGGCTCCGAGAGGTGCCGTAAAGAAACCCGTTCGCCTGGAGGCGCGTCCATTCCAGCAGCTCGCCTCTCCCGATCAACTCTTCGAATTTCGGCTTGGTGACGAAGCTGTAGTGCTGGCCGTCGACCTCGTAGTCGCGCTTGGGCCGGGTGGTGAAGGACACCGAGTAGCTGATGTTTGAATCCAGCTCGAGCAGCTTGTCGATCACCGTGTCCTTACCAACCGACCCGGGACCTGAGATCACCACCAGCAGACCGTCAGCGCTCACCGCAGGGAATCCAGGAAAGTACTGAAGTCCTCCGGCGGCTCCGCTTCGAAGTTCATCTCGCGTTTGTCGAGGGGATGCTGAAGGCGCAGCCGCCAAGCGTGCAACATCGGCCGCAAGGGAGTGCTGCCGCCCCCGTAGAGACGATCGCCGGCGATCGGGTGACCGAATGCCGCCAGGTGAACCCTGATCTGGTGGGTGCGCCCGGTGAAGAGGTCGCAGCGCAGGAGGCTGTGCCCGCGCACGCTCTCGAGCACCTCATAGCGGGTCCTGGCATACCGCCCGTGGCTGACGATCGCCATTCGCTTGCGATCGCCGGGGTCGCGCCCGATGTCACCTTCCAGCTCCCCGACCAGCGTGCTGATGTGGCCCCGGGCGATGGCCTGGTAGGTGCGGGACATCGTCCGATCGGACAGCTGACCGCTGAGTGATTGGTGCGCCCGATCGGTCCGGGCGGCGACGATCAGCCCCGAGGTGTCCTTATCCAGCCGGTGAACGAGGCCCGGCCTCGCTTCCCCGCCGCTGGAGGACCACCTTCCGCCCAGCCCCAGCAGCGCGTGGACGAGAGTTCCCGTGTGATGGCCTGCGGCGGGGTGCGCGACCATCCCGGCCGGTTTGACCACGACCACCATCTCGGAGTCGGCATAGATCACCTGAAGAGGAATCGCCTCCGGCGCAGGGCGCAGGTCCACGGCTTCGGGCAGATCGATCTCGACTCGGTCACCCTGGCGCAGCTGATCCGCCGGCCGCACGACCAGGCCGTTGACGCGGACCTGGCCGCTGCGCGCCAGCCGGGCCGCCGCCGATCGAGTCAGGCCCGGAACGCTCTCCGCCAGGAAGCGGTCGACGCGGGCCGTGCCTGGCCCGGCGGTCACTCGGCGGGTCGCCGTTGAAGTAGATACCCGACCGCCAGAGCGATGATCCCAACGGTGATCGCGCTGTCGGCGACATTGAAGGTGGGAAACCAGTGCAGGGCCAAAAAGTCGGTGACAGACCCATGCCGGAGCCTGTCGTAGCCGTTGCCGGTCGTCCCGCCCAGAATCAGTCCGAGGACCACATGCAGCCAACCCCCGCCGAGCTGCTGGAACTCATAGATCAAGATTGCAACCGATACCACCAGGCTGATGACCAGGAACACCGCGGTGCCCGGGCCGCAAAGGCTGAAGGCCGCGCACGAGTTCTGCAGGTGCTGGATCCAGAAGAAGCCGGCATAGGGTCCGATTTCGGAGTTGGCCGGGATCGCAGCCACCACCCGAGACTTGGTCACGCGATCGAGCGCAAACACTCCCACGGCCACGACGAAGAAGAGGAGCCGGCTCCTCGTCAACCCGCTGATTCTTGCCGCTGAAGGCCCAACCAAACCGTCTCGCCGTCGATTGTGACCTCTTTGCCCTCCACTTCCGTGGGCCGGGCACGAAAAAGGCCGGTGGAGAGCGTCTCCGCCTTGATGTAATCCTCCCAGACCTCGAAGGCCCGATGGACGAAGCCGGAGGGCAGATGGGACACGATCTCATCCTCCCAGTGGGTGACGATCCGATCCTCGATGTTGAAGTTGAGCTGCTTGCGGTAGGCCTGGATCTCTCGCACGATGGCCCGAGCCAGTCCTTCGAGTCGAAGCTCCTCGGTGATGTGCGTGTCAAGAACCACCTCCGCCGATCCGAAGTTGAGCTGCTTCACGTTCAGCTCCTCGCGGACGATGGCCGCGATCTCCTCGCTGAGCGGCTCGCCCGGCAGTGTCGCGGCGGCCAGCGGCTGCCGCACCTTGAGCCGCGCTGCGTCACGAGAGGCCAGCCCGGCTTCGACCGAACGCCGGGCGGCGCTCATATGCAGCTCCAGCGTCTCGTCCCGCTCACCCGGCCGCGCCGCCGGAAAGTCGCTCAGGTGCACGCTTCGCTCTCCCGTCAGATTGCGGTAGAGCGAATCGGCCAGAAATGGCATGAATGGAGCCAGCAGCTGTGACAGGGTGACGAGGGTCTCGTGGAGCGTCTGGTAGGCGGACAGCTTGTCGGTGTCGGACTCCGACTTCCAAAAGCGTCGGCGAGAACGCCTCACGTACCAGGTCGACAGATCGTTGACGAAGTCCTCGACCGGGCGCGCCGCATCGTTGACGTCGTATCGCTCCATTGCTGAATCGACCGTCGTGACGAGGTGGTTCAGCCGGCTCAGCAGCCAGCGGTCGAGGACCGGCCGGCCGGCGACGGGGAGCCGGGCCTGCGCCCCGGGCTGGAAGCCGTCGATGCGGGCATAGGTGACAAAAAACGAGTAGACGTTCCAAAGGGTGAGCATGAAGCGGCGCACCACCTCATCCATCGCCTTCGGGCCGACGCGGTAGCTCTCCCCCACCTGGGAGGTGAAGAACAGCCAGCGGATGGCGTCGGAACCCCACTTATCGAAAACCTGGTTCGCGTCCATCACGTTGCCGCGCGACTTGGATGCCTTCTGACCCTTCTCATCAAGGATGTGCCCAAGACAGACGATGTTCCGGTACGAGTTGGTGCCGAAGAGCAGCGTCGACTCGGCCAGCAGGCTGTAGAACCACCCCCGGGTCTGGTCGATCGCCTCGGCTATGAAATCGGCGGGAAAGGTCTCCCTGAAAAGTTGCTGGTTCTGCTGCGGATAACCCCGCTGCGCGAATGGCATTGCGCCCGAATCGAACCAACAATCGATGACGTCAGGGACGCGCCGCATCGTGCCGCCGCATTTGGCGCAGGGCAGCGTCACCTCATCCACGAACGGCCGGTGCAGGTCGGCGTCTGCGGCAAGGCCGAGCTCGGCCGCACTGCCGACGCAGCGCTCCGCGGAGCAGCCCTCACAGATCCAAATCGGCAGCGGCGTCCCCCAGTACCGCGACCGCGACACCGCCCAGTCGATGTTGTTGCGCAACCAGTCGCCCATCCGCCCGTCACGGATGTGCTCGGGTACCCAGTTGGTCGCCGAGTTGTTCTGCATCAACTCGTCGCGGCGAGCCGTGGTCCTGATGTACCAGGAGTCGAGCCCGTAGTAGATGAGCGGCGTTTCACATCGCCAGCAGAACGGATAGGTGTGCCTGATTGTCTCGTCGCGCAGCAGCAAGCCGCGCGCCCGCAGGTCCTCCATGATGTGCGGGTCGGCCTCCTTCACGAACATTCCCGCGAACTTCTCCACTGAGGGGAAAAACCGCCCGCGAAGGTCGACTGTGTGCTGGAAGGGAATGCCCTTCTCCTGGCAGAGTCGCAGGTCATCAACGCCGTAGAGGGCCGAGGTGTGGACGACCCCGGTGCCGTCCTCCGTTGAGACGAAGTCGGCGGCGACGATGTAGTGAGCGCGACCCTCCGCCGGCACCGAATACGGATAGAGGGGCTCGTAGTCGAGACCGACCAGATCCTTCCCGCGCAGCCGCTCCACCACCTCGTGCTCGCCTTCCAGCACGCCGAGGCGCGACTCCGCGAGGATCAGCATCTCCTCGCCCGTCCCTGTGTGACGCCGGACTTTCACGTACTCGATCTCCTCGCCGACCGCGAGCGCGACGTTGCCGGGGAGGGTCCAGGGCGTTGTGGTCCAGGCGAGCACCGCGGTGGCCGGGTCATTACGAAGCCGGAACCGGACGTAGACGCTGGGGTCCGGCGTGTCATCTTGGTATCCCTGGGAGAGCTCGTGGCTGCTGAGCGGGGTGGCGCAGCGCGGACAGTAAGGCGCAACCCGAAAGCCCTTGTAGATGAGCCCCTGCGTCCACATCTCCCGGAGGGCCCACCAGACGGATTGGATGTATGCGGAGTCGTAGGTCCAGTAGGCGTTGTCGTAGTCGAGCCAGAACGCCATCCTCTCGCTGAAAGACCGCCACTGGGCGACGTAGCGGTGGACCGACTCGCGGCATTTCTCGTTGAAGGCGGCGATGCCGTAGGCCTCGATCTGCTGCTTGCCCGAGATGCCGAGCTCCTTCTCCACCTCGAGCTCAACCGGCAGGCCGTGCACGTCCCAGCCGGCCTTGCGCTCCACGAACTGGCCCTTCATGGTCCGGTAGCGGCCGAAGACGTCCTTGAAGGCGCGGGTGAGGATGTGATGCGTACCCGGACTTCCATTAGCGGTGGGTGGGCCCTCGTAGAAGATGAAGCGAGGCGCGCCCCGGCGGTTGTCCACCGACGCCTGGAAGGTGGCGTCCGACTCCCAGAAGGCCATCACCTCGCGCTCCAGCGCGGGAAAGTCGGCCTTGGCGCCGACCGGTTCGAAAATTCGCTTCTCCGCCTGCATCTGCTCCTCGCTCAAATAAAAAAGACCCGCCCTTCTGGGACGAGCCTTCACATTGGCAAGGTTGCCAAAGACCCGCGGTACCACCCAGCTTCCCGGGGCCGACACCCCGAACGCTCTCTGGATTTGGCTCGGGAGTGATCTCGTGCCGCCGCGTACCGCCGCCCTTCTCAGCTGCCGGGGGCTCTCTGTATGGCCGTCGGGCGGGACTACCTGTCTCCGTCAGCGCCTATTGACTTGCTGGCGAGTTTAGCATCGCGCCCGGCCGGCGCCGTCAGGCAAAGCGCCGAAGAAAATTCATCAACAGGAGGAGGGCGAAGGTGACGATCGCGGGTGACAGGTCGATGACGCCCATCGCCGGCACCAGGCGCCGGACGGGGGCGATCAGGGGCTCGGTCACCTGGTGGCTGATCCTGTAGATGGGATTGTTGAAGTCCTGGCTGAACCAGGAGAAGGCCACCCTCACGAAGATCAGGATGACCAGTGCGTAACCGACGGCGTTGATGAGGGAGACGAGTGCACCCATGTCAGCTGACTTGTTCCCCGAACAGTGCCGTGCCCAAACGCAGCAGCGTCGCCCCCTCCCTGACCGCCGCCTCGAAGTCGCCGCTCATGCCCATCGACAGGATCGGCAGCGGCATCCCGGTCGCTTCCCGGCATCGCTCCACCAGCCCGGCCAGCTCGGCAAAGCAGGGCCCAGGGTCACTCGTGCGGGGGCCAATTCCCATGAGCCCCGCGAGTGGCAGCAATGACGCGACTCGGCGGGCGGCATCGACAACCGCCTCCGCCGTAAAGCCGTGCTTCTCCGACTCACGGCTCACGTTCACCTGGAGGAGCACGCGCTGGGTCGCGTCACGGTCCGCGATCAGCTCGGCGAGCCTGATGGAATCGACCGACTGCACGAGCGCGAACCGGCCGCTGATTTGGCTCACCTTGTTTGTTTGCAGGTGCCCGATCAGGTGCCATTCGGGACCCCGCAGGGCGAGGAGTTTGGGGAGGGCCTCCTGGACTCGATTCTCTCCCAAGATCGTGAGGCCGGCCGCCACGGCCTCGCGGCAGGCCGCCACCGGCCTGCCCTTGCTGACCGCCACGATCGTGATCGAGGCGGGGTCGCGCCCGGTCGCAAGGATGCGCTCCCGCACGGCCGCCAGTCGCTCAGCTATGGAAGGCAAGGGTCGCGAACCGGCTCCCGTCTGGCTGGCGGCGATGGGAGAAATATTCCTCCGACTCGAAGGTGCAGGTGCCGACGACCGTGATCATCCGCTCGGGGATTCCCGCCGCAATCAGTTGCCGGCGATTGGCCTCCACCAGATCAAGCAGAAGGCGGTCGCCGCGCCCTTCCCGAAGCACCGCGGCCTCGAACTTCCCCGCGAACTCGGGCCCGACCTCGTAACAGCGCCCGCAGATGCCGGGTCCGATGACGGCGCTGAGCCCACCCGGTTCGACGCCGAACTCTCTTCCCAGGGCATCGACCAGCCGGCCGGCGATTCCCGCCTGCGTGCCGCGCCAACCGGCGTGGCCAAGGGCGAGCGCGTGCCGGGCGGGATCGAAAAGGACCAGGGGGTAACAGTCGGCAAAGGTGGCGAAGAGCGTGACGTCCTGGCGGTCGGTGACCAGCCCGTCGACCCCCGCGACCAGGGCAGCCGGGCGGGCGAGGCGGGCGACCTCCGCTCCATGCACGGCCCCGAGGGCGCTCAGCGACTCGACTGGCCGGCCGAGTCGGGCAGCCAACCGGCGGCGGTTCTCATGGACCCGATCCGGGTCGGGCGCGTTCGTCAGTCCCATCGAGCCATCCTCGACCCGGGAATAGGTGATGACCAGGCCATCCTTCACGTCCGCGGCCAAGTCCAGCGGCGGGTCAGCCGCGAGCTTTGACGCCCGACCGCGAGGAGAGAACCTGTTCGATCTCCCGCTTGACCTGCTGGAGATCCATGAATTCGCGATAGACGGAAGCGAACCGGATGTAGGCGACCTCGTCCAGCACGCGCAGCCGCTCCATCACCATCTCGCCGATCTCACCGCTGGGAATCTCGGCGCGGCCGCTGTTGCGCAGGTCGGCCTCGATCTCGTCGACGATGGCGCGAATCCGCTCGGGTGAGATGTCGCGCTTCTGGGTCGCCTTGGCCAGCCCGCCGAAGAGCTTTTGGGGATCGAAGTCCTCGCGCCGGCCGTCTTTCTTGGTGACGTAGAAGGGGACCGCCTCGATCCGCTCATAGGTGGTGAAACGCTTGTTGCAGCCGAGACACTCACGGCGCCGGCGGATCGCCTCGCCGATCTCAGAGTCCCGAGAGTCGACGACCTTGAGATCGTGGTGTCCGCAATAGGGGCATCTCATTGAAGGTTGTGACCCCCAACATGTTGGGGGTCAGCATCCTACCATGTCAACCAACTGGTGCCCACTGCATTGGTCCATGTCCTCCCCCCTCTTTCGTGGGGGAGGACCATTTGTTGTTCAACCTCACCCCTCTTGCGTGGGGGAGGACCGTTTGTTTGTTCAACTCCCCCCTCTGCGTGGGGGGAAAACCATTTTTGTGCGGGTTAGGAGCGGTGCCTCAGGAAGGCGGGGATGTTGATGTCCTCGTCCTCGGTTTCGAAGATCGGCTTCGGCTCGTCCTTCCTGTCCTCGCGGGTGAAGTAGGTCTTGACACCCTCCTCGACACCGGCCGACTGCTGGCCCAGCTTGTGGCCAAAACCGGTGGCGATCACTGTGATCTTGACCTCTCCTTGCATCTTCTCGTCACTGACAACGCCGAAGATGATGTTCGCGCTGGGGTCGGCGGAGGCCTTCACGATCTGGGCTGCCTTTTGGATCTCATGAAGAGTGAGGTCCGAGCCCCCGGTGATGCTGAAGAGGATGCCCCGGGCGCCGTCGATCGAGGTCTCCAGCAGCGGGCTCGAAACCGCCTGCTTGGCGGCATCCTCGGCGCGGCTGTCGCCGGAGCCGAACCCGATTCCCATCAGCGCCTCGCCGGCGTCGGACATGATCGCTTTGACGTCCGCGAAGTCGAGGTTGATGACACCGGGGCTGACGATCAGGTCAGCGATCCCCTGCACCCCCTGGCGGAGCACGTCATCGGCGATCCGGAAGGCCTGCTCGAGCGTGGTCTTGTGGTCGACCACCTGGCTCAGCCGGTCGTTCGGGATGATGATCAGGGCGTCGACCTTGTCACGCAGGTTCTTGATCCCCTGCTCGGCGGTCTCGTTGCGGACCTTGCCCTCCCAGTTGAAGGGCCGCGTGACGACACCGATCGTGAGCGCGCCCGACTCCTTGGCGAGCTCGGCGATCACCGAGGCCGACCCGGTCCCGGTGCCACCGCCCATGCCGGCGGTGATGAAGACCATGTCGGTGTCCTGGACCAGCTCGGAGAGCTCCGAGCGGCTCTCGTCGGCGGCGTCCCGGCCGCGGGTCCAGTCGCCTCCGGAGCCGAGGCCTCGCGTCAGCTTGGGCCCGATGTTGACCCGGGTGTCGGCCTTGCAGTTGCCGAGCGCCTGCCGGTCGGTGTTGACCGCGATGAACTGCACGCCCTTGAGGTTGGCGGAGATCATCCGGTTGACGGCGTTGCCACCGCCACCGCCGGCCCCGACGACCTTGATCCGTGCTCGTCCTTCCTGCATCTGGTCTCGATCGTTCATCAGTTCCTCCACAGCGTCGAATTTGAGTTGTTTGAGGTTCGCGTGCACTGCCTTGCCGGCCGGTGAAGCGTCATCAGAAGAAGTCACGCAGCCACCTCAGCGTCTTGGTATAGGCACCCGTCAGCTGCCCGTTGTGGCCGTTGTGTCCATTTCCATTGCCATGCGGTTGGAGCCGGGATCCCCATCTGACCAGGCCCACCCCGGATGCGTAAGAGGGTCCGCTGACCCGGTCGGCGAGCCCCCCAAACCCGGCGGGGAGGCCAAGCCGGATCGACGAGTCGAAGGTGGCCTGGGCGGCGTCGACGGTACCGAGCAGGCGCGCCCCGCCGCCCGTCACCACGACACCGGCCGGCAGCAACCCGTCGTAACCGCTCTTTCTGACCTCGTCGCGGGCCATCAGGAAGATCTCGCGGACCCGCGGTCCGATGATCTCGGCGAGGAAGCGGCGGGGGACCTCCTGGACGCGGTCGCCACCCACCTCGCGGACCTGGATCCGCTCCTCCGCAGGGATGACCGTGGGCAGGGTGTGGCCGTAATTCAGCTTCAGCGTTTCGGCCTCGGTGAGAGTCGTGCGCAGACCGATCGCGATGTCGCTGGTGACATGGTTGCCGCCGATCGGCAGCACGGCCAGGTGGAGCCCGGAACCCTCGCTGAAGACCACCACGTCCGAGGTGCCGGCGCCGATGTCGATAAGGCAGACGCCCAACTCCATCTCGTTGGCGGAGAGCACTGCGAGGCCGGAGGCAAGGCCCTGGCTGACGACGTCATCGACATCGAACCCGGCCTGGTGAACGCATTTGATCACGTTCTGGATCGACGTCTGAGCGCCCGTCACGATGTGGGTCTCCACCTCGAGGCGGCTGCCGGTCATCCCGCGCGCCTCCTTGACCCCCTCCTGCCCGTCAACCGTGAAGCTGCGCGGAATAACGTGCACGACCTCGCGGTCGCTGGGCACGCTGACCGCGCGAGAGGCGTCGACCACCCGCTCCACGTCGTCATGGGCGATCTCGTGGTCGTCACGCGAAACAGCGATCACGCCGCGGCTGTTCTGCGAGCTGAGGTGGGGTCCGGACAGGGAGACGACCACCGACTCGAAGCGCACTCCCGCCATCCGCTCAGCCGCCTGAGCGGCAGCCGTGATGGATGAGACCGTCTTCTCGATGTTGACCACGACGCCCTTGCGCAGACCCTCGGAGGGGGCCTCGCCGACGCCGATGATGCTTATGTTTCCGAAATCGTCGGCTTCACCGATGACCACGGCCACCTTGCTGGTGCCCAGGTCCAAACCGACGACACGCTTCCGCCTCGTCAAAGAGTTGCTGCGATGCCTCCTGTGGCTAGGAGTTGGGTGGTGGGGCGGGCGACGGCATTATATCGGAAGCCTGCCGACCTTTCGACTGCGTTTTTCGTTCGAAGCCGATCTCAGAGGTAATGGCGGCGGATCCCTGCCGCGTTGTTGAAGATGCGAACCCCGAAGGCAACGATGGCCGCGATCGACAGGTCGACTCCGATCTTGTCTCCGACAAAGGTGAGGCTGCCGGCCAGGGCCATGTTGGTGATGAGGCCGGCCAGAAAGACCCGCGGCTCGTAGGTACCCGAGATGTAAGCCTTGAAGGCCCCGAAAATGGAATCCAACCCCGCCAGCAGCGCGACCGCGGTGTACCGGGCGTAGCCGATGGGGATCGTGAGGGGCGAGACCATGCCGAGCAGGATGCCGAGCCCGGCGAAGACCACCGCCACGACGATCACCTGCATGTCGTCACCTCGACGACCGGGGGCGCCGGCGACGGCTTCGCAGTCGGGGCAACCGGCGACACCACCGGGCCCACCGGCGAACCCGCCGGGTTGGGAGTCCCGCCCGGGGCCGGGCGGGCCGAGGGCGTCGCCGCTGGCGTGGGAGACGGCGCCGGGGGCGGCGGTGGTCGATCGGCCTTGAACTTGACGGCTGGCTGCTGCACGTTCTCAAGGTTGATGTACTCGATCTTGTCCGGGTTGCGCACATCGGGGTCGGTCGCGGCGATCGATTTGAGCGAGGAGAGCTTGAGCGAGAGCGATGAGAACTCCTCCGGAGTGAGCACCCTTCCGAAGATGATCCGCACTCCGCGGCCGGTGGTGAGGCTGAGCCCGCCGACGCAGTCAAGGCTGAACTTGACCACGGGCTGGCCGTAGACCCCGGGAAGCGCACGGTGAAGTCTCAGCAGCGCCGCCAGAAGCTGGGGCTCAACCACTCGGGACCCGACTCGGGGGTCGGCCGGTGCGGCCCCCTCGATGAGTGGAAACTCGCTGGCCGACTCCGAGGCCCCGAGGGCGATGCCCTGGTCGCTCACGTAGAAGGGCCGCCCCAGCAGGCGGTTGCGGTAGAGGGCGACGGGCCGCCATTCCTCGACCACCACCTGCACCCGGTCCGGAAGGAGTGGCTGCACAGCGGCCGTCCTCACCCAGGTGAGCCGCTCCAGACGGCGCTGCGTGCTCTCGCTGTCCACCCTCACGACCGACTGGCGACCTTCCAGGCTAGTAACGACGACCACCTGCTCACGGTCGAGGTGGGCGAGTCCCGAGACGGTGACGTGGCGAACCTGGAGCGCCGGACCGGTGATCAGCCAGGCCAGCAGCGCGATCTCGGCGGCGGCCACACCGACGGCGAGGGCGCGCCAGCCGAGTGACTCGATCCGCCACCGCGGCCGCCGGGGACCTCGGCCGCGGGCCGGCCCAGGGGCGAGGTCAGCGCCCGCCAGCGGCTCGTCGCGCTCCTCGCCGAGCCGGTCCCCGCCGCCCCTCGGATAGGCCGAACGGCGGCGCCGCCGCTCCATCAGCGGTCCACTAACCGGCTCCGCCCATCACTCGGAGCCGGGCATGGTGGACGAGCCTCTCGCACAGATCCTCGAAGCTGATCCCGGCCGCCCGCGCCGCATCCGGCAGCAGCGAGAGCTCAGTCATGCCGGGCACGGTGTTGACCTCCAGCACCCAGGGGATCCCCGCGTCGTCCACGATCAGGTCGACGCGGGCCATTCCCTCGCACCTCAGGGTCCGGAAGGCCAGCTCGGCGGCGGCGGCGGCGGCGCGACGCACGGCCTCTGGGAGGCGGGCGGGGATGACGTGCTGGCTCTTGCCAGGGGTGTATTTGGCGTCGTAGTCGTAGACCGGGTTCTGGCTGACGATCTCGAGCGTCGGCAGGACCAGGATCTCGGGTGTCGCGAGGACGCCGACTGTGATTTCCACACCACGGACGAAGCGCTGGACGAGAACCCGGTCGTCGAAGCGGCCGGCCAGGACCAGACCGTCTGCCACCTCCTCCTCGCTTTGGGCGATTGTGAGCCCCACCGTCGAGCCCTGGCGGGTCGGCTTGACCACCAGGGGCAGACCCAGGCCCGCCACCAGCCGCTCGGGCAGATCGCCGGCGATGCCGTCCCTGACGTCGTGCTCCTGGTAGGCCGGCACTGCCAGGCCCGCCTGCTCGAGGACGCGGTTGGCCATCGCCTTGTCGATGCAGAGGGCGCTCGAGAGCACCCCGCAGCCCGTATAGGGAAGCTTCAGCAGCTCGCACATGCCCTGCACCGTGCCGTCCTCTCCGAGGGGTCCATGGAGGGCGATGAAAACGCAGTCAAACCCACCTTCGGCCAGGTGCGCCCAGGTCTGCTGATCGATGTCGAGGGGCGTCACCTCGTGGCCGCTGCGGCGGAGCGCGGCGGCGACCTGCTCGCCGGAAAGGAGCGATACCTCTCGCTCCGAGGAGGTGCCTCCCATCAGCAGCGCGACCCTCATCTCCCGATCACCTCAACCTCCGCTTCCAGATCGACGCCGAACTGATCCGCGACCGCCACCTGCGCTCTCTCGATCAGCGCGCGGACCTCCCGGGCGGTGGCGCCACCCGTGTTCTCTATGAAGTTCGAGTGCTTGAGGCTGATGATGGCGCCGCCCTGCCGGGCGCCTTTGAGGCCGGCGGCCTCGATCAGGCGCGCCGCGGAATCGCCCGGCGGATTCCGAAAGACGCTGCCACAGTTCTTGGACTTGATGGGCTGACTCCGCAGTCGCTCGGCGGTCCACCTGGACATCTGGTCACGGGCCGCGGCGCCATCGCCGGCGCGGAGCGCGAACCAGGCGCCGGTGATCACCTCGCCGCGCAGCCGGCCATCCCGGAAGGCGGAGGTCCGGTAGCCGAGCTCGAGCTCAGCAGCGGGCCAGCGCCGGCCGTCTCCCTCGACCTCCACCAGAACCTCCCTCACCTCGGTTCCCCAGCAGCCGGCGTCCTGGTAGATCGCTCCCCCGACCGTGCCGGGTATGCCGATCGCGAACTCCATGCCCACGAGATCGGCGTCAGCCGCCAGCCGCGCCAGCCGCATCATCTTGAGCCCGGAGCCGGCGAAGACCCGGTCACCATCTCGCCGGAACCGGCGGTCGACCGAGCGGACCACCAGTCCCTCAACGCCCTCGTCCCTGATCAAAAGGTTCGTGCCGGCCCCGATGACCCGGGTCGGAATGCCCCTCGCAGCGGCCTCCCGTGCCACCAGGGCCGGGTCCTCGGTCTCGACCAGGAAGTCCGCTGGACCGCCGATGTTGAACGAGGTGTACCGGGCCAGCGATCGATTCTCAGCGGCGCCCGGCAGCGAGCGCAGCCAGGCCAGGTTGGCCTCATTTCGCCAGGTCATGGGCCACCTTCCATATGTCACCGGCACCCATGAACAGCACCAGGTCGCCGCTCTGGACCAAGCTCGCCAGTCGCTCCTCGACGGCCGCCGGATCGGCCGCGTAAAAGGCACCCGACACCCGGCCGGCGAGGTCCTGCCCGCTCGTCCCATTTGGCTCTTCGCCGGCGGCATAGACGTCCGTGATGATGAGCTCGTCTGCGGCGCCGAAGGACGCGGCGAACTCGTCGATGAGCGCGGCCAGGCGCGAATAGCGATGAGGCTGGAAGACGAGCAGCAGCCGGCCGCCGGCCAGGATCTCCCCCGCCGCCTGGAGCGTCGCCCGCACCTCGGTGGGGTGATGCCCGTAATCGTCGTAGAGGCGCGCGCCCCGCCACACACCCACCCTCTCCAACCTGCGGTGCGAGCCGGAAAAAGCGGCCAGCGCGGCCTTGACGGTGGCCTCCCGGATGCCGAGCTCCAGCGCCACGGCCGCCGCGCCGGTCGCGTTGAGCAGGTTGTGTCGTCCCGGCACTCCAACCCGCAGGCCGAGCCGGGCAGCCTGGTAATCGCCGCTCTCGATGCCGTAGGTGACCCGGTTCGGCGCCGGCAGGCGCATCAGCTCGGAATCTTCGGCGCAGACCACGGCGAGTTTGGTCACCTGGCCCAGGAAGCGCTCGAACACCTCCCGCACCGCCGCCAGGTCTCGGTAGTGATCCGGGTGGTCAAGCTCGAGGTTGGTGAGCACCGCGTGGCTGGGCCGATGCAGCACCAACGAACCGTCACTCTCATCCGCCTCGGCGACCAGCCAGCCTCCGGAGCCAACCCGTGTGCTGGCGCCATCACCCACGAGGACCGTGGGGTCGAACCCCCCCGCCGCCAGCACCTGGCCGGTCATATGCGTGGTGGTCGTCTTGCCGTGAGTGCCGGCGATCGCCACCGAATTGCCGGCGGCGATCAGGTCGGCCAGAAGCTCGGCCCGGGTGACCGACCTCACCCCCGCCCGCCGGGCAGCGGACAGCTCGGGCGAATCGGGCCAGACCGCTGCGCTGTACACGAGCAGGTCCTGCCCGAGGACGTGCGCGGGATCGTGGCCCAACGTGACCCGAATGCCCGCCTGCGCCAGCCGCTCGGTGGTGGCGGTGGCCCGGACGTCGCAGCCGCTGACAGCATCGCCACGGGCAGCGAGGACCTGGGCCAGGGACGACACGCCGGTGCCGCCAATTCCCATCAGGTGGATATTCAAGCGGCCACCTCCCTCAGCACCGACACGATCAGGTTCGCCGCCGCCGGGCGTCCCAGCGCGCGCGACGCGGCTGCCATCTCACGCAGCTGCTGCTCACCGAGGGCAGCCAGCGTCGAGAGAAGGACCTCACTCGTCAGCTCTGCGTCGGCCACCCGCACGGCGGCGCCGGCCGCCACCAGCTGGGCGGCGTTGTGTTCCTGGTGGCCCCCGCCAAAGGTGCCGGGGACAACGATCGCCGGCAGGCCCACGGCGGTCACCTCGGCGAGGGTGCCGACGCCGGCCCGGCAGATGACGAGGTCCGCCTTCGCCATCAGCTCGGGGACAGCGCTGGTGAAGGCCACCGGCTGGTAGCCGGGCTGGGCGAGCTGGCTACCCTGCGCCTCTCCCTGGGCACCGGTCAGGTGGGTGACCTCGCTGAAGCGCTGGAGGAGGCCCCCCAGCGAGGACCAGACCGCCTCGTTCAGGCGCCGGGCGCCCTGGCTGCCGCCAATCACCAGGAGGTTTCGGGGCGGGACCGCCGGCGTCCGCGGCTCGAAGCCCGGCCTCAGGGGATATCCGGTGAACACGGTGTGCCGGGTGGGAAAACGGTCCAGGTCGGCGGGGAAGCTGACACAGGCGGCCGCGGCACCCGACCGGAAGATCCGGTTCGCCAGGCCGCCGGCTTCGAAGACGGCCAGGACATAGGGGATCCGCAGCACGCGGGCGGCGGCCAGCGCCGGTGCCATCGCGTACCCACCGACGCCGAGCACGACGTCGGGTCGGAATCGCCGCACGAGCGCCAGGCCTTCGGCAAATGCGAGCGGGAGCACGTAGGGCAGCGCCAGGTTGGGCAGGAGCGCGTCACGGTTGAGACCGCGAATCGCGATCGTGGCAAGCTCGAAGCCGGCCTCCGGCACAAGCGTGACCTCCGGGCCGCCCGCCCTTCCGACCAGGAGGATCGCGCTTCCCGGCTCCTCAGCGCGGAAGGCCCGCGCGACGGCGAGGGCGGGCATCAGGTGGCCTCCCGTCGCGCCGCCCGAGATCATGAGTCGCATCGGTCCTCCGGCGAGTGTCCAACAGCGTCTGGCGCGTCCCCTGCGACGCGATGTTCAGCAGCACCCCGATCGCCGCCAGGGTGGTGGCGACCGACGAGCCACCGTAGCTGATCAGCGGGAGCGGCACCCCGGTGACGGGCAGGGTATCCGTCACCGTCCCCATGTTGATCAGCGCCTGGAAGGTGATCCAGGATGTGAGAGCGGTGGCGGTCACCAACCCGAGGCGGTCCGGCGCGCGGATCGCGGCGCGATATCCGCGCGCCGCGAAGAAGATGAAGCCGAGCAGGACGGCGGTGGTTCCGACGAGGCCCGTCTCCTCTCCGACAATGGCAAAGATGAAGTCGGTGTGGGCCTCCGGCAGCCATAGAAACTTCTGGACCGAGTGACCGAGCCCGACGCCCCAGAGGCCGCCCGACCCGAGCGCGTAGATGGCCTGCGTCGTCTGGAAGCCGGCGCCAAGCTGGTCGGCAAAGGGGTTGGCGAAGACCGCCAACCGGGCCGCTCGATAGGGTTCGAGCACGATCATCAGCCAGCCGGCGAAGCCGAGGCCGATGAAGAGCAGGGCGAGGTGTCGCTTGCGTCCGCCGCCGGCGACGAAGGTGGACATGATGATGGCGGCGATCACGAGGGCGGTGCCCAGGTCTCGCTCCACCATCACCAGGCTGAGGGCGCCGATCAGGAGGATGACGAAGGGCACGAAACCGTTGCCCAGCTCACGGAGCCGCTCGCCGCGCTTGACGACCCAGGCGGCCATGAAGAGGGCAAAGGCGAGCTTGGCCAGCTCGGTGGGCTGGATGACGATCGGGCCGGCCCCGAACCACCGGCGCGCCCCATTCACCTGCACGCCAACGAACGGGACCAGCACCAGCATCACCGTGACGACGATCGCGCCGGGGCCGACCAGGTTGCGCAGCCGGTGGTAGTCGAACCGCATCAGCACCAGCAACGCCACCACACCCATCCCGACCGAGAGCAGCTGGCGCTCGAAGTAATAGAGCGAGGTGCGGTGCTGGACATAGGCGAGCGCCTGGCTGGAGCTGAGCACGAAGACGAGCCCGGCCGCGGTCAGGAGCACGGTCACGAGCAGCAGCCAGCGATCCTGCTCGGCAAGTTGGTCGCGCGCGCGCAGGCGGGCTCGAAGGGTTGGCCGCCCCTGCCTCTCGACTGCCAGTGCCATTCAGCCGACCTCCCCGGCCATCCCGGACCGCCCAGCTGGCCCATGGTGGCTGTGCACGGCGGCTTTGAACTGGCGCCCGCGGTCCTCGAAGCTGGCGAAAGAGTCGAAGCTCTTGTAGCCAGGGCTGAGCAGGACGACGTCGCCAGGTCTGGCCAGGTCGGCGGCGACCGCGACCGCCTCCACCAGGCTGGCCGCCCGGCGCACCGCCGGGTGACCCACCAGCTCCGCCTCCAGCACCTCGGCCGATTCGCCAATCAGGATCACGGCCCGGGCCCGGCGCCGGATCTCGCTCAGCCACTCCGCCAGCTCGAAGCCGCTGCCCCGGCCGCCCGCGACAAGGATGACCGGCGACTCGCCGAACGAGCGCAGCCCGACCAGCGCGGCGTCCGGGTTGGTCGCCTTGGAGTCGTTGTACCAGCGCACGCCTGACCAGTCCCCGACCAGCTCCAGGCGGTGCTCGACTCCCTCGAACCCGGCGATCGCAGCGTGGATGTCGGCCGGCGTCAGGCCGGCCAGCCGGCCCACCACGGAAGCGGCCCGCGCGTTCATCAGGTTGTGTTCGCCCGGCACGGGCATCGGCGGTGCCGGCTCCAGCTCGTACCAGGCGACCTGCGCCCGCGTCAGCGACGCGAGGCCCCGGCAGACGCGATCAGCTCCGTTGAGCACGGCCCAGTCGCCCTCCTCCTGGTACTCGACCAGGCGGGCCTTGGCCGCCACGTAGGCCGCGAAGCTGCCATGCCGGTCGAGATGATCCGGCGTCACATTCAGCACCACCCCGATCGCGGCCCGGGGCCGTTCAATCGATTCGAGCTGAAAACTGGACAGTTCGAGGACCACCCAGTGCTCGGGGGTGACCTCGGCCAGGCGGTCGAGCACGGTCTCGCCGATGTTTCCGCCCACCATGACCGGCCGGGCCCCGCGGCTGAGCACCGCTCCGGTGAGGGCGGTCGTGGTCGTCTTGCCGTTCGTACCGGTGATTCCGACGATCGGTGCGGGGCAGTGCCTGAAGAAGAGGTCCATCTCGCTGGACACCCTTATGCCGGCCGCCCTGGCCGACTCCAGGAGCGGTATGTTCCAGGGCACGCCGGGGCTGGCATAGACCTCGTCGCACCCGGCCAGTACCTCGTGGCCGTAGCCGCCGAGGATGGTCCGTGCGGCCCGCGGCAAACGGCCGACAAAGGTGGTCAGCTGTTCCACCGTTCGCGTGTCGCAGACGGCGACCTCGTCGCCGCGGTCCACCAGGAAGCGGGCCAGGGCGACGCCGCTGCGGCCAAGGCCGATGACCAGCGAGCGCGTCAAGGGCGAGCGATGGCGGCGCAGGCCAGCGCGGCGGCCGCACCGACCGTCCAGAAGACCGCATCGATGCGGTTTTCGGACCACCCCTCCAGCTGGAACGTGAAGTGAATCGGGGTCATCTTGAAAACCCGGCGCCCGCCGGTGGCCTTGAAGTAGGCCACCTGAATGATGACAGAGAGTGTCTCGAGCACAAAGACCAATCCGAGCAGTGGGAGAAGCAGCACCATTCCCTGTGCGATCGCCATGGCCGCCAGCGCGTAGCCAAGTCCCAGCGACCCCGCGTCCCCCATGAAGACGCGCGCCGGGTGGCGGTTGTAAACGAGGAAGGCGAGCAGGCCGCCGAGGACGGTCAGGGCGACCGCCCGCTCGCCGCTGACAGCCCCCGGTAGGAGCAGGGCAAGCCCGGCGAAGGCGATCGCGGCCAGTCCGGCGGCGAGGCCATCGATGCCGTCGCTGAGGTTCACCGCGTTGGCGCAGCCCGCGATGGCGACGATGGCAAGCGGCCAATAGGCCCAGCCGAGGTCAAACGGGATGCCGAACTGGTGCGTGTTGCGGACGAGCGCGGCGACCGGGATAGCCAGGACGAGCTGGAGGGGGAACTTCCAGCGAGCCGGGATGCCGAGCGACCCGACCTTCAACTTCTGGAGGTCGTCAGCCAGTCCGATGAGACCGCCAACCGCGAGCGCGAGGACGATGGCGCCGCCGCCGCGATGCCCGGCGGCAACCGCGAGCAGCCCGCCGGCGATGCCGAGCGCAATGAAGAGGATTCCTCCACCGGTGGGGGTGCCGGCCTTCACCTGGTGCTCCCTGGGCAGCTCGGTCTGGATTACCTGGCCGGCTCGCTGCCGGCGAAGCAGAGCGATGAATGGCCTGAAGAGCAACCCTGCGATCCCGAAGCTGACCGCCACCGTGACGACATCGAGAAGGTATTTCAAGATCCGGCCAGCTCGCGCACCACTTCCTCCAGCGCGACGCCATGGGAGGCCTTGACCAGCACCAAGTCCCCCGCCCGGGCCTGCTCCCTCACCCACCGAATCGCCGCCGCCCTGTCGGGGACCAGGTCGGCACCGGCAGCCTGCGCCAGCCGTCTCCCCTGACCCCCTTCCACGACGCAGATCGCATCGAAGACCTCGGCCGCTCGAGAGCCGACCTGGTCATGGGCGGGACCGGCCAGGTCGCCCAGCTCGCGCATCTCTCCCAGGACCGCCAGCCGGCGACCTCGGCGGGGACCTTCGGCGATCGCGTCGAAGGCAGCCAGCATGGATTCGGGACTGGCGTTGTAGGCGTCGTCAACCACTGCAAACCCGCCCGGTGCGGCAATCGTCTGCAGCCGGTGCTCGACACTGATGTGGCCCAGCCCGGCGGCGGCCTCCGCCAGCGGAACCCCCAGGAATTCGGCGGCGGCCAGGGCGGCGAGCGCGTTCCGCGCCTGGTGGCGGCCGGGCAACCCGACCTCAACCAACCGGCCCCTCAGCGTGAACCGACCGGACTGGTAGTTCTCCCCTCGGACATCTCCCCCCTGCAACCCGAAGGTGCGGACCGGCGCGCTGCTGAGCTGGCGCAGGATCCCGGTCAGGGGATCGTCGTGGTTGAGAACGGCGAGGCCGTCCGCCGGCAGCGCGGCCACCAGCTCGCCCTTCGCCCGCGCGATCCCTTCCCGAGAGCCTAAGAATTCGATGTGAACAGTGCCGATCCCGGTCACCACCCCGACCCGGGGCGAGGTCAGCCTGGCCAGCCGGGCGATCTCGCCCGGGGCCTGCATCCCCATCTCGATGACAGCGGCCGTGTGAACACCGGGCTCCAGCCGCAGCAGCGTCAGGGGAACACCCGTTTCGGTGTTCAGGTTGCCGAGGGTCTTCAGCACCGTGTATCGCGTGGCCAGTGCCGCCGCCAGCATCTCCTTCGTCGAGGTCTTCCCATTCGAGCCGGTGACGCCGACGACGACCGGGTTGACCTCGAGCAGGCGCCGCCGGGCAGCCTCGTACAGCGCCTCCCAGGTGTCGGGAACGACGATGCACGCAGCGCCCCCGGACTCCACCGCGCGCTCGACGACGATCCCCGCCGCGCCCCGCGAGATGGCGTCGGCGACGAAGCGGTGGCCATCGGTGGTCGCGCCGCGGAGGGCAAAGAAGAGTCCCCCCGGCAGGACTTCCCGGCTGTCGGTGTGGGCGGACGTGAAGGCACGCTCCACCCCCGGCATCCGGAGCAGCCCGCCGGGTCGTCCGGGTATGGGAGGCGTTACCTGCCCGGGGTGGGCGCGATGTGCCATTGGAGCACTATCGACTGGGCAACCTTCTTCCAGATTGGAGCGGCCACGATGTATCCATCGTTGAGGATCCAGCTTTCGTTATGGGGCTTGCGAATCACGACGAGCATGGTGAAGCGGGGGTCGCTGGCAGGCATGTAACCGACGTAGCTCGACCAGACATCCAACCCATATTTACCATCGATGGGCATCTGGGAGGTTCCCGTCTTGCCCCCCTCATCGTTCTGGAACCCTTCGATTCGAGCCTCGTGGCCGGACCCGCGCTGGACGACCGCCTTCATCATCTCGTTCATCTGGGCGGCCGTGTCGGGAGCCACAACCACCTGTGACGGGGTCTGGGAGATCAGGCTCGGCCGTCCGCCAACGCGCTCCACCACGTGGGGCTGAACCGAGCGCCCGCCGTTCGGCACGACGTTGATGGCGCTGATCATCTGGACCATGTTGGAGTTGATGCCCTGGCCGTAGGCCATCGTGGCCATCTCGGAATCGCGATAATCGGCCTGGGAGCGGAGCGGCGACGCTGACTCCGCCGCAACATCGATGCGCGACGGCGTGGCGAATCCGAACTTGCCCAGGTTGCGGTAGAAGGCGTCCTTGCCCTCCATCTGCAGGGCCCGGATCGCACCGACGTTGAGTGATGACTCGAGCACCTTGGTGAAGCTGATCATCCCTTTGTTGGCGCGGTCCCAGTCGTGCAGGGTGACGCCGCCCACCGTTATGTAGCCGGGGTCGATGATGGTCATGCCGGGCGTGATGGCGTGGTTGTCCAGCGCCCCCGCCAGCGTCACCACCTTCATCGTCGAACCCGGCTCATAGAGATGGGAGACGATCGGGTCGATGAACTTGTCAACCGAGGTTCGGGCGAAGTCATTGGCGTTGTAAGTGGGGTAGTCGGCCCAGGCGATGATCCCCCCGGTGTGGGGGTCCATCACGATGATGCTGCCACTCTCGGCCTTGTTCTTGATTACCCCCTCAGCCAGCGCCTGCTCGACGGCGTGCTGGATGTTGGCATCAATTGTCAGTTGGAGGTCGGCGCCCTGGACCGGCTCGCGGCGCGACTCGCCGCCCACGATGATCTCCCGGCCGGCGAGGTCTTGAAACGTTGACATCGACCCGCTCCGGCCGGCCAGCTCCTGCTGATAGAAGGCCTCCACCCCGTACTGACCGATGCCCTGGTGATTGACGAAGCCCAGGAGGTTGGCGGCCAGGGTCGTGTTGGGCGACCCACCAGGGAGATAGGAACGCTGACTCTCGGGCTCCAAACCCACCCCGGGCAGATGGAGGGCTTTGAGCCGATCCGCCGCCGCTTTGGGTTGCCGCCGGGCGATATAGGCAAATTTTGATTTCGACGCCAACAGCGCCTGGATCTCCTCGACCGGCTTTCCGGTGGCCGAGCTGACGCCCTGGGCAACAGCGTCCCGCTTGGCCCGGGGGACCTGGTCGGGGGAGATGAAGACCGAGTAGACCACCTCGTTGATGGCCAGGGGCTGGCCGTTGCGGTCGTACACCATCCCGCGCGTGGCGGGCAGCTCGATCACCTTGCTGTACTGCGAAAGCGCGTCACCCGCCAGCTTGGAGTGCTGGGCGACCTGCCAGTAGACCAGCCGTCCCCAGATCAGCGAGGCCAGGAGCAGGGCGGCCGCGAGAAGCCAGAGAGCGCGCAGCCGAAAGCTCGGGTCGCGGCTGCCGGCGGAGATTCGCCCCCTCTCACCGGACCGGCCCCGCCGAAAGCCGGCAGCCTTCGCGCTGAGCGCCAAGCTACCTGCCTGCCGCCAGCGCGTCCTGGCTGCCGAGCACCCGCCGGCCGACCGAGGCCAGCGCGCGTTCCCACCGCGGCGTGAGATCAGGCGGCCGGGGGGGCGGGCTGTCGAGGACAACCCCGGCGTCCTGGAACTGGACGTACTTGTACGGCTGGGGGCGGACCAGATTTGTTTGAGCCGCCTCGGCCTCGATTCGAGCCGGCGACTTGATGCTGGCCTCCTCGTAGCGCAGGTGATCCTGTTCTGCCACCAGCTCCCCCTGCTGGGCCTGCAGCCGGCCGATCTCATAGGAGGCCTGCGTCGCGCCGGCGGCCTGCCCGAGGTAGAGAAGCACTCCGCCGAGGACGGCAGCGATCAACAGGTACATTCGCCCGAAGTCGCTGAACCGCTGCCGAAACGGCAGCCGGATGCTGCGGGCCGGCGCCAGCCGAAGCTGCGCGCGCCGGCGGTGGCGAATTCCCTGGCCGCGCAAAACCGCCCGAGCCGGCAGCCGCAACCGCGGCTCGGCCGGCTCCGGCCGAGCGGCCCCCCGGGGGCGGGCGGGCCTGAGTCCGATATTGGGATTGGTTACCAAGACTGTGTTGACCTCGTTAGCTAGTGCGTTGATTAGGACGTGAGGCGTTCGGCCACCCGCAGCCGGCCCGAGCGGGCCCGCGGGTTGGCGTTGATCTCGAGAGAGGAGGGCCGGACAGGCTTTCTTGTCACGACCCTCAAAAGGGCCCGGTGAGCGCAGGTGCAGACTGGCTGCTGGGGGGGGCAGACACAGTCCTTCGACTCGGCTGCAATGGTTACTTTGACCAATCGATCTTCAAGAGAATGAAAGGAGATGGCCGCCATGCGCCCACCGGGTGAAAGGATCTTGATCGCGGCTCCCAGCCCGGTCGCCAGGCTGCCCAGCTCGTCGTTGACCTCCATGCGTATGGCCTGGAAGGTCCGCGTCGCCGGATGGATGTCTTTGGGCCAGGCGGCTCTCGGGATGGCGTTCTCGACAGCGGCCGCGAGGTCCCTGGTTGTTGTCAGCGGGCGACGCCGAACTACGAAGTCCGCGATCCGGGACGCCCAGCGCTCCTCGCCCAGGCTTGAGATCACCCGGGCCAGGTCGCGCTGATCCATTCGGTTGACCAGATCGGCGGCGGAGACCGGTTGACCCGGATCCATCCGCATGTCCAGCGGCGCTTCGAAGCGGAAGCTGAACCCTCGCTCAGGCGAGTCGAGCTGGTGGCTGGAGAGCCCGAGGTCGAAGAGCACGCCATCCACTCGCTGCAGACCTGCCTGGCGGGCAAGGCTGTCGAGATCGGCGAAATTGCCCTGCACCAGGATCGGTGGCGGGTCGAACCCGGTCAGCGCATCTCGCCCCCGGGCCACCGCTTCGGGATCGCGATCGATCCCGAGCAGAAGCCCATTGGGTTGAATGCGCTCGAGCAGGGCGCGGGCGTGCCCTCCACCTCCCAGGGTGGCATCGATGAAGACGCCGCCCGGACGGGGCTGAAGGAGCTCTATTGCTTCTTGTAAAAGTACTGGCCGATGACGGTTCAGGTTCAGGTGGGTTGAGTTACCCGGTTAACGTTTTCCGTGAAATTGGAGAGCGCGGCGGCGGAGTAGCTGGCCCATCGATCCGCCGCCCAGATCTCGACCACCGTCTGGTTGCCGATCACCACAACAGAGGATTCCGGTTCGATCCCCGCCAGCCGGCGCTGTTCCTGGCTGAGGGTCACCCTCCCCTGCTGATCGAATTCGCAGGGGATTGCCAGCGCGTTCATCGCTCGGGAGAGCTCGCGCTGTTCGCGGGTCGCGTTCAAGGGCGAAGGCAGGACCTGCCGGAGTCCCTCCCACTCCTCGCGCGGATAGATGGTCAGGTTGAGCTCGGGTCCGATCGAGATGAAGCTCCCGTCGGGCAGCGCGTCCCGAAACTGCTTCGGGACCGCCAGGCGACCTTTCGCATCCACTTTCATACGCGAGGAGCCGGCGAACATTCATCTGTGTTCCTTCAAGACCGCGGTGATGGGAATGAGCGGAAGCTGCGACGTCATGCGGGGTGCCTTACTGCGACGTGTGCTGCGACGGATGCTGGGACGTTTCTTAATCACCACTCATCCCCACTAATCACCACGGATCCCCGCAACTGTAAGCAGTCTTAGATCACCGTGTCAATAGCTTGACCCACAACATGTAGGGACAAATCGGGGCACTATTTGCGTCAGATCAACATCTTGTAGGTGTTGCCGCGAGCCGACCCCGCATGGTGGGTCAGTTGCCAGGTGTTACGAACATTAGTTTGTGGTGGGGTCTGGTGGGGATTTCGGGAGCGGCGCCGGCCTGTTGAGTCCCGCGGGTGGGCTAAGGTGCGACTTGATGGTCGAACGTCCAACGGTCCTGTTCATCGAGGACGATCCCGCCATCGCCACGATGTACAGGCTCCGCTTGGAACTGGCGGGCTATGCGGTGGCCATCGCCGGCGATGGCGAGCTGGGTCTCGAGGCCGCGCGGGCGACGCTGCCGGCCCTGATCTTCCTCGACATCCGGCTGCCCAAGCTGGACGGGATGGCGGTGCTCGAGGCCCTGCGGGCGGATGAGAGGACTGCCCGACTGCCGGTCGTGGTCCTCTCCAACTACGGCGATGCCGCCACCGTGCAGCGGGCACTTGGGCTGGGCGCTCGGGAATACCTCATCAAGAGCCAGACCACTCCGGGGACGGTGCTGAGCGAGATCCCCACCTGGCTGGCGGGGCGCCCCTAAGCCGTCGAGCGCCTGCCTTGGATCGCCGGCAGGGCGACTGCCGATTCACTCAGCTCATCGAGCCGTTCTGCGAGCAGTGCCTTGCCCTTGTCGAGCCGGCGGAAGTAGGTCTGCTTGGAAATGTGGAGCGAGTCGAGCACCGTCTCATGGCTGCCGACCCGCCGGACGTAGTAATCAAGCAGGATCTGACCCGACTCAGCGTCGCGAGGAGATCGTGACGCGGCCAGCTCCTGGATCAGCTCCACAAGCAGGGAGTGCAGCTCGACGCCGGCCTCGGTGGGGGGCCCCGTCAAGCAGGGCAGCTCGGCGAGGGGGCTGCGGGCAAGTGCGACCGGGTCGTGCAGCGACTCGAGGGCGACCTTCACCTGGTCGCCGACCAGGGCGCCGGTCGGCCGAGCCCACGGCTGCGCGTTCGTAACGCGCGTCTCGAAAGAGAAGGCCACATAGCTCGACAGCCAGCCCAGCAGGCCCGAGAGGATGATGGTCCCGATAGGGATCGCGGCGTCCCACCGATGCCCCCCGTAAGCTGCACCGCCAACAGGATGGCGCCAGCGAAGGTCGTCGGAATCGCCGCGCAGAAGAGCCGGAAGACCACCGGCTGCCCCCGCCCGGGGCGGAGATAGTGGACGAAGATATCCGCCACGAGTCCGGTTGCCAGGTAGACCGGGACGTATTCGAGGTGAAACTTCAGGAACGAGATCAGAGCGCCGTTCACCGCCAGCACCAGGGTGAGGCCGCCAAAAGGCAGGCGGAAGGACCGCAGCAGGACCAGGCAGACCTGACCGGCGAGGAGCGCCTGAAAGCAGATTGCGATCACGCCGAGGTCCTGACCGACCCACCGGGGACTGACGACCGGGTCCTGGTGGCGGGCTGACAAGACATCGATTGCCGGATGGGCGAATTGGGTCATGAAGGTCAGCACGGAGAGCAGCAGCCCGGCCGATATGAGGACCGGAAAGCTCGCCACCGCCTGCCGCCTGGCCAGCGCTGACCGGAGGGGAGCCACAACGATCACGCCGGCGGCCGCCACCTCGAGCAGCCGCGGAGGTGAGAAGAGCTGATCGAGTCCCGGGTGGTCACCGAGCGCGACGACCCAATAGCGTTGGGCGACGAAGCCCACGCCCAGAATGACGCAGCCCGCGAGGGCCGCCAGGTAGCCATAGGGAAGGGCCCGATTGAGGGCCACCCCGCGAGTGTTGTTCACGTAGCCCGTGAGGAGCAAAAGCGCGGTCAGGGCAACCCAGCTGGCTTCCGCCAGCGCCTCCCGCCAGGGGCCGAGCACGCTGGCTGAGCCGAGCGGCCTGATGCTGTCCCAGGCCGCCAGGTAGGATCCGGCGACGAATCCGAAGCTGAGCAGCACGAAGCTGACCTCGAAGAGGCGCTCGGGTATTGGTTGCCGGGCCGTTCCCCCGCCGCTCAATTGACGCCCACCCGGCGCGAAGCATGACTTAACCATGGAGGCGGGACAAGAGTCAGCGCGACAGTCCCGATCCAGATCAGATCCGGTACCAACGATTTTGAGAGGCGGGAAGGGACTGACTTGCGCGCCCGGGTCGGCCACGGTCTGTCCGGGCCGCTCGGTAGCAAGCAGGGGCCACGGACGCCGGGCCGGTCCCGGCCACGCCAGGAGAAGTCTGGAGATGCCCACAGTGCCCCTCTTGATTGCCTTTCTCTTATTGACCCCCAGCCTGAGGCTGGCGGTGAGGGCCCTCCCGCGGCGGGCCCACGGGCCATTGCGTCAATGGCGGCGGCGGTTTGCGAAGAGCCCAGCCGCTTCGCCTCCTAGCGGGGAGAAATCGGTGGAACCTTTCACGCCCCTCAGCCCGTATGACTGCATCCAACAAGTGAGCGAGGGCGAAAAAAGCCTGCTCGCCGGAGCGCGAGAGGGGGACCGGGATGCGTTTGACGCGCTGGTCGGTCCCCACATCGACGGCGCTTTCGGCCTCGCCTTTGGTCTTCTGCACGATCGCGAGGCGGCGGAGGACGCCGTCCAGGAGGCTGCCGTGAAAGCGTGGCGGAAGATCGGCAACGTCCGGACCGGCGCACCTGTCCGACCGTGGTTCTTCGGGATCGTCGCCAACCAGTGCCGGGAGCAGCGCCGGGCGCGCTGGTGTCCGTGGTGAAATTGGGTGGCGCCGAGCGCGCCGAGGATCGTGACGCCGGCGCCGACGTGGCGCAGGACCTGGACCTCCGGCGAGCACTCCGCTCACTGCGCATGGAGCAGCGCCTTCCGGTCGTGCTGCACTTCTACCTGGACCTGCCGCTCGAAGAGGTGGCGCTCATCGCCGGCGTGCCGGTCGGCACCGTCAAGTCGCGTATCCACCGCGGGATGGAACAAATCCGAACCCAGCTGAGGCCGGAGGCAGCGCCGGCGTGAGCGAATTCGAGCAGTTTGGCGCGCAGGTCAAGAGGGCGCTCGGGCCCGCGGGTCCCGACCCCGGCCTGCGATCACGGGTGATGGCCGCCGTTCAGCTCGAAGCCCGGCTCCGCCGGCCGAACCGCGCGCAGTGGGCCATGGGAGCGGTCGCGGTGGTTCTGACAGTGGCCATCGCCGGCGGATCGTTCCTTGCCACAACCCTCAATCGGCACCGACCGGCCGCCCCGGTGGGGCACGTCACCCTTATCGAGGTGGGCGACCTAAGTTGTCGCCTACCGATCACCGGGCTGAGGTCGGCGGCCTACATCAACTTTCCCGACGGAGCGCTGTCGCTGGAGCCGTCCGTCAGACCAGTGGGCCCCAATGCCAACGCGATGGCCTTCTCCTACGTCGGCCCCGCCCAGGCCTGGGTGCCGGTACCCGCCGGGTGGGTGTCAACCGACGGTCGGAGTTACGCGTGCACCACACAGACCACGGGTGTCCCGGGCGCGATGCCCACAGGCAGCGTGCACGTGGTCGACGTGAAAACGCACAAGGACCGCGAGGTTTGGAGCGGAGCGGGCTACGGCCAGGTGATCGGCTGGTCGAGCGGGCTGCTCTACGTGCAATTGAACCTCGCCACGGAAACCGGTGCGTTCGGCGGAGGCGGCGTCCATTCAATCGATCCGAACAGCGGAACTCTCAAGAGGATCACCAGCGACCTGGCTAAGAACATGACCTATTTCGGCGGCTTCTCAAGCGGTCCGGTGATCGGCGCCGGGGGCCTCTTTGCGGCGGCCTTCCCCGCGCTGCAAACGACCCCGAAGGCGGGCCCTGGCACCACCTACGGTCCTCCCTCGACGCTGGTCCGAACCGATCTCCGGGACGGCTCTCAGTCGACCTGGTACACCGCTCCCGAGGGCCGCTCCCTGCAGCTGCTCGGGCTCGACAGGCAGAACCGGCTGCTGATCAGCCTTCAGGAGATACCGGCCCAGCCGGCGGCCCCCGACCTCACCCGCAGCTATTTCGAATGGTCATGAGTGGGCGAGCAGCCAATTCAGCGACGACCACCTCGCCCGTGTCGCCACCGACGCCGCGCTGACAGCGCTCCGCACCGGGGCTGATCCGGCCGCGGCGGTCGCTGCGGGCCAGCTGGCAACCGCGGCCCCCGGCGCGTCGACGGTGCCGATCACGGCCAGCAAGCCGACCCAGGCCTACGCTGCCTGGTTCGTATGGGCGCGGCAAAAGCTCGTGATGGAGCCGGAACGGGCCCACCTGGCGGCTGCGGCCGGGCGGGATGCGCAGGCGGCCGGGGCGTCGCTGACAGATGCCCAGACACAGGCGGTCACCGCGGCGGGCCTTGACCCGGCCAAGGTTGCGCTGCCGGGCCGGTCAGGCTTCGGGATCAGCTGGCGAGACCCAGCCCTGCGGGCGATCGTCTTCGGCGTTGCCTGCCTGATCGTGCCCTTCTTCGGCTTTTACTTCATCGTTCTGCCCGTTCTCGGCCTGGTCTACTCGATCCGCGCCTTGACGCAGTCCCGCGTCGGCTTCGGCATCGCTGGGCTCATCCTCAACGGCCTGGCGACCCTCTTCACAGCGGCCCTCTTCTTCCGTCTGATCTAGCTGATTCGAGAGGTGAGTCGAGATGGACTGTAAGCCGGGTTCTGTGGGGCACGTCACCCCGACGACCATCTGTCTAGGACGCCGGTCTCCCGACGCCTCCAGCGACCGCTAACCCGAGGGCTGGGCGAGCAGCCCGCCCCCCACCCCGGTGGGGACTGGTTTCCCAGCTACACCCTCCTATTTGGTCTTGCTCCAAGCGGGGTTTGCCTGGCCGGCCGGTCACCCGGCCGCCGGTGAGCTCTTACCTCACCATTTCACCCTTGCCCTTCAGCCGGCTCCGGAGAACCCGGCCGAATTTCGGCGGTGTAATTTCTGTGGCACTTTCCTTCGGGTCGCCCCGACTGGGTGTTACCCAGCGCCCTGCTCTGCGGAGCCCGGACTTTCCTCCTGGCGCGACGCGCGCCCGGCGGCCGTCCGTCCATCTCGACTCAGGAGGAATGATACCCACGACGCACTCCTGCGTTAGCTCCTCCGAAATGACCCACTTTCTGAAACTGCTCTCGGTTCCCCTCCTGGGCCTCCTCCTCGCCTGCGGTTCGGCGGCTGGGTCGGGCCCCTGCGCAGCGGCGCTGCCGCCCGACGTCAGCCCTCGGGCGGCCTGTCCCACGGAGACGATCGCCGCCTCCGGCAGGAGCTTCGCGCCAGGGGCTCCGATCCCAGTCACGGTCGTCGCGGTCAATTCCACGAGCTCACCCTGCGCGGGTGCCCAGGACCTCATCTGCGGCGGTCCCGCCCTCAGCCTCCTGGACGCCGGCGGCAAGCCGGCCTGGACGCGCACGCGTCCCCAGGTCGCCTGCCCGATGCTGATCCGGTTGCTCCAGCCGGGGGAGACACAGGATTACCAGATCACCATCGCGCCCCCGGCGCTGCCGGCCGGCGTCTACGCCCTCGCTGCCTCACCCGGCAGCAACTCGGACTTCGGCCGGTACTACCTGACCATCTGCTGAGGTTCGACGGGCTCACGCCCTGCTCCGCCAGCTGGCGCCTGCCACTCATCGATCGCCCGGTTGGCGAGCGCGTCGGCGCCCTTGTTCTTCTCGCGGGCAACGTGGCTGATGGCGACCATCGGAAGCTGGTCCATGAGCGCCCGCGCACGAACAAAGAGGGGCGCAAGGCCGGCATTCTTGACGCGGTAGGCGCCCTTCATCTGTTCGACGACCAGCTTGGAATCGAGGAACACCTCCACCCGGTCCGGCTTCCATTCGCTGACCGCCGCCAGCCCCTCGATGAGGGCGAGGTACTCGGCGACGTTGTTGGTCGCGGTCCCTATATAGCGACAGAGGCCGCGCAGCCGGAGGCCCTGGTCGTCCTCGATAACCACGCCGAGACCGGCTGGACCCGGGTTGCCGCGGGCGGCGCCGTCGGTGTAGAGCCGGAGGGTCTTCAAGCCGGAGTGCGGGCCAGGTTCAGGAGAGAACCAGGATCCGGTTGCAGTTCTGGCAGGTGAACCGCTCACCGCGCCTCAGCTGCTGAAGCTCGTTGGCGGTCAGCCTGACCCGACATCCCTCGCACTGCCCGGCAACCATCGCCACCACCGGGTTGGGCACCCGGCTCAGCTTCCTGAAGGCTGCCCGCGCCGGCTCCGGCACCTCGGCCCAGAGGCCCTCGCGCTCCAGCTCCAGGTCGGCCACCTCCGCGGCGATCACCTGCAGGCGGGCCTCCAGTCCAGGGCGGGCCGCGACGACCGCAGCGCGCGCCGCCGCGAGCTTCCCGCGGGCGTCGGCCAGCTCCTTGTCAGCCACCTCCAGCGAGGCCATCAACTCCAGCTCCCCGTCCTCCTCCACTCCGATGCTGGCCTTCATGTGCTCAACCTCCGCGCTCATCCGGGTCAGGTCGGAGGGGCTGCGGATCCTACCGCTCATCAACTCGCGGTCGTGACTTTTCATCTTTGCCCGATGGCTCTCGACGTCGAGCTCCATCGCCCTCAGATCGCGCGCGAAAGCGTCGCGCCGCTCCTTGGCGGCGGCCTCCTCTGCGATGGCGCGCTCAGTGGCCTCGTCGCCGGCCAGGCGCAGCTCGATATGACTCCGCTCGTCAGTCAATGTGGCCACGCGATCACCGAGCCTGCGGTACTGGAGGAGGTGCTCGGTGCCCTTCATCTGGCGGTCGAGTATGGCGGAACGGCCGGCAGCATCGAGTAGAGGCGGCTTCCCTAAGCGGTTGAGCGAACGTCCAGCAGAAGGTGGCCCTCCGGGAGACGACTCGAAGCCAGAGGCACGCCGAATCTACTCGATGACGGCGAGCACCTGCCCCTCTTTAACGACCTCGGCCTCCTTCACGCGGATCTCTTTCACCGTTCCCGAGCGGGGAGCCACGACCGGGATCTCCATCTTCATCGACTCCAGGATGATCAGGATGTCGTCCTCCTCCACCTTGTCACCCGGCTTGGCGACGACTTTCCAGACGTTCCCTACAAGCTCGGCCTTGATCTCGGTCATTTTTCGATCACTTTCATTCCTCTCAGGCTCTAACCCTTGCCCCTTGCGGCTGGGTCAGCGGACCCCCCGAATTCTAACTTCGGTGCACCGGGCGTCCTTGGAATGTCCTTCGCCGCGCTGATAGAGTCGCTGGCAGATTTTGAAACACCTGAACTTCCGACCAACCCCCGTTCTGACCGTCTTTCTGCTCTCCCTTTTGCTGACTGCCTGCGGCCAAACTCAGGAGGCCCTCAACGTCAGCATCGAAAAGCCGAGAACCGGTTATGTCCGGCTGATGGAGCCGGTCGTGGTCAGCCTCGACCATCGCGTTGACACCAGGGACCTGACTGTGACCGTCGACCCGGCCACCACCTTCGTCCTCGATGCCCAGGCCAAGAAGATGGTGTTGAAACCCGCCGAGGGTTGGCGGCCGGGCCAGATCTACGCCGTCGTCATCAAGAACCTGCGCAGCGCGGACAGCTCGGCCAGCCTCAGGACCTGGAAGGGTAGCTTCCGGACCCAGCCGCGAATTGGCGTGGCCGGCTTTTTGGTTGACGGCCAGCCGGCCGTGGGAGCCTCGGCGATCAAGCCCCTGGCCAGGGTCACCGTCACCTTCACCGCGGCGATGAAGCCGGAGACGGTCACGCCGCTGAGGAACGGTCAGCCCCTGCCGGCGGACCAGTTCAGCTGGGCCCCCGACTTCAAATCAGCCACCTATTCCGGCAGCGTCGAGCCGTACCAGACCTACCGTTTCGGCATCGGGGGCCAGCCGAAGACCGCGCGGGGGGACGTCGCGACCGATCTCGAGGAATTCACGGTGACGGGTCTCAACGTGCTGCCCTCGAACTCGAGCAGCGGCATCACCCCTGAGTTCAAGACCCAGACCCCCCTTCTGGTGGTCATCGACAATGCCGGCGCCGCCCGCCCCCAGCACGGCCTGCAGCAGGCGGACATGGTCTACGAGTACATCAGCGAATACGGGATCAGCCGATTCACCATGCTGTTCTTCAACCGCCCGGCCGAGCTGATGGGACCGGTCCGCAGCTGCCGGATGATCAACGCCTACCTGCTCTCGGCCTTCCATGGCATCCAGATGTGCAGCGGCGCTTCCGTCGGCACGCTCCACTATCTCTTCGGGGACGGCGCGGGCCTTCCCCTGCTGGCGACCAACATCAATGACTTCGACCGCGGCAACCACTACTACCGGGTCGGCTTCAAGCCGGCGCCACACAACGTCTTCACCGACCGCGACCGCGCCGAGCGACTGCGCGACGAGATGCGGATCGGGACCAGCAACCAGTACGTCATCGACAGCGGCCATGAGGACTTGAGCCCGGGCGCCCCGGCCGACGCCCCCTCGGTCGGGCTGCACGGTGTCAGCTACACGTTCGACAGCGGCTGCTCGTGCTATCGCCCCTTCGACCGTGGTTCACCGCGAGTCGACGCGAACCTCAACGGCGCTCAGCTGGCGGTCAAAAACGTGGTTCTCCTGCGCGTTCCCTTCCACCAGGCTGGCTGGATCGAGGACGGCAACGGGGGCGCCGGCTCGATCCAATACGAGATGAACGGCTCGGGGCCCGCCGACGTCTGGTCCAACGGCAGGTTGGTCCACGCCACCTGGCACCAGGGAGCCGCCGGCCAGAACTACTTCCAGAACAACAGCCGGCCGCTTTACCTGACCGACGAGGCGGGCAATTACCTTCGCCTCAATACCGGCCTCACCTGGGTCCACGCGGTGGGCGTCGGACAGTGAGGGCCTCCGCCGGCCGCTGAGGTCAGGTTCGGAGCGCTCTCCAGACGATCCGGCGGTCGCTGCCCTCGGGACCGGCGACAATCTCCAGACGCAGACCCGGGGTGTCGAACACCGCCGGAGCGTCGGGGCCGATGTCCCAGTGGGCCAGAATGCCGCCGGGGTTCAAGGGGTCGCCGTGGTATTCGGGCTCCTCTGCCCCTCGCCGGCGAGTCCGCTGGCGAGGGGGCACCGTGAAAAGGTGGGCGCCCCCTGGGCGGAGCACCCGCGCGGTCTCCGCAAAGGCGGTCGCCAGGTCGGGCACGTGCTCGAGCACGTCACTCGAGACGATGAGGTCGCAGCTGGCGTCGGCCAGCGTCAGCTGGGTGATGTCCTCGCAGCGGGCGCCGTCGGCGCGCACCGTCCCGGGGGTGAGACCCGGCCCGAAGAAGCTCCTCGTATAGGTCCGCGACCTTTCCAGGAGGCGCCGGAGCGGAGAGCCACCGTCCAGCTCGAGGACGTCCAGCCGGTGGAGTGGGAGCTGGCGCAGCTGCTCGGCCAGCATCTCGTAGCGGAGGTTGGCTCCGCAGCGCAGACAGCGCTTGACCTCCTCGCCCGGGCTGAGGCTTATGACCACGGTCAGCCGGTCGCAGCACCGGCAACTGCGGAGGCGGGATCCGAAAAGGTGGCGAAGGTTGGGGAGAACACGACGGCGCAGGCGCGTCAGGGCACGATTCATTTCCAACCGAACCTATTCGACGAGGAGGTCGGAGCGTTTTCCCCAGCGATCGAGGAAGCGATAGAAGTTCTTTCGCGAAAGTCGCTCGCGTTCCGAGTCGGTTTCCGCCTCCCAGAGCCGGTGGGCGTGCTTTCGCAGAGGCAACGCCGCCACGACCATGGCGCGCTGGCCGGTGTTCCGGATCCGGAAGCTGAACTCGAAGTCGGCGATCCGATAGAACTTGAACCGCTCGTCAAAGCCGCCCACCGCCAGCGCCTCAGCCCGCCGGAAAGCCATGCAGTAACCCTCGACAGCGTCCACCTCGGGGCCCGCGTGATCATGAAAGTGCTTCACCGTCCCGGCCCCGCGGACACCGTACGCGGCGGCCAGCCCGACCCCGGGCCGCCCGAGCATCTCGAGCAGCGGCGTCACCAGGTCGCCGGTCGCTTCTGTGCCGGGGTCGAAGAGGACCACGACCTCGCCCGCCGCGGCGCGAAGGCCGGAGTTGACTGCGCCTGCGAATCCAGCCGGTGGGAGGGTGAGGAGGCGGACCTCGTCCGACCGTCGCGCCGCCGCCCACTCGGCGACGTCGGCCCTTCCCGAGTTGTCGACGAGGAGAACCTCAAGCTCCTGTTTCGCGAACGCTTCTCGGTGGTGGTCGAGGACCGAACTCAACCAGCGCTCGGCGTCCTCCGGCCAGCCATGGACCACGGTTAGCAGGGTCACCAGACGGGCTGGAATCGGCAGTTCGACCTGCCGCAGACTGCTGCCAGCCGCGCCGTCGACGACCTCCCAACCTGCGCTGCGCAGACGATCCCGAATCGCGTCCGCGCCCTCGAAATCCCTCAGGCTCCGCAGGCGCCCACGCTCAGCGAGGAGTCGGCCGGCCTCGTCTAACTCCGTTTCACCCGCCCTTTTTGGCTCGAATCGCCTCGGTGAGCCGGGGCACGATCTTCAACGCGTCGCCGACGACGCCCAGGTCGGCCATCTTCAGGATCGGTGCTTCCGAGTCCTTGTTGATCGCGATGATCACCTTGGCTCCCTTCATGCCGACGGTGTGCTGCATCGCGCCCGAGATGCCGGCGGCGATGTAGACGTTGGGGCGGACGGCCTTGCCGGTCTGGCCCACCTGCATCGAATAGGGGACCCAGCCCGCGTCGACCACGGCACGGCTGGCGCCGACAGCGCCGCCGAGCGCGTCGGCGAGGTCTTCGAGAAGCGGGAAATTCTCGGGTCCCTGCATACCGCGGCCACCGCTGACGACGATCTGGGCGTCCTCGAGCTTGACCTTCTCGCCCTTCTCGACCACCCGCTCGACGAGGCGCGCGCGGCGTGATTCGGGGCCGATCGTGGCGGTGACGCTCTCCACCTCGGCGCTGCCGCCCGTCTCGGCGGCCTCGAATGATTTGGGTCGCACCAGGACGATCGCGGGGCGATTCTTGACGCTCATTCGCGCGACCTTGGCTCCGCCGAAATAGGGGACCAGGGCGACGATTTCGTCACCCTTCACTTTTACGTCCAGGGCATTGGAGACCTGGCCGACGCCGAGGCGGGCGGCCAGCCGCCCGGCCACCTCTCGCGAGTCATAGGTGAATCCGAACAGGATCAGGTCCGGCTTGTTCGCCTGGACGAGGGCGGCCATCGTGTCGGTGGCGGGTTGAGCGATGAACTGGTCGAAGGTCTCATCCTCACAGGCGTAGACCTTGCCCGCACCGTGGCGGCCGAGCGCCTGAGCAGCCGCCTGCGCCCCCTTGCCGAGCGCCACCGCCTGGGCCTCGCCGAGGCTCCTGGCCACCGTCAGCAGCTCCAGGGAGATCGGCATCAGCTTGCCCTGTGAAAGTTCAGCGTAAATCCAGACCTTCATCTCAGACTGCCTTCACCTTGACCAGCAGGGCGACGATCCGGTCCACCGCCGTGCCGTCGTCCTGGATCACCTCACCGGCCTGGCGCTGCTCGGCGTCGGAGAGGTCGAGAACCTCCTCAACCGCGGGTCCGCGGGTTAGCCCGAGGTCGCCCAGGCCGACCTTGCGCACCTCCTTGGAGCGCGCCGCCATGATGCCCTTGAGGGAGGCGTAGCGCGGCTCACCGACGCCCGCCGTGACCGTGACGAGGGCCGGCGTATCCGCCTCCACTTTGTCGTAGCCATTCTCCGTCTGGCGCTGGACCGAGACCTTGCCGCCGCTCACCGCCACCTGCTTGGCGAAGGTCAGCTGCGGGAAACCGAGGAGCTCGGCGAGCATCGGCGGGACCATCCCCGTCGACCCGTCGGTCGACTCGGTGCCACAGATCACAAGATCCGGGCTCTCGCCCTTGATGGCCGCCGCAAGCACCTGGGCGGTGGTCAGAGCATCCGAGCCGGCGAGGCCGTCGTCGGTGACGTGGATCGCCCGGTCAGCACCCATGCTGAGACCCTTTCTGATGGCATCGGCGGCCTTTGCCGGACCCATTGAGATGAGCACAACCTCGGCTTCACCAGCCGCTTCTTTGATTTTGAGGGCTGCCTCGATTCCGTATTCGTCGCCGGGGTCCAACACGACCTCGCCGTCCCGCGCCATTCGGTTGTCAGCGGTCAGCCGGGGTGCCCCATTGGGGTCCGGAATCTGCTTCACGGTCACAACGATCTTCAAAGCGCACTTCTCCGTTCTACTGCGGCTGAACTCTGTCCCTTCTTTTGAATTATGGCTGAGGGCGTGAAAGGGACGATTGGAAAAGCTGATAGTCGGCAGGTGTGTTTATGTTCCAGAACAATCCGGCATCAAGATGATCCAGCCAGTGCACGCGCAGTTCCGACAGCACGCTTGCCGCCTGCAGCCGCCCGTCCTCCAGCGCTGCTGAGATGGCGACCAGCGCGGAGCGGCGATAGCAGGCACAGACCGGCTCGGGCCGTGCCGAAAGGCGCGGCACCGCCGCGTCCACCTCCCCGCTGCAGCTGAGCAGGTCGGCGAGGAGGCCGGGCGTCACGCGGGGCATGTCACAGGCGACGACCACCACCGCGTCGTGGGCGGCCGCGGCGAGGCCGGCCGCGATGCCCGCCAGCGGCCCTCGGCCGGGGTGGCCGTCGGGCACCAGGCGCAGCCCGGCGGGCACCAGCGCCGCATCATTGGCGGAGACGAGCACCTCGGCGAAGCCTCCCGCCAGCCGCGAGTACTGCCACTCCAACAGGGTGCCGCCGGCGACCGGGAGAAGCGCCTTGGCAGTTCCCATCCGGCGGCTCTCGCCACCCGCCAGCAGGAGGAGCGTTGCGCTCAACACAAAACGTATGATCCCAGCGGTGCGGGCGATCGACTTCCACGTTCATCTGCCGACACCCGAATGGTTGGACGTCAGCCTGAAAGGCTACGTCGAGGCCGCTGAGCGGTATTTCCACTCACCGGTCGCCCGCGAGTCCCTCGAGGAGCTGGCACGGCGCTACTCCGACCTTGATATGAAGGCGGTGCTGCTGGCCTGGGACGCCGAGACCGCCACCGGCCGGCCCCGGCTCAGCAATGAGTTTGTCGCCGCCGCGGTCAGGGACTACCCGGAGGTCTTCATCGGCTTCGCCAGCGTCGATCCCCTCAAGGGAGAGCGAGCGCTCGCCGAGCTGGAGACGGCTGCCGAGCTGGGCCTGGTCGGCGGCAAGTTCCACCCCTCGCTGCAGAACTTCGCGCCTGACGACGAGCGGCACTGGCCGATCTTCGCCAAATGCGCCGAGCTGGGCTTTCCCTGCATCTTCCACACGGGGACGAGCGGGATCGGTGGCGGGACGCCGGGCGGCTCCGGAATCCGGATCGACCTCTGCCAGCCGATCCGGCTTGATCCGCTCGCGGCCGCCGTTCCCACCCTCAACATCATCGCCGCGCACATGGGCTGGCCCTGGCACGTGGAGCTGCTGGCGATGGCGATGCACAAGACCAACATCTGGATCGACACCTCGGGCTGGGCGCCCCGGTACATCCCGCCCGAGGTGGTCCGCGAGATCCGGACGCGCCTCCAGGACCAGTTCCTCTTCGGCAGCGACTACCCCTTCATCCAACCCCAGCGCTGTCTCGAGGAGATCTCCGGACTGGACCTTCCGGTCACCGTTCTCGAGAAGCTCCTGCGTGTCAACGCCGAGCGCTTGCTGGGCCTGCGCAGCGGCGCACCTCCGTCTGACCCCGCCTCCCCTCCCATCTAAAGGGAGATTTTGTAAATAAATACTTTACGTCCGGCCTCCCCGGAGTTAGTTTCGGGGCGACTTGAAGAGGCCACCGCGAGACCCTGAGGATCGCCGCCGCCGCAACCTCCTTGAAGAGGCTGATGAGCTCTTGGAAGAGGTCGAGGAGCTTCGCCTGGACGACCAGCGCCGGGTGCCCGAGAACCTGCGCCGGGCCATCGAGGTGCTCCAGGTCAAGGCCGGCCGGGGGGAGGCGAGCATCGCCCCGGCCACTCTTCGGAGCGCTCACGAGCTGGTTCTCAGTGTCCAGTACCGCCTCATGAGCGCAAACCCGCGGAACCCGACGACGGGCACCCATCTCGGCCGTGGCGCCGGTCAGGCCACGGTCTTGGCGTTGGCCGGCGGAGGCACCTGGAAGCAGCTGGTCCTGCCCCCGCCGGGAGGTCAGCCGGGGCATTGGCAGGAGGCGGTCTCGGCGACTCTCGACCGCGCCCTCGATCGTTGGATCTACGCCCAGCACCACGCCGCGCAGGCGGCCCGGGAGAGGAGCGGCGCGAGACAGGCACTGACCCGTGCCCGCACGGCCTGGGCGAACTATTGGGACCTGAAGGAGGAGGCCGAGCGGCTGCTCGCCCGACCGGCCGAGAACTAAACTGCGCCTGGATGCAGCCGGTCGTCATCGGGGAGGTCGTCTGGGAGCCGAGTCCCGAGGTAATCGAACGTGCCCGGTTGACGCGCTTCATGCGGCGGCATGGGATCGCCGACCACGACCAGCTGCTGCAGCGATCGATCGAGGACCCGGACTGGTTCTGGGCGGCGCTCATTGAAGACCTCGGGGTGCGCTTCTCGAAACCATATGACAAGGTCCTCGACCTCTCCGCCGGCCCGGAATGGCCGAGGTGGTTCGCGGGGGGAGAGCTGAACATCGTCGAGACCTGCCTCGACCAGTGGCTGAGCGGCGAGCTGGCGCAGCCGGACAAGATTGCCCTGGTCTGGGAGGGTGAGCCGGGCGAGGTGCGCCGGTTGACCTACCGTCAGCTGCACCAGGAGGTCTGCCGGCTCGGTCGCGCCCTCGGTCGCTTGGGGATCAAGGCCGGCGACGGCGTCGGGGTGTTCCTGCCAATGTGTCCCGAGACCGCGATCACGCTGCTCGCGATCGCCAAGATCGGCGCTGTCATCGTGCCCCTGTTCAGCGGCTTCGGCTCGGGCGCTGTGGCCGCCCGGCTGAACGACGCCGGGGCCCGCCTGCTGATCTGCGCTGACGGCTTCTACCGGCGGGGCAAGGTCGTCGCCATGAAGGAGGTGGCCGACGAGGCGCTCCACGATTGTCCAGGCGTCGAGCACGTCATCGTGCTGCGCCGGATCGGCCGCGAGATCCCCTGGATGCACGGCCGCGACCGGGTCTGGGAACAGCTGCTGGAGCACGAGGACAGCCACCTCGCCACGGTCGCCTGCCAACCCGACGACCCGCTCATGGTCATCTACACCTCGGGCACCACGGGCAAGCCCAAGGGCGCCCTCCACTCTCATGCCGGGTTCCCCGTGAAGGGCGCCCAGGACATGGCGTGGGGCTTCGACCTCGGTCGTGACGACACCATCTTCTGGATCACCGACATCGGTTGGATGATGGGTCCCTGGCTGATCTTCGGCAGCCTCTCGCAGGGCGCCACCATGGTGCTCTACGAGGGCACTCCGGACACCCCCGGGCCTGACCGGATCTGGCGAATGATCGCGGACCACCGCGTCACCATCTTCGGCTGCGCGCCCACCCTGATCCGCGCCCTGATGTCGGCGGGCGACAGTCCACCCGCCGGCCACGACCTGACGAGCCTGCGCATCATCGGCGGCACCGGCGAGCCCTGGAACCCCGAGCCCTGGCTCTGGTTCTTCGAGCATGTCGGCGGCCGCCGCCTGCCCGTGATCAACTACACGGGGGGGACCGAGGTCGCCGGGGGGATCCTGCAGACGAATGTGCTCAGCCCGCTCCGGCCCTGCTCTTTCAGCGGCCCGATCGCCGGGATGGCGGCCGACGTCTTCGACGACCAGGGGAAGAGTGTCCGCGGCCAGGTTGGCGAGCTGGTGATCCGCGCCCCCTGGGTGGGCATGACGAACGGTTTCTGGAAGGACCGCGATCGTTATGTATCGACGTATTGGAGTCGCTTCGAGGGCGTCTGGGTCCATGGCGACTGGGCATACATCGACCCTCGCGACGGGCTCTGGTACGTGCTCGGCCGTTCCGATGACACCCTCAAGATCGCGGGGAAGCGGCTCGGCCCCGCCGAGATCGAATCCGTCATCGGCTCGCATGGCGGGGTGCAGGAGTCGGCGGCGGTCGGCGTGCCCGACGAGGTCAAGGGCGAGGCGCTGGTCGTTTTCGTCGTCACCCGCCCGGGCACCGCCGGCGGCCCCCAGCTGGCGGAGGAGTTGAAGGCCCTGGTCTCGAGGCAGATGGGAAAGCCCTTGCGCCCGAAGGCAATTCACTTCGTCCCCGAGCTACCCAAGACTCGCAACGCCAAGATCCTGCGGCGCGTCGTCAAGGCGGTTTACCTGGGCCTCGCGCCGGGCGACCTGACCGCCCTCGAGAACCCACAATCCCTCGAAGCGATCGGAGCAGCCCGGGCCTGAGCGCCATCGCGGTCAGGATCAGCCTGCTGTGGCTGGCGGGCAATGCGGTCCGCCTGACGCTTCTCGCCGTGCCGCCCCTGCTTCCCGCCATCCATCGCAGCCTGCCACTCAACGAGAAGGCGATCGGCGCCCTGTCCGCGCTCCCGATCCTGCTTCTGGCGACGGCAACGGTGCTCGGTTCGCTGCTGATCGCCCGCCTCGGCGGCCGCCGAGCTCTGGTCATCGGCCTGGTTCTGGTGGCCGTGGGAGGCGCGCTCCGCGGTCTCGGCCCCGGCGTCATCGTCCTCTTCGCGATGACGCTCGTGATGGGCCTGGGGATCGCGATCGCACAGCCCGCCCTGCCCTCCCTGGTCGCGCTCTGGGCACCGGACCGGATCGGTCTCGCCACGGCGGCCTTCTCCAACGGGTTCCTGATCGGCGAGATCCTGCCCGCCGCCCTGACCGTGCCCTTCATCGTGGGACTGGTCGGAGGTGGCTGGCCGCTCGCGCTGGCCTTCTGGTCGGTCCCGGTGGCGCTGACGGCGGCGGCCGTCCTGGCACTCACACCGGAGGAGCCGCTGGCGCGGGGCAGCGCCCGGCCGCTCTGGATTCCCGATTGGCGCAACGGCACGACCTGGCGCCTGGGACTCTGCCTGGGCAGCGCCTCAGCCGCCTACTTCGGCCTCAATGCCTTCCTCCCCGACTACTTCCGCTCGACCCATCACCCCGAGCTGATCACCATCTCGCTGACCTTCCTGAACCTCTTCCAACTGCCGGCCTCGTTCGTTGTGGGTGGGCTGTCGCACCGGGTTCTGGGCCGTCGCTGGCCCTTCGTGGCGACCGGCATTCTCACCCTCGTAGCGATCGCGGCGTTCGCCCTTTCACCACCGGGCATTGGGCAGGCAGTGGCGGTCGGCGTGGTCGGCTATGCGGCCGCCCAGGTCTTCATGTTGACGCTTGCCATGCCTCCGCTCCTGGCTGCGCCGGGTGATGTGCACAGGCTCACAGCGGGCATCACAACGATCCAGTACGCGACCGCGTTCCTCGCGCCGGTGCTGGCAGGAACGATCTGGGACGCCAGCGGCAACAATGCGAGCGCCTATTTGATGGTGGTGGTCGCCGGCGTCGTCCAGTCCGTGGTTCCGCTCGGCCTCCGGCTGCCCGGCAGCATGCGCAACCGGACGGCCGCCTGAGTGCGACTCTCGCGGCTCAGCAAGACCTGCTCAGCCAAGACCTGCTCAGGCGCCTCAGAAAGCCCGGCCCGAGGTGGCGGCCTTGCGCCTGGCCGCCTCGAGGACCGGCGGCGGGGGAAGCAGCCGTGCCGCCAGCGAAGCCCCGGCGGACAGCACCGGTCGAATCGCGGCCTCGGCCAGCGGCCGGCGGTGGATGCCGTAGAGCTGGACGGCATGGTCCGGCAGGAGTGAGATCGCGGCCTGCCCGAGCGCCCACCAGCCGGGACGGCGGTGGGCGGGCAGCGGGGGGTTGAGCACGGTTTCGAGCGCTTCCCGCGAGGTCTGAGTCAACTGCAGCATCGGCCGGCAGGACTCGATGAACCTATGATTGGCCGCCCAGCTGGCCGGGACGTCCTCAGCCTGAAGGCCGACCAGCTCGGCCTGGCGGACCATCTCGCCGGTGTACGCATCGCGTTCGGACACGGTGAGCGGCCGCACGAAGCTTTCGTAGGCGAGGGCGAAGGACTCCACCAGGGTCGTATGGATCCAAAGCAGCAGGGTCGGGTCGTCAGCTGCATAGGGCAGGCCGGTGACCCGGTCGATACCGTGGATCGGTCGGTGGATTGCCCTCACCCGGGCGCCCAGGCGGTGGGCCTGCTCGGTGGTGCCGAACACCGTCGTCATGACGTAGTCGGAGGTCCGGTTGAACCTTCCCCAAACATCCCGCTTGTAATCGCTGTGCTGCTCGACGGCGGCGATCGCGAGCGGATGCAGTGCCTGGACCATCAGAGCGCGCAGGCCTCCGATCAGGAGCGCCGGCTCCTTGTGGAGGTGCCAGGCGGTCGATTCGGGGCCAAAAAGCCCGAAGTCAACCTGCTCCGCAACAAGGCCGGTGGCCATTAGGTCGAGTGTATTAGTCGCGCCTCGGGAGCCCCGAATTGCAATTGAAATCTCAGCCCCGGGGCACTGCCTCGGCCGGCGGCCGGCCCGCCTTCAGATTCCATTGCGACTCGGTCTCCGCGAGGCCGGCCAGCTCATCGGGGCTCACCGGGATCCGGCCGAGGCGGCGGCCGGTGGCGGCCCGCATCGCAGCCACGATCGCCGCGGGCGACGAGATGAGGGGCGGCTCACCGACACCCTTGGCGCCGTACGGCGCGTCCGGCTCCGGTTCCTCGACCAATACCGACGAGACGTCGGGCATGTCGAGCGTCGTGGGGATCATGTAGTCGGTGAAGCTGGCGTTGAGGATCCGGCCCTCCTTCTGGATCATCTCCTCCATCGTCGCCAGCCCAACCCCCTGCGCGATGCCGCCCTCGATCTGGCCCTGTACCTGCAGTGGATTGAGCGCCCGGCCCACGTCCTGCGCGGTGGCCACCTGAACCACGCGAGCCAGGCCCGCCTCGGGGTCCAGGTCGACGGTGGCTCGATGAGCGACGAACATGAAGGAGACGTGGGCGTCGCCCTGCCCATTGGCATCGAGGCCCGCTGTCTGCCGGTGGTGGTACTCGACCTCCCTCTCGATCGGTTCGTCAAGGAAGAGCTCGATCGCGGCCAGCGGCTGGCCTTCGGCGTCGAGGACCTTGCCGCCGTCGAGCGAGTGGGCGGGCGGGCCGGCACGAGCGAGCACCTCACGCGCCACCTGGATCGCGGCGTCGCGCACGGCGGAGCCGGTCATCCACGTCTGGCGGGACGCCGACGACGACCCGGCGTCGCCCACATCGGTGTCGGCGGGCAGCGAAAAGACCTCCGCCACCCCGAGCTCGGTGCGGACAATCTGCTCGGCGATCGTCACCACCCCCTGCCCGACCTCGGCCGCCGCCGTCTTGACCAGTGCCAGGGGACGCCCCCCGGGACCTCTCTCGAGCCGGACCCGGGCAGTCGTATAGTCGTCATGGCCCTCTGAATAGGCGATGTTCTTGAAGCCGAGCGCGAATCCGGTCCCCCGCACGATGTCGGCCGCCTCTGCCACATTGCCGGCGCCCCCGGGGAGCGCCAGCCGATGGCTCGCGGGCCCCGGTTGGGGAAGGGCGGCGCAGAGCCTGATCAGCTTCTCGACCGGTGCGGCGCCGGTCACAACCTGGCCGGTGGCGAGGCGGTCGCCGGGCGCGAGGGCGTTGAGCAGCCGCAGCTCAACCGGGTCCACCGACAGCCGCGCGGCGAGAAGGTCCATCTGGGCCTCGTGGGCGAAGCAGGTCTGGACCGCGCCAAAGCCACGCATGGCGCCGTTGGGGACCTGGTTGGTGCGCGCGGCGCCGCTCCAGATCAGCACGTTGGGGACGCGGTAGGGACCAGTCCCGAAGCAGGCGGCGTTGGCGACGACCGCTCCTGATGACGAGGAATAGGCGCCCCCGTCGAACACCAGGGTGGCCCTCAGGAAGACCAGCCGGCCGTCGGTTCCAGCTCCGGTCGAATACCACATCCGGGCCGGATGCCGGTGGACGTGGCCGACGAAGGACTCCTCGCGGCCGTACCACATCTTGACCGGGCGCCCCGTGCGCAATGCCAGCAGGCAGCTGTGGATGTGGACAGAGAGATCCTCGCGGGCTCCAAAGGCCCCGCCAACGCCGGCGAGGTGGAGCCGGACCGCACCCCGGGGCAGGGCGAGCGAGGCCTCGACCTGCTCCAGGTCCACATGCAGGGCCTGCGTCGCAACGAACAGGTCGATGCCGCCATGTGGTGTCGGCACCGCCAGCCCGGCCTCGGGACCGAGCGGCGCCTGGTCCTGCTGGCCAACCTCGTAATAGCCCTCCACAACAACGTCCGCAACCGCCTCCGGGTCGCCTCTCCTGATCACCAGTTCGCGCAGGCTGGAACCCTCGCGCAGCGCGATCACCGGATCCAGCAGGGCAGGCAGCTGCTCGTACTCCACGACCACTGCCTCCGCCGCCAGCCGCGCCTGTTCGGGATGGTCGGCCGCAACCAACGCCAACGGCTCACCCCGGTAGCGGACCTCCTCCCCCACTCCCACCAGCACCGGCTGATCGGGCGGCTTGTGGAGGCTGTAGAGGCGGAAACCCGGGATGTCGTCGGCTGTGAGCACCGCTCGCACACCCGGCAGCGCCGCCGCCGCCCGGGTGTCGATGGATCGCACCAGGGCATGCGGATGGGGGCTCCGAACCGTCTTGCCGTAGACCATCCCGGGCGCCACCAGGTCCGAGCCGAAGCTGAATTCTCCGCGCACCTTGGCGGGCGCATCGGGACGCGGAATCGAGGCGCCGATCCCGCCCGCGGTGCTAGGCGCCGGCACGCCGCCCCTCCCTGAGGCTGAGGCTGACACGGGCCAGGTCCCGGCTGATCGATTCCTCCTTCGCCCTGACCAACCTCCCGTGCCGAACCACCACCTGGCCCTCGACCACGACGGCCTCGGCACGGGGGGGCGGGGCGAGGGCCAGCCCGGCGAGGGGTTCCGCCATCCCCGCCTGGACCAGGTCGTCCATGCGGTAGAGAGCGACGTCGCCGCGCTGCCCCACCGCCAAGGTGCCCAACTCCGGCCGGCCGAGCACCCGCGCCCCGCCGCTGGTCGCCATCGTCAACGCCTCCCTTGCGCTCATCGCCGCCGCCGCGTCCGGGGCGCCGATCATCGCGGCTCGCGCACGCGCCACTAGCATTGCCTGGCGCACCTCACCGGAGAGGCTGTAATCCTCATTGCTGGCGGCGCCGTCAACACCGAGTCCGATGCTCACCCCGGCCCGGCGCAGCTCGGGGACGCGGCAGATCCCGGCCCCGAGGCGCAGGTTGCTGGAGGGGCAGTGAGCGATCCCCACCTGGTGCCCGGCCAGCCGGCCGATCTCCGAGTCTGCGAAGTGGACGCCGTGCGCGTACCAGACGTCCTGACCGACCCACTCGAGCTCTTCCATGAGGTCGAGGGGCCGCCGGCCGAACTTCTCGAGGCAGTAGATCTCCTCATCCAGGGTCTCGGCCAGGTGGGTGTGCAGGCGCACCCCCAGGCGGCGCGCCAGCCGGGCCGACTCGACCATCAGGCCGCGACTCACCGAGAACGGCGAGCAGGGCGCGACCACGACGCGGCACAGGCTTCCCGGTGAGTCATCGTGGTGCTTGAGGATCATCGCCTCGGTGTCTGCCAGCACCCTCTCCTGGTCCTCGACCATGGCATCGGGTGGCAGGCCGCCGGCGGAGACCCCAAGGCTCATGGAGCCCCGGCAGGGATGGAAGCGGATCCCGAGCTCGGCGCCAGCCCGGAGCAGAGCCTCGAAGATGCCGGCGCGCCCCGGCGGAAAGACATAGTGGTGGTCGGTGGTGGTGGTGCAGCCGGCGAGGAGCAGCTTTGCGACCGCCGCCCGGGCGGCGACCTCCACGACCTCGGCGTCGATCTCCGCCCAGATGGGGTAGAGATGCTGCAGCCAGCCGAAGAGACCGGCGCCGTGGGCGAAGCCGCGGGTGGCCTGCTGGTAGAAGTGGTCGTGGGTGTTGACCAGCCCTGGGATGGCGATGCAGTTGGGCAGGTTGAGAACCTCGCCGGCCTCGGGCGCGTCGCCGCTGCCCATCTCGACGATCTCCCCGTGACGAATCCGGAGCCAGCCCCGGGCGGGCGCCCCCGCGTTCTCGACGTCGCCGACCAGCACCCCGGCGGCGACGACCAGGCTCATCGCCCGCTCCGCAGCTCGCCGGCGGCTCGTTGGGTCGCCTCGAAGATCCGCAGATAGCCCGTGCACCGACAGAGATTGCCGGACAGGGCCTCGCGCACCTCGAACTCATCCGGGGCCGGGTTCTCTTTCAACAGCGACGCCATCGCGACCACAAAGCCGGGCGTGCAGAACCCGCACTGCACTCCACCGGCCGCGACCATGGCGTCCTGAACAGCGATGGTCACCGGGTCATCGCAGAGGCCCTCGACCGTCACGACCTCAGAGTCCTCGGCGGCGGCCGCCAGGACGAGACAGGCGCAGACCAGCTCGCCATCCAGCAGCACCGAGCAGGAACCGCATTCACCCTGTTCGCAGGCGTTCTTGGCGCCGAACTGGCCCAGGCCCTCGCGCAGGAAGTAAAGGAGCGACTCGCCCTCCCACGCCTGCGCGCTGCGTTCGACCCCATTGACGCGCACTCGCAGCTGCGTCATGCGCGTGCGGCTCTGACGAGGGCACGACGAGCCATGAGGGCGACCACGTGGCGCCGGTAGCGCGCCGTCCCGCGGTGATCGTCGATCGGCCGGGCGGCCGCCGCAACCAGCTCTCCAAAGTGGGCCGCGGCAGCCGGCGAGGGGCCGACCAAACGCTCCCAACCGGCCTCCTCGAAGAGGCCCGCCGCGAAGGCCTCGGCCTGCGCCGCGCGCAGGATGACGGGGCCGACCGAACCAAGGGCCACCCGGACCGTCCGCCGCCGTCGGTCGGCCACCATCGCCAGGCTGGCAACCGCGATCACCATCGCGTTCCGGGTTCCCGCCTTGAGGAAAACCTGGGCCGGTCCGGCATCCTCCCATTCGACCGCGAGCACCAATTCACCGGGCTGTCGGGCGGAGCGCCCGGGGCCGAGCATGTAGTCGTCGAACTTCAGCCGCCGCTCGCCCGCCCCGGAGCGGAGCAGCAGCGTCGCGTCGAGCGCAGCCAGCACCGGCAGCGCATCGCCGGCGGGTGAGCAGGTGCCCAGGTTGCCGCCCAGCGTGCCGGCGTTGCGGATCTGCGGCGACCCTATGGTGCGGGCAGCCTGGACCAGCGCCGGGTTGCTGTTTCCGAGCGCCTTGAGCAGGCGCGTGAAGGTCACCCCACCACCACAGGTGACCCGATCCGAAACGGTGACTCCGGCCAGCTCGGCCAGACCGCGAATCGAGACGACGTGAACCGGCCTGATCCGGCCGAAGTTGATGCCCACCATCAGGTCGGTTCCCCCGGCCAGGAAGGTCGCCTCGGGGTCCGCCAGGGCAGCCTCCAGGGTGGCTGCCCGCGTGACTCTCAATCCGCCTCCAGGGAGACCAGCCGGAAGGCGACCACGTCGACCAGCCCACGATCGGTGAGCTTGAGCTCCGGAATCACGGAGAGGGCCAGGAAGCTGATCGCCATGAATGGCGAGGGAATCTCCACTCCCATATCCAAAAGGATTCTCTCGAGAGCCGTCAGGCCTGCGTGCACCACCGCCAGGGGCTGATCGCTCATCAGTCCGGCGACCGGCAAGGCGAGCTCCCCGATGGGACTGCCCTCCGCCGCGACCACCAGGCCGCCGCCGATCTCACCCAGCCTGCGCACGCAGGCGGCCATGGACTCGTCATCGACCCCGAGAACGACGATGTTGTGGGCGTCATGCGCCACCGTGGAGGCGAAGGCGCCGCGCCGGAGGCCGAGCCCGGTGACGAAGCCGATCCCGATCCGCCCCGACGCGTGGTGGCGCTCCACCACCGCGATCTTGACCAGGTCGCGGCCCGGGTCGGCCACCAGCCGCCCCTCCCGGACGGCGGGCTCGAAGGTCTCGTGGCTCGTCAGCAGCTGCCCCGGCTGCACCCCGATGACGCGGATCGCGCGCTGGCCGCCGCTCACCTGGAACGACTCGGCCGTCACGGGGGCCGCGTGCATGGTCTGCCGCACCCAATCCGGCACCGGAATCTTGGGCACCTGGGCGACCGGGCGGCCGCGCTTGTAGACCGCCCGCGGGTGAATTTCGGTGAGCTCATCGAGCAGGACCAGGTCGGCCTGGAAGCCCGGCGCCAGCGCGCCGTGTCGCCACAACCGGTGGTGGCGCGCGGCATTCAGCGAGGCCATTGTCAGGGCGTCCTCGGCCCGGATCCCCTCGGCCACCGCGACGCGGATCATCTGGTTCAGGTGACCCTCCTCGACGATGAAGTTGGGCTCCCGATCGTCGGTGCAGAACATGCAGTGCTCCGGCCCGTACCGCCTCACCAGCGGCAGCAGGTCCCGCAGATTGCGGGCGATCGACGCCTCACGCAGCATCACGCCCATGCCCAGGCGGAGCTTGTCGAGCGCCTCCTCGCTGCTGGTCGACTCATGGTCTGACCGGATGCCGGCGGCCAGGTAGGCGTTGAGCGCCGGCCCCCGCAGCCCTGGGGCATGACCGTCGACGTGGTCGCTCAGGGCAGCCTTGGCCAGCTCCTCGGGATCCCCGGCGACCACACCGGGGAAGTTCATCATCTCCGCCACTCCAATGACGCGGGGGTGGCGGAGCAGCTGTCGCATCTCATCGAGCTGGAGCGGTCCGAGCGGCGACTCGAAGCGCGAGGCGGGGACGCAGGACGAAGCCATCACGAACACCTCGAGCGGCAGCGACTCGGTCGCCTCCAGCAACCAGTGGATCCCGGCGGCGCCGAGCACGTTGGCCAGCTCGTGAGGATCGGCGACGACGGTGGTCGTCCCATGGGGCAGCACCGCCGCTGCAAACGCATCTGGCATCAGCTTGGAAGACTCGATGTGCATGTGAGCGTCGATGAACCCCGGTGCCGCGAAGAGGCCGGCCCCGGCCACCACCTCCTCCCCGTCATAGGAGCCGAGGCCGACGATCTCCTCGCCGACGATCGCGACGTCGCAGGTCAACCACTCGCGAGTGAAAACCGAGAGCACCTGGCAGCCTTTGATAACAAGGTCGGCGGGCCTGTCCCCCCTGGCTGCGGCAATCCCCTTCTGGTCGATCGGGAAAGGCTAACGGAGGGGGCGGGTCAGCGGGCTGAGCTGCCGGGACTTGCCCCTACCACAAGTGGCGAGAATACCATACGCTTCGCCCATGAAGAACGCCCGACGCATCGTCCTTTCCACGTCACTCCTCGCGTTCATCGTTTGGGCGCAGTCGCTGGGGGCCTTTGCGTCCACCGCGCCAGGACTCGGCACCGCCGGGAGTTTCGCCATCCTCGCCGGCACCACCGTCACGAACACGGGTCCCTCAGTCATCAGCGGCAGCATAGGCGTCGCTCCCGGAACCGCCATCACCGGGTTTCCCACGGGCCAGCCCGTGGTAGGCACCAGGGAGGCCGGCACCGCCGCGGCCACCACCGCCAAGACCGACCTGACCGCGGCCTACCTCGTCGCCGCGTCGTCGCCCTGCAACTTCAACATGACAGGGATCAATCTCGGTGGTCTCACCCTTACCCCAGGCACATACTGCCAGACCACCGCGCCGACTCTGACGGGAACGCTCACGCTGAGCGGCAACGGCGTCTTCATCTTCCAGATCGGGAGCACCCTTGTTACTGCACCGCTGACGGGGCCGGGTTCCAAGGTGGTGCTGACCAACGGTGCCCAGCCCTGCAATGTCTTCTGGCAGGTCAGCAGCTCGGCAACGCTTGACACGGGAACCCAGTTCGTGGGAACCATCATGGCGCTGGCCAGCATCTCACTCAATGACGGTGCGACCATTCTTGACGGCCGAGCGCTCGCCCAGACCGGAGCGGTGACCCTGATCAACAACAAGATCACCGCTCCGACACCCTGCGCCGCCACCACGGTGGCGGGCCCGACGGCTCTCAACGTGATCCCGACCCCCACCCCCGCCCCTACCCCGGTCCCCACCGTGGCGCCGACTGCCGCTGCCACCGGGCTCCCTAACGCGAGCGCCGAGCCACCCGCTGCTGGCGGGGGAGGTTTCCCCTGGAACATCCTGGTGATCACCACCTTCCTGAGCGCGACCGGCGTGCTGGGCGCAGCCCTCATCGTCCGCCGGCAGCGCCGCACCACGAGGTAAGCTGCACGCCAGCTTGCCAGGCAAGCGGCGGGCTCTCAAATCGGCCAGCGTTGCAGGGTCCAGGCCATCTCCCAGAATGCGAGCTCATAGCGGCTGGAGGTGACAAAACTGGCCTCCATCGCGGCCTGGAGCGGAACCGAGGCAGCAGCGGCGAGCCGGTCGACCAGGTCGCGGCACCAGCCGGCCTGGGCGGCGAAGGCAGGATCCGAGTAGGAATCGATCCAGGCCGCCAGCCGGGCATCAGCCGGTCGGCCCCCTCGGGAAAGCTCGAGTCCGATCTCAGAGAAACCCCACAGGCAGGGCAGCAATGCTGCACACAGCTCACCGAAATCGGCGGTTGCCGCAGTCCGGACCAGGAAGTCGGTGTAGCCCTGCGTCGTCGGGGCCATCGGCTCCTTTTCGAGCTCAGCCTCCGTGATGCTCAGCTGCGCCGCCAGGCGGCGGTGGAGCGACATCTCCGTCACGGCAGTCGCCTGTAGCAGCTCGGCGAACCTTGTCAGCGTCGCGAGGTCAGGGGATCGGGCAGCCGCGAACGCGAAAAGGCGGCAGTACTCGATGAGAAACCGGTAGTCCTGACGGACCCAGTAAGCGAAACGGATACTGTCCAGCGTCCCATCACCGATGCCTCGAATGAAGGGATGGGCATGCTGTGCTCGCCAGATCGGCTCGGCCACTCGGCGTAACCGGTCGGTGAATCGCTCTGTCATTCGGCCGCCAGGGCCATGTCCCAGAACTGCCGCTCCAGCCGGACAATTTGGAGCCAGGCAGCTTCGGCCGCCGGCGAATCGCTGGAATGAACTTCGAGTGCCTTCACGTAGCCGGCGAAGTCGGCCACCGTCCAGTGCTCCACGAATTCCCGATATTCGCTCGAGCCGGGCGCCGCGCCGCGCCACGCCTCCAGATAGACCCGTTCCAGCCCCCAAAGCGCCGTCATCCCGACCTCGAATGGTTCCAACAGCAAGCGCTGCAATGTCACCACGTAGGCCCGGGTCGTTGCGTGGCAAGGCCCGTCAAGGTTCACCCCCCAAGCAGCTGCCCGTGCCTCGAACCACCTCAACTCTGACTCCAATGCGACCAGACCGCCGGCCAGGACCTCCTGCGCCGAACGCGGCGCCTCGGCGACAAGGCGGGCCTGCCAGCGCAGAAGATCGTTGACAAACAAGTAGTCCTGCTGAAGCCACCCCGCGAAGACTCCGCGCGGGAGAGTGCCGTCGCGCACAGCGACGAGAAACGGGTGCGCGGTGGCTGCCTGCCATTCCTCCGGGTACCGGTTGATGAGCCGGGACCCGGTCATTGGTTCATTTTCGCGGCGCATTCCGCCGCAGGGATTGGAGGCACTCCCCCACGAGACGGGCGGGCGTGAGGCGGGTTCGTGTCAGCCCGTCTCAACTGGAACGTCTGAACAGTGACAACATCCTGAAGGCCATTGGCAGGCTGCCTTTTCCTTTGAACTTGAGCCTGCCAGCCTTGTACGCCTCGATCGGGTCAAGCTGTCCAAGCCTGACCTTCACGTAGTCCCCGGCGTCGGCAACCAGGGTCAGGTTGGACGACGTGACCACCCCAGTGTCAACGGTGCATTTTCCGTCCGCAACCCTGATCCACCAATTGCCGCCATTCTCGCCGCTGAGAGCGACTTGAATTGTCATTTCGATGGTGCCCCGGCCCGCCTTGTCCGCCTGGAATGAGCCTGCCATCCGATCGAAAACCACCTGCGGAGTTGGACCATCCACCGTCAGGTCACTGCCCATGTTTGCCTCCCTGTACCCACCAGTCGCGCCAGCACCAGTCGCGCTCTAGCCTGACTCGTCGGGCCCGTCGGCCACGCCCTTACCGCGCCGCGCACCCTCCTTGCGCGCGGCGACCTCTTGGGCGAAAACGCGCTTCAGGTCGCCGGGCAGCATGATGTCCCGGATGTCCACCGACCTCAGGGTCACGCCGGCCTCGGCGATCGCCGGAGTAGCTCGCTCGAGGAGTTTCACACCCGCCTTGCCCCGATTCAACGCTCGGGCGATCCAGTCACTGAGCTCATCGGGAAACCTGGTTGGTGGCTGCACCGCCCCGGCGGAGGGCAGGTCACTTGAAAAGCAAGTCCGCTCGGAGAGGGGTCGCCAGGCGGCAGTCCGACGGCCAGAAGCTGCCGCCCGAGATCGCGCAGGTGATTTCGCTGGTAGCCGAGATCCTGATAGCCGAGAGGCGACGGCAAGCGGCCACCCTTCTGAGCACGCCTGCCACCGGACACGAAGTCGATCGAGAGGCGGCATGAAGATGCTCATTACACACGATGAACTGTGTAAAATGCATGGGATGGCCTTGGTTCGCAAGCAGATCATGGTGCCCTCAAAGGTGGACAAGAGAATCAGGCGCCTGGCCCGGAAGAGGGGGATCTCCCAGAGCGCTCTGATCGTGGAGGCGGTGGAGGCCCTGCCTGACTCTTCGAGCCAGGTCGACCATCTCCTCGCCTTCGCCGGCGTCCTCAAGGATGCGCCGCCCAAGCTCTCCGAGGAGGTC